>Ga0209444_10001728_pt1 | contig 12034 bp, 10 predicted proteins | sample LauGreFaBDMM15DN_2_FD_188215 | JGI IMG/M metagenome (GOLD analysis project Ga0209444, IMG submission 188215) | Freshwater lake microbial communities from Lake Michigan, USA - Fa13.BD.MM15.DN (SPAdes) (version 2) | ecosystem: Environmental > Aquatic > Freshwater > Lake | place: Lake Michigan...
ATATTGTGATCTTCAAGTCGAGTGATCACATTCTCTGATAGACTGATGTATTCGCTGCGCACCTCATTTTGAATCATGTATACTTGATACTGCTTCATGGCTCTTCACGAAAAGGAAAAAGCCGCTGTCTTTCGACAACGGCTTTTATTGGTTGCGGGAAGAGGATTTGAACCTCTGACCTTCAGGTTATGAGCCTGACGAGCTACCTGGCTGCTCCATCCCGCGATTTTGTTTAATCGCGTCTTGCGACGCGGGATTGGAAATGTAATTCATTTCAGGGGAAATGCAATATCTTTTTTGGCCAATGATGAAAATATATCTCAGACACCGTGTACGGCATCGATGAGATCTTTGGCAAAATGAATCACGGCATCGGCGGGGCATGCATCTTGGGCGTGGAGTTCGACTTGTTTGACCAAGGCTGAGCCGACGATGACGCCATCGGCGGCAAGCGCTACCTCGCGGGCCTGTGCGGCATTGGAGATGCCGAAGCCGACGCATACGGGAACTGTAGCGTGCTTTTTAAGTTCGGTGACAAGTGCTCCGATGTCGGCGGAGGGTGCTCCATGCGCACCAGTGACTCCCGTGCGAGAGAGTGCGTAGATGAAGCCTTCGGCTTGGGATGCAAGCATTTTGGCGCGCTCAGGCGGGGTGTTTGGCGCGATCAAACGAATGCGCAACAAGCCGGTATTGCCATCGAATCCATTACCGCTGCCCGCTTCATCGGGCGGCAGATCGAGCAAGAGAATGCCATCGGCACCGGCTTCTACGGCATCGCGTTGGAATTGTTCAAAGCCGTAAGCGAAGATTGGATTGAGGTAGGTGAAGAGGACTAGTGGCGTCTCGTGGGTCTTGCGAAACTCGCGAATCAGATCGAGCACGTGCTTGGTGGTCATGCCGGCTTTGAGTGCACGTTCGGCAGCCAATTGATTGACGATGCCATCAGCCAAAGGATCGGAAAAGGGTAGACCTAGTTCGAGAATGTCAGCACCAGTATCGGCGAGATGCTTGAGAATTTCGAGCGAACGATCGAAGTCTGGATCTCCCGCAGCTACATAGGCGACAAAAGCTTTTTTTCCGGATTGATTGAGCTGGGCAAAGGTGCGGGTGATGCGGTTCATGGGTCGTTCTAACGTTTTTTGATTCTTTTTCCTGAAAGTCTTGTAGCGAGGAGATTGGGGCAGATGCCTTTCAGGCGGAGCTGCTCGCAACCCGCCTCGATGTGAATGGATTGGCGCATGGGGCGGAAGCCGAGGCGGCGCGTGACGCAGTCGTTAAGGAGATCGATGTTGAGGTCTTCAAATTCGACGACTTTTCCGCAATCGATGCAGACGAGGTGATTGTGGGACGGCTTGTCGAGAAAGTTCGGATCATAGGTTTTCTCTTCTCCGCCGATGTCGATTTCGCGGAGTAAGCCGGCCTCCACGAGCAAGCTGATGGTGCGGTAGACGGTAGCCCGCGAGGCGCGTTTGTCGTTGCGGCGAACGCGTTCGAAAAGCTCTTCTGAAGTGAAATGCTCGTCTTTGGCAAAGATCGAACGCACAATGGAATCGCGCTGCGTCGTCCGCCGAAGCGAGCGCCGTTTTACGAATTCGTTGAAACGTTCGAGGATTTGTTCATCCATAGGGCGAGAGCAAGGTAGCGGATTTGGTAGAAATGGAAAGAAAAAGCGCGAGGAATCTATGGCCAAAACATGAAGCCGTGATGCGCTGAGACCTAAGACCTAAGGCCTAAATCACAAATACGCAAAGCCAATGAATATTTTATCGAGTAACAGCTGCGCATAGCTCGCTTTTTTCCATGGCTGTTTCAACCCGGAAGTGTAACGATCGCTTGCGGGACTAAAAATACCTTTTATTTGTCTTTATCGACTTTAGAATCCGAGTTTATTTGTGGTAAAAAAATCTGGGAATGACAATATGGCGTAAGACACTTGATAAGATGAGAAATGATAGCACAACACTCTGATGAAACGCAAACTTTCCGCTGAATTCCTCGGGACATTTTTTCTTGTTCTTGCTGGCACGGGAGCAATCGCTGTGGATTCTGTGAGCGCTGGCGTGATTGGACACGTGGGAATCGCTCTTACCTTTGGCTTGGTGGTCTTTGCGATGATTCAAATGTTCGGCGACATCAGTGGTGCGCATTTCAATCCTGCGGTGACGATCGGTTTCGCGGCATCGGGTCGCTTTGCCTGGAAATTCGTGCCCATCTATATCATCGCGCAATTTTCAGGAGCGATCGCCGCTAGCGGCTTGTTGAAGCTCATGTTACCTTCAGCAACAACTCTCGGACAAACAGTCCCAAAAGGAGGAATCGGCTTAGCCTTCGTGTTCGAATTCTTGATGACGGCATTCTTAATGGCAACCATCCTACGGGTATCTCATGGAGCACGCGAGAAGGGGATTACCGCGGGCTTGAGCATCGGCGCGGTGGTGGCGTTCGAAGCACTCTTCGGTGGTCCGATCTCGGGGGCGTCGATGAATCCAGCGCGCTCGCTCGGCCCGGCTGTGATGACGTGGGATCTTTCCACGCTGTGGTTGTATTGCTGTGCGCCAACGTTGGGAGCATTGCTAGCAGTTCCATTCTGCCAATGGTTGCATAGGATGCCCAAAGATCGAGACCCTGCGTAAAATGTTGCTGATCTGAAAGATGTTTCTGGATGTTACAACTTCATCGGCATGGGAGTGGGGATGAAGGCTTCGCCTGTTTTGGCTTGTTGAATGATGTTTTGGCGATTGATGCCAAGAAGAAGAGCGATGGACCAGATCGAGAACATCAGGTTGGTGCCGCCGTAGCTGATGAAGGGGAGCGGTAGGCCTGCATTGGGGCAGGAGCCAGTGGTTACGGCGATGTTGATCATGGCTGGCACCAAGATGATCAGGGTCAAGCCTGTGGCGAGTGCGCGTTCGAAAACCTGCTTGGCATGCATGGCGACAATTAGCCCACCGAGACCGAGACCTACGTAACAAAAGAGAACGCCGAGCGTGCACTTCAGTCCGAGTTCTTCGCCGACGACGGGCAGGATGAAGTCGGTATGAGCCTCTGCAAGGAATCCGTGTTTCTGTCGGCTATTGCCCAGCCCTTCACCATGCAATCCGCCTGTGCCGTAGCCGAGTAGTGCGTGCCATTGTTGTCGATTGACGTCTTGGATTTTTTTGTCAGATGTTGTGAAGTTTTCTAGTTGGGTAAAGGAATTGATGCGACGCATGCGGTTTTCGCTCAGTGAGATGAGAAATGTCACGGCGCAGATCGCGATCATGGCGCTGGGAATGATGAAGCGTATTTTGGTGCCGATGCACCACATGGTGAGCATGCAGACGAACCCGAGAGCGAGAGCCGTGTCCATGTCTTCCTCGAAAAAGATCAGCATCACGGGAACGCAGACGATGAGACTTGGCAGGACGAAGCCGCGGAAAAAGCGTCCGATCTCGGCAGTATGTGAGGCGAAAAAGGCGGCGAGGCCGATGAGGGTGGTAATTTTTCCAATTTCGGATGGCTGGAACTGAGGCAGCAATGGTAGGTCAATCCAACGGAACGCTCCGCCGCGATTCACTCGGATGCCGGGGATGTAGCATGCGATTAAGCAGAGCAATCCGAGGATAAAGAGCGGCATTGCTAGGGCGCGAATTTGACTGGGGGAAAGCAGCATCAGCAGGAAGCCGCTGGCAAGAGCCGCCGTAAGAATACCGACTTGTTTGTTGAACAAGGACAAGGGATTCTCCGGACTGGCTACCCAAAAGCTGGTACTCGCCAGCATGACCATCCCGATCGCGATCAGCAGTGCGACGGAGCAGGAGATCAAAATGGTGGCGATGCGGAGCATGGGAGCGATACTATTGTGCGGGAACTTTGATTATGAGGCCGATGTTCAGCGCTCGCTCGTTGCGAATACTGTTTGAGCTCATCAGCTTCTGTGGGCTGGTGTTGTATTTTTTTGCGATCGAGTAGAAGGTATCGCCTTTGCGCACGGTGTAGCTCGTGAACTCGTTACTGGAGGTTTCCTCAACTGGAATGGCGCGCGGTGCACTTTCGAGATTCTGATTTGGGCGCACTCGAACAGGGCGCGATGCATTGGCTAGATCGCCGCGGAGTGCGCGAATTTCCTCGGGCATGATGGCGCGGATTTCGTTTTGCGGGACGCGTAGCACCAGTCCCGAGAAGAGTTTCACGTTGCTATTGGCATCGCGCAGGGCTTGTTCGCTGATGCCTTGTTTGCCTGCAATGGAGAGGTAGGTATCACCATTCACTACGGGGTAGCGCTGGTCGCCGGGCTGAATTTGCGGCAGATCCGTCATGCTGGTGATGGCGGCTGAGGTATCGGGTCGCTCGCCAACGGCACTACCAGCGGCGGCAGCAGCTACGGCGAGTGGTTTTTGGCTAGAGCTGGGAGAGCTACCATTCGTGGGAGTGTTATTGGTTGCCACGGGGTTATTTGCTTCGAAATATTTCTGTGCCAAAATGCCACCGATACCGACGACGTGCAGGAGTGCGATGACGATCAAGGCGCGACCGACATTCATGTTCGGGATATCGCCTTCGATGTCTGCTGGGTCTGCCGTTGTAGCGGCGGGGCGTCTGACTTGTCCTGTGACTTTGGCGTAGATTTTGCGAAAGACTCTACGCTGTAGGGGCTTGCGTTTGATAGGAAGGTTGTGTGGTTTCATGAGGAGATGGCTTAGCGGAGGTTGTTAACGTAGTTGCGGAAAGCGGTGCCCCGTTGCTCATATCCTTTGAACATGTCAAAGGAGGAGGTGCCGGGTGAAAAGAGAATGGTCGAGCCGCGTGGCGCGAGTGAGCGAGCGGTGTCGATAGCTTCTTCGAGCGAGCGGACGATGGTAGTGGAAACGGCTTGGCCGAGTACGGCACCGAGTGGCTCGGCGATCTGACCGAAGGTCACGGCAGAGATCGCTTTTTGCTGGAGCAAGGCGACTACGGATTGGTAGTCGAGGCCTTTTTCCTTGCCGCCGGCGATGAGTACTACAGGGCGGGTTTGTGAGCGCAGCGCACTTTCTAGGGCATGCAGGTTGGTGGCTTTGGAGTCATTGAGATACTCGACGCCATCGAGTGTGCGCACGAGCTCGCATCGGTGGGGTGGGGGGACATAGCCCGCAAACGCTTTTTTCAGATCGAGCGGTTTTCCGTAACAGCGGCAGGCTGCGATGGCGGCCATGATGTTTTCTGCATTGTGCAACCCGCGCAGACTGGTGTCTTGATCCATGTTCAATACAGTCTCACCAGCGTGCTCGATGGTGATGCCTTGAGAAAACCAGTCCGCCACATCGGTTTCGGTGGAAAAAGTAATTGTTTTGCCTTGGAGCGGTGGTAGGAGTTCGCCAGTGCGGATGATAGCGGTGCAGGCGGCATCTTGATTTTCAAAAATGCGCCATTTGGCCTGGCGGTAGCTCTCGACAGTCGGGTAGCGGTCCATGTGGTCCGGGGCGAAGTTGAGCCATACTGCTACGTGCGGACGGAAGGCGTGGATCGTTTCGAGCTGAAACGAGCTAACCTCTAAGGCAATCACTTGCGGCATGGGATGCTGCATTACGACCTCAGCGAGCGGTTTGCCGTAATTGCCACAAGGCACACAGTAAACATCGCTGGCATTGAAAATTCGGGCGATTACCTCGGTGGTCGTGGTCTTGCCGTTGGTGCCCGTAATTGCCACGGTATAGCCATCATAGTAGCCCCAGGCAAATTCCATCTCGCCGACAACTTTTTCCGCTTGTTTGGAAAATGCCGCGACGAGTGGTCCGTAGGTGTCGATGCCAGGGCTGACCACAAGGAGATCTGATTTTACCTGAACTCCTATATCTGTAGTAGCAAAGGGATGCAAAGAAACCTCGGGCGCGAAGCCAGTGATGGATTCTGCTTCATCATAAACAGTCACGCTGGCACCTTCGCGCAAGGCTAGTGCGGCGGCGGCGCGACCACTGCGGCCGGCGCCAAGGATGACAATATGTTTTGCAGAGAGATTCATCGGATTTTCAAAAGTGCAAGGCCGATCAGGGCGAAGATCATGGAGAGTAGCCAGAAGCGGATGATGACTTGGCTTTCATGCCAGCCGCCGAGCTCGAAGTGATGATGGATGGGTGACATCCGGAAAATGCGTTTTTTGCGTAGCTTGAAACTGCCGACTTGGAGAATGACCGACAATGCTTCCATCACGAAAACTCCGCCAATGATGACCAGCAGCAGTTCTTGCTTGGTAGCGATGGCAACAGAGCCGAGCGCACCGCCAATGGCCAGCGATCCCGTATCACCCATGAACACCTTGGCGGGGTGGCAGTTGAACCAAAGGAAACCAAAGCCTGCTCCGACGAGTGCCATGAGAAACACTGTTAGCTCGCCAATGTATTGATTGTGCGGGATTTTCAAATAATCGGTGGCGATGAAAAAATGGCCAGCAAGATAGGCGAGGATCGCATAGGCGAGTGCGGTGGTGATGCTGCAGCCGGTGGCGAGGCCATCGAGGCCATCTGTTAGGTTTACGGCATTCGAGCAGCCGATGATGACCAATGCGAAAAATGGGATCACCAGCCAGCCGAGATGAATGATCGGTTCTTTAAACAAGGGGAAACAAATGGCATCGATGGACATTTTTTGATCGCCTAACAAAAATCCGTGTGCAGCATCTCCGAAGCCTGATATTTCCTTTTTGTAGAAAAAGAATGCGGCAGCAATCAGCGCGATGATTAGCTGCCAGAAAAGCTTGGTGCGGCTGCTGACGCCATCGGACTTTTTCTCTTTGACCTTCTTGAAGTCATCACAAAATCCGAGAAGCCCGCAGGCGCCCATGGTGCAGGCACAGACGGCTACGAAGGGGTTGAGCGGATTGGCACATAGCAGGGTGGCAAGTAGAACAGAGCCGAGGATTAAGACGCCGCCCATGGTGGGGGTGCCGATTTTTCCGCCGTGAAGTTCAGCAAGTTTGTGCACCTCAGCTGCAGTACGGATCGGCTGGCCTAGTTTCATTGAGATCAATTTACGAATCACCCGAGGACCTGCGGCGATGCTAATGGCGAATGCCAAAAAGCAAGCGACAGCCGCGCGGAAGGTAATGTAGCCAAACAAATTTAGCACGTCATAGGTGTGCGCCCAGCCGGGTGAACCGGCGGCGATTTCGCCTTCGTGCGCTTCTTTCCAGAGTTGATAGATCCAGTATAACATGACTATTGAGGGAAAACGAGTTGCATGACGATTTCCATGGCGGAGCTGCGACTGCCTTTGAAAAGTGCGGCATCGCCGGGCGTAATGATGGATTGCAGGTAGGTGGCGGCTTCTTCAAGCGTGGCGAAATGTCGCGCAGATGGACCAGCGTGAGCGTGGATCGCCTCGGCACCATCGCCTGCGGTGATGAGTTGGATGTCGAGGCTTGCAGCTTTTTCTCCAACACGCTGTGCGCCCTCGGCAGCGTGATCACCAAGCTCAGCCATGCGCCCGAGGACGGCGTAACGTTGATTTGTGGGGCTTACGGAAAATTGAGCGAGAGTTTCCAGCCCAGCGATCATCGACTCGGGATTGGCATTGTAGGTGTCGTCGAATACTGTGACGCCTTGGCTCACGAAGCGGCGTAGGCGTCCGCTGGTGAGAGTTGCTTGACTCAATCCAATGGCGATTTTTTCGCTCGAAATCCCTAATAGATTTCCAGTTGCTGCGGCTAGTAAGGCATTGGCTACCATGTGATGCCCGGGGACGGGCAGGCGCACCTCGACGGGGGCCTGATCTGTGATCAACAGGCTGAAACACGCGCAGCCGTTATCCTCGCGGATGTTCTCAGCGCGCACCGCATCACTGGCTCCACCTGTCGTGAAAATGCGTGCTTTGGTGAGCGCGCGGATTAACTCGAGAAAGTTGCAGTTGTGCGGAATGATCAGAGTTTGCTGGGCGGTGAGATTCGCTGCAATGGCGGCTTTTTCCCGGGCAATTCCCTCACGAGAGCCCATAAACTCAATGTGCGAGGAGCCAATATTGGTAATGATGGCGATGCTAGGCTTGCCGATGGCGGTGAGTGGAGCGATCTCACCGGGATGGTTCATGCCCATTTCATAAACCGCTGCGGCATGCTCTAGGGTTGTTTCTAAGACCGTGAGCGGAAGGCCGATGTGATTGTTCAAATTGCCGCGTGTGGCGTATGTAGGGAATTTTTGTGAGAGAACAGAGGCTGCAAAATCCTTGGTGCTAGTTTTTCCGTTAGAACCGGTGAGGGCGATGACGTGAATGCGCATTTGATCACGCCACCAACTTGCCAACTGTTGCAGGGCGAGTAGGGTATCGGGCACGAGGATGACGGCACCTTGCTTGGCTTCGCCGTTCCATTCACTTACGATGGCAACAGCTGCACCTTGAGCAAGAGCTTCAGCGGCGAAGCTATTGGCATCGAATTTTTCTCCGCGCAATGCAAAAAAAACGCAGCCAGGAACGAGCTTGCGGGTATCAGTACAGACGCCCGCGTGAGCCAAAGCCTCGGCATCACCGGCGAGGACGGTCGCGCCGAGAATCTGGGCCAATTGTGCTGCGGTGAGTGTTTTCATGAATCAGGGATCTTTGTGACGAGGCTTGTGCGTTTTGCGCGGTGGCAGAGATTCGCGGAATTTTGCGGCAGCGACGACACGGGCGCGCAGGGATTTTTGTGCTTCTTTTTTATCATCGAATTCGATCGTGCGATCGGCGAATTGCTGATAGGTTTCGTGCCCTTTGCCGGCGATGAGAACGATGTCTCCAGCTTTCGTGGCCTCGATGGTTTTGAAAATGGCTTCGGCGCGATCTTCGATGGCGATGTGATGGCTGCCGCTCATGCCGCTGATGATTTCTTGCAATATAGAGGAAGGATTTTCACTGCGTGGATTGTCTGAGGTGACAACGCAGTAATCGCTGAGGCGCGAGGCTACTTCGCCCATCAGTGGACGTTTGCGTTTATCGCGGTCACCACCACAGCCAAAAATCGTCAGCAGACGCCCTGGCTCTAACTCGCGCAAGGTGCGGCAGGCGTTTTCGAGAGCATCGGGGGTGTGCGCATAGTCCACAAAAACAGTGGCTCCACCGGCGTTGCCGACGTTTTCCATGCGACCAGATACCTGTGGTGCATCAGCCATCATCGCTACGGAATCGCGCAAGGGTATGCCGCAAGCGACACCGGCTACGAGTGCGCCTGCGATATTGTAGGCATTGAAACGACCGATGAATGGTGCGCGGACGAGGAACTGTCGGCCTTTGTGATTGAGTTCGAATTCCATTCCGCGGGAGGTTTGTTTGAGCGAGTTGATGCGGTAGTCGCAGTGCACGCCGAAGCCAAAAGTCATGATTTGCAATTGGCCTTGTAGCGACTCGGCGAGATCGGCTCCGTAGGCGTCATCGATGTTGATCACAGCCACGGGTTTTTTTCCTAATGGGTTATCGACAAGTGCCTTGAACCAAGATTTTTTGGCGGCGAAGTAGGCCTCCATGGTGATGTGGTAGTCGAGATGATCTTGCGTCAAATTGGTGAAAACGCAGGCATCGTAGGGAATGCCGGTGATGCGGTGTTGGTCGATGCCGTGTGAGGAAACTTCCATGGCGACGCCACGGCAATCGTGATTGGCCATGCGGCGGATCATTTGTTGGAGTTCGATGGGGCCTGGCGTAGTGCTGGTGGCGGGCTCGATGGTCTCACCGTCGTCGATTTTTACAGTGCCGAGCATGCCTGCGCGGTGCCAAGCTTGCTTCATGAGATGTTGTACTAAGAAGGCACTAGTGGTTTTTCCGTTAGTGCCGGTGATGCCGCACATTTTCATGCCTGCGGCGGGATTGCCCGCGAGTGCCGCGGCGCAATGAGCGAGTGCTTGGCGTGGGTTAGAGGTGTGAATCCAAGTGATTTGATTTGATAGTTTAGCGGGCGGTGCTTGATCGGAAATGATGACCGATGCCCCAGCGGCGAGGGCTTTTTCCACATATTGATTGCCATCGACTTTCTCCCCTTTTAGCGCAGCGAAAATCATGCCGGGTTTGACTTGGCGTGAGTCATCGGTGACGGCGCTGAGAGCGATGTCTGATGGGCCTGAGATGACGGGGCGGTGAAAAAGGGGCAGTAGGGTGGAAAGGTTCATTGATTGACGACGCGAGGTTCTACCGTTTCGGTAGGAGTAATGTTGAGGTGATGGGCGATGCGCTCGCAAGCGCGGGAAAAGACGGGGCCGGCGATGGTTCCTCCGTAGAGCGATACGCCAGTGCTGCTTGGGTCATCGATGACAACGATGCAAACAAAATCTGGATCAGCGGCGGGTAGCATGCCTGCGAAGGAGCAGGTGAAGCGGTTGGTGAAGTATTTTTTAGTTTCGGTGTTGAATTTATAGACAGTGCCTGTTTTACCGCAGGCGATGTATCCTGGCACGTTGGCTTGCACGGCGGTGCCTTCTTTTTGCATTACGGTGAGTAAACTTCGGCGCATCTCGCGGGCGGTCTTTGGCTTGATCACCTCGCGCACGACCTCAGGGGTCATCTGTTGGATGGCAGTGCCATCGTTGGCGATCACGGCCTTGAGGAGTTGGGGCTTGCGTAGCTTGCCGTCGCTGGCGATGACGGAGTAGGCGCACGCCATTTGCATGGGTGTGACACTGACTGCGTAGCCATAGGTGGAGCTGGCGAAATCGTAGAGATTCTCGCTGCGGGTGAAGCGTCCGTTGACTTCGCTGCTGAGGGGAATGCCCGTTTTTTTGCCGAAGCCGAAGCTCGCGAGGTAGTCATAGTGCTTTTGCATACCGACCATCATGGCCATTTTGAAAACGCCGATATTGCTAGATTTTCCGAGTACCCATTCGGCGGAAAGAGTGCTGTAGGAGTGGTGGTCCTTCATCGAGAAATTCCCTTGTTGGTATAACTTGTTATGACAGAAAATCGGAGTGTGGCGGGTGATCGCGCCTTCGTTCATCGCCGCAGCCGCCGCGACGACCTTGATCGTAGAGCCGGGTTCGTAGACCATTTGGGTGGCGAAGTTGATGCCGTTGGTGTCGAGATTGTTGAGATCATTGAGATTGAATGAGGGATAGTTCGCGAGGCCGAGCACAGCGCCTGTTTTGGGATTCATCACGATGATGCAGCCGCGCGGTGCTTGGTATTCCTTGATGCCAGCGAGCAGTTCCTCCTCGATGATGGATTGGATCGCCATGTCCAAAGTCAATTGCACATTCAAGCCGGGGCGCGGAGGTAGGGTTTTTCCGGGTTCTGGTGTAATCAAAAATCCACGTGGATTGGTCACGCTGGTGCGGTGTCCATCTTTGCCCGCAAGGATACTTTCTAATGTTTTCTCTACGCCGTAGGTGCCGACTTCTTTTTTGTAGGTGTACTTGCCATGCTGAACCTCGATGATTTTTGGATAGCCGATGATGTGGCTTGCTAGCTCGGGAGATGCGTAGCGGCGGCGCGCGGTTTTTTCGAGCGAAAAACCGAAGAGTTTGTGGGTGTCGATGGCTTTTTGAACGCTCTCGTAAATGCTTTCTTCCATGTTGCGCTCTAGGATAAACCAGTCGTTAGGCTTCGAGTTGATCTTGGTCATCAGATCCTCGCGTTTGACACGAAGAGCGATGGCGAGATGGCTGACGGCATGCGTGAGGAATTTACTATTCAAGATCTCGCTCTCATTTTCAAGCAAGCGCTTCATGGTCTTGTGCATGCGTTTGCTCTTCTCGCTATCACTGAGATCAATCCAGCCGGGCGTGGTGCTAAGTTCATCCCAGGCGAGTGATTTGGCGCAGAGATTGTTGTCGTTGAGGTCGTAGCGATTGATGCGCAAGTCAGCGAGGGTGATGCTGCGGGCGATCAGTTCGTCATTGCAATCGAGAATGTGGCCACGGCTGCCTGGGAGGTAGGTGATCGTGGTGCCTGCGTTCTGCGCTGCTTGTTGGTATTGCTTACGATTGGTGTATTGGATCTCGATCATGCGCCACGACAAGTAGCTGAAGCCTGCAATGACTAGCAGGAACAGCACGGTGCAGCGGCTGGAAAATTTACAAAGCATGAACGAAGGAAGATGGATGGGATGGCAGAATTAGGGACGGTT
>Ga0209444_10001730_pt1 | contig 12031 bp, 10 predicted proteins | sample LauGreFaBDMM15DN_2_FD_188215 | JGI IMG/M metagenome (GOLD analysis project Ga0209444, IMG submission 188215) | Freshwater lake microbial communities from Lake Michigan, USA - Fa13.BD.MM15.DN (SPAdes) (version 2) | ecosystem: Environmental > Aquatic > Freshwater > Lake | place: Lake Michigan...
GCTCAATCAAATCCCGAGCGCATACGGCTTGTTGAAAGGCCAGCCAGCACCGTTGTTTGTAGGCAATCAGCCCATGGAGCAAATCCAGTTGGTAATTACAAAAGTTCTACAGGTAGCCAAGGAAAACGGACTTACTGGAAAAGCCGTGGTCAAAGAGGTTGAAAAGGAACCTGAGCTTAGCCCAACTCTGAGCGCGGCTTACGCGGCAATTGATTCCGGAGATTACAAAGGAGCACTTGCTCTCTACGAGAAGGCTCTTTTGGAAAATCCGAACGATGCCCTTGCCGATGCTGGACTTGCGCAAGTAAAGCTACTAATGCGCCTGGAGGGTAAAGATCTCTCCGTGATTATCGATTCCGATGAGGCAACAGATAATGCAGTTCTGGAGAAAGCAGATGCTTTGATAGCAACTGGCAATTCGGCAGCGGGATTCAAGCTACTTTTGGACCTGTTTGAAAAAACAGCTAAGGACGCGCGTGAGCCCATCAGGCTTCGCTTGGTTGAGATGTTCATGGTTGCCGGAAACGATAACCCAGATGTGGTGACTGCTCGCAAATCCCTTAGCCTGATGCTTTTCTAGGCTTTATACAGAGCCCTAGTTGTCGCGGGCGCAACAGCGGTCAAAATTGCCCCCAACTGGCAGAGGTCAGGCAGTTTATGGCGTGGGTAGAAGAAACTAGGCTTAAAGACATGCCCGTTTACTTGGATCACGCCGCCACTTCGCCGATTCGGCCCAGTGTCTTGGCGCACTACTCCAAGGCCCTAGAGCAGGTTGGAAATCCAGCTTCAGTGCACTCATTCGGTCAAAGCTCAAGGCAAATGTTGGAAGAAGCCAGGGAGACTATCGCCGCAAGTATCGGCTGTGATCGCAATGAAGTTATCTTCACTTCTGGCGGAACTGAATCGGACAACCTTGCCGTTAAGGGTCTTTATTGGCAGCGACACGGGCAAGATCGAAACCGAACCTTGATTGTCACATCCAGTGCTGAGCATGCCGCCGTCCTTGACGCCGTGAATTGGTTAGTTACCGAGCAGGGCGCTGAAGCACATTTTGTTTCCATGAATGATGACGGAGTTTTAGATCTGGCAGAACTTGCTGAGGTGTTGGAAAAGCGATCAGATCAAATCGCACTTATTACTTTGATGTGGGCCAACAACGAAATTGGCGTAGTTCACCCCATTCAAAAAATAACTGAGCTAGCAAGAGCATATGAAATACCAGTTCACTCCGACGCTATCGCAGCCCTTGGTCACATTCCGGTGAACTTTGCAGCCTCTGGTTTATCAGCAATGACCATCACTGGCCACAAAGTGGGTTCACCAGTTGGAGTCGGAGCACTGATTCTTGCAAGATCTGAAAAACTCACGCCCGTTTTTCACGGTGGCGGCCAAGAAAGAAACTTGCGCTCAGGCACTCCTGATGCCGCAGCCGCCTCAGCTATGGCTCTTGCAGTTAAGGAAGCCGTAGGCGAGCAGGCTGAACTTGAAGCACTACACGCGATACTTTCAGTGAAGTTGGTTTCTGGTGTTCGGGAAGTGGCGCCTGAGGTTAAGTTCTCTTCTGAGCACGCTCCAAGACTTGCAAACAACGTTCACTTTAGATTCCCAGGCTGTCTTGGAGATAGCTTGCTTTATCTGATGGATGTCAATGGAGTTTCAATCTCAACTGGCTCGGCTTGCTCGGCTGGTGTTAGCAGCCCCTCTCACGTGGTGCTATCTCTTGGAGCCAACTCTGATGAGGCGATGGGCACAATGAGAATCACCTTTGGCCACAATTCCACTGAGGCTGATGTTGACGCATTCCTGGAAGTTTTCCCGAAAGCCTACGAAGGTGCCAAAAAGGCGGGGTTGACTAGGCGATGAAGATTCTGGCGGCAATGAGTGGCGGGGTGGATTCAGCGGTAGCTGCAGCGCGCGCTGTTGAGGCCGGCCACGAAGTGGTTGGCGTGCATCTAGCCTTATCTCGGATGCCCGGAACTTTGCGCACTGGATCCAGGGGCTGCTGCACAGTCGAGGACTCAATGGACGCTCAGCGAGCTGCCAACAAAATTGGAATTCCTTTTTACGTTTGGGACTTTTCCGAGCGCTTCAAGCAAGACGTGGTGGATGATTTCATCGCCGAGTACTCAGCTGGAAGAACTCCAAATCCTTGCATGAGATGCAATGAGAGAATCAAATTCGCCGCCTTGCTCGAAAAAGCCCTTGCATTAGGGTTCGATGCGCTTTGCACCGGGCATTACGCCAGCGTCGAAAAAGACGCTGAAGGAAATTTGGAACTTCATCGATCGCTTGCCATGACCAAGGATCAGTCCTATGTGCTGGGAGTTTTGACCGAAGAACAGCTCAAGCACTCATACTTTCCAATCGGCAAAGCCGCCAACAAAGATGACATCCGCAAAGAAGCTAAAGATCGAGAGCTTTCGGTTGCAAACAAGCCTGACAGCTACGACATTTGCTTTATCCCAGAAGGGGATACCAGAGATTGGCTATCGGACAAGATCGAGCTAAAGCCTGGATCAATTGTTGATAGCAATGGAGTAGAGCTTGGCAAGCACGATGGAGCCCTCGGGTACACCGTGGGACAGCGCAAAGGTCTAAAAATTGGTGCCCCTGCGAAAGATCGTCAGCCGAGGTATGTACTTGAGATTAGACCCAAGGAAAATGTGGTTGTCGTGGGCCCAGAACAAGCCCTGACAATTTCTGAGATTTCAGGTGAAAAATTCTCCTGGTGTGGCAAAGCGCCAGAAAATTCAAGCGATTGGCTTGAAGCTGAAGTTCAAGTGCGCGCTCACGGTGAATCGCACCCATGCAAACTTCGAGTGACAAATGGCCAAATGGTGATTCGGCCAAATATGCCAATTCGTGGGATCTCTCCTGGCCAAACAGCCGTTGTTTATCTTGGTTCACGAGTGCTCGGTCAAACCACAATCGATAAAACGGTTTCAGCAGTTTTGGAACAGGTGTGAAATTGGATAAGAAGGTTATTGAGCGGGTGACCGAACTAGTTGATGCCATCAACAAACACCGAAGCGCCTATTATCAGTCCAATACATCTTTGATCTCGGACGCAGATTACGACAAGTTAATGCGCGAGCTCGAAGGGCTCGAGTCAAAGCATCCGGAGCTGATAACGGGAGATTCACCGACTCAAACTGTCGGTGGAGAAGCCAGCCAAACCTTTACGCCAGTTGAGCACCTTGAGCGCATGATGAGCTTGGACAATGTCTTCTCGACCGAGGAGTTAGATAGCTGGCTTGAGAAAACTGGCGGCGGTCCATTTTTGTGTGAACTCAAAATTGATGGTCTTGCCATCAACCTCAGGTACGAGAAGGGCAAGCTCGTATCTGCAGCCACCAGGGGAGACGGTGCCGTAGGCGAGGATGTCACTCGAAACGTGATGACTGTGAAGGGTATTCCTCACACTCTTTTGGGTAAAAATCACCCTGATGTCGTCGAAATCCGTGGCGAGGTGTTTTACTCACTGGCTGATTTTGCCAAGCTCAATCAGTCACTAATTGATGCAGGCAAGGCTCCATTTGCCAACCCTAGAAATTCAGCGTCCGGATCACTGCGTCAGAAAGATTCCAGCGTAACTGCTTCAAGGCCACTGCAGATGATTGTTCACGGCATCGGCGCTTGGATTGATAAAAGCGTTGTCAGTCAGTCTGAGCTTTATGCACACCTGAAAAATTGGGGACTACCTACTTCCACTAGGTATCAGGTGTTGGATACTGCTATTCAAGTTAAGAAGTACATCGCTGATTTTGAGGCCAAGCGCCACACTCTCGAGCACGAGATTGATGGTGTTGTTGTAAAAGTTGACGAGCTCACGAGGCAGCAATCACTTGGGCTCACCTCCCGTGCACCTAGGTGGGCAATTGCCTATAAGTATCCGCCGGAGCAGGTGAATACGAAGCTACTGGATATCAAAGTATCGATTGGAAGAACTGGCCGAGCTACTCCGTATGCGGTTTTAGATCCGATTCGTGTGGCCGGAAGCGAAGTTGAATTTGCCACTTTGCACAATCAAGAGGTGGTTGCAGCCAAGGGCATTCTCATCGGTGACACCGTGGTGCTTAGAAAAGCAGGGGATGTAATTCCTGAGATTCTGGGTCCAGTGGTTGCGCTTCGGGATGGCAGTGAGAAAAAGTTTGCCATGCCAAAAAACTGCCCAGACTGTGGTTCAAAGCTGGCACCAGCTCAAGATGGTGATGTTGACCTTCGGTGCCCAAATGCCAAATCTTGCCCAGCCCAACTTCGTGAACGGATTGCTTACATCGGTTCGCGATCTGCGCTTGATATTGAAGCACTTGGATTTGTGACCGCCGTTGCATTGACTCAGCCACTTGAACCGAAGACGCCCCCTGTCAAATCAGAAGCGGACCTTTTCACCCTCAAGCTTGAGGATTTGCTTCCAATCAAGTCCCAGGTTGTTGATGCGGATACCGGAGTTGCCAAGCTGGACGCGGATGGCAAACAAAAGGTAGTTGAATACTTCAGGAAAAAAGATGGCTCGCCGGCAACGGTGGCAACCAAACTTCTAGAGGAGCTAGAAAAAGCAAAATCGCAACCTGCTTGGCGGGTTTTGGTTTCGCTATCTATTAGGCACGTGGGTCCTGTAGCTGCAAGATCGCTAATTAACTCCTTTGGTTCAATTGAGAAAATCTTCGCAGCCTCCGAGCAAGAGCTTGCAAGTGTGGATGGAGTCGGGGCGGTAGTAGCAGCAACTATCAAAGAGTGGATTTCAATTGATTGGCACAAAGACATAGTGCAAGCCTGGAAAAAGGCTGGAGTTAACTTCACTCAGGAAATTTCAGCTTCTGACTCAGGGTCATTCCAGGGGATGAGCATCGTGGTGACTGGAACGCTTTTAGAGCTAACTCGTGAGCAGGCAGAAGAGGCCATCATTTCACGCGGAGGTAAGGCAGCTTCATCGGTTTCTAAAAACACTGCGTTTGTGGTTGCGGGCACAGCCGCCGGGTCAAAACTTGCCAAGGCAGAATCGCTTGGCGTAGAAGTAATTGACGAAGCTGAGTTTGCTAAGAGGCTAGCGAACTAGTACTTCTTGTCCTCGTAGGACTCAACTTCGATTGCATCGTAGGATTCTGCGCGAGGCTCGGAGTAGTCAACATTGGTCTCAAAGCCATCGGTGATTGAAGGCGAAGATCCCTCGAGCTCGCTCTGAGCTAGGGTTTCGTCGGCTGCAACCATGGACTCGGTAGACATCAAGGACTTCAAGGTGTTTAGGAAGTCTTCGATTTCGTTAGCCTCTGACTCCCAGCGATTTAGTCGGTCTTGGCCATCCACAATTACCGCGTTAGCGAAAGCCTCGGCCTTGCGAGCAAGAAGCTCTGCACGACGACGGGACTGGTTGATCAAGTTACCGGCGTTTCGCTGAGCGTCTTCAGTCAAGTTTGCTGCTGTTACCTTGGCGTCGCGAAGATTTCTTTCGGCCTCAGAGTTTAGTTCGGCAGCAAGTCTTGATGCTTCCGCAACTGCCTTGTTGGCGTCCTCGGTTGCCTGCTGAGCCTGTCTAACAGCGCCCTCATAAATTCTTAGAGCTTCCTGCTCTCCTTCGTCGCGCTTAGCCTTTAGCTCTGCTTCAAGCTCGACTCGGGACTGTGCTGTGCGCTGAGTAAGTTCGGTAGCTAGAGCGCGAGCTTCTTCAGTCTCGCGGTGAACAGAAGCGCGAAGTTCTGCTGCGTATCTTTCACCCTCTGAGCGAATTGCTGATGCTTCGCGCTGAGCGTGAACAATCTTTTCGGTAGCTTCAGCTTCCTGAGTTTTAGCCTGAGCCAAAATCTCTACGCTGCTTCGCTCTGAGTCAAGACGATTCTCCTTTGCCTTTGACTCTGCATCGGAAAGAAGTTTCTGCACAGCAGCTTCGGCTTTACGAGTTAATTGCTCAGCTTCAGCCTTAGCGGTCTCGCGAACGCGCAGTGCGTCTTGACCGGCATCGGTCATAAGTTTTCTAGCCTGCTCTTCAGCAACACGGAGTGTCTGCTCGAACTGAGCACCAAGCTCTGCGTAGCCAGTTCCGGCATCGCGCTTTAGGCGCTGCTTTAGGCTTGCGATCTCAGACTTGAGAAACTCAACCTCGCTTGCAGCTTTGTAGTTGTAATCGCGAACGTGATCGAGCTCTTCGCGCATTGCGGAGACAGCTGCGTCTACCTCGTCCTTGTCGTAGCCTCTAAAGACGAGCTGAAATTCTGAATTGTCCACGGGTATTGACCTTTTTATAGGGGGATAGGGGTTTACTACCTAAATACCTACTTTAGTAGGGTATTTGGCCCCAGAAACAAGCAAATTCTTTGTTGCTAGAATGGGCCAGCCGGGGCAAAACCCCCGTCAATCCAGAGTTTCTCTAAACCGAAGGTTTCCATGTCTGAGATCACCCCTGAGCTAGTCAGGCACCTAGCCGGCCTTGCCCGCATTGAGGTAAGCGAGGCTGAGGTGGCCCAGTTTGCTAGTCAGCTGGCTTTGATTGTGGAATCGGTTGCCACTGTAAAGGCCGCCGTGAGCGATGACATTGTCGCCACCAGCCACCCAATTCCTATGGCCAATGTCTTCCGCGAGGATGTTGTCAGGCCTTCACTTACCCAAGAGCAGGCTCTTTCCGGGGCCGCTGACAGCGAATCCGGTCGCTTCAAGGTCTCTGCCATCTTGGATGAGGACTAGAGCCAAAAATGTCAGTTCTAAACAAATCCGCCCATGAACTAGCTTCAATGCTTGTCTCCAAGGAAATCTCCTCGGTAGAGCTAACTAAAGCTCAGCTAGAGAACATCGACAGGCTAAACCCCAAGCTCAACAGCTACCTAACTGTCACTCACGAACTAGCCCTGACCCAAGCTCGCCAAGTTGACGAGCTTCGTGCCAAGGGCGAAAAGCTTTCGGCGCTCGCGGGTGTCCCCATTGCGGTAAAGGACAACCTCACCACAATCGGTATTGCAACCACCGCGGGATCAAAGATACTCAAGGGCTGGATTCCTCCCTATAACGCCACTGTTGTCGAAAAGATACTTTCCCACCGCATGCCAATTCTTGGCAAGACCAACTTGGATGAATTTGCTATGGGCTCCTCCACTGAGAACTCGGCATACGGCCCATCTCTAAACCCATGGGACCTAGCTCGAACTCCTGGAGGATCAGGAGGAGGATCATCCTCTGCCGTTGCTTCCATGCAGGCACCACTGGCTTTGGGTTCTGACACCGGAGGATCCATCCGTTTTCCTGCAGCGGTCACCGGAACTGTTGGGGTCAAGCCAACTTACGGAGCGGTTTCAAGATACGGGCTTATTGCCCTTGGTTCATCGCTTGATCAAGTCGGCCCTGTAACCAGAAACGTTTTGGACGCAGCGATGCTGCACGATGTAATTGCCGGGCACGATCAGATGGATGCAACCTCCCTTTCAGAATCCCTTGGCTCAATGACTGAGGCCGCCAAGAACGATTCGGTCAAAGGCCTCAAGATTGGAATCATCAAGGAACTTACCGGCGAAGGCTTCCAGGCTGGGGTATCTGAGCGCTTCCAGGAAGCCCTTGAGCTTCTTGTTGCGGCAGGGGCAGAAATTGTCGAGGTTTCCTGCCCGAGTTTTCAATATGCAATCGCCGCCTACTACTTGATCCAGCCAGCCGAGGCTTCTTCAAACCTGGCCCGCTTCGACTCGGTTCGATTTGGATTGCGTGTCATGCCAGAAGGTGCCGCGACCGTTGAAAAAGTAATGGCTGCAACCCGCGAGGCCGGTTTTGGTGCAGAAGTTAAGCGCAGAATCATTTTGGGAACCTACGCCCTTTCTTCTGGCTACTACGACGCTTATTACGGAAGCGCTCAAAAGGTAAGAACTCTAATTCAGGCTGATCTTGCCAAGGCCTTTGAAAAAGCCGATGTGTTGGTTTCGCCAACTGCGCCAACCACAGCTTTCCTTCTGGGAGAGAAGCAAGAAGATCCGCTGGCTATGTATCTAAACGACATTGCAACAATTCCAGCCAACCTAGCCGGAATTCCCGGAATGAGTCTTCCGGTCGGCCTTGCAAGTGAGGACAACCTCCCAGTTGGAGCTCAATTCTTAGCTCCAGCTAGACAAGACGCAAGACTCTATAAAGTTGGCGCGGTTTTGGAAAAACTACTTGAGAACAAGTGGTCAAAGAGCATGTTGGAGTTCGCACCAGAATTGAAGGTGAACTAATGGCTAAAGATCAGCTAATGGATTACCAGGAGGCACTCGATGCTTACGAAGTGGTTATCGGTCTTGAAGTTCACGTCGAACTAAACACCAACACCAAGATGTTTTGCGGTTGTGCAAACGTTTTCGGTGACGAACCAAACACTAACGTTTGCCCAAACTGCCTAGGTTTTCCTGGAGCGATGCCAGCGGTAAACGGCAAGGCCATTGAGAATTCAATCAAGATCGGACTGGCTCTGGATTGCGAAATTGCCGCAACCGGTCGCTTCGCAAGAAAGAACTACTTTTATCCAGACTTAGCCAAAAACTTTCAGACCTCCCAGTACGACGAACCAATTGCTTTCGAGGGCACCATCGACATCGAGGTCCCTTCTGGCAAGGTCTTTACAGTTGCAATTGAGCGAGCCCACATGGAAGAAGATGCCGGCAAGCTAACTCACGTTGGCGGCTCAACTGGCCGCATCCAAGGGGCGGAATTCTCCCTGGTTGATTTCAACCGTGCCGGTGTTCCGCTAGTTGAAATTGTGACCAAGCCAATTTATGGCGCTGGTGACGAAGCACCTGAACTTGCTGCTGCCTATGTCAGATCAATTCGTGAGATCGTGAAGAACCTAGGAGTATCCGATGCTCGCATGGAGCGAGGCAACGTGCGCTGTGATGCCAACGTTTCTATTCGCCCGAAGGGTCAAGAAAAACTCGGCACTCGCACCGAGACCAAGAACGTGAACTCACTTCGTAGCATCGAGCGCGCGGTCAAATACGAGATTCAGCGCCAGGCGCACCTGCTATCCCAGGGCACTGCAATCATTCAGGAAACTCGTCACTGGCACGAAGACCGTGGGGCAACTTCTTCCGGTCGACCAAAATCTGACGCAGATGACTACCGCTACTTCCCTGAGCCAGACCTTGTCCCAATCCAGCCTTCGAAGGAGTGGATTGAGCAACTACGTGCAACACTTCCCGAGAAGCCTGCAATTAGACGTAAGCGACTTCAAGATCTTTGGGGCTTTAGCGATCTAGAATTCCGTGACGTTGTGAACTCAGATTTGCTAGATGAAATTGACGACACCGTAAAAGCAGGAGCTAAGCCCCAAGCTGCCAGAAAGTGGTGGACCGGAGAACTTGCTCGAATCGCTAACAGCGAAGACAAGGACATTGCAGAGCTTTCGATAACTCCATTACAGGTTGCTCAGATCGCGGCATTAGTTGAGAGTGGAAAACTTACCGATCGACTAGCTCGAGAGGTTCTAACCGGTGTATTGGCCGGCGAGGGAAACCCTGAAGAGATTGTCGCCAAGCGCGGACTCGAAGTTGTATCCGATGACGGTGCGCTTTTGGCCGCTATCGACAAAGTGCTTTACGAACAGCCCGACGTACTTGAAAAAATCCGTGAAGGAAAACTTCAGGCAGCCGGTGCAGTTATTGGCGCCGTGATGAAGGCTATGGCCGGATCGGCCGATGCTGCCAGGGTCCGAGAGCTGGTAATCCAGCGGGCAAACGAGCTCTAAATTCCTCAATTTGGGGCTATTTCCTCAGGTGTATAACCCTGTGGATAACTTGAGGGTTTCCCTGAAGGTTAGGGCTTTTGGCTGGGGAAAACTCTCAACCTAGACTCCAGAGTTGAAGGAAGGCCTAGCTCCCACCAGCGAAACCGCCTTAGAACCGGCCTCCACGCCCGATTTCAGGGCTATTTGGACCATTTCAAGGCCAAGGTCCTGGAAGCGTTCACCGGCGACCAAGCGAGCCAAGAATCCAGCGCAGAACGCATCGCCGGCTCCAGTGGGGTCAATAGATTCGGTTTCAAGGCCAGCAACTTCAACGCTCTGGCCGTTAGCCCAATGCGCTTGCGCCCCGTTTTGACCTTTGGTCACAACGTTCAAAGCTACGACTCCAGATAGCCCAAGTAGCTGATCTTCTTCGAGGTTTGGAAAAATCAAATCAGCTTCAGAGATGAGATTTTTGAATAGCTCCACCCCGTGGTCTTCAATGAATCCGTAGGAACCTGGGTCAATTGCCAAAACTGCGCCTGCCTGCCTAACTCTGGCAGCAAAGTCCTTGATCTCGTCAAGTCCTCTTCCCAGAAGTGAATAGCCCGAGAGATAAACCGCGGCAAATCCTGTTGGATCAATTGCCCGAAGGTTCAGATCTAAGTTTGCTCCACGATCAGTAAGCATTGAACGTGAATCTCCCTGGACCAGAACAACCAGTGAACCGGTTGGCTTCGCACTTGATTGAAGCGCTGACTCGATACCGTTTTGCTCAAGCTCAGCTTCCAGTTTTCTGACATCAGTTAAGCTCACACAACCAACGAATCTTGTTTGAACTCCAAGGTAGGCAAGCCAAGATGCAACGTTGGCAGCTTGGCCGCCCATTGATTTATGGATTGCAGATTTGGTATCTGTGTTGGGGCGTATTTCTGATTCTGGAATAACGATGACATCTTCGATGACATCTCCAATTACCAGAATCTTGGTCACTTGATTTCCGCCCAGGCCTTAGCAATATCCGCGGCAACCGAAACATTGTTGCGAGCTAGATCAAGATTTACCTCCAGCGATCTGCCCTTGGACTCTTGAACAATAAATCCAAGCAGGAACGGGGTGACGGCCTTGCCGGTGACTCCAGCTTTTTTAGCAGCTTCAAAAGCAATTGCTAGCACGCGATCGTGCTCTTGCGGATCCCACTGCTTCTCGATCGGGATTGGGTTTGCAACGACCATTCCTTGGCCGTGACCAAGCTCATCCTGAGCCTTCATAGCCCTGGCCACTGCTTCAGCGGAATCCAAAGACCAGTCGAGAGTGTAACCAGAGCGGGTTAGCCAAAATGCTGGAAACTCTTTGGTCTTGTACCCGATTACTGGAACGCTCAAGGTTTCCAGACGCTCAAGAGTTGCTGGAATGTCCAAGACTGATTTCACGCCAGCGGAAATAACCGTAATTGGTGTCACAGCAAGTGTGGATAGATCAGCCGATTCGTCATAGGTTTCTTCTGCTCCGCGGTGAACTCCTCCTAGTCCTCCGGTTGCAAAAACTCTGATTCCAGCAAGTGAAGCCAAGTGGGCAGTGGCAGCTACGGTGGTTGCTCCCGACTCTTTTCTGGCGGCCAGAATTGGGATGTCTCGAACACTTGCTTTAGCAAGGTCTTCGTTGGCTATGCGATTTACGCCATCATCATCCAGACCAATTCTGGGCACGCCATCGAGAATGGCAATTGTTGCCGGGACAACTCCTTTGGAGCGAAGTATTTGCTCAAACTCTTTGGCAGCTTCAAAGTTTCGAGGTCTTGGAAGCCCATGCGAAATTATTGTGCTCTCGAGGGCAACAACGGGCTTGCCGGCTGCCAGAGCATCGGCTACCTCGGGGGAGGCGATAAATGAAGTCATTAGATAAGGGTAGCTAGTTTAGGAAGGGGTTTTTGATTCTCAACTTGGGGTGAGTAACGGGACTTGAACCCGCGACTTCCTGGACCACAACCAGGCGCTCTACCAGCTGAGCTATACCCACCATGTCTTGAAACCTGTTGGCTTCAAAGCCTTTTTATTCTATTGCGTTTGCTGCGCGCTTGTCTTGGCCTCATCGCTAGTAGGACCAGGGGCTTCAACCAGCACGGTCTTGCGGTAATAGACAAGCTCGGCGATTGATTCCCTAATGTCGGCAAGGGCGCGATGTCCGCCATTTTTCTTCGGCAGCTGGAAGTAAACCTTTGGGTACCACCTGCGGACTAATTCCTTGATGGATGAGACATCAACATTTCGGTAGTGCAGATGGGCATCGAGTATTGGCATGTAGCGATTGATAAACATCCGATCGGTGCCGATGGAGTTTCCAGCTAAAGGCGCAGTTCTCGCC
>Ga0209444_10001732_pt1 | contig 12025 bp, 9 predicted proteins | sample LauGreFaBDMM15DN_2_FD_188215 | JGI IMG/M metagenome (GOLD analysis project Ga0209444, IMG submission 188215) | Freshwater lake microbial communities from Lake Michigan, USA - Fa13.BD.MM15.DN (SPAdes) (version 2) | ecosystem: Environmental > Aquatic > Freshwater > Lake | place: Lake Michigan, USA...
TGTGGGGGATCAATCTTATGATTCTGGTGTGTTTTTAGAGGCTGGAAGTTTTAGTTCAGCTGCTGTTGATGTCGCTGTAGCAACCGTTTCTGGGGACACGACAATTGTTGAGGGCTGTACCTATGCTGACTTTATTTTTACCCGTCCTGCCGGACAAACAAACGATACGTTAATCATCAACTACACCATTGGTGGGGTTGCTATTGAGGGTGTTGACTACAACAATTTAATCAATCCAATTACATTCTTGCCTGGTGAGGATTCAGTTGTCATCAACCTAACACCAATTCAAGACAACATCAATGAAGGATTTGAATCGGTGGTTATTTCTGTGGAAATCATCAATCCATGTGGAGACACGATTATTTCATCCGGGATTATTTACATTGGAGAAGGCCCCATCATTAACATCACCGAAACCGACCTTACGATTTTCTGTGCAAATGACAGTGTTATTCTCAGCGCGTCTGCTTTTGGTGGATATGCTCCTTATTTATATGAATGGACAAGTATGTCCGGCGTTGCGATAAGTACGAATGATACCATTATTGGTTCAATTAGTCAAAACGGAACGGTGCAATACTTGGTAACAGCCACGGACAACTGTAACTTCTCCCAAACAGATACAGTTACCTTAACCTTAAATCAAACCATTGCCATTGATACGATTTATGTCGGGCTTGCAACTTGTCAGCCGACTGGTTTCGTGTCAGTCATAGCTAGTGGATTAACCGGAGTGCCTACTTACAACTGGACTGGTCCAGGCCCAAATGGGTTTATTGATGCCTCCGTTTGGCAAAACATTCCGTCGGGTTGGTATTACATTACCGTTGAGGATAATGTATGTTCTGTTTCAGACAGTGCTTTTGTTGGTATTCAAAACGCGCCAGATGCCGAATTTACCGGGACGCCTATTCAGGGCTGCGCACCATTTGACGTTACTTTCCAAAACAATAGTTTAAACGCAAATAATTATTCTTGGGACTTTGGTGACACACAAACAACAACTAGCGGCAATTTAAATAATGTGACTCATTCATATACTGGGCCATTTGGAATGTACACAGTTCAACTAGTTGCCTTCCAAAGCGCACAATGTTCAGATACGGCATACTACCTTATCCAAGTTGATGTTTGTGGTTGTACGGATCCTGTTGCACTAAACTACAATGCCGGTGCAAATGTTGATAACGGCACATGTATTTACCAAACAGGCTGTACAGATCCTGTTGCGCTTAACTACGATGCTTCTGCAATCGTTGATGATGGAAGTTGCTTTTATCCAATTCCTGTGGTAGACGCACCAAATGTCTTTACCCCTGGGGTTGACGGCAATAATGACACCTATTTCTTGAGAACAAAAAATGTGGTTAAATTAGAATTAATCATTGTTAACCGTTGGGGGAATGTGATTTTCGAAAAAAGCAGCGATGACTTAGTAAATAACAACCCAAGTTGGGATGGCAAAATCAACGGTGTCATAGCTAATGAAGGCGTATATTTTTATAAGTATATCGGGTACAATATATCTGGACAAGAGATTACAGGACACGGGTTTTTACACCTCGTTGAAGAATAGCTTGTTGAAGAATCAACTTTGGCATTAAAACGAATCACATGAAACAACCCTTTCGGCGCGCTAAATTTCTTTTCCTTTTAGCGGCTTTAGGGGCATTCTTATTTGCGTTGTTTTATTACCGCTTGAATGAAGGGGTGAAAAAGGCAAATGGGGATCGTTATTATGGCGGTGTATTTTCTTTTTCGTTGCCAGAATCTTTGAATAGTTTGTTCCCTCTCGAAACGAATGCCCTTTCCGAACTTAGAATTATTAGTCAAGTATTTGACCCGCTTGTTAAACAATCAGATTCAAAAGGAACGATTGAGAATTATTTAGCAAAGGATATACAAATTAAAAAAAACGGAAGGCTCGTATCCATAAAACTCAGAAAAGGCGTCTACTTCCACCAAGATGATTGTTTCATGGGGGTCTCGCGTGAATTGTGTGCGGATGATGTCGCTTTCACCCTGAGTCTTGCATGTTCGAAAAATCCACTTAATCAATCCGGAGCTTTGTTGATTGGAAAAATACTTGGTTCTGAAACGTATTTTAAAGATGCCGTTCAGCCAGAAAAATCCTACGTTTCAGGTATTCATATTATCAATCCATTTGAATTAGAAATACACCTCAGCGAGCCTTACAACAACATTAAACAGCTCTTAACGCATCCAAGTTTAGGCATTCTGTCAAAGGTTTCGTGGAATGTTTACGGTAAAGGCCTGCGAGAACACCCTGTTGGCTCTGGGCCTTTTTACATCAAATCATCATCAAATTCTAGCGTAGAATTAGCGCGAAATGAAGATTACTGGAAGCATGATCGCTTTGGAAATCAACTCCCTTATTTGGATGAGGTTCATGTATATACGAACACGCAGCTTTCCGATGAGTTTCCCATGTTTTCGGCAGAGAAAATTGATTTGTTGTTTGATCTTCCTGTAACTGAACTAGAAAAGGCTTTTGGGACGTTAACAGACGCCAAAAAAGGTAAAAACCTACTACACCGCGTACACATTCAAAAAGCGTCCAAAATTCACTACCTAGCTTGGGACTTAAAAAAGCCGCCTTTCGATAATCCGTTGGTTCGAAAAGCAGTGTCATTAGCGCTAGACAAAAACATCATTTGTACAGAAGTCTTAAGGGGGGATGGACAGCCTATAAACCAAGGGTTTATTCCGAGAAGCGACTATTATTCGAATCCTAATCTACCCATCAGCGCACAAAACATATCGCTTGCTCGTGAATATTTAAAGCAGGCAGGTTATCATATTAACCAGCCTTTTCCCGCTCTTTCTTTTTATGTCAACGCGCAACAAGGAAGTAATGCCGGTCTTTGGTGCAAAGAGGTCTGTCGCCAGCTTCATGAAGCATTAGGAATTACCTTAAAGCTCGTTTACGTTAGCACAAAGACGCGGGATAAAAAAATTAAATCTGGACAGGCGCTCTTATGGAAAGCGGGCTGGGTTGGGGATTATCCGGATGCCGAATCCTATCTTCGTTTATTCTATCAAGGGACTCAAGAAAACACGTATACTATCAAATTCCACAATGTGGCTTTCGACCAATTGTATTTGAAATCAATCCTTACCTCCAACATGGCCAAGAAAAGGAGGTTTCAACAGGCGTGTGAATCGATTGTTGCGAACGAGTCAGCCATCATTCCTGTCTATTCGGAAGACTTCTTTGTCATGATCAATCTTCGTGTGCGTGGATTCGAAATGAATCCTTCAGGAATTGTTGATTTCTCTCAGATTTACCTGAAAACAGTACGGGATTAAATCGTTAAAGAGCTAAGGAGGCATCAACCCAAGATTTGCCCCAATTTTCTTGTTCTTCTTTCGTCCATAAAGCCGGGTAGAAAATACGTTTTTGAAAACGCGGAGGCAGGTATTTTTGCCAGTTGGTTCCTCCCGTAGCAGCAATATCGTTTGTATCACGTGCCAAATACTTAACGGCCGATTTGTAATGAGACAGGGGCCAGTTTACATTTACATTTGTGTCATTTTCTCTTAGTGCTTTTTGAACGGTTTCGTCTGCTTGATCTTCTGGGCTTAATCGAAGATAAGACTGCCATAGATTTTTGTTTCGGCATTTTTCACCTAACGCAATAAACGAATCTTTATATTTTTCTTCGAATTGTATCAGTGTTAATGTTTTCTTTCCGCTCGTCACGTCTGTTGCTCCTGCTTTCCAATATATGTGTTCAAACATAGCAGAAATGCTGTCTGCATTTGTGAAATTAGCCCGTTGATCTTTGGCTACTAATTGGATGAAGTCAGTGCTATACATTTCAATTTCTCTATATTGAGCTGACTGAAAACCGCTTGCGGGAAGCAAAGACATTCTGAATTTTAAAAATTCTTCCCGATCCATTCCATCAATCATAATCTCAAAGCTTTGAATCAGGGCGTCGAAATAGCGATTAATTCTAGTAACACGTGAAATGAAAAACGCTTTGCTTGGTTGCTTAGTTGCGCCAATTTGCTCAAATTCTCGCAGCGCTAATTTAAAATACAACTCCGTGATTTGATGATACATGATAAAAACAGCTTCATCAGGAAAATTGGTTTTCGGCTTTTGCAGGGTTAAAAGTGTATCCAGTTGGATGTAATCCCAATATGTGGTGACGTCGGCATACAATAAACCCTCTAAATACGAATCTACATTTTCACCTAATGCCGCATACTTAATGTTGAGTTTTTTTAGTAATTCTTTTGTGGTTTCCATCTGCGATTTTGTTTGACATTCGAAATTACATTTTTTTTCTTTACTTACTTTATTTTTAACTTTGTGCTCCTAAACAATGTGCCATGATTAATTACAACCCGAAAAATTGGTTTTCTTTTATTTTCTCTTTTCATAAAAGTGATACGGCAAGAATGCTGTGGAAAGAATTAATATGTATAGGAATATTAACGGCTCTAATAACGTATGTCGAACTACGCTTTTTTCCTGACGCTTATTACTTAAAAAATTTAACTGTCGTCTATTCATTATTGGGCTTTGTTATCTCCTTGCTTTTAGTTTTTAGAACAAACACGGCTTATGATCGCTGGTGGGAAGGGCGAAAAATGTGGGGGGCAATGGTAAATGATTCTAGAAATTTCATTTCGAAATTAGCGGTGTTCGATTTGTCGCAAGACGAGCGAATGCTCGTTCGCTTTTATCTTCCTCTTTTTACCCAGTGTGCTAAGGAACATTTACGGGGGAACAGGGTGGAGCAGCTGGGGTTTTTAGATGCGCATGATGAACAAGCGTTTTCAATGTCTGAACATCAATCCTTGTGGGTAATTAAACGCTTAAGACAACACCTGCAATCTATTAAGTCCTCAGGGAAAATGGACCATCTCGAACTGAGTATGTTAAATCAAAATTTGGATCGTTTAATTGATAGTTTGGGGGCGTGTGAGCGCATTCGAAACACCCCGATTCCTTACTCTTATAGTCTATTTATAAAAAAATTTATCTTCATATATGTCGTTACTATGCCTTTGGCATTCGTTGAGCTTTTTGGATACTATTCTGCTTTTATTTCCACTTTTGTTTTCTATGCGCTAGTAAGTATGGAGTTGTTGGCTGAAGAAATAGAAGACCCTTTTGGAACGGATGAAAACGATCTTCCAACGGATGCTTTAAGCGATGTCATTGAAAGAAATACCAGCGAATTTATTTAAAACAAAAAAAGCGCCCAAAAGGCGCTTTTTCGATTAAATATCTTGATTTACTTCTCTTCTTTGTCTTCGAAGATGCGTTTAGGGCGTAATTGTTCGAATAATCCAAGTGTTAGCCAATAAGGGAGAATGAATCCTAATAAGAATAAAAGCATCCAAAATGCCATCCCGAAAATTAAAAGAAACAATACAATGCCGAAAGTGCTCATCTTCTATTATTTTTGTGTTTGAATATACTTCAAAATTAAACAATTTAATTCACAATAAACTAAAAAATGGGATTTAGGATCGAGAAAGACACGATGGGCGAGGTCAAAGTACCAGCAAATCGTTATTGGGGAGCACAAACAGAACGTTCTAGAAACAACTTTAAAATTGGACCCGAGGGCTCCATGCCAACTGAAATAATTCACGCATTCGCCTATTTAAAAAAGGCCGCTGCACATGCGAATCATGACCTTGGCGTGCTTTCAATAGAAAAAAGAGACCTAATCTCAGCTGTGTGCGACGAGGTGTTAACAGGACAGCACGATGCGGAATTTCCATTAGTCATTTGGCAAACAGGATCGGGCACTCAATCAAACATGAATTGCAACGAAGTGATTGCCAATCGTGGTCATGTTCTTCAAGGAGGGAATTTAATGGACGAACAAAAGGTGCTGAATCCGAACGATGACGTGAACAAATCACAGTCTTCTAACGACACCTATCCTACTGCTATGCACATTGCCGCATATAAAATGGCCGTGGAAACAACCTTGCCGGGGTTATTACACTTGAGAAATGCGCTTCAAACCAAAGTAATCGCTTTTAAAGACATCGTGAAAACAGGTCGGACACACTTTATGGACGCAACACCATTAACCCTAGGACAAGAATTTAGTGGATATGTTGCGCAAATTGATTATTCCATGCGCGCCATTAATAATGCATTAGTTGTTGTGGGGGAACTGGCGTTAGGCGGCACGGCTGTTGGTACTGGCTTAAATACTCCGAAAGGATACGACGTGCTTGTTGCTCAAAAAATTGCGGAATTCACGGGACTTCCCTTTGTTACAGCAAAAAATAAATTTGAAGCATTGGCCGCGCATGATGCGATGGTGGAATTGTCCGGGGCATTGAAAAGATCGGCGGTTTCTTTGATGAAAATCGCCAACGATATACGCATGTTGTCTTCTGGGCCGCGATGTGGAATTGGAGAGCTGATTATTCCTGATAACGAACCAGGATCATCTATCATGCCTGGAAAAGTGAATCCCACACAGCCCGAAGCGTTAACCATGGTCTGCGCTCAAGTAATGGGAAATGATGTGACTGTTTCTATTGCCGGGTCAAACGGGCATTTCGAATTGAATGTTTTTAAACCTGTTATTGCAGCAAATGTCCTTCAGTCTGCCCGATTAATTGGGGACGCCTGTGTTTCCTTTACAGACAATTGTGCTGCTGGAATTGAGGCGAATTTGCCTGTCGTAAAAAAACACTTAGACAATTCGTTAATGCTGGTTACAGCCCTTAACACCAAAATAGGTTATTACAAAGCAGCGGAGATCGCGAAATATGCGCATAAAAACGGAACAACGTTGAAAGAAGCAGCGGTTGGACTTGGACATGTAACAGCAGAGGAATACGACTTATATGTTGATCCATCTAAAATGATTGGCTCATTGGATTAATCATTGATCAACTTAAAAATCATAGCGGTGGGTATTTCTCACCGCTTTTTTTATGATAAAACAGTACATTTGACAGTCATAATTTACATAGATGAGAAGGACAAAAAATGATTGGATTGCTTTAGTTTCTTTACTGCTGGCATTTTGGTTCTTGTTATCCGGAACCGTTTGGGTATGGGGAGCGGCATTAATTATTGCTTATCCTTTTGGATTGATTAGCTTCATTCTTTGGTGTTTTTTTCTGGAAGGAGAACGAAAAAAAAGTAAGCTTATTCCTAGTATTCTGGCTTTTGGTTTTATCTTATCATTATTGGTTCTCATCTTTACTTGGTTAAGCTAATCGCTCTGACTATTCCCGAAAAATTGCGTAATTTTGTGGTGTAAATATGTACCTATGTCAAAAATTAAAGTTGCCAATCCTGTAGTAGAGTTAGATGGGGATGAAATGACCCGCATTATTTGGAAATTCATTAAGGACAAACTAATCCTTCCTTATTTAGATCTTGATATTAAATATTATGATTTAGGGATTGAAAAGCGCGATGAAACCAATGATCAAATTACCATTGACGCAGCGGAAGCAATTAAACAATATAAAGTAGGAATTAAATGTGCGACGATAACTCCTGATGAAGATCGTGTAAAAGAATTCAACTTAAAATCCATGTGGAAGTCTCCAAATGGAACCATTCGAAACATCCTTGACGGAACCGTTTTTCGCGAGCCTATCGTGATGCAAAATGTTCCTCGTTTGGTGACAAATTGGACGGCGCCAATCATTGTTGGCCGTCATGCATTTGGAGATCAATACCGCGCAACGGACGCTGTTTTCAAAGGAAAAGGGAAATTAACAATGACGTTTACTCCGGAAGACGGTGGAGAAGTACAAAACTTTGAAGTATACAACTTCAAAGGAGATGGTGTTGGAATGGCGATGTACAATACAGATGAGTCTATCCGTGGCTTTGCCTATTCTTGTTTTAACATGGCGCTTTCTAAAAAATGGCCACTATACTTGTCGACAAAAAACACCATCTTAAAAAAATACGATGGTCGTTTCAAAGACATCTTCGAAGAAATTTACCAAAACGAATTCAAGGCTAAATACGAAAAGGCGGGTATTGTTTACGAGCATCGTTTGATCGACGACATGGTTGCTTCGGCATTGAAATGGAATGGGAATTTCGTTTGGGCGTGTAAAAATTATGATGGTGATGTTCAGTCAGATACGGTTGCACAAGGATTTGGTTCTTTGGGGCTAATGACCTCTGTATTGATTACGCCAGATGGTGAAATAATGGAGGCTGAAGCTGCTCACGGAACAGTAACGCGCCACTACCGCGCTTACCAAGCCGGGAAAAAAACATCAACGAATCCAATCGCTTCTATTTTCGCTTGGACCCGCGGATTGGCTTTCAGGGGAAAATTGGACAATAATCAAGCACTAATTGAATTCTGTTTGTCTCTTGAGCGCGTATGTATCGAAACTGTTGAGTCTGGTATTATGACCAAAGATTTAGCGGTGTGTGTTCATGGAAACAATGTGAATCCCGGAGAACACTATGTGTATACAGAAGAGTTTTTAGATGCTTTAGACAAAGGTCTCATCGCTAAGATGAATGCATAACATAAGGGGTCCTCGGACCCCTTTTTTTACTCCGCTTTTGTCGCACAAAAAAAATTCCCTTATCTTTAATCATGCGGATTAAGATACTTTATGGGTTTGTGTTATTATTGGTGTTCTCCTCGTGCAAGACCATTGACATTGCTAAACCAACTGTTTCATCCGCCGACACAGGCGCATTTATCTTGCCTCCATCACAAATCAACATTCCAGTAGAAATTGATTTGACTAGTCAATTAAATGATGTGGAGAAATCCTTACCAAAACAGTTTGAAGGAAAACAAGAACAATGTGAAGGTGTTAGTTTTTCCTATAGGTTCATCAGAGAGCCTATCGATTTTCAATTAAAACCAAACGCCTTATATTATGAGGTGGATGGAAAATTTGAGCTTAAACTTAATTATTGTCCCAAATGCCATGAATTATGGGATGAGAAAGGGTCGTGTACGGTTCCGCGGATTTATGCCAGTTGTGGGTTTGGAGAACCGATGCGAAAGGTTAAAGTGGCCTACTCCACAAATGTTTCCATTACAGATGCCTATCGCTTTAATGCGTCGACTAAACTTAAGAAGTTTGATGTATTAGATCCGTGTGAAATCACGGTGTTTAAATACGACGCAACCAGCCAAGTGGAAAAACAAGTGCGCGTACAGTTGGAGGCGCTGGAAAAAGATATCGATAAACAAATCGAAGATGTAGACATTCGCTCCTCCCTTCAAGATGTTTGGAAACAGCTAGAAGAGCCAATGGACCTAAGTGGATATGGCTTGCTGTATTTAAATCCGAAAAGCATGGCGCTGAGCCCGGTTAGTTTTGAAAATAGCTTTAAAAGGGCAACGCTGAATGCCTTACTGACATTACAACCGCTCATTTCAACGAACAACATCACGCAGCAACGATCAGCATTGCCAAATCAAACAGCTTATAAAAGTGGTGATGGTTTTCAGCTTGCTATTTCTGTTAAAGCTTCCTACGACTCCATCAATCGGCTCATGAATCAATCAATGATGGGAATGGATATCCCTTTTCACAACAAACACATCGTCATTGATTCGCTTAGGGTCCTTGGTCAACAAGATCAAAAGTTACTTATAGAAGTTCATTTTTCGGGTTCAAAAAAGGGGGTTTTCTACTTAGTGGGCAAGCCCTCAATCACGGCTGAGCAACACCTTGTGATGTTAGACGTGGCGTACGACTTGAACTCTAAAAGCATCTTATTGAAAACCGCTAAATGGATGTTTGATAAACGAATATTAGAAGAACTACGCAAAGCGTCGGACTATGATTTGAATCCGCTCATTCAAGAAACAAAGGCGAGCATCAACCAACAACTAAACACCACCTTGGCTGACGGTGTGTTTTTGTCAGGAAAAGCAGATCAACTTTCCATTTATAACCTCGTATTGGGCGCTACAGATTTTTACATGATCGCACTTGTTTCTGGCAACATGAAACTAAAGATGAAATAATTCGTTAAACGCCACGTGCGAACATTTTTATTTCTTTTATTCACCCCACTGCTTTCTTTCTCCCAGCAGCGCGATTTTTCTTCGTGTGAAAATGCATTAAGCGTTTTGCCTAGCGGGAAATATACGGTGGCGTTTTTAGGTAAAAAAGGACTTATTCCAAGTGATGGCGTTTTTCAACACGCGAAAAATCCAGGGAAAAATCAAATTTGGATGGACTTCACAACGAGTCAAAAAGGAAGTTTGAACATTTCGTTTTTGCATCAAAATCAATCTATCCAACTTCTGGTTTTAAAGGAAAAAGAAATGGACTTATGCTCTGCGCTGAAAGAACAGAATTTACAAGTGATCCTTGAGCGGAACGTTGATTCTCTGGTTAAACTTGAGACGGAACTAAAAGTTAACGAAAACGAACATTATTTCATCGTTCTATTGGGCGCGGAAAAATCCAAACAAACCATTTCCTGTCAGTTTTCCTTTTTTTTGGACGAGAAAATGAAAAACAAATCCTGGCCACTCAACCTTGTGTACAACGAGTCTATGCCTGTTTATCATTTGCTTATCCGCGACAAACTCTCCTTAAGCCCTGTTGAAGCGCGCATTGTTCTGCAGGGGTCTAATGAAATTAACGGAATCTATCGAGCGAGTGATTTGGACATGAACCTATTGAAAAAAGTAAAAGGTGGATTGCTAAGGGTCGATGCGGAAGGGTACTTATCCGCTGACTTTGAAAACACCAACATACCCATAAGCGCTAATTTTCGTGATACCATTTGGATGAATCCAATTAAAGAAGGAATGTTGGCAGAATTAGACGATGTTTATTTTGCCGCGGGATTAGCAACGGTTTTAGAAGAATCGTATCCAAAATTGAAACGGCTAAGAGATTTTTTAATCTTAAATCCGAACGTCTCGATTGAAGTTCATGGGCACGTAAATGAGGATAATGACAAAGATGTTGTTTCTATGAAATTATCGAGAAAAAGGGCGCAAAAAGTCGTAGACTACCTTATTGAAGGGGGTATAAGCTCGGAAAGATTGACGGCTATTGGTTTTGGAAACACCATTCCTATTTACAAAACACCCCAAACAGAAGAAGAAAAAGAAGCGAATCGTCGCGTAGAAATTCTAATCCGTAAAAATTAACAAGGAATTTTATTCACCCTGTTTTGGTGTCTTCCGCCCTCGAACACTGTAGATAGAAAAGCATCCACCATTTCCAGGGCTAACTCTTCGGATACAAATCGAGCGGGAATAGCAATAATGTTTGCGTCGTTATGGGTCCGCGCCAATTCTGCAATTTCTGTTTCCCAACACAATGCGCTCCTAACGCCCCTGTGCTTATTCGCCGTCATGTTTATTCCATTTCCAGAACCACATAGCAAGATGCCTATTGTTCCTGGGTTTGCTTCAACCATGTCCGCTACTGGGTGGGCGTAATCAGGATAATCAATACTGTCCTCTGAGTAACAACCAAAATCCTTTACCTCTAAACCCCTACTTATAAGGTGTTTAACAATAAGTTCTTTTGTTTCAAATCCTGCGTGATCGCAACCAATAGGAATAATCATCTCTTTTCTTTCTTTATCATACAAAGTTAATCACTATTAACAAATAGCAATAGTTATTCACTTTTTAGATTTGGCAACGATGTAAAACCCTTTGTTTTACTCAAAATTGAAACCCGACTTATAAACTAAAATTGATAGTAAATTGTTAATAGCTGTGTACAACAACTGAAAAGATTTTCTTGTTTTATTGATTGAATATTTCCATTGACTTTTTTTTCTTAATAGCCGCAAATAGTTTGCTTGTTTTATCCTTTTATATCACCATCGTTATCAACTAAATAAAGGGTCTAAATTCTTTTTATTTATAAACAATTAATAAAAAGGGGTTTGTGTGAATAGTTATTTATCCTGTTGATTATTAAATACTTAGTTGCTTATAACTTGTTTGTATCGTCGGCTGAAATACTAATTTACTCAAACACAACTTTTAACGCTAAACTTATACACATATGAACAGTCTTAATA
>Ga0209444_10001736_pt1 | contig 12009 bp, 11 predicted proteins | sample LauGreFaBDMM15DN_2_FD_188215 | JGI IMG/M metagenome (GOLD analysis project Ga0209444, IMG submission 188215) | Freshwater lake microbial communities from Lake Michigan, USA - Fa13.BD.MM15.DN (SPAdes) (version 2) | ecosystem: Environmental > Aquatic > Freshwater > Lake | place: Lake Michigan...
GATCCGCGAGGAGATGGAGCAGCAGCGCTCCATCTTCATCGAAGGCGCCAAGACGACTAACAATATCGACCAGAAGAAGGCCGAGGAGATCTTTGCCACCCTAGAGAAGTTCGCCGAGTACGGCTTCAATAAGTCGCACTCCGCCGCCTACGCCATCCTTTCGTATCGGACCGCCTACCTGAAGGCCAACTACCCCGTCGAGTTCATGGCGGCCGTGCTCACGTCCGAACAGGGCAACGCCGACAAGCTTGCCGAATTCATGGGAGAAGTCGAAGCCCTCGGCATGAAGGCGCTCGGCCCGGATGTAAACCAGTCCGATACCGACTTCACGCCGGTGGTGAAGGACAACGCCATCCGCTTCGGCCTCGGCGCCATCAAGGGCGTCGGCGAACAGGCCGCACGTAACATCGTCGCCGAGCGCGAGAAGAACGGACCCTACAAGGATTTCGGCGACTTCGTCGGCCGCCTCGGCGAGTTCGACCTCAATTCCCGCACGCTGGACTGCCTCGTGCGCGCGGGTGCCTTTGACTTCACCGGCGAAGACCGCCGCCACCTCGTCGACTCCATCGAATCCGTCCGCCGCCACTTCGCGGGCGAGCGTAAAGAACGCGCCAGCGGCCAGGGTTCGCTCTTCGACATGCTCGGGGCTGAGGACGCCGGCGCCGCGCGCCCGACCGACCTCGTTCTCCGCAAATCGGAAAAGATGCCCAAGCTCGAGATGCTTAACAGCGAGAAGGCCCTGCTCGGCTTCTACCTCAGCGGCCACCCCCTCGCCGACTACCATGGCCTCGACGAGGCTATCGCCACGCTCACCGTCACCCCGGACCGCATCGAGCTAGACAAGAAGGAACGCCACACCGTCCGCATCTGCGGGATTGTCGGCGCCCTTGAGAAGAAGATCTCCAAAAAGGATAATCGCCCGTGGGCCCTCTTCACCGTCGCCTCGCGCTCGGTGACCATCCCCGTGATGATGTTCTCCGACGCCTATGATGCCGCCGCGCAGCTCAAGGACGGCGAACTCCCGCTGCTCATGGATGGCTCGCACGTCATCGTCGACGCCCGCCTCAACTTCCGCGAAGAACGCGGCGAGTGGTCGCTCAGCGCCCACTCCGTCACGCCTCTGCGCCGCGCCCCTGGCCTCATCAAGAAGATCCTCTTCGCCCTCAAGCCCGGCCCTGAGGCTGGCGACTTCCTTGAGAAGATCGTGGCGCACACCCGCAAGGTGGATGGCACGACCATTGTGCAGGTTGGCTTCATTCAGCCTGATGGTCGCGTGCTCGTGGCTGAGGCTGCCCGCGGTATGACCACGCGCTTCGATACCGAGACCTACGGCACCTTCGGACGCCACCCCGCGTGCGCCGGCGTCCAGATCGAACCTATCGCGCCGACCCAAGCTCCCCAGCGTAAGTACGGCCCGCGGGCCTGAGCCTACTGTCTCAGGTCAGCGAGAATCTCCCGAGCGAGGACGTCCGCGAAGTGGTCCTGCGAGAAGGGCTTTGCCTGCGCGGAGAGCAGGAAGGCACGAATGCGCTCCTGGTAGACGCGATAGGCGGCGTCATCGATCGTGCGCAGGAAGGCATCGAGCTCCGCCGGCGTCGCAAAGGCGCGGCCGTCAATGAAGCAGCCGGCAGGCACGAGATCGGCGATCTCCTTCGGACCGACATAGACTGGCACGCAGCCAGCACGGAAGCAGTCGAAGAGTTTCTCGGTCACGTAACCGGCGAGGTCGCGGCAGTTCTCGTGGGCGAGGCAGAAGCGAGCTCGGGTCAACAGCTCAATCTTATCATCGACCGGCCCGCGCCACGTGGCGTAAGGCGACTTCGCGGTCAGGAAGCGGGCGAGGATCTTGCGGAGCTGATTACGGACGCGACCCCAGCGGCCGGGTAAAGCAGCGGGCCGCTCCCAACCGCGACCATAGAGATGGAAGTCGGTCGGCGCGTGGCGCTCATACCAATCGAGGATGCGCACGCGGGCCTGGTATTGGTCGCGCGGGTCGACGACCGTGAGCGCCTTATTTGAAGCCACCAGCACGCAGAAGAGCGGGCGCTTCTCGGGTCCATTCCAAGGTCCGGACTCGAAACGGTTTGGATAAAGCAGGCGAACGGCGCGAGGGTCGTCGAGCAACGCGCCATCCCAGGTAAACCACTTCGAATATCGGGCCAGCGCTCCGCGGTCGCGATTGAGTGGGCGGATGAGCGGATTTTCGTAGAGGTAGACGTAGGCACGCGCGGAGGGATCCTGCCGGCGGCAGTTGATGTGCAGCTCGAAGGCAACTTCCCTGCCCTTGTTGAGATCGGGCGTATTCAGCTCGATCCCGGCCGAGAGGAAGCGTTCGCGCAGCTTTGCGTAAGGCAGATAGAATTCGCCGTTGTTCTCGCAGGCTCCGGGCGTGAAGAGGGAGTTTTCCGCGTAATCGCGGTAGATGACCGAAGCGTAGCGCATCCTTAGGCAACTAGTCGCATCAAGACAGAGACTTGGCCTCGACTCGCGCTGATCGCGAAGCCTGCTTTAGCCAATTCAGCGAGCACCTCTTGGTGCGAGACCTGGCGAGCACCGTCCCTGACGTCGTGGCACTCGACGATAATACCGGCGAAATGACCTAGGGCGGAGGCCTGATGCCGGGCGATTTCCCATTCCATCCCTTCGATGTCCATCACGAGCCAGGCCGTGCGCGGCAGGCGATGACGTTCGATGGCGCGGCCCAGCGATTCGGCAGGCACGCGGATCAACGACTTCGCTGACTTATCGGCAACCGCACCACCTTGGGTATATTCTGGGGACCAATCGAAGGAGACCTCATCGATACCTTCGGAGGCGATGGCGCAGGACACTAGTTCCCAGGGGGCGGCGGGGTGATTATGGGCCACGACTTGGCGGGCGATATCTCCCAGCGGGCCAACGGCCTCATAGGAGATCAAGCGCTCGGGCTTCTGGCCGAGGATGATCGAGGAGACGACGCCCAGGCTCGCGCCCAGCTCCAACACCGTCGCTCCTAGGGGCAGGAAGGAGCGGATGAAGCGGGCCTCCTTAGCCTCATAGGAACAGGCATCGAGTTGGCCTAGGATCACCTTCGAGGGCACGAGCCGCAGGGGGACCTCGACCCCAAATAGTCGGGGGTTGCCTCGGTAGCCACAGGCGCGAGCCAAAGCTAGGACACGCCAGCGGATAGAAGACCAGATACGCATCGGGGATGAAGGATTGATAAAGATGCGTTCTGCTTTATCCAATCAATTCAGCCACCATGCCCCCCATCTACGTGATCAACCTCGACCGGGACGTCGAACGGATGGCGTCGCTGGCTGGCAGCCTACGCGGCCTGAACCTCACCTATGTCCGTGTCTCAGCGGTGCTCGGCAAAAAGGTGCCGGACTGGGAGAAACTCGTGGATGTGGAACTATATGGGGCGCGTAACCGCCTTCCCATGCCGCGGCCAGGCGAAGTCGGCTGCTACCTCAGCCACCTCAAGGCCATGGAAGAGTTCCTCCGGACGGACGCTCCATGGTGCCTGATTCTCGAAGACGACGTCGAGGTCCGCCCCGAGTGCGTCGAGGTCCTCGCGGCCCTTGGCCAAAAGGACGACTGGGACCTGGTCAAACTGTTCTGCTTTCACTCTGGTCTGCCGGTGCGCAAGCGCGCGCTCACACCGAATCATCATCTCGTCGTGCACCTGACACGCACGACCTCTTCGGCAGCGTATGCCGTCAACCGTCGAGCCGCTGAGACCTTGCTGAAATCCATGCGACCCGTCTCCGAGCAGGTGGACCATGCACTCGAACGCCCATGGGAGACAGGGCTGCGCGTTCGCGGTGTGCGCCCCCTTCCCGTGGTCCTCGCAACTGTCGCCGCCACCACGACTATCGGCTATTCCGACCGCGGCGACCGTAGCCTACCCTTCCGTCGTGGCGTGCAGTTGTTCCTTTCCCGCGCCGGCAAGGAAATCCGCCGCCTTGCGAACGGCTTAGTCGAAGGCTTCGTGCGCTAAGACTCAGCTCTGCGAACGGCAGACAGCGGAGATAGCAGCCAGCATGCCGCGGCATCGCTGATCATAATCTTTGGCGAATACTCGAGCTTGCGCTCGCATGTGCTGGGCCAGCCCAGAATCAGCGTGGACGGCACGTAGGCGTTCGGCGGTACCGGTAAGGTCAGCCGGATTCAGGGCGAGCCTGGCTTCGACAGGCAGCTCAGAAGCAAAAGCGCTTTCGTGCGGCAAGAGCATGACCAATCCGTTATGCGCGAGTGATTTTAAGACGGCGCCCTCGACCGTCGCGGACCAAATTGAAGGACAGAGGACCACGTCGGCTGAACCCACGGCATCGGCTAATCCCTCGACCCAGCTGAGTCGCTGGAACTGCAGGTTCGCTGGCAGGCCTTCCAGGTCGCCGAAATGCTGGCGGTATTCCTTGGGGTCGCTGGGCACCAAAAAATCCCAATCGGGCATCTCCTTTGCCAGAGCAATCACGTGGACAATTCCCTTGGCGGGCTGGCAGCTCCCATGGAAGACAGCAAGCGGACGGGAGCGGACCGGACGCGTCGGCGCGGACGCTGGCGCCGTGATATCCGGCACAGACAACGGGACGACCTTGACGACGGCTCCGGGGCCGAAGTGGGTCCGTAGTAAGCGAGCATGGGATTCACATTGGGCCATCAACCGAAGTCGACCGGAGTGGACCCATGCCGGGAAGTGCTCCTGAAAAGGTCCGGCGCCGAACCAATCCTGGCATCCGTGCTGCTCAGCTGCGGCGCCATCATTGCCGAGGCAGCGAAGGCATGGCCCGGTTTCTCCGGGAAGGCAGTTATAGGATCGACGGCAGAACACGAAGGCATCGAGCACATACATCCATACATGAGGCCTGGCGTCCATCACCTGGCTGAATAACGGAAACCCGATCGTCTGCGGGTGGAGCATGACCACTTCCTTGGGCGAACGGGCCGCCCTCAGCACGCGCCACGGGAAGCTGACGCGGCTGAAGAAATAGTGGGCGACCCGGAAGGGGTTGATCTTCTGCAGCCGCGCCCAGCCGCGACGGCGAGGCGTCTTCTCCTTCACGATGAACTCGGCCGGCGCACCGGCGGCGGCCTCCCCCATCAGGCCGATCATGAGCGCGCCGGTGCCGGTGGAGCCCGGACCGATTCCGCAGACGAAGACGATATCAGAGGACATGGGCGTTAAGCGTGGATTAAAGAGACTGGCTCGGCCGGACCAACATCCGGTCGATGGCCTCGGCGAGGCCGATTTCCGGTGGGCGGGCGTCAGGCTCGCCGATCCAGGACCGGAGGCGGGACAAGTCGGGAAGGCAGCGCATGGCGTCGCCTTCCCGGTAAGCCTTGGCGCCGAACCGCAGATCCAATGCCAAGCCGTGGCGCCGGAGCGAGGCGCGGACGGTCTCCATGAACTGCCGGGCCGTGATCGCGCGGCCGGATCCGACATTGCATGCCTGCCAGCCAGGCTGATCCGGGAGCGAAAGCCCGAGCCGGCCGAAGATCGCGGCCGCATCGCGGGCGGACGTGTAATCAAGGAGCTGGGCGCCGGCGGTCACCTCGGCGGCGACGCCGTCGCGGGCGCACCCGACGAGATATGGCAGCAGGCGCGGGAGTTTTTCGCCGGCCCCATAGACGTTGAACATGCGCAGCCAGAGCAGCGGCAGCGATCCCGCCTGCCGCTTGGCGACCTCCGCGGCCGCCACCTTTGAACGTGCGTAGGCGTTGCGCGGGCTCAAGGAGTCGTCCTCGGCGTGCAGGTCGTCGCTGCTCGCGTACTCGGCACAGGTTCCGAGCAGCAGGCATCTGGGCGGGGCAGGCAAAGCCGCGGCGGCGGCCAGCAAGTGCTCCAGCCCCTCCACGTTGATCGCCTCCAGCTCGGCCTCGTTCACGGCTTGGCTGACCCCGGCGGCCGCGAAATGGAAGATGAATTCCGGACGGAATCCCGCGATCTCCGCGCTGACCTTGGCGCGTTCGCGCAGGTCGAACCCTTCGTGCCGGGATGGAGCGCGCACCGATGCGCCGGCTTGCCTGGCGACGGCGGCGAACTCACCGCCCAGGGTCCCGGTGACGCCGGTGACGAAGACCCTGCGTCCGGCGAATGGCTTCAGTTCGTCCATGCGAGGCCGGCGGCGCGGGCGGCCGCCACATACGCGGACAGGTCGCGGTCGCAGAGGTCGCCCGGCGCGACGCCGGCGTGACGATCGCGATACCAGGCAGCCGTGGTGCGCACCGTCGTGGCGAAATCCCAGACCGGCTTCCAGCCCAGGACTTCGGCGGACTTGGTCACGTCGAGATGGAGGAGGCCGGCCTCATGCGGAGCAGCCGGGTCGGAGCGATCCTCCTGCCGGCCGGGCCATTCCCCGAGGAAAGCATCGACGAGCGCGCCGACCGGTTGGGCGGACTCGCCGCGCGGGCCGAAGTTGAAACCCTCCCGGAGACGGGCGGGCTGCGTCGCGAGGGAGGGTCGGCGCAGGCATGCGCCGAGCCAGAGATAACCCGCCAGAGGTTCGAGCACATGCTGCCAAGGGCGCGTCGCTCGACGATTGCGGATGACGGCAGGCTGGCCGGCCTCGAGCGCGCGCACGCAATCCGGGATGATGCGGTCGGCCGAGAAATCGCCGCCGCCGATGACGTTGCCCGCCCGACCGGAAGCGAGCGCCGCCTCTCCGGACGCGGGGCAGAACGAGCGACGCCAGGAGGAGACGAGAAGTTCCGTCATTCCTTTCGAGGCGCTGTAAGGATCATGTCCGCCCATCGGCTCGTCTTCGCGGTACCCTTCCGGGCGTTCGCGGTTCTCGTAGCACTTGTCGGAGGTCACGATGACCACGGCCGCGGAGGGCGCCTCGGCGCGCACCGCCTCGAGGAGGTGAGCCGTGCCGAGGACGTTGGTCGCGATGGTCTCGACGGGAATCTGATATGAGAGCCGGACCAGCGGCTGGGCGGCGAGGTGCAGGACGAAGTCGGGGCGGAAATCACGGACCGCCGCCCGCAGCGCCTCGCGGTCGCGGACATCGGCGAAGTCCGAACGCATGCGGCGCCCGAGGGCGAGCCAGTCGTGCAACGGCTGGTCGGACTGGGGCGCGAGCGCGAACCCGCGGACCTCGGCCCCGAGGGCCAGCAGCCAATGGGCCAGCCAAGCCCCCTTGAAGCCGGTCTGACCGGTCAGGAGGACGCGCTTCCCTTTGTAAGCTCCGCCGAACATCACCACTTCTTCCAGGGAGCGCGGCCGGAAGCCCAGAGCTCTTCCAGGAGGTTCTTCTCGCGCAAGGTGTCCATCGGCTGCCAGAAGCCGCGGTGCTGATAGGCCGAGAGCTGCCCGCGGGCCGCGAGCGTCTCCAGCGGACCTCGCTCCCAGATGCAGTCCTCGCCCGTGATCAGGTCGAGGACCGAAGGTTCGAGCACGAAAAAGCCGCCGTTGATGAAGGCCCCGTCGCCGGCGGGCTTTTCCTTGAACGAACGGACCGCGCCCTGCTCGATCTCCAACGCGCCGTAACGGCCGGGGGGCTGGACGGCGGTGACCGTCGCCTGCCGCGCCTCCTTGCGATGGAACGCGAGCGTCGCCGCGATGTCGACATCGCCGACGCCGTCGCCGTAAGTCAGGAAGAAGGTGCTGTTCAGGTGTTCGCGGACCCGCCCTAGGCGGCCGCCCGTCTGGGTCTTCTCGCCGGTATCGACGAGCGTCACCTTCCACGGCTCGGCGTTGCGCTGATGGACCTCCATCGAGTTCTTGGCCATGTCGAACGTGACGTCCGACATATGGAGGAAGTAATTCGCGAAATATTCCTTGATGACGTAACCCTTGAAGCCGCAGCAGATGACGAAATCGGTCACCCCGTGGGCCGCGTAGATCTTCATCACATGCCAGAGCAGCGGCTTGCCGCCGATCTCGACCATCGGCTTCGGGCGCAGCACGGTCTCTTCGCTCAGCCGGGTGCCGAGTCCTCCCGCTAGGATGACGGCCTTCGGCATGACGGAAGGGTTGGACATGCGATGATTTAAACTCCCGCGCGTCGCGGACTTCAAGCGCAGATGCGTAGAAGACCCTATGGGCATGGGCGGAAAAGATGTTTACCTCCGATATGGCCGGACTCATCTTGGCCCAGCGTGAGCCTGCCGACCATCAGCGTTGTCCTGCCGACCTTCAACTGCCGTCCGTTGTTGGAGCGGCATCTCGACGCCATGGAGCAATGGCTCGACCTGGCGCACGAGGTCGTCGTCGTGGACAGCCGTTCGACGGATGGGACGCTTGACCTCATCCGCGCCCGGCTCCGCCATCCGAACGTGCGCATCATCGAACGCGAACGCGGACTCTATGCGTCCTGGAACGAAGGCATCGCCGCCACGACCGGCGACTGGATCTACGTCAGCACCGCCGGCGACACCATCGAGCGCGGACAGCTGGACCGCCTGCGCCGCTGTGGCGAAGCCTCGAGCGCGGACGTCGTCATCAGCCCTTGCCGATTCGTCGACGAGGATGGGCGGCCCCTTCCGGTCGAGGCACGGCGTAACCCGCGAGTCTACCAGGAAATGGGCGGCCAAGGGCCGGTCCTCCTCCCTCCTCAGGTCGTCCGGCATCTGGCGTTCCGCTCCGCCGGCACGCACGCCCTCCTCGGCAGTTGCGCCAGCGACCTGTTCCGCGGCGACTTCCTGCGGGCACGCCCCTTCCCCCTCGACTATGGCACGCATGGCGACACCGCCTGGACGCTGCGACACGCGCATGAGATGTGCCTTTGCCTCGTGCCGGAGATCGGGTCCACCTTCTGCGTCCACGCCAAAGAAACGGTGGAGGCGAAAAACGCCCTGATGGGCACGCTGGATCGGATGTTCGAAACGGAGTTCAAGTCCGGCCGCCCGGCGGGCGAAGACGAACTCGCGCTGCAGGTGCGCGGGTTGATGCGCCAGCGCCGGGAAGCATGGCAGGGCCGCCGCTCGGTCCTGGGTTGGATGAGCGCCAACGTGCGGTACCTGCCCCTGCGGGCGGTCTTCGGCCTCCGCGAAAACCAAGCGTGGACGAAGCTACGCCCCTTGGCCGTCGCGCTCCGGGTCGCCTAGCTCAGGCCTCGCGGGGGAGAATAAGGCGACGGAGCAACCGGACGTGCTTGATCACCATCCGGTAGAACTTGCCGCAACCCCCATGGGCGACCGCCTGGAAGTAGCGGTCGTAAGCGACATGCGGGACGATCGGCGGACGGTCAGCCCAAGACTCGGCGACATCGAACGCCGCCTGCGGAACCCACCAAGGGCGACGATTATTGGTGAAATGCGTTCCCGAACCATCGAAGCCGATGTTGAGCACGAGATTATCGTCAGGAATGACGGTCAGCATGCCTTTCCTCAGCAGGTGTAACATGAACTGATAATCCCAGGCGTGCGCTGCCAAGCCTTGCTGACCGTCGACGGCGCGCGTCAGGCTGCGGACCATCTTGCGGTGGAAGTGCTTCGTCCAAGGCTCATCGACGGAAACCGGGGCCGGCCGGATATCGTAGCCGTCCCAGGAGCGCCGCCAGGTCGCCCAGCCCCAGCAAGAGGCAAGTCGGCTGAAGCCATAGGAGGCGCCTAACGAGACCGGGGGAGCCATCTTTGAGCCGGAGATCAAGCCGACCTGGGGCTCGTCCCGATACCGTTCAAGCATCACGGCGGCGAACCGGAAGAAGGCAGGTTCGGGCACGCAGTCGTCCTCCAATATCACACCTTCTCCCGCCTCGGCGAGGAACCAGGTTATGGCCTCCGCGGGCCCTTGGCCGCAGCCGACGTTATACTCAAGGTAACGTGTGCGCACCTCGCAGGGCCAGTCGACCTTCCGGGCGATTGCGCGGACCTCTTCCACTTTCTGCGCTTCGCCCTGCTTCCCTGAACGAGGACCGTCGCATGCTATGAAAAGGCGGGAGGGCCTTGCCCGGCGGATGGCTTCGAAGACCCGGAGCGTCGAAGCCGGTCGGTTGAAGGCGATCAGCAGCACCGCTGGGACGGGAGGCATCATGCGGTCGGGGTCAGGGCTGAGGGTTGGTGAGGGCTTCATCAGGAGTCCCTGCGGAGAAACGCGACGAGGTGGGTGTAGTGTTCGACACAATCAACCAGGCTGAACCCGTGTGTTTGGAATTGGTCCAATATGTCCTTGGGTGTCACGCGCCTGCCTTCATCCGTGACCTGATGGCATTCGACGATGATTCCTTGATACCTTCTCAGGGCGGGTCCTTGGTTCCTTGCCAGATCCCACTCCGCTCCCTCGATATCCATCACCAACCAAGAATCGGCCGGGACGTGGTGGATTTCATTTACCTCGGAGAGGCTGATCGCCGGCACGGTGATGATGCTGCGCCCCGTCTCCACGCCCTGGCCGTCGACGACCTGCCCGCCCAGGTTCTCCTGCGAATCAAAAGCGAACCGCACCTCCTTCTGACCGATCCTCCCGATGGCCATTTCCTTCAGCTCGTAAGGGGCGTTCGGGAAATTCAAGCCCACGGTCTTGCGCGCGAGTTTCGCCCAGTCGCCCACGGCTTCAAATGACAGGAGGAATTCGGGGGAGGTCTTGAGTATGTGGCAGGAAATGACCCCGATGCTGGCCCCCAGCTCGACGACATAAGCGCCCCGGGGGATATGCCTTTCCACGAATTCTATTTCGGCCTGCTCATAATATCCTCCCACCAAAAGCGCGCGGGACTCCTTGGAGAACTCATGTAGGGGCAGTTTTAGTCCGCCGAGGGTCGCATAGCCATTGATCGCATAGAGGATGCGGCGAGGCGCCCAGAGCGCCCTCTTGCTGATCGAGTGGGCGAGTTTTCGGAAAAATCGTTTCATGTTCTTCTCAGGCGAGATAAAGCCGCGTCCGAAGGTTGAAGGCGAGGCTCATGCGGCGGCTCCTCCTGCTCGCAGGACGTCCCGGCGGACGTACCAGTCATCGTACTGGGAGATCTCCTGATGGACGCGCACATAACCCTTGGCGCTCAACAATTCGAAGATCGGCCCGCGTGCTTCGGTGTAAGCATGCTCGCAGCAGATGACCTTGAAGGACCAGCGGTCGAAATCGAGCGCGGACAGGATCGCGAGCTCGCTTCCCTCGGTGTCGATCGAGAGGAAGTCCGGATCCGCCGGCGCGCCATGTTCCGCGAGGAGGTCGCCGAGGCTGATGGTCGGGACCTCGTAGGTCACGCCTTTCTTCCGCGCCTCGGCATGCATGTCTCCCTCGGAAAAAAGGGCGATCGTGGAAAGCACCCGGTTGCTGGCCTCGCGGAAAGCGATCATCTCGCCGGTCCGGCTCCAGACGCAGCGGTTGTCGATCGCGCAGGCGCGGTGGGAGCGCAGCTTCTGGGCGTAGGAGCGGGCGGGCTCCGAAAGGATACCGCGCCAGCCGAGATGCTTCTCGAGCAGCCAGGTGTTGCTCAGACCGCGGCCGTCGGCGGCGCCGAATTCCACGAAGAAGCCGCCACGCTTGAAATCGAGGACGCTGAGGGCGAACAGGTCCTGGCAGATCTGCGATTCCGATCTGCGGAGGAAAGACGCGAGGCGGGCGCGCTGCGGCTCCGGCATGCGCGCCAGGAAGGCCCGGTCAGTTTCGTTAGGCCGATCGATTCTAAGGCGCTTCAGGACGGAATTGCGAAGCTTGGACAGGAATTTTGCGAATCTACTTTCGGGCATAATGAGGTTCAGTCTTGCGCGATGAAGCGCTTGTGGTCCGCGGGAGTCGGGGCGTGGCGGAGCAATACCGGCGAATCCCATGGCTCGAACGCAACCAGGGCTTCCTGCTGAGCGCAAGGCCGGGCGAAACCGCGGGCGTTTTCATTGAGCATGGCGGCCATGAAAGAAAATGAGCTATTTGCGGTCAGCACGTAGTCCGCCTGCGTGAGGACGTAGAAGTCAAGATACGCGGCGACCTCGGCCTTCCCCCCGAGGTCGGAAGCGTCTGCGGTCTGGAAGCCGGCGAACCGCCGACAGTACGCAGCCGGGGTTTCCGAACAGACGTAGACGAGCCACTCCACCGGATCGAAGCCGCTTCGGCGGAGCCACTCTTCATACCAGGAGCAAGGCTGT
>Ga0209444_10001744_pt1 | contig 11980 bp, 12 predicted proteins | sample LauGreFaBDMM15DN_2_FD_188215 | JGI IMG/M metagenome (GOLD analysis project Ga0209444, IMG submission 188215) | Freshwater lake microbial communities from Lake Michigan, USA - Fa13.BD.MM15.DN (SPAdes) (version 2) | ecosystem: Environmental > Aquatic > Freshwater > Lake | place: Lake Michigan...
TGGCCGTTGCGTCCGCAACTTAAGCAGTTGGTGCACCAGGCTCTGGTTGATTAGCGCGAGCTAACTGCTTTCTCAGAACAAGGAGCGGTACGACTCCACAACCAATGATTGCCAAACCTTGCAAGAGATTGCCGGGTAGCCAATGGACAACAGTCACTATCAGGCCCACGATGATGCCGAATGCACCAGCTATCAAATGTTCAGGTGCGCGCTCACGTGAACCTAGAGCAAACATCACCGTGCCAATAGCAATAGGTATGAGGCCACCAAATCCATTGGAAAAGACACCTGCCAACGTGATTGAAGCAATGACAATAAGTAGTGAACCAAATGCACGAGGCAGGAACGCAAAGCCAATCTTTCTCATACCCATGTAGATCAAACCGGCACCACCAGCAAGCAACATGAGACCAACTACAAGACGGTTGTTATCGCCGTTCAGGTTCATCATTGACGTTGATGACATAATTGCAACCGGAACAGATGCCGCCATCAAAACTGAACCAGAGAATTGTGTCCGCGAAGCTCGCATGACTCCCCATGTTCCAGCAACAATGGCGAATATGCAGGCGGACCACTCAGACCGCATGCTCGTCATATCAAGCAAAATTCCAGACCCCACCGCGATGGCAAGTACCGATGCAATCTCCAGCACTTCGCCCACTCGCTGTCTCTCGCTTGTCTCCGAAAGCAACTTGCGTGAGAAGTAAGCAAGTACTGCAGCAACCACATAAAGAAGAATTGCAATTCCAGCCTGTGGAACATTGACAACAAGTCCGGCCACTGTGAAGCCAACACCAATTGTGATGAGAATTGCTGCAAGATACGACACCAGTTCGCGAGCAGTAATCGCCAGTTTCGGTGCCTGTGCGATTTCGTCAGCCTGTTCCGAAGTCAGATGCCCATCAGAAACAAACTGCTTGAGAACTTCGTCCTGTGATTTGCGTTGATCCATAGGTTTAGTGTTGCACGAATTACGGTTCTGTTGATACCCAGTTCACCACGTCAACAATTGCGGCATCGAGAAGCGGTGCAATAAACGAGGCAAAGGTAACCGACATATGGTTATCGTCGCGATACACCAAGATGTTGCCTACCACCGTTGGGCAACCTACATCGGTACAGAACCATTGTCGGGTCCACAAAACATGGGTATCTGCTGCATCAAAGTCTTCCAACATCTGGTGCATGTCTTCACGGAATGCTGAACTAATAATCGGGTTGCATAGTTGCACATTTGTGTAATGACGACTGAGACACGTCGGCACATCTTGACCAGGATATGGCGTATCTTCCATCAGTACAGGGGTTATACCCTTGGCTGTTAACTGATCAATAGTTGACTGCAATCCAACACGCCATTCTTTCTGCCACATTGGCACCCGCGTTGAGGCTGACAGCAGACGATCAAATTGCGCGATAAAAACAGTCTGAACACCATCTGCCACCATTTGCTGTAGGACATTTTCACGCCACGGTGCACATTCCTTGTAGACCTTTCCTAGCACCTTGCTATAGGTAGGTATGTCTGCTGGTGGGCAACCACGTTTTGTATAACTAATAAATTTCCAGTTGCGTTTGATTGCCAATTTCTCGAATGCTGGAAACCATTGTGCTGCGTGCGAGTCACCGTATAAACCAATGACCGTTGATGATGTCACATCGCCATATACACATTTCTTCGGACGTGTTGCAGAAAAACTCGCATGACAATTATTGCTATAGATCGTCGGCATATCAGAAATTGCACCTTGTAGCGATGGCGTAATGTTTGACGGCAAACCCGTCGCTGTCATTGCTTGAACAATGGCTTCCACAGGTGGGCTCTGGTTCGGTAATTCTGGTTCAACGGGAATTGTCGTTGTAGAAACATTTGAATCAACAGTTGTCGATGACTCTGTAATCAATGTTGGCGCCGTTGCCGCCACTCCGCCATCGAGTGTGGGTTGATTGTTTTGCGCCAGGACCGCACTACCGCTAACAACAGCAATAAGAGATACTGATAACACCAGTGCTCGAATTCCCACAATATTATGGTTTCGCCGTACAGGGTTTTCTACACATCGATATGAGAACTCTGAGAGCGCAAGCGAGATCATGAGACAGATAAGTCCCTCAAACACAGAGAGTTTCTTATCTAATGCGGCTGCAGCAATTATTAGAACTGGCCAATGCCACAGATATGCAGAGTAAGAACGCGAACCTAACCATTGCATCGGGGATAGACGCAGCAATACTTCAGGTGCCCATGATGCGGCGTTTCCTCCACGTAGCAAGAATGCAGTCGCCATAACGGGAGCAAGTGCCCATGGACCAGGAAACGTAGTGGTCTCTGAGAACATAATCACCGTTGCGATAATTCCGGCGAGCCCACACCATGCAAGCAGTGCGTTCACTCGAACAAGCGTGATTGAAGCTCCGATTGGTACGACTGCAACAAGTGCACCAATTGCTAATTCAAATGCCCGCGTGTGAGGCGAAAAGAAAGCCCACGGTTGCGAAGAGTTCATGAGTGCCATGCATGCGACGAACGACGCTACCGCTGCAATGCCAGCTGTAACGCCAATACGAAGACGTACATTGCGCATGGTTTGAGTACCAACACCGATGCACACCAACATCACAAGCGCAGGCCACACCACATAGAACTGTTCTTCCACAGCCAAACTCCAGTAGTGCTGCAACGGCGAAGGCGGCAGCGCAGACTGCAAGTAGTCAGCTCCACGATTCGCAAACACAAAATTAGAAGAAAACAATGCAACCGCAAGAACATCGTTGGATAGCGAACGTAAGCGCAGCGGCTCTAGCCAAATCCATGATGCAATAAGAGTTGCAACTGCCACTAATGCTGAGACAGGCAAAATGCGCCTGGCACGCCTGGCATAGAACGCCCCTAATGAAACTTTGCCTGTATTGGTCTTTTCTGCCACCAGTAAGGAGGTAATGAGAAAGCCCGACACCACAAAGAAGACATCAACTCCGACATAGCCCCCACCGACGCCAGGGACTCCGGCGTGAAAAAGCAAGACCGCAAGGACAGCAATGGCACGAAGCCCTTCTATATCTGTCCGCCGTTTCACCGTTACGAGTATTGCCGCTTAGAGACGCGGGGTGCGGGCACCGTCAAATTCGGCCAAAACGGCGACCCCTCGGCAAGTGGTCTAAGGTCGTAGAAACATTTCCAACGACACCCTTAGGAGTCACCATGGCACGTACCACCCGCCTGCTTGCATCGCTTGCAGCACTTTCATTCATTGTCGCTTCATGCGGCGGCAGCGATTCATCATCAGACACAACTGCTGCGATGCCTGCAACACAGCAGGAATTGACATTCACACCAATTGCTGAAGGCAAGTTGACTGTCTGTTCAGATGCTCCATACGAGCCATTCGAATTCCAAAACGAAGATGGCACATGGACAGGCTTCGACATGGACATCATGACCGCAATCGCAGAGCGCTACGGCCTCGCGCTTGAAGTCACTGTTCAGCCTTTCGACGGCATCTGGTTGGCGCCAAAAGCTGGCACATGTGACGTAGTGGCATCATCACTGACAATCACTGAAGAGCGCGCTGCAAACGCTGCGTTCTCAGATGGTTACTTTGATTCATTCCAGTCACTTCTTGTGCGCACAGCGGATAAAGAAACTTTGAACTCACTTGCCTCACTTAGTGGCAAGACCGTTGCGGTACAAACCGGAACAACAGGTGAAGAGTACGCAAAGGCAAATGCCCCTGATGCAAAGATTCAGTCATTCGACGATGCAGCTGCAATGTTCTTGGCCCTTGAGTCAAACCAAGTAGACGCAATTCTTCAGGACTTCCCAATCAATGCATACCGTGCAACAAAAATGGGCACCTCTGCAGTATCAATCAAGTTTGATACTGAATCTGAAAAATACGGTTTCGCAACATCGCAGGAAAACACTGATCTCGTAGCAGCAATCAACGCCAGCCTCACGGAATTCCGTGCGAATGGTGTGTACGACGGCATCTTCCAGAAATACTTCGGATAAGTCTTCGACTCACAACAATCCGTTAATCCATAACAACCTCTGAGAGCCATGGCCATCAGCAAGCGCAAGAAAGCGCAATACCGGCGTATAGCCGTGTATGTACTTTCTGTAATCGCCCTGCTGGTCATGGTTCTTGTTGTTGATTGGGGCCGACTACAAAACGCCATGTTCCAGTGGGACATTGTTGTTGAACAGTTTCCCGACATCCTGACCGGTGCCGCGAAGAACACAATCATCTTCACCATTTTGGGCTTTGCGGGTGGGCTCTCTTTTGGTTTGTTATTCGCGCTCATGCGCCTCAGCACCGTTCGCCCGTATCGCTGGTTTGCAGCAACATACATTGAGATCTTCCGTGGGATTCCACTTCTTGTCACTCTTTTAATTCTTGGGTTTGGTATTCCCATCGCAACTGGTTGGCGTTGGCCAAACCCATACCTTCAAGGTGCAGTTCCGTTAGCGCTTGTGGCAAGTGCATACATGGCAGAGACAATTCGTGCAGGAATTGAGGCTGTGCCCAAAGGCCAAATGGAAGCTGCACGTTCATTGGGCATGTCGTATTCCCGCGCCATGATCACCATCATCATTCCGCAGGCATTACGTATCATCGTGCCGCCGCTGACAAATGAATTTGTTCTTCTTATTAAGGACACGTCACTTATTTCGGTTCTTGGCGTTACCGCAGGAACTCGTGACCTTGCTCGTTTTGGACGCGACGGCGTGAACAGCACTGCGAATGCAACACCACTTATCGTTGCCGGTCTTGTGTACCTAGCAATGACGGTTCCTCTTACCCAACTTGTTGCGTGGATGGAACGACGTGAAAAGGCAGTCAGCCGATGAATGCTGACATCGTTGTCAATATCACCAACCTCAATAAGTCATTTGGTGATAACCATGTGTTGCGCGGCATTGACTTGCAAGTGCAGCGTGGTGAAGTTGTCTGCATCATTGGCCCGTCTGGTTCAGGCAAAAGCACACTGTTACGGTGCGTCAACATGTTAGAAATGCCAACTGCGGGCACTGTTGTGGTTCTTGGTCGTGAACTAACAGATATTGATTGTGATCTTGACGAAACGCGTGCACATATCGGAATGGTTTTTCAACAGTTCAATCTGTTTCCCCATATGACAGCGCTTGAAAACGTGTGTGTCGCACAACGCAAAGTACTAAAGCGAAGCGCAGGTGAAGCAGCAACAATTGCTCATGATTTACTTGCCCGTGTAGGACTCGTTGAAAAAGACAATGCGTATCCTGCGCAATTGTCTGGTGGACAACAACAGCGTGTTGCAATTGCTCGCGCACTTGCCATGAACCCAGACGTGATGTTGTTTGACGAAGCGACAAGTGCGCTCGATCCGGAACTAATTGGTGAAGTCTTGCAAGTCATGCAATCACTAGCCCAAGAGGGAATGACCATGTTGGTTGTGACCCATGAAATGGGCTTTGCCAAAGGAGTTGCAGACCGGGTTGTGTTTATGGATGGCGGTGTAATCGTGGAACAGGGCCCACCATCCCAGGTGATTTCAGCTCCTGTTGAAGAACGCACACGTGCGTTCCTTTCCAGCGTCCTAAACCACTAGACACCCCACACGTAGAGTTTCCGCAATGAGCGACCAGCGCGACCGCATCAATGCCATGTTGAATTTGGCGCAACATCCGAACACGCCCCAAGCCGAAGCTGAATCTGCTCTTGCAATGGCATCAAAGCTCATGCAGAAACATGGTCTCACACAATCTGATATCTCGTCATCAAACATTAAAGAAGACGCCACTATTGTCGTGGAACGCGTTCGTGTTGGTGGGCTGTATCGCGTTCGCCGTCAAAGTATTTTGTACACCATCGCACTGTTGCATTCGTGCGCTGGCTATCGCGCAGATGACGCAGATGACGAATGTGTTCTGGTTATCTATGGCCGCGCGGCTGACATTTTTGCTACCCGCACCTTGTTTGCCGCAGCTGACGCTATGGGAGCACGTTTGCTACCGCGGGGTGACAGGTCATGGCGTGTCGCATGGTGGAAGGGGTTTCAGTTGGGTATTCAAGAATCCCTCTCTGTCGCCCGTAAAGATTTCGTATCTGAGACTCCTGGTTCTGGACTAGTCCTTGCTGATCGCATGAAACGTGCAGAAAACGAGTTACGCGTCAATGGTCCGCGACTTCGTGGTGGCTATACATATAGCGACACATCATCTGGTGCTTACATCAACGGTAAAAATGCCGGTAGCGGGTTTGGCGGTTCTGGTCGTTCCTTTACTGCTGGTGTTCGCGGAGAATTGAATTGAGCGCACTCACCACTTTTGTTCAGGTAGCTCTCGCGCGTGCCAACGAGTATTCGAAGTGTTCTCCGGAACAAGCATTGACATATGCATGTGAAGACATTGTTGACAATGAACTTGGCTCGCGCGATTTCAGTTCGCACCATATTGAACAATGGCTGCAGCATGTGTGCACTAGAGAAGATATTGATTTACCACAGATAGTCGTTGGTCGAGCAACTCGAACATCGTTGGCTTCAGCAGATATCGAGTCGAATACAATTTGTTTTCGTGGAAAAATCACCACTGCTGCTACGGCTCTACATGAGGTAGCCCATGTCATTGTCGGAGCAGACTCTCACGGCATTCTGTTTCGTGATGAACTTGTTCGTCTCGCACGTGCTCATATCTCTGTTGACTATGCCGCATTGCTTCATGGGGTGTACCAGGGCGTGGGGTTAGAAATGTCTCCATGGCCCGCCAGTGCGTCTCAACGCTAAGGGTCGTCTTCGCACCGATTAGATTGCTGACATGAGCGACGCCGACAATCTGTATTCCATTCTTTCCACCACCCGATCCATTCGGCGTATCAGCGATAAGCCTGTCGACGATGCAACCCTCGAGCGCGTCTTGCAAGCTGCAATCTGGGCACCAAGTGGCGGCAATAGGCAGCCATGGCGAATCATTGCAGTGCGTGACCGTGCACTGAAACAAAAACTCGGAGAGATTTACGCCGCCGAATGGGCCAAATACGTTGAAATGAACATGAAGCGTGTTGAAGGAATGCCAGAGAACATTGTGGAGGCAACACGTACTGGTCTTGCAGTTGGCACACGTCTTGCTGAATCACTTGCCGATGTTCCTGTTGTCGTGATGTTCATTCATGATCCTCGTGAAGTATTCGTCACTGATGGAAACTTGGGACGCACACCAGTGGTAGGCGGAGCATCCTTGTACCCCGCGGTACAAAACTTATTGCTGGCTGCTCGCGCAGAAGGTTTAGGCGGAGTTCTCACCACTCTTATTTCGGCAAGCGAAGTGAAAGTTCGTGAATTGCTTGAAATACCAGAGCCGTGGGGTGTGTACGCCATGGTTCCACTTGGTCACCCCATGGGAAATCATGGTCCGTTACGTCGTGCGCCACTCAGTCAAATGGTGAAATACGACCGCTGGTCTGATTAAGACTCAGTGCGCCACTCAACATTGGCGGGCCATCGGCCAATGCCGCCGCCCTCAACAAGAAATCCGGTCAGGGTTCTGTTCGCATGTTCCATTCGCCATGTCAACATGGCGCGCGCATTTTCAGAGATCACTTCTGCGTCAGTAGTCAATGTGCGCCATGTACTGTCGGCTTCTAAATCGAAACATAAGAAATCACCATCACCGAATTGAACATATGCGTGAGTCTCGCTGCGTCGCACTGCAAGATTGAGTTGTTCAAGTCGACGACGCCATGGCCACACGTATCTGTCGGCGGGAATAAGCGCAAATCGCCAGTCATATTCCCAATGAGCAGCGTCGCGCCACCACGGTGGTTCTGTGCCATTAACGAAATGTGTCAATGGCAGACCATCACATTGGGATGGAATTGAAATTTCCATCACTTCACACAGTGTGGGCATGATGTCAATGTTTTCGGTGAATTTGTCAACCACGGTCCCGTGAACGCTTGCATGACGTGGGTCAGCAACAATTCCGATGATGTGCTGACTTGTTTCCCAATAACCAACTTTTTCGCGCAAGCCATGATCGCCCAACAGTTCTGCGTGATCAGCGGTGATGACAATGACTGTGTTGTCCCACTCGCCTGATTCCACCAATGAATCAAAGAGGCGCCCAAGTTGATAATCAACTTCGCTAATCATTCCGAAATATTGTGCACGCATGTGTGCCATCTCATCAGGTTCAGTCGGTGCCTTCGTAGCGTCCAGCATTAACAGCACTTCATGGAATGGGTGAACTTCTTCAGCGCGTTGAATTGGTTGACCAACAGAATCTGGGGCATACATCGTTGAGTATTCACCAGCTGCCGAATACGGAGGATGAGGCCGTATGAAACTTGCGTGCGCGAACCAAGCAGAATCTTGTTTACCAATCCAATCAATCAAGTTATTGGTCAAGAAATTACTGACGCTTACATCAACAGGTCGTTCATGTTCAGTTGCGAGCAATTGCAAAATTCCCGGCGACGTGTCGTAACCCTTTTCAACGAGAAATTCTCTCCATGGCATCATCCCCCTTGTGAGGTCAAGTGCGCAATCGAAACCTGGCAAAATTCCTTCATAGGACTGAAGGCGAAGGTCATCAGCACCCGTGGTGACGCGAGGGTCAATCGATTGATCCGTGTATCCGAACAGAGTTGGTGTGTAGCCGGCCCGTCGTGCTGTAAGCGCAATATTGTCGAAGCCCTTATCAAGCGGCGTTCCGTTTGCAAGCACTCGATGATTCATTTGGTACATGCCCGTATACAAAGACGCACGACCGGGCGAACACGGTGACGCTTGGCTGTAGTGCCGTGACAACCGAACGCCATGCTCACAGAGACGATCAAGGTTGGGCGTCTTTACTACCGGGTGACCAGCAATTGATAAACAATCACCACGAAATTGATCAAGTGTGATGAGAAGAACATTCATAGCCATACAGACCTACTGACCGCCTGGACGAACGCCGGTAGAGAGAAACGGACGAATTTCACGAATTGCAGTGGGGTCTTGGGCTAGAAACATGTGTCCTCCTTCGTAGAGAGACAGTGTCGCACCAGTAATTCGTTCGGCGATGGCCTCTGAGTTAACGGGCGGTGCAATTCCGTCAAATTTTCCTGCGGCGACAAACGTGGGGCAGGAAATCATATGCAAACGATTCGAAACATCATGATCAGCTCGTGCAGCAAGTTGGAGTCGTTCGCCACGAATCACATCAGCGGCTTTCGTTTTGGCCGCTTGTTCAGCACGCATGTTCATCATCTGTGCATCAGCAGGGTGAGATGCCAACCATTCAGGAGTAAAGCGAGTGTCACTTAAGGTCAACATTTTTGAAGCACGCTCATCTGTTGACAGTGCACCTAGTTCATGCAATGGGTACGACGAACCTGCAACGCCACCAGCTGATGTGCACAACAATGCCAATCTCTCAACACGTTCAGGAAATGTCACTGCAAACTCTTGTGCCACCATTCCACCAAAGCTCAAGCCGATCACAACACATGTCTTCCACCCCACATGATCAAGAAGTGCTGCAGCGTCTGATGCATACTGCGCCATGGTGTACGGACCTTCAGGAATTGAAGTAAGACCAAGACCACGTTGGTCATGCGCAAGCACTTCGCACTCTTTCGATAGTGAACGAAGCAGAAGTTCTGACCCTTTCAATGTTGCGCCAGACCCATTGAAAAACAACACTCGCGGCCCAGCACCAGTGATCTGGTAGTTGATCGAAATGTCATCAGACTCGAAAATCGGCATGTGTCAAGTCTCGCATTCGTGGGGGTATCCACCATTCTCGGGCCATTTCACACCAACATGAACATCCGTGCATACGTTTGTAGATGGGGTGAGACGATCTCTCGCCGAACACCCAGAATCTCTGACGTGGCGCCGCGTCACTATGCCTGGCCTTGATGTTGCTTGGGTGGGCATGAATGTCCCCGTTATTGATACGGGTGGTCGTCCGTGGGTATGGGAAGTGGTGACACCTACGCAATACAACGCTTCGTCTCGTTTGCAAGACGACGTGATGGTGCTGCCCGTAGCTCATGACACCGTGGTTGCCGAGGTAAATCATCGTGACCATTCCGGGCCAATTATGCGAATGCAGGTACCCGTCGCTCACGCCCCCGACGCCATCAGCCTTCCCAGCGAACCGGCCGGACCATGGTCGGTACGCCTGGAAACGGGCTGGACGATTCAGGCACTTGGCTCTGCCGCCCAATGCTGGATTGACCGCGAATCCCCCGGGACAGCCCGCCTAGAGACCCCTGAACCGCCACTTGCGGCCCATCAGCGCTACCAGTTGCACCCTGCGATTGACTTCGAGTCTTCTGCCTTTGATCGTTTGCTTACACTCGACCCTGATGACGCAGCCACAGTTACTTCCCTCTTGTCGCTCGTTCATGATGCGCTTAGCCCGTACCGCTAGTTCTCTTTGTAGCAATTCGAGCCGTCGATGATTACGACGTACGCCCTGTCACTTGCCACGCGTCATTGCGGTAATTCACAACGCATGGCACTCATTGACGTGGTTGATGATTGGCTCGTTGCGAACTACCCAATTGATTCGTACGGACCTGGCACAACAGTGCGTACCCGGCACTCATCTGATGACCCAGTCTTTCGTCTCACTATTACCGAAAGTACCCCTGGTACTACGCATGTAGAAACTCTGACAATCAGTGTCGTGCTGTTGGAAGATGTGCTGACGTTCGACGTACGTATTGTGTCAACTCCCAGCACAGCCAAGGTTGTGCCGTACACCCCACCAACACTGAAGCCACGTGTTGTGCAATTAGTTCGAACGGCACTGCGCGCGGTGCCGTCAGAAGATGCAAACAGATACATCACCGATGCAGCCACCTTGGTCGACACAGAATTAGGCGGCCAAGAAGTTGCAGCGTTTATTCTTGCGCCCGGTCGTCGACTTCCCGCGATTGTTGAAATTATCGACTATGAACGAGGTACTCAACCTCTCGTTGCGATTGGTGCAGGCCCACTTGTCGGATTAGCTCATGTATTTCAAATAGCTAATGCTGTGGCACTGAGGGGATTCACAGAATTAGCTGGCTACTCACTCGTTGGTCCTGGTTGCATCATTGTTCAGTGGGCGGGAAAAACTGAACCGGACATCACACGCCGACGGGAATTGCCCGCAGCATATGAATTACGTGAACAGCAGCGAATCATTCGACTGGTTATTGACACAGCAGCTCGGTCTGTTGCTGCACCACGTGTACCGCCCCCACCGCGACGCGACTTCGACATTATTGACCTTCCAATTCGTGAACTACCAGAAGAAGAAACAGAGAGTGAAGAGCAAGCCCTACATATTGAACAGCTTGAAGCTTCGATTGATGAACTAGAAGCTGCACTTGCTGATGCGGATCGATTGCTATCAGAACTACGCACACAGTTGGAACGCAAGGGTGGCCAAGTGGATGAATTGATTCTCCGTAATGTTTCGCTTGAAACGCAATCGGGAAATACAGCTCAGGTTCGGGCTGTGCCGTCAATGACTGAAGCGCTACGTCTTGCCCGTTTGCATTGCCCATTCCTTGTGTTTCACGACAGGGCAATTGAATCGGGCGAAGGTCTTGAAGGGCCAGAGCCAGTCAGCGTGTTACAAGACTTAGTACGACTGAATGAAGTGGCGCGCGCATGGATGTCAGGTGAAATCACCGGCACCAGTATCAAATTGGCATGCCGCCAGATGGGACTCGACTTCGCGCCAAGCGTTTCAGTAACTGCACGCCAGAAATACGAAGAGGATTACCTCATCGACTGGCGCGGCCATACTGTTCGCGCAGAAGCGCACCTACGCCGTGGCCGCAAAACTCATTTAGTCCGTATCCATCTTTATTTTGATGATGAAACCCAGCAGGTTGTCGTTGCCTATATCGGTAGACATTTGCGAGATAAAGGCAGTGCTTCGTAGGTAATACGCATATCCTGTATTCGCATGACACGCCGCTTATTTTTCCGTGTTTTAGGTGGCCTC
>Ga0209444_10001745_pt1 | contig 11977 bp, 15 predicted proteins | sample LauGreFaBDMM15DN_2_FD_188215 | JGI IMG/M metagenome (GOLD analysis project Ga0209444, IMG submission 188215) | Freshwater lake microbial communities from Lake Michigan, USA - Fa13.BD.MM15.DN (SPAdes) (version 2) | ecosystem: Environmental > Aquatic > Freshwater > Lake | place: Lake Michigan...
GTACTTGAGAAGTTCAAATTCTTTAAAAGTTAAATCGAGTGCGCGACCTTTTATCTTTGCGGTGTATGTACCTTCATCAATTACAACTTCACCAGTGCGGATTTCCCCAGAAGTTGGATCTGCAGCGGTGAGCGCTGCAAGGTGCGCACCGATTGCGATTCGAATTCGTGCATCAACTTCGGCAGGGCCTGCAGTATCGAGCATTACATCATTGACTCCCCAGTCAGCGCTCATCGCAGAAAGGCCACCTTCAGTGGTGATTGCAATTACCGGTGCACCAACACCTGTTGAAGTTAGTAAACGAGTTAAATTCTTTGCTGCAGGCAAATCACGACGGGCATCAACAAAGACAATATCCATCACAGGTGAATCGATTAAAACACTCGCTTCTGCCGGCAAAATCTTTACTGTGTGCTGCAAGAGAGCAAGTGATGGCAGAACTTCCGCGCTCGCACCATTGGTGTTTGTCAGTAACAACACCTTGGCCATGGGCTCTAGACTACCTTCGTGAAAACCTTGATTCCACTCGTGGCTGTGTTGGCCGGTGCCACTGGATTTGGCATCTGGTATCAGCGCACCCGTGGGGAATTTCGCAAGAAGAAGACGGTAAATGGGCCAAAGCTCACCGCTGCAATCGTGGGGACAGAGCTGGGATCTCGCGCCACAATGGTGCAATTCTCATCAGCGTTCTGCACCCCGTGCCGTGCGACCAAGGCGCTGCTTGAAGATATGGTCAAGACAATGCCTGATGTTCATTACGCCCATATCGATGCTGAATCTAATCTGGAACTCGTGCGCAAATTAGATATTCGCTCCACACCAACGACCTTGTTCTTAAATAGCGCTGGCGTTGAAGTTGGCCGCGCAATGGGAACGCCTAAGCGTGCTCAGGTCCACGCTGCAGTCTCGGCAATTCATTAACTTCACTTGTTGCGAAAGACTTGCAAGTAGCAAATTACCTTGGTCCGCTTTATCCTTTATCAATGTTCTCTATCCAAACCAGTTACTTCACAAAGCGCCGTGTGCTTGATTACGGTCGCTTAACTGGCGCTATCTGTTGTGCTTAGTTTGCAATTTTAAAAACTAAAACATCAACCCAAAGGCGAAAAGTGAAGGAAGTAAAAATGTCAGTATCAATAGATGCACGTGGCCCTCGTTGGTCTGCGGTGATCACGACAGTTGTCTTAGCAACTGCTCTGGTCACATCAAGCCTTTGGGTAATTGCCTTTCAAGCAGTCGTCTTTGCCATAGGCGCACTCCGTGGTCCGCAATTCACGCCCTATGCAGTCATCTTTAAAAAGTTAATTAAGCCACTTTTAAAGTCAGCGGCGACTTCCGAAGATGTTCGCCCGCCACAATTTGCTCAGGCGGTTGGACTTGGTTTTGCACTAGTAGCCGTGATCGCATCTGTGACCGGAGCCAGTTTGGTCTTCACAGTTGCAGTTGGGTCCGCACTTGCTGCAGCGTTTTTAAATGCCGCATTTAATTTCTGTCTGGGTTGCGAGATGTATTTGCTCATTTTGCGCGTGCGTATAGCTAAGTAATTCGTTTTATCCACTTTTAAATCAATTAAATAAACCAAAAAATAGGAGAGAAAATGTCACGTGATACATCACTAGTCAGCGGCGATTGGGTCGCTGAAAATATCAACAATCCAAAGGTTGTAATCGTGGAGGTCGACGAAGACACCACTTTGTACGAGCAAGGCCATATTGAAAATGCGATCACATTCCACTGGCGTGATGATCTGCAAGATGGCTTAATTCGCGATCTAATCTCGAAAGAGAAGTTTGAAGCGCTACTTTCAAAGTCAGGTATCTCAAATGACTCAACAGTTATCTTGTATGGCGGCAATAACAACTGGTTTGCAACGTATGCCTTCTGGTATTTCAAGGTTTACGGTCACCAAGATGTTCGCTTGCTAGATGGTGGGCGCAAGCGTTGGGAACTCGATGCTCGTCCATTTGTGGCTGATGTGCTAACTCGCACAGCAACACGTTATGTCGCCAAAGAGCGTGATAACTCAATTCGCGCATACCGCGATGAAGTAATCGCAGCAATCGGCACACTCAACATTGTTGATGTGCGCTCACCTGCAGAATTTAGTGGAGAACTTGCCGCACCTGCTCACTTGCCACAAGAGCAAGGTCAGATCAAGGGACATATTCCAACTGCGAAGAATATTCCGTGGTCGAAGGCGGCAAATGAGGATGGCACATTTAAATCAGATACAGATCTAAAAGAGATTTATGTGGGCGCCGGTGTTGATCTTGCAAAAGACACAATCGCTTACTGCCGTATCGGAGAACGCTCTGCATTCTCTTGGTTTGTGCTTCATGAACTTCTTGGCGTTGCAAACGTTAAGAATTACGACGGCTCTTGGACTGAATACGGTTCACTCGTTGGAGTACCAGTAGCTGTAGGCGCATAAGTTGAGAACCTGTGGTGCAACTCCTGGCGGTCCATCACTTGATGGCATTGACGTTACAACACAAACAATAATCCAAGGTGTTGTGCTAAAGGCAGGGGACGACGGAGTACCTAACGGAACTCCGGCCGGTAACGCACATGTCCGATTGTTAGATCGCAACGGAGAATTCACCGCAGAACTTCCAACTAATTTGCAAGGACAGTTTCGTTTCTTCGCCGCCCCTGGTGTCTGGACTCTCGTAGTTCAAGCACCGGGTGCGCGCGTAGAGCAGCAAGTAATCGCTGCGCAAGGCGTTCCTGCCGAACTCATCATTTCACTTTAAAGGTAGGCTTTACCTATGGCTGATAGACATGAACTCCGCGATAAAGGTTTGCGTTTAACGCCACAACGCGAACTTGTTTTATCTGCAGTGCGCGAACTCGGCCACGCTACACCTGAAGAAGTTGCCGAAAAGGTGCGTGCGACTCATCCCGGCATCAATCTTTCAACTGTTTATCGCAACCTAGAAACTCTTGAAAATGTTGGCCTTGTGCAACACACCCACCTGGGCCACGGAGGAGCGACCTACCACGCCGCCGAAGAGCTAACTCATCTCCATTTGGTTTGCGGTGATTGTGGATCTGTCGGAGATGCACCAATTGGTGCCGCTGCAAACTTTGTACAAAATTTAGCTGATGATTACGGCTTTAAAACTGATGTCACTCACTTTGCAGTTTATGGGTTATGCGCCGCGTGCGTTAAGTAATTATGACTGCAGTATTTGTAGAAGATGGCGTCGATAAGGGCGCCATTTGGCATTTCGGTGAACCTAATAAAGAGCAGAAAGCGATGCTCGAAGGAAGCGCCTGGGCAGATCTCTCGCACCTAAATATTATTGCAGTATCGGGTACCGATCGCCTCAAATGGTTACATGATTTAACTACTCAGCATTTATCCGAGCTCGGTGTTGGCCAATGGGTATCTGCCTTGATCTTGGATCCACAAGGGCACGTCGAGTATCAATTTAACTTAGTAGACGATGGCGAAACTACTTGGTTAGTTATCGATCCGGGCTATATCGAGACTTTAATTACTTACCTGCAGAAGATGAAATTTATGTTACGCGTTGATGTGCGTGATGCATCAACTGAGTTTGTAGTTCTGCGCGCGCCCGGGATTACAACTGAAATTGGTGGACCATTTGCTCTGGTTCCACGTGCGGAACTAAAAGAGATGCAAGAAACTTTTGGCGCTACTGCAATGCAAGTTGGCACTTGGGCACTGGATGCAGAACGCGTTGCTGCGGGTCGGCCACGTATCGCCTTTGATACCGACCATAAATCAATTCCTAACGAACTCGGTGTGCTCAATAAGTCGGTACATATGAATAAGGGTTGTTATCGTGGCCAAGAAACTGTCGCCAAGATTTTTAATCTCGGTAATCCACCGCGCCGCTTAGTCATGCTGCACTTAGATGGCAGCCAAGTAGTAATGCCGGCACCGGGCACACCTGTAATGAACGGTGAAGTACGAGTCGGTTTTCTCGGCACAGTTGCGCGCCACTTTGAACTCGGCCCAATCGCACTTGCCATCGTTAAACGAACAACTCCGGTTGATGCGCAGTTGACTGTTGAGAACGTGGCCGCCTCACAACAAGTGATTGTGCCCGCGTAAATGGAGACGATCGGACAAGGCTTGGTTGTCCTGGTGGCGATGCTGGTCATCATGTGGACGGTGAAGAAGCTCTAAAGCCTTAGGATTAAGGTGTGGAAATCGTTAGCGCAGTTCTTCTCGGAGTTATCTCTCTGTTAATCGGTATTGCACTAGTGATTTATGGATTTCGCGGTCGCCGCGAATCTCAAGCACGTGATTCACGTACATATCGAAGGGGCAGACTTTAAGTGGTCTTTACAATTCCTGAAGGGCTGCACCCAGATTTAAATCCATTGGCGTGGCTGGTTGGCACTTGGCGCGGAAAAGGTCGGGGAGATTATCCGACGATTGAAAGTTTTGAGTATGCACATGAAGTTGTCTTTAACCATGATGGTCGTCCCTTTTTAAATTATTACTCAAGATCTTGGATCATTGATAAAGATGGCGAGATCATTCGCCCAGCTGCATCAGAGACTGGCTTCTGGCGCGTTAGACCAAATAACATTTTAGAAGTTGTGATCTCACATAACACTGGAATTTCTGAAGGTTGGGTTGGACAGTTTGATGGTCCAAAGATCCAACTGGTGATGGATCAGGGATATTCTGCGCCAACGGCAAAGATAGTCACAGCCGGTGTGCGTTTATATGGCTTAGTTGCCGGTGAACTATTTTTTGCTTATGACATGGCTGCAGAAGGCCAAGAGTTGCAAGCTCATATTTGGTCATCACTAGAACGCCAATCTGAGTAAAGAGATCGATAAAATGTTTGTTGATGCAGTCTTAGCCGAATATGTTCGCGATGGCGTTGTTGAATCAGAACACCGTGGACTTCTTACAGCGCTAAATGCGGACGGCTCAATCTTTAAATCACTTGGCGATATAGAAACCAAAATCTTTCCACGCTCAACAGTTAAATGTTTCCAAGCATCTGCAATGGTGCGTCATGGCTTGGATTTAGAGCCGCGCTTATTGGCACTTGCCCAATCCAGTCATTCTGGCGACGAGATGCATATAGATGGCGCTCGAGAAATCTTGGCATCAGTCGGTTTAGCTGAAAACGCTCTGCAATGCGCACTCGATCGTCCACTTGGTGATGCCGAACGCCGCGCTTGGGGTGAAAACCCGCCAACTCGAATCGCAATGAACTGCAGTGGAAAACATGCCGCAATGTTGGCAACTTGTGTGAAAAATGGTTGGGCGATTGAAAATTACTTAGCGCAAGACCATCCTCTGCAATTGGCGATCAAGGAAGAGTTAGAGAATTTAGCAGGAGAGAGAATCTCTTTAACTTCTACTGATGGATGCGGTGCACCACTCTTCTTACTTTCATTAATCGGGCTAGCTCGTGCAATTCGCGCGATTACCGTTTCAACTGATGCAGTCCATCAGAGTGTTATGAGCGCTGCGCGCACCTTTCCTGAAATGGTTGGTGGGATTGGCCGTCACAACACCGAGATGATGCAGCAAGTACCTGGCTTATTTATGAAAGATGGCGCGGAGGCGGTAAATGTCTGCTCACTCTCTGATGGTCGTACCTTTGTATTTAAAGTAAGCGATGGTTCACTTCGCGCATTTCGCACGATTGTGCACGCTTGTTTAAATGATTTTGGTATCGATACAGCGTTAACACCTGAAAAAGTAATGGGTGGCCCGCGTATAATTGGCACCATTCGCGCCACGATTTAATCGCGCGTACGATTAGGACCATGAAACGTCGCGTGGCCATGTTGATGGTCCACACCTGCCCGCTTGAGCAGGCTGGAATTGGCGATGCTGGTGGAATGAATATCTATGTCGCCGAAAGCGCTGCTCGAATGGCAGCCCAAGGCGTTGAAGTAGATATCTTCACGCGTCGTGATCATTTAGATCTTCCTGCAGTTGTTGAATTATCTCCAGGTGTAAATGTTCATCACCTGGATGCTGGCCATGATCTGCACTTGACGAAAGAGCAAGTTCCGGCTTACTTTAAAGAGTTAAGCGCAGAATTTAAGAAAGCACTTTCGGGTGATCGTAGATATGACTTAATCCATTCTCATTACTGGTTATCAGGAAAAGTTGCGATGCCAGTTGCTAAAGAGTTAAAGATGCAGTTGGTACACACCATGCACACTATGGCGCGGGTAAAGAATTTAAGTCTTGCTGAAGGTGAAATACCTGAGCCAATGGTTCGCGTGCAAGGTGAAACCCAGATTGTTGCTGCGGCAAGTGCTCTGACTGCAAATACCGATGCTGAAGCAGCAAGCTTAGTTTCGTTATATGAGGCCTGTCCTGACATTGTGCACGTTGTTACTCCCGGAGTTGATCTTTATAACTTCACTCCAGGTTCTGGCCGCGCTGCTGCTCGTAAAGTAATTGGCATCGCTAGCGATGCTCTTGTGATTTCCTTTGTGGGTCGTATCCAGCCACATAAAGGAACAGAAGTATTGATTCGTGCAATCTCTGAATTAGTTTCGCATTCACCACAGCTGCGCCCTAAGTTGCGAGTATTTATTGTTGGTGGAGCATCAGGTGCTAACGGCAGTGAAGTGGAACGGCTAAAAGAGTTAACTGCATGGCTTGGGATTGATGATGTAATTTCATTTTCTCCACCGGTTGCGCGCACTGAACTTCCTAACTGGTATCGCGCCGCTGATTTAGTTTGTGTACCGAGTTACTCTGAAAGTTTTGGATTAGTAGCACTTGAAGCACAAGCGTGTGGCACACCTGTTGTTGCAACTGCGGTTGGTGGGCTTCGCACTGCAGTGGCCGATGGTATTTCTGGGGTACTAGTCGATGGCCACGATCCGCGCGCTTGGTCATCTGTTTTGGCGCGCTTGCTGCAAGAGCCACAACGTCGCGTTCTTCTTTCAATGGGCGCAGTTGAGCACGCTTCGCACTTCGGGTGGGATGCCACCGCACGTGGGACTTTAGATATTTACGATCAAGTACTAACCGAAGCAGCTCGCGTTAATAAGTCGATCGGTTAACTTATGGCGGTGATTGATCCTCGGATCGTGATTGAAGAATTTTTGGAATCGCACGACCTGGAATATGACCAGAAAGATCCCAATACCTTCTTGATAACTCTGCCTGGTGAGAAGAAACTGCAGACCCATTGCGCCTTAATCGTTGGTGATCACTCCTTGAGTATCAACGCATTTGTAATTCGTAAACCGGATGAAAATGAAGGTGCTGTGCATGCTTGGTGCATGGCTAAGAATGCTGGGATGTACGGAATCGCTTTTGCCATTAACGAACTCGGCGACATTTTTCTAGTTGGACGCCTGCCACTTGCGGCAGTCAATGATCGCGAGATAGATCGTATAGTCGGTGCGGTGCTGCAATATTCTGATTCATCATTTAATCCACTGCTCGAACTCGGATTTGCCAACTCAATACGACGCGAATGGGCTTGGCGCTTGAGCCGTGGAGAATCTTTAGCAAATCTTGATGCCTTTAAGCATTTGATTTAATTATTCTCATCGCACATGGCAAGATAGGGCTATGTCCAACCACGAATTGATTTTATTGCGCCACGGCGAATCCGAATGGAACGCAAAGAATCTCTTTACTGGTTGGGTAGATGTCCACCTTTCGACTGCTGGTGAAGCAGAAGCAGCTCGCGGTGGAAAGTTATTGGCCGAACGCAATTTGTTGCCTGATGTGGTTCACACATCTTTATTGCGTCGCGCAATTCATACTTCACAACTCGCACTAGATTCCTGTGATCGCCACTGGATTCCAGTGCGCCGCTCTTGGCGCTTAAACGAACGCCATTACGGTGCGCTGCAAGGCAAGGATAAGAAAGAGACGCTGGCAAAGTACGGCGAAGAGCAATTCAAATTGTGGCGCCGTTCATTTGATGTGCCACCTCCGCCGATAGATTCCAACGATCCTTATAGCCAAGCAAGCGATGTGCGTTACGCAGATTTAGGTGCGCAACTGCCTGCGACAGAGTGTCTTAAGGATGTAGTAACCCGAATGATTCCTTATTGGCAAGAATCGATTATTCCGGATCTAAAAGCGGGCAAGCGCGTGCTTGTTACCGCACACGGAAATTCACTTCGGGCACTTGTGATGCATCTGGATGGAATTTCAGAGTCAGATATCGCAGAATTAAATATTCCAACCGGAATTCCGCTGCTGTACAAATTAGATGCAGACTTTAAACCGATTAAAAAAGGTGGAGAGTATTTAGATCCAGAAGCTGCGAAAGCGGCTATTCAGGCTGTGGCGAATCAGGGGAAGAAGTAACCTCAGGTAGGTTCGACACGATATTTTTATAGTCATCACGTTTGTCACGAATAATTACTTCTGCGGTAACCAATCCAGCGCGTGCAAAGCCTAGGCTAAGTTTTACGTGGCGGCCGGCAACTGGTGTAACACCGGCAAAGACCGCCTTCACATTTGCGCTCTCGCCTTCAAAACGAAGCGGCGTGCCCTGTGCAAGCGTTGTGTCGCCTGTAAGTATTGCGGTGTTTCCGCCAACTGCGATTCCGAGCAATTGATCGGTCTCTACACCTTGATTAATAATGGTCCCGACAACGACTGCATCACCAGATTCGGTTGCCACGAGCAATAAATTAACAATCCTAATAGCGCTACCGTTTTGCGTAATTGATAGCTCTGCGCCATCGGTTACTTTCGTAATATTTCGTGTCGCTGCATTTTGGCCTGCTCCGCAAGCGGTAAGTGATGTAGCGATTAAGAGCGCAGAGATCGTTGTGATGGTGCGACGCATGGGGCATATTCTCTCACGCCTTTTACCTCGGTTTACCCCTTATTTAATGGGGTTTTCTCGATTCAAAATCGCTGGTAGAATTGTCTCTCTAGCGAAGGGCAACACATGACATTTAAGGTCGGCGAAACCGTTGTTTATCCTCATCACGGAGCAGCTCTAATCGAAGCGATTGAAACTCGCATCATCAAGGGCGAAGAGCGCACCTACCTAGTCTTGAAAGTTGCACAAGGAGATCTCACAGTCCGCGTTCCTGCAGACAATGTAGATCTCGTCGGAGTTCGCGATGTTGTCGATAGCGCCGGACTTGATCGTGTATTTAGCGTACTTCGCCAGCCATATACCGAAGAGCCAACAAACTGGTCACGTCGTTACAAGGCCAATCTTGAAAAACTTGCCTCAGGAGATGTCATCAAGGTCGCTGAAGTTGTGCGCGATCTATACCGCCGCGATCTAGATCGTGGTCTCTCTGCTGGTGAAAAACGTATGCTCGCCAAGGCGAAGCAGATCCTTGTCTCTGAGCTAGCTCTTGCCGAGCGCACAGATGAAGAAAAGGCTGCAATTCTCCTTGACGAGGTTCTCGCTTCTTAATTAGCGCACTTAACTCATGATCGCCGCAATCATCGCCGCTGCCGGCAGTGGCGACAGATTTGGCGCAGCGGTTCCCAAAGCTTTAATCCAACTCGGTGATCGCACCTTAATTGAACATGCCGTTTCTTCAATCTCATCGGTGGCCGATCAAATTATCGTCATCGCACCTGCCGGATATGAGAAGCAAATACAAGCGCTAGTTGGCGATGGCATCACAGTTGTGACGGGTGGAGCAACGCGTTCAGAAAGCGTTCGAATCGGTTTATCTAAAGTTTTATGCGAAGCTGAATATGTCTTAATTCACGATGCAGCGCGCGCACTTGCATCACCTGCGCTGGCGCAAAGTGTTGTAGCCGCACTCAAATCTGGTGATGTTGCAGTTATCCCAGGACTTGCCCAAAGCGATACTGTAAAAGTTGTTAGCTCCGATGGAATTGTCACATCGACCCCAGATCGCACTTCAATGCGCAAGATTCAAACTCCCCAAGGATTTACCTATGCACTCATTAATCAAGCACATGCAACATCTGCGGAGGCAACCGATGATGCCACGCTAGTGGAATCACTCGGAAAACCAGTTCGCGTTATCGCTGGCGAAGAGCGCGCTTTGAAGATTACAACTGCATCAGACCTTGCAACTGCGCTGCAATTCTTGGGCCAATCAAAATCCTTTAAAACCGGTGTTGGCGTTGATGCGCATCACTTTGAAGCAGGTCGCCCACTTTGGTTAGCTGGTTTGTTATGGCCTGATCAAGATGGAGTTGAAGGACATTCTGATGGTGATGTTGCAGCACATGCGATCTGCGATGCTTTATTTGCGGCGAGTGGTTTAGGAGATTTGGGTTCAAACTTCGGAACAAATCAACCTGAATATGCCGGTGCATCTGGTGCGACGCTATTAAAAGAAACGCTCGCTTTAGTTGAAAAGGCTGGTTACAAAATTTCACATGTGTCAGTGCAGGTAATTGGAAATCGCCCCAAGATTGGTTCGCGTCGTATAGAGGCGATCGCTGCGCTATCGCAGGCTTTAGGTGGAACAGAAGTCGCACTGCTTGCAACGACTACTGATGGAATGGGCTTAACTGGCGAAGGCAAGGGCATTGCCGCCATTGCATCAGCGCTGATTTATTCTAAATAAGCGTTGCAAGATAGACTTAGCCAATGAGTTCGCTATCTTTATATGACACGCTAACGCGAACCACATCCCCATTTGTGCCACTAAAGAGTGGCGAAGTCGGTATTTATCTGTGTGGTGCAACCGTGCAGGCACCGCCACATATCGGCCATGTTCGCTCAGGCGTTAACTTTGATATTTTGCGACGTTGGCTAAGTAAATCTGGCTACAACGTCACCTTTATCCGCAACGTCACCGATATAGATGACAAGATTTTACATAAGGCAGTTCACGAAAAAGCACCTTGGTGGGCTGTTGCTATGAAGTATGAACGCGCTTTCTCTGATGCTTACGCCGCTTTAAATGTGCAGCCTCCAACATATGAACCACGCGCAACTGGCCACATCACACAAATGATTGATTTGATGACAATGCTGATAGAACGTGGAGCGGCATATGCACCAGGCAATGGTGATGTTTACCTAGAAGTTCGCAAATTAGATTCTTACCTGACTCTTTCACGGCAGAAAGTAGATGATCTGCTATCTGCAGCTGATGCCGATGAGACATTTAAAAAAGATCCGCGCGATTTTGCACTATGGAAAGCGGCCAAACCGGGAGATCCTTCTTGGCCAACGCCTTGGGGTGCAGGTCGTCCCGGTTGGCACCTTGAATGTTCTGCAATGGCGCACGCTTATTTAGGTGAAGCATTTGATATCCACGGTGGTGGATTAGATTTAATCTTCCCGCACCACGAAAACGAGATCGCGCAATCAGAAGCTGCAGGATACGCATTTTCTAAGCGTTGGATGCATAACGCTTGGGTTACTGCATCTGGTGAGAAGATGAGTAAATCACTTGGTAATTCACTACAAGTCGCCGAACTTTTGAAAACGGTCCGCGGAATTGAATTACGTTGGTATCTCGGCAGCGCGCATTACCGTTCGATGCTGGAGTTTTCACATGAAGCACTCGCTGAGTCGGCAACCGCCTTTCGCCGTATCGAAGGTTTCTTAAATCGCGCCGCTGAAATTTTAGGTTCTGCCCCAACTCCCGTTATTTCTCAAGGATTTACTGATGCAATGAACGATGATTTAGCGGTACCAACTGCTTTAGCGGGGATTTCTGAAGCGCTACGCGTAGGAAATAGCGCAGTAACTTCTGGAGATAAGACAGTAATTGCTGCAGCAGCGAGCGAAATTCGTGGAGCCTTAGAGATTCTGGGTTGCGATCCATTGGATCCAGCTTTTGCAATTTCAGGTGGCGCGGATTTAACAGATGCCCTTGATGGCGTAATACAACTCGCTTTGGCACAACGCACCGCAGCGCGTGAGCGAAAAGATTTTGCAGCATCTGATCAGATTCGTGATGGGCTTGCCGCACTTGGTATAACTATTGAAGACACAGCACAAGGGCCACGTTGGTCTATCTCACAGATAAGCGAGAAGTAAATGGCCGGCACTGCAAAACCTCGTGGCGCAGCTCGATCTAG
>Ga0209444_10001748_pt1 | contig 11960 bp, 9 predicted proteins | sample LauGreFaBDMM15DN_2_FD_188215 | JGI IMG/M metagenome (GOLD analysis project Ga0209444, IMG submission 188215) | Freshwater lake microbial communities from Lake Michigan, USA - Fa13.BD.MM15.DN (SPAdes) (version 2) | ecosystem: Environmental > Aquatic > Freshwater > Lake | place: Lake Michigan, USA...
GCCCCATTCGGCATGCCAAATCGAAAGCGTTGAACATGGCCTGAGGATTGGCCAGGTTTTGTCCCGCAATATCGTAGGCGGTGCCGTGCGCGGGTGTGGTCACCGGAATGGGCAAGCCCCCGTGCACAGTGACACCTTTTTCGAAGCCCATGAGCTTCATGGCAATCTGACCTTGGTCGTGGTACATGGTGACCACGCCGTCGTAGCCACCTTCTTTGCGAATGGCACGCACAAAAGCCGTGTCGGCCGGGAAAGGGCCGTCGGCCGGGATGCCAGCTTTTTGTGCCATCTCAACGCCGGGCGCAATGATATTGATCTCTTCATCGCCGTAGTTACCGTTGTCACCGTTGTGTGGGTTGAGACCGCAAACGGCCAAACGGGGCTTGGCTTTGCCAGATGCCTTCAGTGCCTTGAAAATCATCTCGATAGACTCAAGCACTTTTTGGCTGCTAAGCAAACCACTCACTTCTTTGAGCGCCACATGGGATGTCACACGCGATGTCCAAAGGTCTTGCAGCACATTGAGTTCACCACACACGCCTTTGTAATTGAGGAACTCTGCAAACCATCGAAGTTCGTCTTCTTGATGCATGCCGCCCATTCGGAGCGCGCTTTTGTTCAAGGGTGCAAAACAAAAGGCATGGGCTTTGCCGTCACGAACCAAAGAAACGCCTTCGGCCAAGGCCGCAATCATGTAAGCGCCATTGTTGGCGTCATAAGTAGCTTTTGGAAAGGGTGGGGCGTTGAAGCCAGACCAATCATGCCAAGTCACATTGGCTGCAGCTTGGACGCTGTTTTTTTGGCCAATCAAAATAATTTTTGCAGCTAGTTGGGCAGTGCTGTGGTTCAAGAGTTTTTGAACCAGTTCGGGGCCGATGCCAGCAGGATCGCCGGTGAACAAAGCTATGGTGGGTTGAGTCATGTGAAGCTTTGGGTTTTAAGCGTAATACCGCAGCTGATATTTCAGTATATTGAATCTCGTAGGATTCATTGCATTAGTGATTACCCTCAAATTGGAGCAGCTTAAAAGTGCTGTCTTTTAAGGTCCAGCGGGGCTGATGCTTTTGCGAGCAGCCATTTGCTCTCTTTTTTATCGATCGAGAAAGCGGGTCGAGCCTTGGACAAGGATGGCACCAGCAACCCAAATTATGTACGCGGCAATCACATTTGATCGATCGCAGAATTGGTTTACGGGGCTTCGCCCTCGTTACCTGAAATAATAAATCTGTCGTTGGTTGTGATGTAAAAACTAGCGCCGAACCTGGCGACAGGACGGTAAGCTTTCAGATCGACTCGCCAGGCTTTGGTATCCAACAGCCCCTCGCCAAGGGGCAAATCTTGGATGGTCTTGCGCTCATTTAGCTTGCCGATACCATTGCGTCTTATGACAGTACCAACTATTCGATCACTCTTTGTCCTGCTGTTTTGCAGCGTCGCTTGTCTTGGCACTTTGGCTCAGGACAAGTCGTCGGTCATCAACTCCGAAAAACACGCTTTCCGTGTGACAAGCTTGTTGACGGGTCTGGAGAACCCATGGGCCATGGCTTTTTTGCCTGACGGGCGAATGCTGGTCACCGAACGCGCTGGGCGTTTGCGCCTGGTGGGGCAGGATTTCAAATTGGACCCCAAGCCGATTGAAGGCTTGCCAGACGTCGTGGCGCAAGGCCAGGGTGGCTTGTTTGATGTGGTTTTGCATCCGCAGTACGCACAAAATGGCTGGATTTACTGGGCTTTTAACGCGTCTGGGCCGGGCGGCTGGGGCACGGCCTTGGCTCGCGGCAAGTTGCAAGGCCACCGCATGACTGAGGTGCGGGTGCTGTTCAGCATGCAGCCCAAAACGCGTTCAAGTCATCATTTCGGCGGGCGCATTGTGATTGACCAGGCAGGGATGCTGTACCTGACGCTTGGCGACCGGGGTGACCAGGCAAGAGCCCAAAAACTGGACGACCATGCCGGCTCGGTCATTCGCCTGCATGACGACGGGCGTGTGCCGGCCAACAATCCCTACGCAAGGCAAGCAGGGGCCTTGAACGAAAAATGGACGCTGGGCAACCGCAACATGCAAGGCGCTGCGCTGCACCCCGTCACCGGCGAACTTTGGACCCACGAGCACGGACCGCAGGGCGGTGACGAGGTCAACGTGATGCGATCGGGCCTTAATTACGGCTGGCCCGTGATCACCTACGGGGTCAATTACGGCCTGGGTAGCAAAATTGGTGAAGGTCAGGCCAAACCAGGCATGGTGCAGCCTGTGCATGTTTGGGTTCCGTCGATTGCGCCATCGGGCATGGCTTTTGTGAGCGGTTCCCAGTTTCCACAATGGCATGGCAGCTTGCTGGTGGGTGCCTTGGCTGGACAAATGCTGGTGCGTCTGACGCTGGATGGCGAGAAAGTCATCAAGGAAGAGCGATTGCTGCAAGGCCGGGTAGGGCGCATTCGCGATGTGCGCATGGGGCCGGACGGTTTTGTGTACCTGTTGACCGACGATTCTCAAGGACGTTTGCTCAGACTGGAGCCAGTCAAGCCCTGACTCGCTGAGGTGTGAATTGATGGCACGCATCCGGGTGACAACCCGAGCGTAGATTCAAAACGCTGGCAATAAACGGGGCATGATGAATTGACCTTCGCCCCATTGTTCTGTTTTCGTGAGCAGCCCGTTTGCTGCGTCTATGACGGTTTGGGTAACTTGATGGCCCGCCTCTTCAAGCGAAATTTCTCCTGCGATCAGGCCACTGAGGTTGACATCAATACCGTCTGACCAGTGCTTCACGGTGTGAGGGTTGCCACAAAGCTTGAGCGTTGGCGCCAGCGGATTGCCGGAAGGGTTGAAAACGCCCATTGAAAATAGCGTGATCTGCGCGCCTGCGGCCACCATACCGGTCATGGAACATGGGCTGAAGAACGGTGTGTCCATAAAGTACAGCCCCGGCCCGGTTGGTGGCTGACCGAAAGTCAGGCAGCCTTCAAAATGCGAGTCACCGATCTTGCAAACCGCCCCCATCGTTTTTTCTACCAGGGTAGTGAGACCGGCTTCAATGTTTTCGGCAGTAGGGTTCACGCCACGGTAATGATCCCCGTCTCCCGCCATGCGTGTCTCAGTGATGGCGATGCAGTTGATGATGGCCTGCGCTATTTCCGGCGACGCTGATTGGGCGCGCACCACCTCTTCTGCGCCAATGAATTCAGCGGTTTCAGAAACGATGACGCGGGCGCCGTGTGCAATGGCCTCGTCCACAAATCGACCCACAGCGGGGTTTGAGCAGACTGCACTGGAAGCATCTGAGCCGCCGCACTCCAGCGCGAAGGTCAGCGCTGAAAAAGGACAGGGCACTCTGAGCTGCCCGCGTATCTTCTGACTTAAGCGCTCGAGTGCCTGGCAAGCAAGTTGGATGGCGTTCTCCACGCCTGCGCCGTCCATCACCGCCAGCACTTCAACGGGCTTATCGTGAAAAAGTTTTTTCCAAGCCTGTGCAGCTCGCCGATCGTGGCACAAGACCAGCGCGGCACCGATGTTGGGATGGTCGACGAGTTGCGCTATCACCTGGTCCTGTAATTGAGCGTCTGCAAGCTGCAGGCCTCTTTGAAATTCGCCTTTGATTTGCAATACGGGCTCACCTTTGCCAGATTCATGGCGCTGGGCTGCAAGTTCGGCGATACGGTTACTCAGTGCAACGGTTGAAATGACCGCCAGATGGTTGCGCACGCCTACGCGGCCATCCAGGCGGGCAAAACCCATGAAACTCAAATCGCCGGTCTTGGCTGGAGCAATTGGCTTAGCTGCAGTTGTGGACATGAACATGCTCCCCAGCCCGTATGGTTGTTGTGGCTTTGCCGATGGCCACGCCATATTTGATGACAGAGTGCCCCTTTGCAATTTCTTGGCGAGCCACTTTATGCCCAAAAGGAATCGACTCCACCAGGACGAGACCGTCGCGTGTGATCTTCACATCGGTTTGAAAGTCCAACAAAGTGCTGACGTTGTCATCGGGATGAACGGTGAGGCTGATGCGGCTCATTCTGAATTTTGAAGGGTGAAAATCGCTGGGCAAGGCTTCAATTTACTTGTCGGGAAAAGCATTAGGTTTTAAAGTTCTATTTATAGTAACATAGGGCAAACTTACATCCATTGGAGAGTTCTTATCGTGCCTCGCATGCGCCATTTCGGTCTGTTGTTGCTGCCCTGGTTTTTGTTGATTGCTTTATGGCAAGGCCTTGCAACCTCGGGCTTCGTGAACCCAGGTCTCATGCCCACGCCGGCGCAGGTCGCGACAAAGCTGATTGAATTGCTGTTTGGTGGAAGGCTGAGCATTGACATCCTCAAGTCGACCCAGCGTGTCACGCTGGGAGTGGCACTGGGCATCGCACTGGCCGTGCCGGTGGGCTTTTTGATTGGCTGGTACAAAAGCGCTCGAACTTTTCTAGATCCGCTGATCAATTTTTTCCGGGCTCTTCCACCTATTGCGCTGATTCCTTTGGTGGTGGTGTATTTCGGAATCGACGAGCCGGCCAAAGTCATCATTCTTTTTTACGCCAGTTTTTTTGCGGGCGTAATTGTGATGTACGAAGGTGTTTCTCAAATCAGCCCCATCTACATCAAGGCAGCCCGTTCCTTAGGGGCCAATGAATGGGAAATTTTTTCAAGAGTCATTGTGCCGATGACCATGCCCCACATCCTGACCGCGTTGCGTGTTGCTCTGGGTGTGGCTTGGGCCACCTTGGTGGCTTCAGAGCTGGTGGCTGCCCAGCAGGGACTCGGTGCACTGATACAGAGTGCAGGATCTTTCTTTCAAATCGATGTGATTTACGTGGGAATTGTCTGCATCGGTGTCGTCGCCATGACCATGGACATGGCCTTGCGCGCAGTCACCCGGCGCATGATCCGCTGGCAAGAGCGCGTGGAGGCTCAATGACCGCACCGCGCATCCAATTTGACAAGGTTTCTTTTGATTTCCACACCGAGAACGGGCCCCTGCGGGTGGTGGACGATGTTTCCTTGGATATCCGGGAAAACGAGTTCATCTGCATCGTCGGTCCGTCAGGCTGTGGCAAAACCACTCTGATGAACCTTCTTGCAGGCTTTGCCAAGCCAACCGCAGGAAGTCTGACGCTGGATGGCAACCCGATACAGGGCCCGGGTCGAGATCGCGGCGTCATTTTCCAAGAGTACGGCGTTTTTCCATGGCTAACCGTAGAGCAAAATATTCTTTTCGGCTTGCGTCTTTCCGGGAGCAAGACCCCTGCTGCCGAGGCTGAATCTGTATGCCGCAAGTATCTGGAGTTGATGGGACTGACAGATTTTGCGAAGGCTTTTCCTAAAACGCTCTCAGGCGGTATGCGCCAACGCTTGGCGATTGCACGAGCCTATGCGGCCCAACCCGAGTTTCTTTTGATGGACGAGCCTTTTGGGGCGCTGGATGCGCAAACGCGTTCCAAAATGCAGAACTTGCTGCTCGAAGTTCTTCAGCGGGAAGGCAAAACAGTGATGATGATCACCCACTCGGTAGACGAGGCTGTGTACCTCGCCTCCCGTATTGTTGTGGTGACCGCGCGACCTGCGCGCATCAAGGAAATCATAGAGATTCCGTTCGGCTACCCGCGAAGCGAGAGCCTGCACGAAACGGCAGAATTCATTGCCATCAAAGCGCACGTTCGCGATCTTGTGATGGCGGAGTATGAAGTGCAGCAGCGTTTGGGGGTTGCCTCTGGTTAGCATGGCAGTAAAGTCAATTTTCGGTTTTTCTTCACGATCTAAAGGAGATTTTCATGAGCAATAACTTACAACTTCGTCGCCGTAATATCGTTTTGGGCCTGGGTGCCGCTGGCTTGTCCAGTCTTGGCGCGCCGGCTATCGCGCAGCAGCGCACCAAAATCCGCGTGGGTTATGTGGACACCTTGGCCGTGACGGGTCAGCTGTGGACGGGTGTTCATCGCGGGCATTGGGCGAAAGAGGGCATTGAGTTTGACCCGGTCAAGTTCAATACCGGTCTGGAACTCTTCAACGCCATGATCGGCGGAAGCCTGGACATGTTGTCCACTGGCGCAGTGATCTCCAACTTTCCCGCGCGCGGGCAGGGCAAAGCTTTTTTAATCAACAACATTGAGTTTGCTACGGCTCAGCTGTGGATCCGGGAAGACCAAGGGGTCAAGACATGGGCTGACCTGAAGGGCAAAAAAATCTCCACTACCTTGGGGACCACGGCTCACGTGTTCCTGGATGCGGCCTTGCGCGCTAACGGCTTGGACCCTGCAAAGGATGTTGAGCTCGTCAACCAAGGGATGCCAGTGGCTGTCACCTCCTTCATTTCCGGTGCCGTCCCGGCAGTGGCCTTGTGGGTGCCATTCAACATGCAGGTCCGCCAGCGTGTACCTGGGGCCAAAATGCTGGTGGATGCCTCGGCTTATTTCCCCAAGTCTGCCATCGTCGGCGGCTGGGCAACACGAGCCGACTACTTTGAAAAAAATCGCGCAGTGGTTGCACAGGTTGTGCGCGGCTGGGCAGCTTCCAATGACGATCTGATCAAAAATTCAGCGACTATCCTGCCAATTATTCAGGCCAAAAACTACGAGCAAGTTCCGTTGGCCGAATTGCAGGAGCAGTTCAAAGCGTCCAAGTACCACACTGCAGCGGAGTGGCAAAAACTCTATCAGGACGGCACGGCATTGGGATGGCTGCAGCAAGTGACAGATTTTTATGCGCGCTTTGGCGGTATTCAAAACCCAGTGCCAGCCAAGACATATTTCGACACTTCTTTGCTGTTGAACGTCAAGGCCTGATGGTTGGCATGACCAGCCCTTGCTGACGGCGCTCCGTGCCTGAAGGTGCGGAGCTCAGTCAGTGAGGGTGTGCTTTGGCGGTGTTTTTACGTCCAACACATACCCTCAGCGGGGCATGGAGTGGGGTGGTGGCGCCGCAGGCAACTGTCTGCTCACTGCCTCAAACCAAGTGCAATTTAAATTTCAACAGCGTGTTCAACTGACCTTGCCTTTTCTTTTCAAGACACCATGAACATCGCCGCTACATCCGAGGGTTTTGACTACATCATCGTTGGCGCGGGTTCAGCGGGTTGTGTGTTGGCCAACCGCTTGAGTGCAGACCCGGCTTGCCGTGTCTTGCTGCTCGAAGCAGGTGGCGCATCCCAGGGGTTTTGGTTGCGTTTGCCGGTGGGCTATTTCAGAACCATCAACGACACCCGGTTTTCCTGGCAGTTTCCAGTAGAGCCGCAGTCCTACACCATGGGCCGGACTATGGTGTGGCCGCGCGGCAAGGTGCTGGGCGGCTCCAGCGCCATCAACGGTTTGCTCTACATACGCGGTCAGCGCGCAGACTATGACGATTGGGCTGCGTTGGGTGCTAAGGGCTGGGGCTATGACGATGTTTTGCCCTTTTTCAAACGCTCTGAGCGCTACGAAGGTGGTGCCAATGATTACCACGGCGACAGCGGCGAATTGGGCGTATCCGACTTGCGCAATGACCATCCTTATTGCGAAGCTTGGTTGGATGCTGCAGCCCAAGCCGGCCATGCCCGTACCGATGACTTCAACGGTGCGCAGTCCGACGGCATGGGTCGCTATCAGCTGACCTTGCGTGGTCACTGGCGCTGCGATGCTTCTACCGCTTTTTTGCGTCCTGTGATGGGCCGTAAAAATCTGCGCATCGTCAACGGTGCACATGTCACACAAATACTTCAAGAAAACGGGCGCGCAGTGGGCGTGCAATGGCTGCAATCGGGTGAGCGCCAGGAGGCGCGTGTGGACGGCGAAGTGCTGCTGGCCGCCGGCGCTTTGCAGTCACCGCAGATCTTGCAACTTTCGGGTATCGGGCCGGCGGCCTTGTTGCGCTCGCACGGCGTTGCGGTCAAGGCTGATGCGCCCGATGTGGGCTCAAATTTGCAAGACCACTACCAGGCGCGTGTGATTGTGAAGCTGCGCAAAGCGCATTCACTCAATGACGATGTGCGCAACCCTTTGCGGCTGGCGCAGATGGGCGCGCAATGGTTGTTTCAGCAACGCGGACCCTTAACTGTTGGCGCGGGTCAGGTGGGTGGGCTGGGGTGTACAGAGCATGCGCAGGGCGGCCGTGCCGATGTGTTGTTTAACGTGATGCCTTTGTCAGTCGATAAGCCGGGGGATTCACTGCACCGTTTCTCCGGGTTTTCTGCATCGGCAACGCAATGCCGGCCTGTGTCCAGCGGCACGGTTCAATTGCAATCTGCAGACCCGACGCTTGCGCCGCGCATCGTCTCCAATTATTTGCGCGACTCGCAGGACGTGCGTGTGCTGGTGGCAGGGCTGCGCCAGTTGCGCGAAATTTATGAGCAACCGGCTTTTCGCGGCTTGGTGACGGGCGAAGAATATTTCCCGGGCAATGGCGTGATCGGCGACAAGGCTTTGGAAGCCTTTGCCCGCGAGCGCGGCGGCACGGTCTATCACCCCGTGGGCACTTGCCGCATGGGCGCAGATCAACAGGCCGTCGTGGACGAGCGCCTGCGCGTGCGCGGCGTGGAGGGCTTGCGCGTGATTGATGCTTCTGTGATGCCGCGCCTGGTGTCTACCAATACGAATGCGGCCGCTATCATGATCGGTGAAAAAGGTGCAGCGATGGTGCTTGAAGATGCACAACGCCGCGCCCCCGTTCATGCTTCAACTTGATGCGTGTATTCCCTAATACGCACTTTAAAAAACCCGAAAGAAAAAAATGAGCGATTACCCTGACACCCAACTTTATATAGACGGCCAATGGCGCGCAGGTTCCTCTGGCCGCAGTCTTCCGGTGCGCAACCCTGCCACCGGCGAGGTGTTGGCGCAACTGGCATGCGCTGACTTGGACGATATAGCCCAGGCCGCTGATGCCGCGGAGCGGGGCTTTGAGGTCTGGCGCCGTACCAGTGCGTTTGAGCGCTACAAGACCATGCGCAAAGCCGCGCAGTTGCTGCGCGACCGGGCAGACGCTGTCGCCCGCTTGATGACCATGGAGCAGGGCAAACCTCTGGCTGAAGCGCGGCTGGAGGTGATGGCCGGGGCAGACACCATCGACTGGTTTGCTGAAGAAGGACGGCGCGCCTATGGCCGCGTCATTCCGGCGCGCCAGCAGGATGTTTACCAACTGGTGGTCAAAGAACCGGTGGGGCCTGTTGCGGCATTCACGCCCTGGAACTTCCCGATCAACCAAATCGTGCGCAAACTCGCTGCCGCGCTGGCTGCAGGTTGCTCCATTGTGGTCAAGGCCCCGGAGGAAACGCCTGCTTCGCCCGCAGCCCTGATCACCACCTTCATCGACGCCGGTGTGCCCGCTGGCGTGATCAATCTGATTTATGGTGACCCGGCACAAATTTCTTCGTACCTGATTGCGCATCCGGTGATTCGCAAAATCTCTTTTACCGGCTCCACCGCGGTAGGCAAGCAACTGGCGTCAATGGCCGGTTTGCACATGAAACGAATGACCATGGAGCTGGGCGGTCATGCGCCTGTGATTGTGTTCGACGATGCAGACATCGCTTTGGCCGCCAAGACCATGGTGGCCAGCAAGTTTCGCAATGCCGGCCAGGTCTGCGTGTCGCCCACCCGGTTTCTGGTGCAAGAAGGGGTGTACCGCGACTTCGTAGCCCAGTTCCTAGAGCACACACGCCAGCTCAAAGTGGGCAACGGACTGGATGCCGCCAGCAGCATGGGGCCGCTGGCAAATCCGCGCCGCGTCCAGGCCATGCAAAGTTTGACAGAAGATGCCTGCGCGCAGCATGCGCAACTTCTTCTGGGCGGTAAGCCAATGAAAGGGGCGGGCAATTTCTGGGAGCCTACTGTGTTGACGGAAGTGCCCAACCAAGCGCACGCCATGTCTGACGAGCCCTTCGGCCCCATGGCCTTGATCAACCCCTTTGCCACTTTTGACGATGCAGTGCGCGAAGCAAACCGTTTGCCCGCAGGCCTTGCATCCTACGCATGGACCCGGTCTGCGCGCACCGCGCAACAAATCGGTGGCGCCTTACAGGCCGGTATGGTCAGCATCAACCACTTGGGCTTGGGCATGCCTGAAACACCTTTTGGCGGCGTTAAAGATTCAGGCTACGGATCCGAGGGCGGCACCGAAGCACTGGAAGCCTATCTGAACCCCAAGTTCATTACGCAAGCCGGTTTGCTTTAAGGCGGGGCTGGGCGGGTGAAGTGATCGAATTTTTCTTTTCATTTTTTCTTTTTTTCACTGCCCTGTGTTTTTTGTAGGTCGGGTTGTACCGGCTCGACGAAAGGAAAGCGTGCCCGCGCTTTGACGGTGGTCGGCCCGGCGGCCCCGGAGCCACGAATAAAGCGCTGGCTTTCATCTACAAAAGGTTGGTAGGCCCAGTTAGGTGTTGCCTCGGACTGGCTGGCCACTTCCGCCAAAAACAGACGCTCGCGTTGGCTTGCCAGGATGCGCGCGTGCATGACGGCCGGGTCCCAGTCTTGCACCAGTCGGGCGTGTAGGCGCTCCTCGGTCTGTGCATAGGCACTTTGCCCTGCCAGGTTGTGGAGTTCATCGGGGTCTTTTTTTAGGTTGAACATCAAAGGTGCCAGGCCATGCGTGAAGATGTATTTCCACGAGCCCATGCGCACCATGCGCGAGGGGGCCATCACGCCCTCGGAGCTGTATTCCGACACCACGCAGCGCTGGTCTTCTGACCCGCCTTGCAGCAAGCCCATCAGGCTTTGTCCATGCAAGGGACCTACCGCGGGTGGCGGTTGCCCGTGATGCGCCAGGTCCCTGAACGTGGGCAACAGGTCCACCAGCGAGACATGGTCGGCCACCCTGGCTGGCGCAAAGCGATCAGGCATGGAGACAATCAGCGGCACACGCACCGATGATTCGAAAAAGCATTGCTTAAACCACATGCCGCGCTCGCCCAGCATTTCACCGTGGTCGCCGCAGAACACCACGATGGTGTTTTCTTGCAGGCCGGTTTCTTTGAGTACGTTCAGGATGCGGCCGATTTTTTCATCCACATAACTGACCATGCCGTAGTAAGCGTGGCGCGCGCGGCGTACTTGCGCTTCGGACACGCTGTACAGATCTTGCGCATGCGCCACATAAAGCCACTGGCTGTGTACGTCTAAGTCGCCGTAAGCAATGGGAGGTACACGCGGAGCGTCGATTTCATCTTCCCGGTACAAGTCCCAAAACCGCTGTGGGGCCACAAAGGGCGGGTGCGGATGGGTGTAAGAGACGGTCAGAAAAAAAGGTTTGTCACGCGGTGAGCGCGCCAGGTCGTACAGGCATTGAGCGCCCTTGTATTCGACCTCGTCGTCGTAGTCGATTTGCATGCTGCGAACGCAGGGCCCAGCCTCCAGTACCGGGCGCATACTCACGCCGGTTGGCCTGAAGCCGGGGCCTTTGAGCCAGTCGGGCGTCCAGGCAAAGTCGGCCGGGTAAATATCGGTGGTCAGGCGTTCGTCGAAACCATGCAACTGATCTGCGCCAACAAAATGCATCTTGCCGCACAAAATTGTGCGGTAACCCGCTTGGCGCAGGTAGTGGGCCATGGTGGGCGTGGCCGATGCGAATTCGGATGCATTGTCATAAGCACCGAGGGAATGCGGCAAGCGCCCGCTCAGCATGGACACGCGAGACGGTGCACAAATCGGGAAATTGCAATAGGCGCTGTCAAACACAACTCCTCGCGCAGCCAGCGCGCTCAAGTGCGGCGTCTTGACCAAGGGGTGCCCGTGAAAGGGCAAAGTCTGCACAGCCAACTGGTCTGCCATGACCAACAAAATATTGGGTTGCGCCTTATTCATGGGGTCAGTGCCTGATGTGGATTTATTCAAGTTTGATGCCGGCATCCTTGACCACTTTGGTCCATTGCGTCAACTCTTGCTTGAAAAAAGCGTCAAAAGTTTCGGGCTTGCCGGGCTTGGCACTGTTCATGCCGGCATTGGCCAGGGCCTGCCCGAAGTCGTCTAACAGCAGCACTTTATTGACTTCACTGACCAGC
>Ga0209444_10001750_pt1 | contig 11957 bp, 11 predicted proteins | sample LauGreFaBDMM15DN_2_FD_188215 | JGI IMG/M metagenome (GOLD analysis project Ga0209444, IMG submission 188215) | Freshwater lake microbial communities from Lake Michigan, USA - Fa13.BD.MM15.DN (SPAdes) (version 2) | ecosystem: Environmental > Aquatic > Freshwater > Lake | place: Lake Michigan...
TGATGAAATAGCTGTCTTCTATTTTCTGTATATCCATTATTGTTCCTGGGTCTTTGATATATAGGTTAACTCTATAACAGTGGTCAGATATTTTTGTCAGTTTCATCATGCTAAAGTTTTTAGGTCTTCCGCACGCAGCAAAAATCTGCGTGCGGATGTAATCTGATATTTCATCTGTAGACATCAGTATCCTCTTAAGATATTTCTACATCGTCATTTTCGGCAAAGGCGAAATTGTGTTTCCAATACTCATCTGTGGTATCATCATTACGACCATCGATATGACGAGTTAGTTCGACAGACTTGGTATCTTCATCTAACCATAGGATCGATACATGCCCATCTCGAGTGATACCTGCCCCATAATACCTTGCTAGTAACCCAAAAGAAGCCTTAATAGCCATTCTGCGCCTGAACGCGAATTTATCGCCGGGAATCAATTGCAGTTTCAACAATGTCGTGTCCCCATGGACTGTCTCTTCAAATATTTCGAATTTTCGTAAGCCTTTTCTACCCAACTTGTCGGAAGACGTTTCTTTGCCGTCTTCCTTTTGTTTTACGATCGTGCCGTCTTCATATGTTGCCCGCCATACAAACTTTTCTTTAGAAGTCTCTTTCTTAGGGAAGAGCACAGAATCTTGTGTCATAGTTCTCACCGAGGTCTAGAAATGATTATGATCATGTTAGAACGATACAAGATAATTACTCTTATACTTGTTGCTGGCTTAATATTCCGAAACCAGCCAGGAATACCAGACAATACCGCTATATTCGAATCACAAAAAGCAAGAAAGATATATCCAGGGACATATGAAGTAATACTGGTTAGGGTCCACGACGGGGACACAATAATCGTCGACGTCCCGGTATTCCCGGCTATAATAGGGGACAACATATTAGTAAGATTAAGCCATATAGACACACCAGAAATGACGGACAAGCGTCCAGAAGTCAAGACCTTAGCCATTAAAGCACGCGAAGTATTAAAGCAGATTCTCCATGATGCCAAGAAGATAGAGCTAACTGAACTTAAGAGAGATAAATACTTCAGAATTAATGCAATCGTGATAGCCGATGGTGTTAATGTTCAGACGACTCTGATAAATCTAGAATTAGCCAAACCATACGACGGAGGAAAGAAATCACCATGGTAACTGACAATAAAGTAGTGCATGAAATCGGCGAAGAAGTGCAAGCGGAATATGAATTCATCCCGATCCTTACAATAATATCAATAATCACCAGTGCAATCCAGCTATTACAGAGGTGCTCTGGAGCCAAAGACCCTGAAGAAGGCCAAGAAATGCTGTCCAAGAATTACTATGGTGCACAAGGCTACAGCAGGCCGCTAATGACGTCCACAAAAAGAGCAGTCAAATTAGCAGCACTAAAAAGGGGCACATTGCTGAATAATGAAGAGGCGAAGAAAATCGCAGAAAAAATCTGCGATGGTTTACGGACAGCTAAAAAAGAAGAATTGCCTAACTTTGACCTGATCTAAATGGCTAAGTCCCGCTAAAAGCATAATTAGCTAGCCAGTATTTTAGAAGTATGAGACCGACCAAAAAGGCCCAAGGGCAGCCTAAATACCCCCCGCTCGCAGCTATACTCAGGCCAACAAAGCTAGCAGACATAATAGGGCAGGAGCACTTATTAGAAGAAAATAGACCAATCCATAGGATGGCCCTGAAGAAAAGGGTTATGAATACTATTCTGTGGGGACCACCGGGAACCGGCAAGACAACCCTTGCCATGGCCCTATCGAGAGAAATAGACGCAAATTTTCGAAACATAAATGCTACAGATACGAGTATAAAAGAAATAAGAGCAATAATCGACGAAGCGGCCTCCGACAACACACAGCAGACTGTCCTGTTCGTTGACGAAATACACAGGCTCAACAAATCAGTTAAAGACGCCTTCCTGCCCGTCATAGAAGAAGGGGTCTTGACGCTCTTTGGTGCTACCACGGAAAACCCAAAATTTTCAGTCAACAGCACGATCCTATCCAGAAGTCTTGTATTAGAGACAAAGCCCCTAAATAATGAGCATCTGGTAAAGTTACTATGCCGAATAAAAGAATACTACAAGGCTCACGATATAATAATACGATACAATAAGGCAGCTGCTGCTAAACTCATCAACAGATGCTCTGGTGATGCTAGAAAGCTTGTGACAGCAGTGGAAGCAGCAGTCATAATGATGGATGACAATGAAATAACAGAAGAAATAGTCGACATGGTTTTTCCTAGTAAGCATGTGGTGTTCGACAAATCCGGCAACGAACACTTCAATATGGCTCACTGCTATCAAGATGCCATACAGGATTCAGATGCTGATGGTGCCATATACTGGTTAGCCGCCTGGCTCAACAGCGGAGAAGATCCAGCATACATATGCAGAAGAATGCTGATATCCGCTTTTGAAGACTGTGCTGGAAACCCATTCGCGATAACCTCGGCAATGGCTGCGTGTTACGCCACAGAACGAACCGGGATGCCCGAGTGTATGATAGCTATGGCTCAAGCCACCTGCGAAATGGCCACTAGCAAGAGAAATAAATCAGCCTTTTACGCCATACACGCAGCCATGGCTGACGTTCAAAATAAGCGAACGGTTCATATATTGCCAGAAATGAGAGCCGGTAATAATGCCTACAAGCGTATAATCAATAAGAAATATGTAATCGGCTTTGAAAAAGACGTGCCGGGATTAAACCCAGACGCCTAAAGATGCTCACCTATAATGAGATTGTTAAATCGAATATCGCATGAGAGAAGTTTCACTTTATCAAGATACCTTATATCACTGAATCTACCACCACCTGCCCATTTAAATTGTTTAGCCAAATCTGTTTTAATCGCAAAGCACATAGAATCTATCTTACCAGATTCTATGATCCCTTCCGATCCCGGGCGTATGACGCGTGGTGGGATAGTACTATCCTTATAATGGACCCTGCAAATTCCTATGTCGTGTCCCAAGACCGTCGAATAGACTGTGCTTATGGCGTTAGGATAGTATATGTTATCATCATCAAAAAAGCAAACGTACTCGCCATTAGCCATCGATAAGCCAGCGTCTTTTGCTGCTGCGCCGTAGTCATCATGTAGAGGCTGCCTTTTTAGTATAAGGTTTAACATATTTGCAGAGTAGAAGTCGTCGAATTTTGATCCTTCTTGCACTATAATATGCTCTACATTGATGCCTTTGTAAAGCTGCGTGGTCATCTGGTAAATGAATGATCGATAACTGGCTGGTCTGCTAGTGGATGTTATTATCGACAAGTCAATTTTCATCTTCCTAGTACTACCTCCATACCCACGATTTCTAGTATGGACAAGGCGTTCCTTGTCCTGATATTGCCCCATGTTCTGCTGATTATTCTGTTTAATATAGAGTCGTTTTTGGTGATGTAGTCTGGTAGTGGCAGTGTATGGAAGTTTTTGCTTAGGACATTTAGATCAGTCGATTCGCTTAGATACTGAATATCAGCCCGTGGATCTTTAAATTTATTCTTAACGTCTTCATTGTGTGTTAAATCATAGCATAAGTGTAGAAACGCTTTATTCATGTAGTCTGATTGATACCCACCGTTGCTGGACGTCCAAGGTCGTATGATGATGTATAGTTTACCTTTTTCATTTAGATGTTGTTTACATTTTTGTAATATTTCTATAGGCGATTCATTTAGCTCAAGGTAATGGTTTAATATTATGAGGTCGTATGTTTTATCAGGCCAGTTCAAAAGCCTAAATATGTCACCTGGATGGTTCTCTGAGGTAATACAATCGTAGGTTCTGTTTAGCTTGTGTGTCAGTAATGATTGGTGCATATCCGGAATGAGTTCCAGAATGGGGCCGTTATTAAGTTCCAGCAATTCTTTTAAGAATGGGCTGGACTCGTACTCCACAGCGTCTTTATCTGCAGCTGGCCATTCGAGTATGTCGATAAGACCCACTGGTTTATCATCGGTTATCTTTATTGGTGCTGGGTCTTGAAGCGGTATCTTGTGATTGATTTTTTCAAGTAACTGAGCTATCTCTTTGCTTATGTCTGACAATTCATATAGCTTCTTGGTGAATTCCAATAATTCTTTCAAGGTTCCTCCACCACGATATCTAAGTGTCTCGGATAAGCGGCCTTGACTAGCCGTTTGAAAGTCTCGTTGGCAAGCGGTTTGATAATAACTACTCTAAGATAGCGTCCATTTGTTAAAATCCTTTTGATGATTGATTTATCTGGAAACTCATTAAGAAACCATCCTATGCCTGCGTCTTCGGTTAAAAACATCCTAAATGGTCTAAAATATCGCCCGCATTTGCACTTCTCGTAGTTGTCAATTAACTGTGCATGATCACCGTTCCAGTAATTTATGAATGGGTTTGGTAGGCTAAAGTAATCATCTGATAAGAGCTTGTAATCGTGTGTTACTTGGCAGTGTGATAGGTTGTCGCATAGGTGCCTTGTGCCTTCTTTGCATGTGAAGAAAGATGCTCCGCCGTCCCAGCATCTCATATGGTCACAAGCGTTGTCAAATATGCCTGCTTCAAGATATTGTCTTATTAAATCCACTGGCGTGAAGTTGCCTGTGCAGCTCAGCAGTGGTGCTAGTCGCTTTGGCTCTATTTTCTTTTTTTCTATCATCCACCACATGGGATCAAGTATTTCTTTGGTGGCCATTATTATATCATATGATTTTTCTTGGCATATCTTATGGATTTGTTTGATATACTCGTGAATGTCGTTATAGAACAGTTGGTGTTTTAGAGCTACGTCTACTGTGTGCATATAGCCATGCGTGAGCATCACGTTATCGCTTTTTCTACTGTCTATGAGGTTAGTCGATGTCTCAGGTAGGTTGTGGCATAGATACAGGACCTTAGCATGGTTTGGTAGTTTAAATTCTCTGTTTATGAGCCCGTAGTGGCTATCTTTTTCAATGTTGAGAAAAATGTCTTTCCATATGCGGTATGAGAATGGCTTTCCTGTCGTACCACTAGTATAATTTGTGAAGTATTTTACTGAGTCGTTTTGCCAGTTTTTAAGTGTTGTTTTGTCACAGTATTCTGCTACTTCATGGATGTGTGATTTTGCATAGTGTTTTAAGTCTTCTTTAAGCTCGTTTATCGTTGATTTTATTAGGTCCGGTTGTTCATATAGTAGGTATTCCGATTTATGGGAGTAGTTTATAAGTTTTCGCCGTATGGCTGTTATTTGGTCCAAAATACTCTATCCGTTAGGCTCATGATGGCTTGGTCTGTGTTGTTGCCTTCTTCTTTTACCTCTATGTAGTATGCTTTTGGGTCGTATGTGAATTCTCCATTTATTTCTCCTGTTGAGCAGTGGTAGGTAACGTTGCCTTTTTCGTGGTATATGCTTATTATTTCTTCTGGTGTGTATTTTGGTGTGCTTTTGATTGTTGGTTTATGCGTTATGCCCGTGAGGTCTGCTGTGTATGTGCCTATTGCTGCTTTGCTTAGCACTTTTTTATGGTATTGTTTTTTGTTATGCGTGCTATTGATTGCCCAATGGATGGTGAAGTTTGGGTAGTGGTATGATATCGGTATTTCTGATTCTATTAGTTCTTCGAATATTCCTAGGTCGTCGTATGCTGAGTGTTGTTTTTTTCTCGCTATGCAGTGTCTTAGTGCGGTTTTGCTAGTTATAAGTTGTTCTAGTATGGCTGCTGGTATTAGCAGGCAGTTTGGTCCGTTGTAGTATCTTGATATGGTGTACCAGCCAGGTCCGTTTTTGGGTGCCATGTTTTCCGGGGCAAATAGGCTGTATATTTTGGTATTGTCGAGGTCAGATATTCTTGATAGTGTGTCGTTGCTTATGAATATGTCGTCTTGGATTATGAGGTACCAGTCTTTTCTTCTTTTTATGTAAGTGGATGTTGCACCTACAAGCCAGTTGCCGTATATGCCAAGTGGCTCTTCTCGTTCTGAGTCGTCATATATGTCTATTTCTGTGATTCCTGCAGCTTTGAGGAATCTGCATGTTCTGTTTAGGGTGGGTGTTCTTCTTTTGCTGGTTAGAACCGCTGCTGCTAGGCTTATGTTATTGGGTGCCGCTATGTTTTGTTTTATTATTTTGTAGTGTGTGTGGAGTTCGCTGTTTATGCAGTCTTGTATTTGGCAGAAGCCTCTGTGGTTGCATACGTATGTGTCTTTATCGATTTTTTGCTGGCGATATATGCAGTCTTTATTGGCTGTGCTCAGGGTTTGATGGGATGTATTTTCTGATTTCTCCATCGAATAAGCCTGGCTCCCAGTGGGCTGGTGGTTCTGGGCTGTCTTCTAAGATTTTTATCCATTTTTTATCAGCCTCTATCCATTCATAGTAGTTACCGTCTATTAGGCGTTGTGCTTTGGCGGGGGGCATCGGTAACTCATTGGTGGGACCGATAAAGTGAGATGTATGGGATTTTGTGGTGTGTGAGTGGTTGGTACTGCCATCGAAGCCAGCTAGAGCATGCATCATCTGGCCATATGTTAATTCTTCAATATCAGCGTCGCTTTTTTTGAAGAAATCTTCGTAGTTGTCAAACATTGTTTCGCCTCAAAATATATTTTAATGGATCAGGATGTATTTAGTTGTTGAACATACGGATGTCATGAATGGAGGGAACGAGCCATGCTGAAAATCACCAAGTGGTTGCAACATGATCCTTTTCGATTTACCTATGACTTTCTAGTCGATGACGTATCACGCCTAGAACAACTAGGTAACGTTATTCTTAAGTACGATGAAGATGACGACGACTATGAAGAAGATGACGAAGAAGAAGAAGACGATGACGGGGACTATGGATGGGGATTAGCTACAAAAGAAGACGAAGACGACGAAGACGATGATGAAGAAGATGATGATGAAGACGATGAAGACGATGATGATGACGAAGAAGACGATGACGATATGTGGATAAGGTCAAGTAACCGTTGGATCGTCTGTGAAGACGATCACTACGGCGAAAAAGACACCGGCACCGAAACAGAAGACGCAGAAATCGTCAACTGATCTTAAAATCACTATAATAAGAAGACACTTGGCTGCTTCCCTGCTCCATGCTGCAGGAAGCAGCTTCATCTAGCTTACCGATCCTGGCCAAAATAGGATCAGCGGCGATGGATACTGACCCGATCAAAACCCAATCGGTATCGTCAAGGATATCAGCATTCCAAACGTTGCCCCTCAAGCGCAATCTCAACATATACTCGGTGGACTGTAAAGGCTTAAGGTCCGATTTAATCATTGAATCCTTGGTGCTAAGCGACACTCCATCAGAGCCTAATGTTAATTTAATGAAATTGTCATCAAATAGTAAGGCAAGTGACGGTCCAAAAACAGTATCCTTATCGTTCATCGTGTTAATCTTGACACTTATTGAATTAGCCCTGCCGATTTTCCTTTCGACGTAACATGCTGAATTATTATTCGACTTAACAGTCATGGTGGCTGGAGTGCCGATGACCACACCGTTCGCAGAATGCATGGTCCAATCTTTGGAATGTTCAGCAGATTGAGTTTTCATCTGGTCGTTGTAAACTGTCAAGCCATATTCAGAAATGACATACTGAATCGGGCTGGCAAGAGTGACCTTACCGCTGCCTGCAAAAAGTAAGCCGACTGCATTCATGTTGGTGTCCATGATAACGCTCCCACTATCACCTCCAGCACTCATTCCAGTCAGCACTATACAATCATTAAACCTCGCTTGCCCAAAATCATATCCGATGGTGAATGAGCCATGTAACGCCACCACTTTGCCTGTTGTGAGACCTGTCGTCCTACCACACTTCTGTACGTCTTGGTTGATTGCTGCCGAGGCAATCCCTGCCAGAGGCTTATCAAGCTGGGGATATCTTGTGTCTATTAAACCGCTGTCGACGTATGATGGGTGTATCTTCGCTATAGCAGAATCATGTAGGTTATTTGACCTATTTAGGGCCATGAATTTTTTTAGTGTCCCGAAGTAGGGCTTATTGGATACAGGCTGGTCCCAGTTTGTGAACATTATGCTGCCAGCTTGTGCGTCCATGCGTCCTGGCTGGTAGATTGGGTCACCTATCAGAGCTCGATTTTCTGCAGCAAAAACGTGGTTGTTTGATAACGCGACTATGTCGCCGTCTTTGTCTTTGAATATTCCGCCTATTGTTCCTGCTGTTATGGTTGCGTGTCCGGAGCTGTACCCCGGTCTGATTGGTCTTACTCTTTCCATGAAACCTTGTGGGACTATTTTTCCAGTTTCTATAATTCTCGTGGGTATACCTTGTAGTGTTTTTGGTATCAGCTCTTCGGCTGAGTATTTAGCTATTACTTCGTCTTTTGGCAGTTTTTGTTCTACGAAGACGATGATAGCAGATTGCCTGTTGCCATCTATTATTTTGTTGCCTATTCCTGTGCCGATTACGTTTGGGTTTTTTAGTAATTGGTCTTGGTTTGCTTCTTTTACTTTAAGTGCGACGAAGTCTGGCATCACGGTCTCCTTTGTCTAATCTATTTTAATCCAGATATATTGGCTTTTGTGATGATTGAATATTCAGTAATTAAAGATAAGATAATAAGCCACTAGCCATTACGAGAAACCAAATGGGCCTGCTACATTATTGGAAGTTTAATGGCAATCTGCATGATAGCGTAGTAGTACTTGATGACGTTTACCAATTTGCGACCGATAAAAATGGCAAACCGCTGCCAAAGCCGGAAATGTTTCCTGATGGTTTTCTCGTAGCTGACTGGAATGGCACGAAACATTCAGGTTGTACATTACTGGGTGATGGTGAATTTTTAACAGATGGTAAGCTTGGGCAATGTTTTAAGGGCTATGCTTCTTTAAAGTTAGGGAGCCCGAACACTAACCAGCTCGCTAACCCTGTTGTGACTCGCATAAAAGATGGTACTAGAATAACTTGTTGGCTGAAATATTCCAGCTTAGAATACAATGTTTTAGGTTTTCCCACTGGCTCTACACCAAATTCGCCACCGACTTCAATTTATGGTGATTTGGTTCCTAGAATTGAGTTTTTAGGCAACGGGGGGGGCCTGGCGGTTATTTTAAACACCAAGACCAGTTTTTTTAATTTTACTTATAATGGCAAATCAACGCAGTTTGGCCCTAAAATAGAGAGAGATGTCTGGTATTTTGTAGCAATAACCGTAAAACCTAAACCACAAGCGAGCTCTCAAGCTGATATAGAGGTGAGTGTTAATGATGAAAAGACATTAGTTAGTGCAAACCTTAATATCGACTTTTCTTATGGCGCATTATTAATCAACCAGATAAGGTTAAATGGCTGTCTGGATGATTTAAGAATATACGATGATAAATTTAACTCCGCAAGAATCCCTGCTTCTAAACCGACAGAAGAGATCTACAATTTTAATAATCCTAGCGAAGAACAGGATAAACTAGAAGGATTAGGGATAGAGCCAAGAAGGCACTTAAAATTTGATTCTGACTCTGGCATAACACAGACGCCGGAGGAGATAACAGCATTTGGTAGAGGCAATTTTACAAATGACTCAGTGAATCCGAAGCCCTATAAGGCAACGTATGGCGGCAAAGTGTCAAGCATGCCGTACAATCTGTACAAAAGTGGTTGTAGTTTCGAAATCGGTGCGGTAGGTGAATGCCTTAGGATTGGTAAGGATAATAGAGATGTAATCATATCACCCAATTCCGTGATTACAGATTTTAACGATACTGCCTACAATAATTGGCCTAATTCTAACTTATTTAACTCGAAGTACCGCAACACGTCTCTCTCCTTTTGGATGGCCGTCGGATATAATGATTTTAGCCCAATTAGAACTGTAGATCAAGACGGTATTCTACAGACAACAAATAGAAATCAATTCGAACTATATTTGTATAGTATGTTCGGTATGATTATGCATAGTGATAAGGGTTATGTCCTCGACTTACCGGGGCCTACGACGATACCGTTCCCGGAGATAGCAGTATACCCTGATTTTTCACATTTTGCGATGGTCTACTCACACCAATACCAAAGGTTAATCATCTATAAAGACGGCAAGCCATTTTCTGAATTCAATATCAATTTTTATAATACCAATATTTCGTGGCTCGACACTGATCACCGAACCCCACTTGGATTCGGGCGTTTCAAAGATTCTAAAAACACTGGTTACTTTGGCAGACCAGATCCAACACCTTATACGTATAGCGATCGTTTAGGATCTGCTGGCTTTAAATTTAGCTTGCCAGGTTTATCATATTATGACGACGTCAGAGTCTACGACACGGACATAACTGGCTATGATGTTCTGGCGATTTATAACAGAGGCTCAGGAACTCCAAAGCAGGTTATCACGCCGATCGTTCCGCCATACGTGCCACCCCCAGTAATCCAACCAGATCCAGTAATCATACCAGACCCCCCAAAACAATTACCTATCGCTCTTCCAAACACCGAATCGGGACCTATTAACCCGTCATTGCCAGGAACTAATGGTGACGATATTTTAGCGCAGGTCGCTGAAGAAGTCATAGACATACCGTCAGAATCTTCCCCGTCGTCACCAAGAATCATAACATACACACAGCTTGAAAAACAGGTAGTTGCCTCCCCTCCAGTCATCACAAATGTTCCAAGCTATGAATGCGGGTCGGTAATCGATATCGCTCCGGTTAATTATGACACACTGGATTCGGATGCCAAGTGTTTTGGTGTTCTACCTCTATCAGTGGGACCTGATGGTGCAGCTCTTGTTAATGGTGCAAGTTATCTAGATTGTAGTAGTCTGAGGACTGAGCTTGTACCGAACAGCTTGAGCGAATACGTCGACACCAGAATAGATTACGGTGGTGTTCGGTGGGTATACTACAGCTCTCTGAAGGAATGGGTGCGGACGGGCACAACAGCTGATGGTGTACTCGCGTCCGCAGATAATTGCGGTCTCATTAGCGGAGCTGAGAAGACTGCCATAGATCGGGTTCCAGCCGCCCCTGGTGGGTTCGGTATCTTAATAGACAATAGGGAAAAATTAAAATCTCGTGACAACCCGCATGGTGTGATTTCTGGCGATATCAAAATAGTCAGTAACAGTATAACTATTACCGGAAGAAATGGTTGTGTCACAAATGGGTTAAACCAAGAGACACAGACCGAATATATTGACTTTAGGATTAGTGATGCATACAAAAAAGGATTTTTATTTTATAACCCCGGCCCATCTGGGACAAAAGGTCAGACTGGTCCGGCAGGCCCTGCTGGCCCTGATGGTTTTAGCGATGGACCAAAAGGTCTTATCGGCTTGCAAGGCGCACCAGCTGATGGGATTTGCAAAGTAAGCGGTGTAAACTATGTCGACGGTAGTGGCCTAACAAATGAAGCCATAGTTGACATACAAATCGTAAACAATGGCGATAATGGCTGTAAACTCGTCTTGACGAAGGCACCATTAAATGTATTAAACGTCGCGCCAAACAGGATTATCGCATCAAGATTAAATAGAGCAATCACTTTAGATAGCTGCTTTAATATTACTATTATCAATCCCAATATTGACACTTCTCCGACAGACCCATTTGTTGCCAGAGTACCAAAAGGTCCTGCATCTAATACGGTGGAAGTTAATGCCACCATGAAACTGTCTGAGATGCTTCAAGGATATGCGGATAAGTACAAGACACTATTAGCTCAGATCGATGAGAAATGGGGTTTGCAGGTAAAAGATTACATTAATTCTTTGGATGGCAAAGCAAGAGATATTCTTAGCAATATCGCTAATGAGCTCACTATGTGTGAATTCAGGGCTCCGTCAGTGCAGTACGCGATTACATTCCTGGGTTGCGGTGGTACTCCGTCCTCATCATCTGCTTCCTCATCCTCGTCCTCAAGTGTTTCACCACCCGCCGCATCACCTCCTGCTGCAGCACCGCCAGCAGCAGCGCCACCTGCGGCTTTACCACCCGCTATTTCACCACC
>Ga0209444_10001753_pt1 | contig 11951 bp, 9 predicted proteins | sample LauGreFaBDMM15DN_2_FD_188215 | JGI IMG/M metagenome (GOLD analysis project Ga0209444, IMG submission 188215) | Freshwater lake microbial communities from Lake Michigan, USA - Fa13.BD.MM15.DN (SPAdes) (version 2) | ecosystem: Environmental > Aquatic > Freshwater > Lake | place: Lake Michigan, USA...
CACCAGACCCACCACCATGCGTCCCCTCATCACCGTCACTGCCGTCGTGCTCCTGCACCTCTGTGTCATCGCCGTCCTCGTCGGCGTCAACGGCTGTCGAAGCACCAGCGGCTTCGAGCAGCCTGGCGACCTCGCCGCTTATTCCGGCGGCGCTCGTCCCGCCGGCAGCCCGGCGATCGTGCCCGGCTCGGCCACCCCGATCTCCAACCGTATCCCGACTCCGGTCCCGACCAAGCTCACGCCCGTGGGCCCTGTCGGTAACGGTGGTAAGCGCACGGTCGTCAAGGGCGAGACGCTCATGAGCGTCGCCGCCAGCGAGAAGGTCACCCGGGCCGATCTCGCGAAGGCTAACGGTCTCACCCTTAACGCCGACCTCAAGACCGGCCAGGTGCTGACGATCCCCGCCGCCTCCAAGGCTCCCGTGAAGGCCGCGCCTAAGGCTGCGCCCAAGGCCGCCACGAAGACCGCTACGCCGGCCGCGGCTGCCCCGAGCTTCGCTCCGTTCAAACTCGTCCCCGTCGGTAAGGCCGCCGAAGCCGTTCCGGCTCCCGCGGACAAGAAATAATCTGACGCCCGCGCCGCGTCATGGTCATCAAGGAGAAGCAGGAAGGTCCGGGAGCCCTGGGTGGGTACTCCTTGGGCATCCTGCTGCTCGCGATGTCCCTCGCGGTATTCGGTCTGGTGGTGCAGTACAGCGCGGGTATCTCGCTTTCGTCGAGCAACCGGACTGGGGCGTTCTACCGCCAGCTGGCTTACGTGCCGATTGCCTTCGTCGCCGGGTACGCGTTCTTCCGCCTCAATCTCGATAAGGTCCGCGAGTGGCGCTGGTGGATTCTGGGCGGCGCCTGCCTCGCGATGTTCCTCGCGCGCATCCCCGGCCTCGGCGTCTCGGTCAATGGCTCCTGGCGCTGGATTGATTTTGGCTTCTTCCGTCTGCAGGCCTCGGACCTCGGTAAGCTCGCCATGGTGCTCGTGCTTTCCGATTTCTTGGCGCGCATGCAGCGGCATACCTTACCGAATAAATTCACGATCTATCAACTGAGTTCACGTAAGCCTTTCATTTTCACGCAACGTGGATGGATTGATTGCCGCGAAGGCTTCGCGAAGCCCCTCGCCATCCTCCTTGTCATCGCCGGCTTCATCGCATTCGGACCGGACCTTGGCACGATCCTCCTCTGCTGCGCGGTGGGCGGCACGATGATGCTCGTCTCGGGCGTGCGCTGGGCCTACGTGATTCCGAGTTTCCTGTTGGGATTAGTCGGCTTCACGGCCCTCATTCTCAACTGGCCGAACCGTATGCGCCGCTTCACCTCGTTCCTCGAGCCGTGGGAGAAGCGCGGCGACGAGGCCTATCAGCTCTTCGAGGGCATGGTCGCTTTTGGCGTCGGCGGTCTGACGGGCAAGGGCGCCGCCAATGGTATCCAAGGACGCGCCTACTTGCCTGAAGCCCACACGGACTTCGTGTTCTCTGTCATCGGCGAGGAGTACGGACTCGTCGCGACCTCGCTCGTCGCGCTGGTTTACTTCGGCATCTTCTGGTGCGCCTACCGCGCGATGCGGTTCTCGTCGGATCTGTATCGCTTCAACATCTGCCTCGGCGCGACGCTCTTCCTCGTCATGCAGGCGCTCATTAACATGGGCGTCGTCACGGGCTTGCTCCCGACCAAGGGCATCTCGCTCCCGTTCATCAGCTACGGCGGCACTAATCTGGTCATCATGGGCTGCATGGTCGGCCTCGTCCTTAACTGTATCCGCGAATCGGCCCAGCCGGCTTTCGTGGCCAAGGAGGCGCGCGCATGAGCCGCGTGCTGCTCGCTTGCGGCGGGACCGGCGGCCATCTTGCCCCGGGCATCGCCCTCGCTCAGCGGCTCACGGAGGATGGACACGAGTGCCTGCTGATTGTTAGCAGCAAGGTCGTCGACGCGCGCATGACCTCCCATTACCCGCGCCTTAATTTCGTGCCGGGCAAGGGCCGGGGCTTCGGTCCTGGCCTCGGCGCGAAGATTCTTTTCTTCCCGGCGCTGCTCGGTGCCGTCTGGTCTTCCTGGCGCTTGCTGCGCCGTTTCCGACCCGACGCGCTCGTCTGCTTCGGGGGCTTCATGAGCCTCGGTCCTTCGCTGGCCTGCCGCCTCTGCGGTATCCCGGTGTTGGTTCACGAAGCCAATCGTAAGCCCGGTAAGGCTGTGCGCCTGATCGCGCGCTTTGCGGATGCGGTGCACCTGCCCGCCGGGGTGCGCATCCCCGGACTGGCTGCGGAGCGTCAGCATGATTCGGGTTATCCTGTCCGCGCGGAAATCCGTCCGCAGGCGCGCGACGCCGCCCGCCGTGCGCTCGGCTTACCGCCGACGGGCCGCGTGGTGCTCGTCACGGGCGGAAGTCAGGGCGCCCACTCGCTTAACCGCTGGGTGGAGGACAATCTCGAGGAGTTCGCCATTCGTGGCATCCATGTGCTTTGCCTCACCGGTCCGGGTGGTCGCGAGGATGAAGTCCGCTCGCCCGACTCGCTGGTGAAGTTCGTCCCGTTCTGCCACCAGATGGCGACGGCCTATTCTGCGGCCGACCTCGCCGTCACGCGCGCCGGCGCGGGAACGCTCGCCGAGTTGGCCACTTGTCGTACGCCCGCGGTGCTTGTCCCTTATCCACGTTCGGCGGACGACCATCAGACGGCCAATGCCCGCCAGAGCGAACTGTCCGGTGCCGCGATCCTGCTGCCGGAGACAGAACTCCCGCGGCTTCTGCGCATCGTCTTCGACCGCCTCGCCGATGCCGCCGCGCTCGCGGTCATGCGCGATGCGCTCGCCCTGGCTGATGCCGGTAACCGTTGGGAAGAACTTGCCCAAGAAACCATCGCGCTCGCCGGCCGCCGCCGGCTCGCCACCGCATGAGTGCCTCCGCCTGGATGCTCGGGGCCTGCGGGATGGGCGTCGGTCCGCTCGCCATCTACCTGAAAGGGGAGGGCTGGGATGTCTCGGGTTGGGATGACTCGACGGGTAGCCCGATGGAGCTCCAGCTGGCCAACGCCGATATCCCGCTGCTCCGCGACCCGTGGGCCGCTGGGCGGCACCCTTCCGTCGTGGGCCGCTCCAGTGCGGTGAAACCCGGCCACGCTGCGCTCGCCCTCGCCGAACGCCATGAGGTGCGCACGCTCCGCCGCGGAGAACTCCTCGCCGAGGCCGTCGCCAACCGTCGCTTCGTCGCCGTCTGCGGTAGCCACGGCAAGACGACCACCTGTGGCCTGCTGGTCGCCGCCCTCGCCAGCGCGGAAGCCGATTTCGGTTATGTGCTCGGCGGGCTCTTCCGCGACCCGGCCTTCCCGCCGGCGCGCGCCTCCGCTTCTTCACCCTGGGTCGTGGCTGAAGTGGATGAGAGTGACGGTACGATCGGCGCCTTCTCGCCTGACGTCACCGTCGCCGTGAATCTTGATTGGGATCACCCGGACTATTATCGCGACGAAGCCGCGCTGGAGGGTGTCTTCCGCGCGCTCTTCGAACGTACCCGCACCGCGGTCATTATCCCGGTTGGGAACGAACGCCTCGAACGCCTGACCGCTGGCCTCAAGGTTCCGGTCATCCGCGTCGGCGAGGGCGGCGACTATTCCTTCCGCCTCGTCCAAGGTGGCCACTCCTCCTCGGTCGTCGCGCTCGAAGGGCGTTTCCCCGTCGGTCAGTTCAACCTGCCAGTCGCCGGCACTTTCAATCGTTCGAACGCTTCGCTCGCGCTCGCGGTCACGCACTTCATCACCGGCGGGCTCGTGGCCGAGCCGCTCGCCCGCTGGCGCGGTATCCGCCGCCGCCAGGATGTGCTCTTCGAACGCACGGGACTCCGTGTGCTCGCTGATTACGCCCACCACCCCACGGAGATTGCGGCGCTGCTGAAGTGGGTGCGTGAGACGCACGCTGGCCGCCTTGTCGTCGTCTTCCAGCCGCACCGCCACACACGCACGCGCCAGTATGTCCGCGAATTCCGCGATGCGCTCGCCGTCGCCGATCATGCCCTCGTCCTGCCGGTCTATTCCGCCGGCGAAGCGGCGGTCGAAGGCGGCGGTTCCGACGCCATCGTCAACGGCTCCGCGCATCGCCTCGTCGAGGACCGCCGGACGTTGCCCCTTATCTTAGACGAACTTTCCGCTGGCGCCGACACGGTCGTGGCCTTTGTGGGCGCGGGTGATATCGAGCGCGACGCCGAAGCCTACGCCAAGGTACTCCGCCGCCGTGGGGCCGATATCCTTTCACTCGATCTACCCGATCTTGTCTCTGGCCGCCTCTCTGCGGATTGCACCCTGCGCGCCAACGAGCCGCTTGCCCGCCGCACGACGCTCGGTCTTGGCGGCGCCGCCCGCTGGTACGCTGAACCGGCGAACGTGGATGATATCGTGGCGCTGCTGCGCGCCGCTGCGGAGCTCGATCTGCGTTGGTTCGCGGTCGGCCGCGGTTCCAATCTCCTCGTACCCGACGAAGGCTACGACGGACTCATCCTTCACCTCGACTCGGCCCACTGGGGCGCCGTGACCGACCTCGGCGATGGCCGCTTCCGCGTCGGCGGCGGCACCCGGCTCAAGGAACTCTGCGGCTTCGCCGCGCGCGAAGGCTGGAAGGGCTTTGAATTCCTCGAAGGTATCCCCGGTACGATTGGTGGCTCCTTGCGCATGAACGCCGGCGCGATGGGCGGCTGGATCTTCGACGTCGTGGAGTCAATCGAATGGCTTTCGCCGCAGGGGCAGGTGCGCGCCGCCCGCCGCGATAGCTTTGATGCCCTTTATCGCGATTGCCCGCAACTACACGGCTCGGTGGTACTTTCCGCCGTACTGCGCTCCGCTGGTCGCGACGAACCCGCCGCCATCCGCTGTCGCATGGATGAACTCGCTGCGCAGCGCCGTGCGTCCCAGCCCCGCGAGGCCAGCGCCGGCTGCGTGTTCAAGAATCCCGAAGGTGATAAGGCCGGCCGCCTCATCGACCTCAGCGGACTCAAAGGTCGGGCCGTCGGACCAGTCTGCGTCTCACCCACGCACGCTAATTTCCTCGTCAATTCTGGAGACGCCAAGGCTGCCGATTTCATCGGGCTCATGCGCGCCGTCCGTGCCGAAGTGAAATCGCGCCAAGGCGTCGAACTTCAGCCGGAGATCATCGCCCTCGGTCGGGAATGGAAGGAACTCCTATGACTTTGTCTCCCGAAATCATCGTGCTCTGCGGTGGCCTCTCCTCCGAACGCGAAGTCTCCCTGCGTTCCGGCCAGGCCGTCTCTTCCGTTTTACCGGGGTCCCGGCTCATCGAGCTCGAGGCGGACGTCTTACCCGAATGGCTGGATGGCACCAAGCATGTCATCCTGCCTATCCTGCACGGCGGCTGGGGTGAGGACGGTCGCGCTCAGGCCGAAATGGAGGCCCGAGTTATCGCTTTCGCCGGTTGCTCGTCCGCCGCCAACCGACTCTGCATGGATAAGGTCGCCACCAAGCGCGCGATGCGTGCCGCGGGCGTCCCGGCCATCCCAGAGGTCGCCTTCGCCGGCGTCGCTAAGCCGACGGCCGCCACGCTCGTAGCCGCCTTGGGCGAACACATCGTCATCAAGCCCTCCGACCAAGGCAGCAGTGTCGGCCTTTACATGTTAGAAGGGGAGGCCGCTGTGGCCAAGGCCTTGGCGGAGATCCCGGCTTCCGGCCAGTGGATGGCCGAGCGCCGCTTGCGCGGCCGCGAAATGTCCATCGGCCTCCTGGACGGTCAGCCCATGGGCATCGTCGAGATCGTCCCGCTCACCGGGGTCTACGATTATAAGACCAAATACACGAAAGGTGCCTCCGAGTACCGCTTTCCTGCCGCCGTGGGTCCGGAACTGACCACTGCCATCGGCGCGGCCGCCGCCCGGCTCTTCGCCGCCTGCGGTTGCCGGGACTTCGCTCGCGCGGATGTCTTCCTTGAGCCCGACGGACAGTTCTATTTCCTCGAGATCAACACGATGCCCGGCATGACCGAAACCAGCCTGATGCCCAAGAGCGCTTCCTGCGTCGGCCTCGACTTCCCCTTGCTCGTCCGACGCATGGCCGCTCCGGCCCTCGCGCGCGCCGCCCAACCCCACCAACGCTGAACATGGGCCTCTTCGACAATCTCTTCCGCAAACGCCGCGACGCCTTCCTGGGCCAGGCCGATCGCGATTGGCGCGCGCTCGTCCCGCAGGACGTCAACCGCGTCCCTGAAGGCGAGATCGGCCGCAAGCGCGCCGTCCGCTCCAATCTGCCTACTTTCCTGGCGGTAGGTTTCTTCGTCGTCATGGTGGGCATGCTTTGGTGGGCGGTCGACGAATCGGTAACCTCCACGCCCTCCGCGGGCTTACTTCGTTACAAGACCGACGGTTTCCTCTCCGTCGATTTCGTGAAGAAGACTATCGCCAACGGTCCGGAGGGGTTTGCCCGCGATGTCCGTTCCATCAAAGCCGAACTTGAATCGGATAATCAGGTTGTCACCGCCGATGTGCGTCGTCGGGGCGACGGTACGCTCGACATCAGTTTGCGCGAACGCCTCGCTGTGGCCAAGGTCGTCATCGCGTCGCCGGGTAAAGTCACGCCGATGCAGGTGCGCATCGTGGCTTCCGATGGGCTGACCTTCGCTGGTGCCGGCTACCCTGAGCAGGCCGTCCGTAATCTCCCCGAGATCGCGGACTACCGCTCCAGCGGCAGCGATGACAAGATGGTCATCGACGGGATCGAAATTGCCGCCCCGTTCCTGCTCACGGTTCGCACCACTTATCCGAACCTCTACAAACAATGGTCCGCGGTCTCGCTGCGGGATTGCTTCGGCGCGCAGGAGGATTCGCCCGGCTCGAATCTGCGCGTCACCGTCCGCCCTGGCTCGCAGCCGATGGATCGCCCCGCGCTCGTCGAGATCCTCTTCTCCACCGCCAATTGGCGTAATGAGCTCGCGTTGCTCTCGCGCATCAACGTCGACGACATGCTGCGTCGGCCGGGCACGACCGCACAGGCCTACGTGCTGAAGATGTCGATCCAGAATCGCACCAACGGCGCTTCGCCTATCCCTGAGCCCCGCCTCGTCCCCCTTACTCCCCGATGACTTCCAAGCCCCTTCCTTCCCTCATCGCCGTCATCGATGTCGGCACACATAAGACCGCCAGTCTCCTCGGCCAGATTATCGACGGCAAGGCCCGCATGCTCAGCTTCAGCGAACGCCGCACCGACGGCGTCGTGAAGGGCACCGTCACCGACCTCGAGAAACTCACGCAGTGCGTGCATGAGGTCGTCAACGACATCGAGCGTGGTTCTGGCCGCGGGGTTGAGCAGGTCTATCTTTCGCTGTCCGGTCCCGCCGCCGAAGGCGAACGCGTGAAAGGCTTCGTCGCCGTGCCCGCGCATGACGGTAAGATCACCGCCAAAGACGTGAGTGAGGCCATTCAGTCCGCCAAGCGCCTGGAGCCGCCGGAGGGCCGCGCGACCATTCTCTACATGCGCCAGCCGACGATGCTGGATAATCGCCCGGTGACTAACCCAGTGGGCATGGCCGGCAAGCGGCTCGAGGTGAATTTCTGGCGCGTGACGATGGAAGAAGGTAATATGCGCATGCGTGTCGGCATGGTGAACGGCATGAGCATCAAGGTCCGTGACTTCATCCTCGCCGCGCACGCTGCGGCCTGCGCGACCGCGAGCGACGCCGATAAGCAGGGCGTGCTGGTCATCGATATCGGGGCCGGTACGACCGACTGGATTCTTTATTACAAGGAGCATATCCTCTGCGCGGGCTCAATCCCTGTGGGCGGCGAGCACCTGACCAACGACCTCAGCGTGGCGCTGCGTATCAGCCGCGAGACGGCCGAGGACCTGAAGCTGCGCTTCGGTTCCGCGATGCACCGCGAGAACGACGTCAATCAGACCATCTGGAAGGATGGCGACAAGGGTGTCGGCGACCAGCAGTTCAATCGCGGCACGATCACCCAAGTGCTCTCGCTCCGCTACCAGGAGACCATTGAGTTCGTACGTAAGGACGTACTCCGCCGCCTGGAGGCGATTTTCCCGGGTCACGCGGTAAAGCTCGACCAGAACATGATCCCTTCCGGCGTCATCCTCACCGGCGGTTCCGCCAACCTGGCCGACGCGGCCGAGGCGGTTCAGCTGGTCATGGGTCTTTCCGCCCGCGTGGGTATCCCGAACTTCGAGAACGAATCCCTCCGCAAGCCCGAGTATGCGGGCGTGGTGGGCCTCATGACCGCTGCAATCACGGATGCGCCGCCCCCGGTGCGTCGTCCGCGCGGCTTCCTTGCCCAGCTCAAGGAACTCTTCCGCCTCTAAGATGTCCACGCCCGCTTCCATCCTCTTGGTCGGCCTCGGTGGGGCAGGGTGCTCGATGGTCACGCGCCTATCGGCGCAGCTGCCGCCTGAAGTCGCTGTCGCGTTGCTCGACACCGACGCTCGTTCCTTACCTGTCGGAATGGCTACCACGTTGCAACTCGGCCGGGCGCAGACGCGCGGCATGGGTACCGGTGGTGAAGCCGCGTTAGGCCTCGCCTCCGCTGAATCTGAAGAACCGGCGTTGCGTCGTCTATTCGCCGGCGTCCCCGTGGTCGTGCTCGTCACCGGCTTGGGTGGTGGTACCGGCAGCGGCGCTGCTACCGTGGTCGCCAGCCTTGCGGCCGAGTGTGGTGCGACGGTCCTCTCTTTTGCGACCATGCCGTTCTCGCACGAAGGCGAGCGCCGCATGCGTCAGGCTAACGATGCTACGGTCAAGCTTGGGCAGAAGTGCCACGGCCTCGTCGTGGTGCACAATGATCTCCTGCTCCAGCAGGTTTCGCCCGACGCGCCACTGTCTGAATCGTTTGCTGCGGCGGATAACTGGGTTGGCGGTGCGCTCCGCGGCCTAGCCTCGGCCTTCGCGCCCGGTGCGCTCATCGCGGTTGATCCGGCCGCGCTTCGTTCGCTCCTTTCTACGCCTGGTTCGCCCACGCTTTTTGCATTTGGCGTCGGTCAGGGCGACGGTGCCGCGATGAAAGCCGCCCGTGCGGCCTGTGATTGCCCGCTGGCGCATGCGCCCGGTGCCGTCGCTAAAGTTGCCTCACTCTTCGTTACTGTCGCTGGCGGTTCGGCGATGACCTCGACGGAGGCCTTCGAGGCCGTCGCCGCGATTCGCGCGCGTTTCGGCGGCGAAACCTCCACGGTCCTCTGCGCACGCATCGAGCCTTCGCTCGGCGACCGAATCGAAGTCTCGGTGCTCGGCGCTTCGTTGCCTGCGCCGAAGGCGCCGGCGAAGCCCAAGAAGGGTGCCAAGGCGGAGGACCCCGCTCAGCCGATCTTCGAGTTCGCGACGGAAGAATCGATGCGCCGCGGTCTCTTCGGCGGTACGCCGATGACCTTCATCGACGGGCAGGATGTGGACGTACCGGCCTATATTCGTAAGGCCGTGCGCCTGCCGCCGGCACCCTGATTTCGCTTCCCGGTTGCGCCCCGCCCAGGTCCGCTTACGTTCGGCCCATGACCGTGTTCGACGTCGCCGCTCTCCGTAAGGATTTCCCCATTCTGGGGCTATCCGTGCGCGGACGTCCGCTGACTTACCTCGATAACGCCGCGACCTCCCAGAAGCCGCTGGCGGTGATCAAGGCGCTGGAGCGCTATTACTCCGAGCAGAATGCCAACGTCCACCGGGGCGTCCACCTCCTGAGCGAGGAGGCCACCACCGCCTACGAGGCCGCCCGTGGCTCGGTCGCTAAGTTCCTCGGGCTCAAGGATACCCGCGGCTGCGTCTTCGTGCGCGGCGCCACCGAAGGGATCAACCTCGTCGCCGAATGCTGGGGCCGCTCGAACCTCAAGGCGGGGGATGAAATCCTCCTCACCCATCTCGAGCATCACGCGAATATCGTGCCTTGGCAGGTCATCGCCGAGCGCACGGGCGCCAAGGTCGTCGTGACGCCCGTCACGGCGCGCGGCGAAGTCGACCTCGTCGCTTTCAAGGGACTGCTTTCGGCCCGCACCAAGCTCGTCGCCTTCGCGCACGTCTCCAATGCCCTCGGCACCGTCAATCCTGCCGTCGAGATGACGCGTCTCGCCAAGGCCGTCGGCGCCGTGGTGCTGATCGATGGCTGCCAGTCCGCCGCGCACTTCAAAGTCGACGTCCCTGCGCTCGGTTGCGACTTCTTCGCCTTCTCCGGGCACAAGACCTTCGGTCCGACCGGCATCGGCGTGCTCTGGGGTCGCCCTGAGCTGCTTGACGCCATGCCGCCTTACCAGTTCGGCGGCGACATGATCCGCAAGGTCGACTTCGCCGGTACCACTTTCCGCGAGGCGCCAGAGCGTTTCGAAGCCGGAACGCCTGACATCTCGGGTGCCATCGCCCTCGGCGTCGCCTTGGAATACTTCATGCCCATCCAGTCGGCGGCGCATGCCCACGAGCAGACCCTGCTCGCCGCGGCGACGGAACGCCTCAAGGCCATCAAAGGTCTGACCATCGTGGGCGAAGCGCCCGAGAAGGTCGCCGTGATCTCTTTCAATATCGAAGGCGGCCATCCGCACGACATCGGCACGTTGCTCGATGCGGACGGCATCGCCATCCGTACCGGACACCATTGCTGCATGCCGCTCATGAAGCATTACGGCCTCAGCGGTACCGCCCGGGCGTCGTTCGCGTTCTACAACACGCTCGAGGAAGTCGACCGCTTGGCCGTCTCGCTCGAGAAGGCGCGGAAGATGATGGCCTAAGCCGTCTTCGGTTCGGCGGACGCCATCGAACGGCGGAGGATATCGAGGATGCCTTGGACTTCCCAGTTACGGGCAGTCCCGGATAGCCCAATCAGGGACCGAGCCTCATGGATATCGTCGGGGTGATGACCAGGCGGCCAGTCGAGCCAACTGCGATCGAGGGCGTGCCGGGGGTCCTGTAGCAGGGGTAGGAGCGCATTGACGCAGAGGGTGTCGGCGCGTCCGTCGGAGAGCAGGCAGGCGAAGACCTCGTCGATGAGTCGGCGGCGGGCGGAGACCAGCGGTGAGGAGGGAAGGGCGAGGGCCCATTCGCGGAGGTGGGCGCGCCACTCGGGTCGGCGGCGATACAGCTCGAGGTATTGGCCAAGCCGGCGGTGGGGGTGGCCGGCGGGTCGCAGGCCGCGGAGGCGCCAACGCCCGCATTTCTCCATGTAGAGGGCGTCGAGGCCGAGGATGAGCATCTGTTCCGGCGAGTGGCTGCGGGCGAGTTCCGACATCGGGGCGCGGTTGCCGCCGAGGCCCAGCGATTCCACGAAGAGCTCGTGGCAGGCGGCGTCCCAGCCGACTTCCTTGATGCGGGCGCGGGCGTGCTTGGTCTTGTTACGGAAACGTTCGAGCGCGCGGCGTTTCAGCCCCAGCGAAAGATTCGGTTCGGCCGCGAGCACACGCTTCGCGACTTCGCCCGAGCGACCACGCAGTTCGAGGAGCGCGTCTTCTTCCGCCAGGTCTTCGAGATCGCGCGGTAGGTACGGCAGCAGCACGACCGTCTCCGGGTGATGGCCGGCGAGCGTCGAGACGTCCTTCGTGCCCGGGAGGAGGACCGCGTGGAGGATGACGCCGCCGAAGTGCGGATCGCGGTCGTGGCCGTGGGCGTGCCAGTCGGCGCAGCGCAGGTGGATCTCGATGTCGCCGCGGAGGCGTTTGCCGTCTACCAGGATTTCGGCGCCCAGGAAGTCGGGGCCCGCGCCGCGGTTCCAATCGCCTGGGTGGACGATCTCGATCGTCGCGCCGGAGGTGGCGGCCATCGGGCCACGGACTTCGCCTGAGGCCCAGAGACGTTGGATGGCGCGTTCGCCGATGGCGAAGGGGCCGTAAGGGCCGTCGATCTCCTCGACGCGGGCGCAGGTGCTCATCTTCGCATCCACGCCGAATCGCCGCGTCTTGGGAAATCAGGAGAAAGCCCAAGGGGAAGGCACCGAATCCGCTTGAGGGAAGACCCCAGCCGCCGTTGAATCCTGCTTACGGAGAGGTGGCAGAGTGGTCGATT
>Ga0209444_10001754_pt1 | contig 11950 bp, 9 predicted proteins | sample LauGreFaBDMM15DN_2_FD_188215 | JGI IMG/M metagenome (GOLD analysis project Ga0209444, IMG submission 188215) | Freshwater lake microbial communities from Lake Michigan, USA - Fa13.BD.MM15.DN (SPAdes) (version 2) | ecosystem: Environmental > Aquatic > Freshwater > Lake | place: Lake Michigan, USA...
GGGGTATAATTAGTACTCTGTGCCGGGGAAGTATTCGAGAAGCGGAAAGGTGAACTGGGTGTTAATGCACTTGGAGGGTTGGGTAAATTAGAATTGCTGTGCCTCCACCGCCCATTCATTCCCTTGCCCTGATTTTGATTGTGTGAACTTGAACCGCCCGTCGGTGCAGATTGCCTCTGTCTCCACCCAGGGATTGTCTGGGTTTCTTGGGCACTCCTGACCCTGATGGATTGAACACGTTTCTTCAGTTCATCAGAGGCTGGACGGAGCTCTGGCCTCAGAGCCAGAATACTGGTGACCATAGGGGATATCAGACTGGTCATTATAATCATAGATATGGATTTAGGTTTAGGTATTATCGGCGTTAGCTTTGGCGTTAGCCTTACCTTTGGCGTTAGCCTTACCTTTGGCCTTTTGACCTTCTGGTCTTCTTGCCCCCAAACTTGAGCGTGGGTTTCTCTGTGTGTACATTCGTATTAAGCTTACCGAGGACATTAGATACACGACTACGACGCTTGGTATGAGCAAGAAACATGGGGTTTACGGTCTCTCCACGGTTATTAGGTCCCTTAGCACGATATCTCTTTAATGTACTAGGCCTATTAGCTGCATTAGACCTGAACTTGTTATTTGGATTGAAATATGATCGTGGATGATAATAATAGTTCCATGAATTTGGTGTCCCTGGAGAGTATTCACTGGCCGCAGCGGCCTCTGTCGCTACCCCTACAGGGTTACGAATGTAAACATTATTATTCTTCACCTTATTTACCTTATTGACTGGTTTCTTACCAACATGAACAGGCAACCCCACCATTTCTCCGCGCAGCTTGTTCACCGCTACACCATTTGGATTCTTAAATATCGGCATCCACTACTTACATCTTCGTTTTTCGAGCCGTTTTCTAACCCTCCATCAAACCAGATATGGATATTAAGCATACTTTGCAGGAATGCAGGGCCGATGCAGTACTGGAGACTCTCGGTATCAAAAGCCAGTCAGCAAAGGACCTTTTCAGGGACCAGGCGACCAGATGGACAACGAATCCCGAAATCTTACGGGCCCACTCAGATGGATGGAAACGGCTGAAGGCTCTCAAGGCTGCCGAGTGGGAACAGCACCTGGGACCTCTGCTTCAGAATGAATCCGTAATACGCTCGGTTGATCCTTCCACCGCCAATGAATCCCAGAAGGAGGACTGGAGTCAGATTCTCTTTACTGGGATGTGGTCGTCATTAAACTTCGTACCTTTCACACTCATCTATGTTGCCATGTCCAAGATCTTCCTTGCACCCCTGATTGCCTGGATTATGCCATTCTTGTCCATTATAATTCCCTTCTTCGCCATGAAGTACGTCTACAATCTGCCAATCACCTGGGAACAATACTGGGAGACAATTAAACCGATGCTTTTCGGGAACAGTATGAGAGCCGGTGCCAAGACTGATATAATGACTCTGATACAGTGGGCGGGTGTCATATTCTCATACGCACACGGAATGTACATTCCTTATACGAGTGCAGTCCACTGCTATAAGATTGATCAACTTATGATAAAGGGCTCAAAGGCCATCGTTGACACCATCAACCGCCTCAGAACCATATCTGATATCTGGGTTTCATATGGATTGAAGAAGCCTTGGTCTTTCCCTGACCCGGCTACCTACGGTGATGAGCGGCAGATAATGGCCTGGATCGCGGAGGACAAACAGTTACTGCCTGAGATCTACCGGGCCATTGGGCGAGTTGAGATTACGGCGGCAATTTGCAGGGAAGCGAGTCTGGTACCGGTAGAATGGAGTCAGTCAGGCACACCGTACTGCAGGATGGAGGACGCCATTGACCCTCTCTTGCCTACAGAGAAGCGTGTGCCTTTCACACTCGTCATGGGACCGAATGAGCATCATGTCATCTGCACGGGACCGAATAGGGGCGGCAAGTCCACCTTTCTCAGGTCGACTCTGACCAACATTGTGTTTGCGCAGGCGTGGGGGGTGGCATTCGCTAAGCGGTGTGTGATGACACCGGTGGAATGGGTTATTAGCAGTTTACGCTTAGAAGATCGCCCGGGCCAAGAAAGTCTGTTTGAACGGGAAGTGAGTGTCGCAGGCGAAATCCTGAAACGTGTTCGCACAAATGAAACCCGTGGCTGGGTTATTATTGACGAATTGTTTCACACTACGAACCCTCCCGATGCAGCTACGGCAAGTCAGATTTTCCTGCAGCAGTTGTGGAATTCTGAAAGGGCCACCAGTATTGTTTCGACACACCTATTTTCGCATGCAGCTACGGCACCCTACAATGTACAGCGGCTGTGTGTGGAGTCCGATTTTTCTGAGGACACGGGAAAGATAAATTACAGATATCTTGTTGGGCGAGGCATTAACACCATGAGTAGCGTTGAGGAATTGTTAATTGAATCGAATGTGGTGACATTTGACGCGTTTTCTTTGGCGGCGAAAACATCACACTTGGACATAGAATGAACGACGCGTTAATGATTGGTGTTGTCCTGACCTTAGTGTTCAGTGCTATCATATTTTATGTGTATAACCGTATGTCCATGACGGAAAAGAAGATGCATCTGTTTGAGGGTGTTCTCACTGACTTGAAGGTAATGATGGACGCGGCGCCGTTTGTAACTGGTCCTCCTCCTAGCCACATGGGTGACTTTGAGCCCACACCCGAGTACCTGAATGCGATTTCTGGACCTGAGCCCATCCAGAAGGACGAGATTGACGAGGTGAGCTCTGATGCAGAGGAGTACCAGCAGACGCTGCAGCAGGCACTTGAGACCGCGACTGAGTGGGAGTCCAGGACCAGGACACTCCACATTGATGACATCCAAACTCAACCCAGTGTGACTGGACAGCCTGCAATCAACGTGACAAAGCTCTCTCCGGATTTGGAGAGCATGACCGTGAAGGAGTTGCAGGCGTTGGCGAAGGAGAAGAGTATGCCCATACCTGCTGGCACTCGCCGCAAGGAGCTCATTGAGCTTCTAAGGAGAGGGGGTCCGGCAGCTACGCTGGCGTCTGTTGCTAGAGAGACAGCAATGCTAGATGGGCCCACGCCTTCCGTGGAGGGTGCGACCTTGGATCTTGATAGCAATGTCAGTGTCAGTGAAATGGAAGTGACTGTTTAATTGTATTGTCTATGCATAGATGGATTCTGAGCGCTTTGCGAAACCAACTTATCCAGATTTTAGGCCTAATCTGAATCAGCGGGTAGTCGAAGTGGCAGTAAACAGAATAGAGGCCCCGTTGAAAAGCACGGAACAGGTGCCTGACAACAGATATCCAGAGTATCCTTCGGTAATGTGGGATGCCCGTATGTTCACCGACTACAAGCCTCACTGTGCTGCGAATGTGGCACCACCCGAATACGGTAATTCTATTAGATCTTGGCTGCAACATCACACAGATGCGATAATCCAGGTATCTAGAAAACGCCAGGCCATGAAATCTGGGGCGCAGTATGCGAAGGCGAGAACGGTTCCCATGGCCAAGCAGATTCAGAAATGCGACGAGTACGAGTGCAATTTCTTCAAGAATTCCCAGCCTAATACCATAGGCCTGGAACGCAGCGAACCGGTACCGGAACTCTTTGGGACATTTTCTCCTGGGGATCAAATGATACCTCCGTCGGGTGAGAGGCTGACCAAGAACTATGAGGGTGGGAGGAATACTCCTAGGGGTAGGAAGTTCGCGCCCTTGGGTACTGGTCCTGTATTTTAATCTTTGAATGCACCACCCTTGGGAGATTCACAGCCCTTTGGAGATGGTGTGATGGAGACTCTAGTCGGACTCTTCTGGGATAATGGTACATTGGGGATCACTTTGATAGTTGTCATGGACGGATTGCATTCAACGCAGCGGTAGACACAGTTCACGCGGTCAAGCAGGACTGCACATAGGTGCTTACACATCCACGTGGGCCTCGTGGTTGTTTTTCTACCCTTGTTCGCGCTGACTATTCCGTGTAAGGGATTTATGACCTGTCTTTCTGACATCTACCGATTGCATTTTTATCGCCTTTATAAAGACGGTAAAAAGTCATTTTATTAGTCGAATGCCGTTACCCTCAGACTTCCATCGTGTCGGCTTTTTCGGGCTTTGACGACCCTATTTTGAGGTATATTGTTTCCTTCTTTGGTGCTTCTACAGGGTTTACCTTGACACCTGGATGCGATTTTTTGATGATTCTCCTTATTGAATCGTCTAGACTATCTAAGATGGCCTGCTTGATTGCTTCATTGTTCTTCTGTGTGTTAGCAAGAGCATCCTCGGCGATTTTCCTCAACTTATCTTCGCTTTCTGTAAATACGTGTGTGTGACGTAGGTCGCCAGTGATATCAGGCTTCTTCAGTTCCATATCCTTCTTGAACTCCTTTATGAAACTGTTGATAACTAATTCTGGAATGGCGGGAGACTGTTCAATAATACGGTCAAGATCATTACGAAACATCTTCATAAATACCGTATATCCTATGCGCTTTTCGGGATGGAGTGCAAGTTCAATTGTGATCAAGCGGTTAAACTTGCCCCAGGAAATAGATGCGGCACGGTGGGCTTCAGATCCACTGCCGTAAGCGAGCCTGTTTGCAACGGTTGTAAGAATTGCCGTTGCAATAGATAGACCACCGAGACCAAGTTGCAGATATGTCTGTATCGATGGATCTTGTGATATAGAATTCATGGCGAAATTTGCTGCTCCCCCCAGAGTACTGAGGATGATAATTGGCAACATCATACTTTGGTCACGGGTATGATAAATACGCTCAGTCTTGTCGTGCATCCAGCGGTAGCAGCTGGCTTTGTCGGCCCACTCGGCAATGAGTACTTCTATCTCGGGGGTCCAGCCGTTGTTAGGGCCTTCTAATACTGAGTTCGATCCAGACGCAGATACCGCAGATACCGCAGTAGCCCCTGTGGCTACGGATACATTATTGGCTTCTGACACACTTACAGATGATGAATCGTCATTTACATTTGCACTAAGGCTCGAAGGTATTAGTTCGTTTTGATTTGGATCTGAGCGGCTCATCTAAACAATATATATACAAAGATTATAAAGATGCTGGCATTGGACATTGGTATTAAGAATTTGGCATACTGTGTTGCAACGAAATCTGACGTGTCTGGCACACTACTGGACATCAAACACTGGAATCTAGTGAATCTGACAAATCTGGAGGGTACCGCGAAACCCGCTTGCGTGACTTGCGGAAAACCCGCGAAGGCGCAGGCTCCTGGCGGCCTAGTGTGTGGTCGTCACATTTCTAAGGATGCTCCTCAGATTTACGACGAGACCACGGGTCTGCCTATCGTGAAACCACCCACTATCGGACAGTTGCAGGCCTTCTTGAAGGCGAGAGGTCTGGATCACAGGGGGCAGCGACCGGCACTTTTGGAGAGAGTGACGGCAGTGGCGACGATGCCCTTAGTCAAAAAGAAGAGTGTGGCGTCATTCGCGGATAATACGAGCAGGTTACACGACGCAATCCGGGACTGGATTACGCGGGATTGGTCCAATTTGAAGGATGTGAAGGACGTCTATATTGAACACCAACCGGTCTTGAAAAACCCGGTCATGAAGACTGTACAACTCTTGATTTTCGCTACGTTGCGTGAGCGACTCTTGTTGGCAGGGTCGCAGACGAACTTCCACTTCGTACATGCGGGCAAGAAGGTCAAGGGGGCTGAAGTGGGCGATGCGGGCTACAAGGACAGGAAAGCGGGGGGTGAGGCGAGAGTGAGGGCTTACTTGGGCAAATTCGCGATAGGTACAGCGCATCAGAAGTGGCTGGCATGGTGGCTCGGACAAGGCAAGAAGGATGACTTGGCTGATACACTGTGTATGTTGATGGACGCGTGCTAGGGGGGTACCCCCTAACCACTCTTCACAAGATTCACATCATCAAAAATACTAGGGTAGGGAGAAAGCGCGGCTCTCCCGTATGAAAAAAATGTGGTTATATATCCGATTGTCTCATTTGGAGTAGAATTACCAGGTACTGGAATGACATTTGCTGGTGCTGGTGTTTGAGGCGTGAGTTGTTTTACGAGACGCCAGACAATAATTACTTGCCCACTGGTTAATCGGAATCTCAATTCTTTACCCTGGTCCTCGAGGAGAGTACCTACACCCAGACTGTAGCCAGCGTTGTTAATTGGTTGTGATATTGCGGTACTATTAAAAATGGCCTCATATATACCTGCTATAGTGGCAATATCTGGACATGTTATAAAGTCGCCATCGTACGTGTACTTGAGTGTCGTTGTAGCTAGGGCTCTAGTAATATTGATTTCGGGATAGAGCCATGTTGTATTAATAACAGTTACATAAGTGGTATGCCGCGGCTTAATTTGAGAGTAGGCGCGTTTCATTATCTACATCGTGCCTATATTTATCCTACACGCGCAACAGTTACCGCAGTTGCGGCAGTTGCAGCGGCCCATACCTGGACGTAGAACTTCTGCGTTGAATAACTGGGGGGCACGCCCTCAGTAAATGGACCTAATTGGGGCTGTACCAGAATATATTTCGCAACTTGAAGGCCATTCGTGCCGTAGGTGACCGTGCTCTTTCCCATATCACGGAATAGAGTGCCGGTTACATAGGTGGATGTGGCTGTGGCGGCAGTGAAGGCAGTGGTCGTCATAAGCGCCGTGACGGATGTACTCGTGGTAGGCGTGAAGACAGTAGTTGTTCCTAGGGCCTTGAGGAATTTCACCGAAGTATCAACTTGGCTTATAGAGGTGAGGAGAGATGACATATCTATAGGATAAGGAAGATTATATATGGTATTAAAGAGGATATACTAATGAAACTGTATATATGGCCTTTCGTCACCGCTGTTCAAAGAATGTGTACAATGAATTCGTAGAATATTAATGGACGTGTGATAGTGCGGGCTTGCTAAAAAAATGAACATCGCGAATGGATTGTGATTGATACATTCACGATGTCAGATATACCACCCTTACATTGCTTTTATATGGGTGGATCTGATAAAGAGTTCACAGAACGAGAGGAAAAAGGCGGTGAAAGCTCTGATATCTATAGTAGGATAAGTGGATACGGTACGTCCTATTTACCAAATAACCCCTTTCGGTATCGTTTTGTTGTTACGATTCCCATTACAGATATCAAGCTAATTCACATGCTAGAGAAGATATGGCTGTCTAAATTTACACAGATTGAGGTATCAGATGATGAAGGTGATTTAAATCGCGCTTCTACAATTGAAGGAATTCGTTTTAATAATCCGAACGAATTTCTAGAGAAGTTCAAAGAGACACTAGATGAATTGAGTCTATCTCATCTTCCTATCGAGGTTTATAACACGAATGAGCGTATCAATGACCTCCTAAAGTTTTATCGTAATAGGCATATTCCGCGTACGCGAGTAGTGAGTATTTCAGGAGTTTCTTTGCGCCCATATCAAGAGGAAGATATTCAGAATACTATATTTGCATTTAAGGTTGAGAATGTGTCTAGGGGATTCTGGTCTGTTGAATGTGGCCTTGGCAAGACGCTCATGGCATTTGAGCTCATAGGACGGATGTATCTACAGAAGACCTTCTTTGTAGTTCCAAGGAATACTCTTCTACACCAGGCCTTGAGGGACTTTATCAAGTGGAAGTACCCCCTCCAGAAACTCTTTGTTTGCAATGGATCCAAGATGCCTGCCGATCTGGAGAAAGTGAAAAAGGTCAAGAGGTTTAATCAGCTTCCTACGGACTCTTCTTGGATATGTATCGTGACATATGACTCTTTTCCGAATATGGAGGGAGCATCTGTAGACATGATTGTATTTGATGAGGCACACCATCTTGTACCATCTGGTAAAAAGACCGACCTATCAGGAAATATGTTTGGCTTAGGCACGGATAACATTCGGTCAAGATACCGTCTTGCTTTAACAGGGACTCCAAAGGATACGCCTCTTATGGAGGATGACGTGTTGACACATGTTGGATTCTCTCATCAACCACATCTATATGGTACATGCCTGGCAGAGAGGAACTACATCTTTGGTCGTGATAACGGTTATCTGTCACCATTTGAAGTAGTCTGTATCAAGACAGAGCCAACTAGAATTCGTCGGCTCATAGAGAATCTGCGTAGGCAATTGGGCTTGGAAGGAGGTACCTTCAAGGAGTTTCTCAAGGAGTTGGCAAGGTGGGAGGAGGGTCGTTCGCGCTACATTACAGATTACGTGGAGAAGACTACAATTGACCCTGACAATCCCGATGAACCGATTATATCAGGGGAGTTAATCCTATGGTATGCCATAGTTGCCGATCTTCTTATTCAGGCAATCCAGTCATTCGGATCCAGGCGGATTGTCACATATCACACCACTAAGAAGCGGGCAGAGCTTTTCAAAAAGGTCTTTGGAATAGTGTGGGGTTTGAAGAAAATAGATAAGATAGTGTCATGTGAGACTGTTCACTCGGGGAATGTAGAAGAGATCAATGAGAAGACTAAGTCCGATTTCAAGGCAGTCGAGGGTCCTGAAGTGCGTATTCTCTGTAATATTCGGACTTTAGTCGAGGGGTTTGATGAGCCTTCCATTGACACCACAGTCTTTGTTGACAATAAGTGGAGCGCTATAGAAACAAAGCAGATTGTGGGGCGTGGGAACCGAAAGGACCCGCGGAATAGTGGGAAGTTGCATAGGGTCTTGATTCCATTCCTCTCATATGAGATGGCAATTAGTGAGGACACCATACAAATTCGCAGTACAAACGACTATAAAACCGTTCGCTACACAATTAAGAACATCATTCTATCTTCTGATCCCAATCAGAGTATCGCGCAGACTGTATGGGTACCGAAGCCTAAGGTGGTGGCTGATCACGATAATGAAGACGATGAGGATGATAATGGCCTAGCTGTAGAGAGTCCTACAGAACGTGTATGGCTAGCAGAGGATATTCCTGCCTTACATGATGAGCAAATTCTAGGATCCTGTCCTACTAAGGATCTGGCTGAACAGTCGTTTCACGCCGCAAGGCTCTGGATGCATCGCCTCGCTGATAGTTTGAACTGGAGGCGCTGTACAACAGAATCTCAACTTACCCAGCTATGGAATCATTATAGGGATACCAATGTACTACCCAAAGGTATCCCGTATGACCCATCTCGTGTCTATAAGCAGGTTGGCTGGATCAATATCCGCGATTATACTGGTATTCTTACTACCAGGACTGAGTGGCCAGATATGGGTCCAGGCGAATTCATGGAACTCATGCGGTTAATGAATATCAACGTCTTTGATCATACTCTTTCAAGTCTTAGAAATCTTGTGGAGAAACACGCAACACGTAAGCTTCCACCTAACCCGTACGCAAAGTGGAAAATGTCTATCTATGATATTGCTGATAAGGTGAATCCTGGATCGGCGAAGGGTGTGAAAGGCTGGGGTAAGTATCCTGATCGGGTCTACAGCCTTTTAGAGAGTGAGGATGTGAATGACGCGTTGGATTTTGAGAGGCTATGGCCTTCTCTACATGCCAAACATCCCGAGTTACCTGGAATACCTACCGAGATTTGGAACGATACCTTCTGGGCGAGATATGATCCCTCTAATTAGATTGGTAGGGCTAAAAAATGAAAGTTTGGAAGCCAGTATTTTTTATACACAAATGTCCACTGATTGTATTACGAAGAATAAGGTGAAACTCGATGCCCTACTATGGCAAGTTCGCGAGCTATGTCGCAAACATAAGCTTAATATTTGGGGTAATCAGAGCCTGGCAAATCAGATTTACCAGGATCTACTATTTATCTACCATGTGCCTAATCTTTGTGCATCTGGGCACTTGGAGTTAGATGTGGCTTATATTGGTGATGGTAAATTAACCGAAGTAAGCTATAAGTCACTTCTCAGCCTCAAGGAACCAACTCTTATCAATACAGCATTCAAGCGCCTATGGAAGCAGCTTCAGATGTGTGTCTTGAAACCCCTATTTGAAGGGCGTGACTTTGTGATGTTTGCGATTGAGAAGAAGGATGCTAAAAAGTACATTACTCTACTTCTTGATCTTATGAATTACCTGGCATCAATTGAGCTAGAGAAATACGATTCTAATGCTGGTTATACCTATTTCAAGAAAGAGTTAAACAAGGCCATTGCTAAGACTTTTGGTCAGTTCTATACTCCTTCTACTGTTACGGCCTCTGTTGTAAAGGAGGTTAATCCTAAGACTGGTGAGAGTGTTCTTGACCCCTCATCTGGTTCTTGTTCATTCTTAGCTGAGGCAGCCAATCACATTGCCAAGTCTGAGGGTGTAGATATGGCGGCAGCCTTCAAGGACCTATATGGTACTGAAGTGGAACCTAATATCTATGCAGAGGGTGTGATGAACATGTTTATTAACTTTGGCATTCTTCCAGACATGAATGAGAGAATCCGTGAGGTGGATGCGCTGCTGGATATGGCAACGAATACGATGCACTTTAAAAAGATTGTGGCAAACCCGCCGTTTGGTGCGGATGCTCGTAGTTTTCTGGAATTCTATTACCAGACAATTATTGAGCCGCCTACTGGAAAGGCAAAGAAGGGAACTAAGAAGATAGTTTTGAACCCTGAGGTGAAGTGCGAGATTCCTTTCCCGAAGATATCTGAATCGGCTATCTTGTTCTTCCAGTATATCATACAGAAACTGGCGCCAGGTGGCAAGGCAGGTGTTGTCATGAGTGCAACCATCTTCAATGATGGCTTCAAGGATATGATGAAATGGTTCCTGGAGTGTTGCTCACTTGACAAGATTATTATCAACCCTGCTGGAACCTTCAAGGAGCAAGGTACAGGTATTGAAACGTTCTCCTTTATCTTTACGAAGGGAACTCCTACAAGCAAGATTGATATTGTAATGCTTGGCGCCGAGGATGTGGTGGTTCGCTCTCTAACACTTAACCAGGTGAAGGAGGCTGGGTGGAAACTTCAGGTGAAGGAGGAGGAGAAGAAGGTGGAGTATAATGGGCAGTATGAGTTGAGGAAGTTGGGGGATCTTGTTAATGGTATAGCTGGAGAGAATATTAAGCCTGAAGAAGTTGAAGCAAATCCTGGTCCGTATACAGTTGTAAGTGGAGGGCGTGAGCCTACAAAAAATTATGTAAAGTTTAATCGCGAAGCAAATCTGATTACAGTAAGTAAGTTTGGTTCTTATGCTGGATATGTAAGATGGAATGAAAACCCATTCTGGTCTCTTGGCTCATTTACCCTTATGCCAAAATGTAAAGATACGTGTAATTATCGTTATCTTTATCGCTTCTTGAGCCTTGGAAATAATAAATTATATGAGCTTCAACGCCCAGGGCCAACTACAAATTTCTACTGGTCAGATGCCGAAAAATTATTTATCCCCCTTCCACCCCTCCCTATACAGCAAGAAATCGTCGAAACCCTCGATCGCATCTTCGCCGATCCCCAGGACATGAAGGACTGCCTGGCCTTCACGGATAAGGCCATGGACCTCATGCTGAAGGATCCCTCTGGGAAACTCCTCGAGGATGTCATGGGTGGATTGCGCCTCAAGCGTACTCAACTTGCCGCAGCAGCCTCCATCAAGGCTCAAATGGCTGCCGTCATGCGGTCTGTTGGGGCACGCGGGTATGAGAAGAAGAAGTTGGGGGATATGTGCTCATTCGTTAATGGCCACGCATTTAAAAGTGAAGAATTTATTGATAGCGGTATTCCAGTTGTTAAAATTACAACAATTAAGGACAATGTCATTACCCTTGAGAAAGCATGTTATGTAAGGGAAAATAAGAAATTAAATGGATTTATTGTTAAGAATGGAGACTTTGTTGTAGCACTTTCTGGAGCAACAGTTGGGATTATTGGAATAAACGCAACTGGTACAGAATGTTATCTAAATCAACGTGTTGCCAGAATTGATGTAATATCATTATTAACCTCTACAAGGTACATTT
>Ga0209444_10001760_pt1 | contig 11934 bp, 11 predicted proteins | sample LauGreFaBDMM15DN_2_FD_188215 | JGI IMG/M metagenome (GOLD analysis project Ga0209444, IMG submission 188215) | Freshwater lake microbial communities from Lake Michigan, USA - Fa13.BD.MM15.DN (SPAdes) (version 2) | ecosystem: Environmental > Aquatic > Freshwater > Lake | place: Lake Michigan...
ATTGTAAATTGACCGCCCAGAAGGTGAAGCGGACGCTGCTGAAGCTGGTGGAGTCTTCCCCGGCCTTCAATGAGTCGTGGATCAACGGGGAATTCGATATCGGCTCCCGGATCGGCGGGCTGAACCAGTTCGGGGATATCATCGTCCGTCACCGCACGGTACTGCGCGGTAAGCATGAGCTGACGATCGAGCACCGGGCGGGCGATGAGCTCCTGGCCAAGGAGATCGAGGTGGCCTATGGCAAGGACCTGACGCCCAAGGCCCCGCGGATGATCAAGGGCAAGAAGCGCCCGCACGGGATGGCCTACTTCTTCGAGACGATCCGGGGCGCGTCCCTGATTAAGAACCACGTGATCGTCACCGACGCGGTCATCGAGGAAGCGCATGACCTGAATTTTGACGATTACCGCGAAGCCCGCAGTAAGCTGGAGTTCCTCGGCATGGTCCCCCGGCTCGGCGCCCTCCACAGCAACCTGGATGTCCGCGTCCAGCGCGCTTACAAGGAGGCCAATCAGCTATACGCCTGCCCGAAGGTCTGCCTGTATCAGGGTAAGAAACTCGCCCTACCCCATCGGATGGTGGCGATCTCAGTGAAGCATGACTTCATCCTCACCCTGCATTTCGCGAAGTTGCCCGGGTTCAAGATTCTGGTGGGATGGGTGGAGGAGACGGCGTTCTGACGCGCCAAAGGCGGGGAAGAACCACTAGTTGACCCGTTGATCAGTTGGCCAGTTGGCCAGACCAATTCACACTAGCTGGCCAGTTGACAAGTTGACACGTGGGCAAGGGCACCGGAGCACCAGACAGAGAAACAAGGCATGGCGCGGAACGCGCATCCATTTAACCTACACACGAGCAGACAGGATCAGCATACGTGTCAGCAGGCATATCATGCAGCAGGAACCCAACTCGGCACGTAATATCGAACTAAAGCGAAGCCTATTGATATCAAAGCACTTGATGCTAATCGTCAAACCCTCCGGAGGCAGGAAGCTCAACGTAAGCATCAACAAAGAATTCTAGCGCAGTTATCTCCTCCCCTACCCCCTGAGATTTAGATCCTTCGACGAAGTTGATATTCCTTTGCGTCACAAGGACTGTTGTCGCCTCCAGATTGATGGTGTCGGATTCTTCCAAAACCTCAGACAAATCACCAGAGCTGAAAACTGCCGTCGATTCAGGGAGGATATCGGCGTCATTGGCGTCAGTAACGACGCCATACCAGAGGAAAAACCGGACATAGTACCGGACCTTCGCTTCGCTCATGCGACTTAAGCGCACCAAGTCGCTAATCGATACGGCGGAATGCGACTTAATCAACCGATAGAGACACTCCATGTCATTTGCTAACTTAAGCACACCAAAGATTCTGCATTCCTCCCAAAAGCCCAAGAAATCCACAAAGCACTCGTCCGTCACCCGAACCTTTCCACTCCCAAGCAAGCACAGCAACTCCGAGGCGTGGAAAATCCCGACTTCATCACCTTCACGGCACACTTTATATTTATGTTTTTCCAAGGCTTTGTATCCCATTCTATAAACTTCATCTGATGGATTACAACGCCTTACCGAATCTAGGTATATGGTTCGGGGCTTCTATTTCTGTTACGGGTGCGGGGCCTGAACCTGGGACCTGGTGCCGAACGCCTGTACCTGGGACCTGACGGCCGAGACCCGGGACCTGAGAATGAATCAGGCAACTAGGGCAGCACGCGGTGCTGCCCCTACCTCGAGAAATTCGGAGAATGAGGACCCAAATCAATGGCGTATGAACCAATCAATTCTCGCGCGCAGGCAAAACCGTAACCTTTAGTGCGCTTTCCTTGTTCGATTCGATTATCTTCAGTAACTGCCGGGAGCGAACCTGACACTGCGTAAGGGTAGCAGGAACATATGACTTCCTAATCTCAGCTTCGAGCTCATCCCGGCGGGAGGCCGAGGCTGCGTCCCCCGAGGCAGCGCAGATATTCAACCAAGCATACGCATCGACGACATTACCGAACCCCAGGGAATCTTTGAGGCCTTCTCGCGTGTTCCGAAGATTAAGCGCAGCCAACTTAAGCTGGGCAGACTGGTGTCCACGTAGAGCCGCGGCTTCAAGACTACTGAACACCAGATACCTTGTCGAAAATGCGCTTTCCCAGTCATCAAACATGACACCGAGCCTGAATGAAACTTCGATATCTTTGGTTTCACCGGCTTTGGCGTACCACTTAAATGCCTCCTGCTCGTCCTTGATGACTCCCCTGCCCTGACGATACCTCTCGCCGAGTTCAAAAGAAGCCCGGGTATTACCTGCATTGGCCAACTGAACCAATTCAGGTAACGTGGACGGCAAGGCTTCTGCCCCCGGGGCGGCCGTCGACTCAGGCTCGCGTAACAATGAACCGCTTTGGACCGGGGTCGCGGCATCCTTGCTGAACCAACTGAACTTCAACCAGCAGAACGCCAACGCGCAGCCCAATACCACGATCAGGACGAGCGACCCCACCACAGGCGCCACTTTCCGACGCGGCCTTGGGGCCGGCCTGGGACTGGGGCTCGGACTAGGGTTGAGCCTGATTTTGTCGAGGTTCAGCGGGGCCATGCTTCATCCTATGATTCGCAACATCATGCGTGCAAGACGGATTGAAGCCTGATCCGAAGCCCGACCGACCTTGGGGTACAAATCAACCTAGACGCAGGCCTAGGTTAATGTATTTTACAAGAATGCAAGAGACCACCCCACTCGAAGTCGACGAATCACGCCCATTCCCCACAGGCGCAATCGTCAAGGAAGCGTGGCAGATTTGCATGACCTACTTCTGGCCGCTCACGATGGCTATCTTTGTGATTCAAATCCCGGAGAAGATCCTGGAAAGCATGGCCAACGAAAATCAGGCCTGGAAGATTTCTTTATGGTACGAAGCGCTTATCAGCGGGTTTGTCTTTGTCGGCGTCTATCGATGCATCTACAGACTTAAAGCAGATGGGATTGCCCCTACTTTTTCGGATATCTACAACGGAGGCCAGAACTACTATGGCAGGAATTTCAGGATGACGTGGCTCATAAATCTATACAGCATTCTTCCCATCGGATTGCTTGCGGCTTTAGTCATTCCCAGCGCATCCATGCTAAGAGATGACAGCAACGCGCCCTTGTCGTACATCCTGTTGGGTGTCGCACTGATCCTCGGACTCCTCCTCCTTGCGTGGTGGGCGATCCGCATATTCATGTGCCGCGCCGTGCTTTCAGACGACGCTCCAGGAGCCTCCGATGCAATCGATAGGACCTTTAGCCTAAGCAAAGGTAAAGTTCGCATGCTAACGCCGCTGCTGATGACCCAAGTAGGCATCTTTCTGGCTTGGCTCATTCTGCATATGGTGACGTATTTCTTGATAGTCGGTGATTTCGTGAGCGATGTCTCCAAAGCTCTCGAAGTTAAAATCAACCTCATCTCAGCATTCCCTTTTGCATTCGTGGAGGCTCTCGCCATCGTAATCACAGCCCTCACTTACCTCCACCTCAAGGCAACCTCCATTCAGCCTAAAAAGGCGACAGAAGCGCCGTCTGCCGAAACTCCCCTCGCCTGACCATGCCCGTTCGTTCCGATCACTTCTGGGGATTCATCGGCCTAATGGTCGTCGGAGCCGTCCTCTTCAATATCCTGCCGAAAAGCCTGCACATCATCCCGGCCATCGTAATGGTCATCGGTTTTGGGGTGCTGATCAAAGGCATCGCCCTGGGCGTCCACCAGACCGCCCAGGACCAAGGCGGCTACGGCTCCTGCTTTGGCAATATGGCCAAAGGCATCGGGGCCCTTTTTATCATTTTCTTCCTGATATCGCTGCTCGCCAAAGCCTGCAGCTAAAGGACTCCAATGATAACGGGCATGCGGACGAGCTGGGCCTAGAGTGATTGTGACATTTTCCGCACAATGATGATTATAAAATAATGGTATCTTTCTTATTCACAGTTCCCCAAGACGCTTGCCGTTCTAAGAGATTCCTAGCATATCGATGCTAGCATGCCCCTGCTGGAAGAAGGCCAGAACATCCGGGACACCTATGTGGTCGAAAGACTCATCGGTGAGGGCGCCCATGCGGAAGTCTATCGCGTCCGGCACCGCTTCCTCGGTCGGCAAGCACTAAAGATCCTCAAGCAGCCCGGCGTCACCGAAGCCGATATCCGCACCTTATTGAAGGAAGCCAGCCTGCTGACCCAGATCGGTCACCCCAACATCATCCGCGTGTTCGACGCCAACACGGTCTTGGCCGACGGACATGAGCGCGGCTATTTTACGATGGAGTACGTCGCCGCCGGTACCCTCGAAGACCAACGGAACAAGTCACCGAGTGGCCCCATCCACGCGGAAAAGGCGGTAGCTCTCATCGTGCAGCTCGCGGAAGGCCTGGCCGTAGCGCACGGACAGAAGCCCGCCATCATCCACCGCGACCTCAAGCCGCAGAACATCATGGTGAGCGATGGCCCGGATGGGCTGACAGCAAAGATCAGCGACTTCGGACTAGCCCAGGAAGTGAACCCTCTGACACTCATGACCACAGCGGCCGGGACCTTGGCATTCAAGGCTCCTGAAGCCGTGTTCGAAGGCGGAGTCGACTCCAAGGCCTCCGATATCTGGTCGGTCGGTGTCATACTCTACCTCCTGCTCACCGACCGTCTCCCCTACCCTGCCCCCACGGAATGGGGCTGGAGCAACAAGGCATTCCAACATCCGCACCGCGCCCCGAGTGCCTTCAATGTGGACGTCAACGATGCGCTAGACTCGATCGTCAAGAAATGCCTCCGGATTGAACCGCATCAGCGTTACAATAAGATCACCAACCTTCTGGCCGACCTGAAGCGATGGAAACCGACCCGACGTCGCGAAGGCTCGGTCCAGCTGCAAGACGTGGCTTCGGAGGTATTCAACGGCGAGCGTAAGGAAACCGAGCCGACGGCCGACACCGACACCCAGGCGCTATTGAAGGAGGCGCTCGACCTGGCCAATGAGCAAAGGCTGGGCGAAGCCGCAGATAAGCTCGAGGAAGCCATCAAATTACAACCCAACCTCCGCGCCACCCACGCCAAGCGGGTCGAACTCTGGCGAAAAGGACTTTCCAGCTAAGACGATGCCTAACCTTGAACACGTCAGCCCGGTCATGTCGCAATGCGCGACCCTTGATGGCCTGCGCCAGAACCCCTTCCGCATATTTGGTCTGCGGGTCGACCTGACCAGCAAGGAACTGAGCGAGGCCATCAAGGACCTCAGCATGCAGATGGAGTTTGGAGCGGAACTACCCCACGCCTTCGCACTCGGAAAGGTCGACCCCAGCATGCTGGCACAAGCCAACCAGCGCCTCCGCGACCCCGTCCAACGACTCTGCGATGAATGCTTCTGGTTCTGGCCGATGGACATGGGCCAGCAGGACGTAGCCCTGGACCTTATCGCCAACGGCGACAAAGACGGAGCGAAGGCCGCCTGGCGAGATTTCCTCGGCCATCCGGAATGGGGTCCCATCGCCTCGCACAACATCGCGATTCTAGATCTCTACGAATCCTACGACGATTCAACAGGATTGGAGCGCTTCGGATCGAGCGCAAAGGACTTCCTTAGCAGTTCTGCTTGCGTCAACCGCATTAAGGCCAGGCTGCGAACCATAGACGACCCACGCCTCCCCCGCAACTCCTCCCCCGCTATCCTCAAGGAGCTGCGCCATGCCATGGCGGCAAACCAGGTCCGTATCGGACTGGAACGCATTGCCCAAGGAGATTCCGTCCGCGGGCACCGCAATATCCGCTGCGCTCGGAATATCGCCGACAACGAAGAACTGCTCGGGTCCATCGCCGAAGAAGAACTCGCCAGCGACCTGAGCCGACTCGAGATAAAGAACTCGATCAACGTCGAGACGGCGACGGAATCCGCATGGAAGACGCTGGCCCAGGAAGCCCTCAAGATCATCGAACGCATGCAGCCGTTCCCTTCGTTGACGGGTAGGTCACAGATACTCGGCAATAACGCCGCTAGGGTCCTACGCTTGATTTCCGTCCACACCTACAACGAGAAAAAGAATCGGAAGAAGTCACTCGAAATTGCCGAGCTAGCTCTCAAGCTGGCCTGCGGGGAAGTCCTGCAGAAAATAAACGACGATATCAGGACAGTCAAAGATGGCATCGAGGCCGAAAAGAGCGAAGCGGCTTTCGATCCAATCCACAATCGTGTTAAGAAACTGAGTAACTCGAGGGACTGCAATATCGTCGCCAACGAGGCTCGTGCCATCCTCGGCTTAATCAATTCAGCCTTGAAAGCAGGTCACTCCAAAGAACGCGCCGACGTCGTATACCATAATCTCGGCTGGGCCTTGCGCTCGATGGCAATCGACGCCTTCAATGTGAGAAATGACATGAGCACTGCCAGGCTCTTCATCCATCTCGCCCAAGAAGTCGTCGGCGACTCCGAGAAGCGCGGTCTCCGTCAGGCTGAGCTCAAAAGCAAACTCTACGAGGACTCTGCGGCCTTGGATCGCAACGCCGTGGCGAGCGGACAGTCCGGCGGGAGCTGCCTTCTACCTTTCGTCGCCATCCTTTGCCTAACCGGTGCCGCTACCTATGCCGCACCGGCGGCCATGCATAACGTCCAGAATTGGATCAAGATTCTCCTCCCATGACCCCACCCAAAGAAACCAGGCCGATCCCGGCATTACTCAAGGTGCCCGAGATGTCCCCCACCCTCGAGTCCTTGGATAAGGCCCTCAAAGACCAAGAACTTAGCCTAGAAGCGGCCCGACAGTCGCTCACGGATAAGATCGTGGAAATCGGTAAGCTCGAGAAGGAGAAGAGCGAGTCCTCTCCGGCAACGGCGGCTTCACCCGAGGTGACGATTGATGAATTCCGTGAGCCGTTCGCGAAGGCAATGGTTGAGATCAGCGTCGCACTCTGGCGTATTAAGCAGACTACTGATAAAATGGATGAAGGTAAAGAGACGCGCCGCATCCAGCGCGACCTCACCAACTGCATAGAAGCCCTCAAGGCGCTCGGCTTCGAGACAATCGACCGCTCCAAGACAGATTTCACCACCGGCATCTACCGCGACGTGGAAGTCATTTCAAACGAGATGACCAGCGAAGTGACCGAGGTGACCGTCTCAGAAATCCTAAAGCCTGCCGTGCACTTCCGCGTCCAGCACGCTCTGCTGCGTAAGGCAAAGGAACGCGCCGACCAGCCGCCCTTCATCGTGCAGAAATGCCAGGTGGTGACCAAGTCACCGCCAATACCCGGAGCCTGAAATAGCCCAACCCCAATCTAACCGTATAAAAACATGAGCCAACCACGACAGACGTTCGATTTCGGCATCGATCTCGGAACCACTAACAGCGCTATCGCCGTCCTCAACGGCGTCACGCCACGTATCATCAAGAATATGCTGGACGACGACATCACACCGTCTGCCGTCCACATCAACAAGCGCCAGGAAATCCTCGTCGGCAAGAGCGCGAAGGCCAAGCTTGCGACGACCGGCCGTACCGACACGCAGATTGAGTTCAAGCGCGTGATGGGCACCCAGCAGTCCTTCATGTTCAAATCCTCCGGCGTCACCAAGCTGCCCGAGGAACTTTCGGCCGAAATCCTTAAAGCCCTCCGCACAGACGTGTCTCGCGCCTTGGGCGAAGAACCGCTTGCTGTCGTGATCACCGTACCGGCCGCCTTCGAGACCCACCAGACTTCTGCCACGATGAAGGCCGCAAAGCTCGCCGGCTTCACCCAAGTCGCCCTCCTGCAGGAGCCCGTCGCCGCCGCCCTCGCCTATGGATTCCAGACCGCCGGCGAGAAAGCCTACTGGCTGGTCTTCGATTTCGGAGGAGGCACCTTCGACGCCGCGCTCATCAAGTCCGAAGACGGCACGGTCACGGTTGTCCACCACGGAGGCGATAACTTCCTCGGCGGCTCCGACATCGACTGGGCTTTCGTCGAGAATGCAATCCTCCCCAAGGTGCATGCCCAAAACCCCGACTACTCCGAGTGGCTCACCCGCTCGAACAGCGAGGAGAAGGCACGATCAGGAATGGAGATCCTGAAGCATGTCGCAGAAATCGCCAAAGTGGCGCTTTCCGGGGCCAACTCGACGACTCTTGATCTCAATCATGTGGAAGGCCCTAACGGGGTTAAAATCGACTGCTCCGATATCTCACTGACTCGCGAGGAGCTACTCGCCGCGGCCACGCCTCTCATCGACAAGGCAATCGATATCAGCTTACGCGTGCTCGAAGAAAAGGGAGTACCCAGTTCGTCCGTGGACCGAGTCATCCTGGTCGGAGGCCCGACCAAGGCCAGCTACTTCAGGGACAAGCTGAAGGAACGCCTGCCCATCCGTATCGACCATAGCGTTGACCCCATGACCGTCGTAGCGAGCGGCGCTGCGATCTTCGCTGGGACCCAGAAGATCTCGGGCGAACGTGCCGTGGCCAAGACCGGTATGCTCACCATTGACCTCAAATACGAACCCCAAGGCAGCAGCAGCGAACCGACCATCGGGGGACGACTGCTCTCCAAGGATGTCGCTGATTTCACCGGATGGAAGATTCGCATCTCGGAAGGTTCCTCCGCTTGGTCAAGTGCCTCCCTACCCGTCCGCAAGGACGGCGTCTTCATCACCAAGATCAAGGCCGAGGCCGGTCGCCGCAACATGTTCACCATCGAAGTCACAGACCCCAACGGTAGCCTTATTCCTGCCGAGCCCTCCACCTTCACGTATACCATCGGCGCGTCCTCCGACGGCCAGCCTCTCATCAACTCCCTCAACATCGGCCTAGCAGAGAACATGGTGGAACGAGTCCTGGAGAAGGGCCAGCTCCTCCCCCTCAAGAAGAAAGTGACCCGCAAGATCATCACCGTGATCCCGATTAAAGCCGGAGACGCATCCACGAAGCTCAAGATTCCAATCGTGGAAGGCGAATCTGACAAAGCCGACCGCAATCGCTACGTCGGAGACGTCGTCATCACCGGCGAAATGGTCAAACGCGACCTTCCTACCGGAACCGAAGTCGAGATTGAGTTGTCGGTCGATCAGAGCCGCATCATCCACCTGCTGGCCTATATCTCACTCATCGACGAAGAGTTCGAGGCGAAGATCGGCCATGACATCCGTAAGACCAGCGGAAGCGACCCGAAGTTACTGCAAGAATCGTTGGCCCGCGAGCTCCGACGTGTCACGAAACTGAAGGCCGCGCTGGATGATGAAGATAAATCTTCGATCGACGCGCTGACCGACAGCCTTGTGCCCTCTATCGAATCCGACCTCGCAGCGGCCGAAGGCGGCGATACGGGAGCCAGCCAGAAAGCCGACAAGACAATCCTCGAGCTCCAGACGAAACTGGACGAGATGGAGGAACTGGCCAAATGGCCTGCTGTACGTAAAGAACTCACCGAATCGCTCCGCATCGGAGATCGACTCCTAAACGACGGACTCATCAAGGACGGAGAAGCCGACAACATGCGAAAGCTCCTCGAGGCGGGCAAAAAAGCACTGGATAGTAAGAAGATTCACGAAGCCAAGGACACTTACCAACGCATCGACTCCATCTACTTCCGGGCCATGCAAGACCAGCCCTCCTACTGGCTTAGCTGGCTCCGCCACAGCGCCGACAACATCGGCCGTTTCCCCGACCAAGGACGCGCCAAGCAGGTCATCGCCCTCGGCATGCAAGCCACGCAGAGTGGCGATATCGACGCCCTTCGCAACGCCGTCCAACAGCTCATGGGGATGCTCCCGAAAGCAGACAAGGACGACTTCGAACGTGGCGTGGGAGCCGGTATCCGATGAAAGCCGAAGACTTCAACCCTGGAGCCCGAGCCAAGCGGCATCTCCGCGTCGCCCAGGCATTGGCCCTGCTTTCCAAGAACCGCGCCCCTTCCCTAGGCCGGGTCAGGGACGCTATTTCACGGGTCCAAGGCAATCAGCCCGCGGTCGCCATGGCCATCATCCTAGAATACTCGAAACGTCACCCATTGCATGAACGAGGCGAATGGCTGAAGGCTGCCGGCGAGGCCCTGCAGGAATACCGCCTCAGCGATGACGCCGACCAGAAAGAGGCCGAACTTGCCCGGGACTACATCGAGCATGAACTCACCCTATACAAGGCCGAGATAGCGCGCATCGAGAAGATGCGGGAGAGATTCAGCCTCGCGATCCTATTCCTGCTGGTAGCGCTGATGATGTCGGCGATTGTCACCTTCGGATACATGTTCGTACAAGGGCTCAACAACCCAAACAAAGACCAAGAAAAGCCTGCCATCGAAAAGATTACTCCCGCGATAAAGGGCGTTGAAAAGCCTTCAGAAAAGAAAACAGAGGAGAAGCCCGCCGTCGAAAAGGCATTGAAGAGCGAACCAAAGAAGGTCGACAAGGATAAGAAACCCGCCACGCCTGCCGGAAAATGAGACCGCTTTCCCACGCCCTCATCCTCGTCCTCAAGCTCGCCTGCTTCGAGGCCAAGCATGGCCAATCCAAGACCATCACGAAGGACCATCTCTTCCTAGGACTACTCAAATTGGTCGACGTTGACGTGGAAGATTACCTCTCGCAGTTATCCAAACCCGAGCAGCAATCGACCCGTGAGGAGATTGAGGAGCTACGCAAGGCGATGTGTATCCTGGATACGACCTATACACGCCGGGCCCTCCGCAAGCTGCTCGCTCCCAACATCGACCCCGATGCGGCTATGACAGCCAACCCCGTCGCATCGACGGGGTATGCGGATGCCCTCGAGAAGATTGGCGCTGAAGCCCTCCCCGGAGCCTGCCTGAGCCTCCTGAAGGTGCTACTGGAATCCCCTGGCAAAGGAACGATAGCACAATTGAAGACCGAAGGCGCCAAGGCAGAACTTATCCTGTCCGCCCTTCCCTCGTCGGACACAAGCCAGCCGCCGGTCACCTTTGTCCAGAGCGTGCTCGAGATGCACAGACAGTGGGGCAAACAAAGCCAAGGAAAACATCCTGACCTCAGCGAATGCTGGCGCAGGCTGGCCATCGGGACGGTCGTCGAATTCGACGATCAAGCAGGTCTCCGCCTCATGCAGGCTAATCACTGCCTAGTGCATGTCCCTGCAGGAAAACCAAAAGCCCGCGAACTGGTCTTCGGCCGCTCGCTGGCTGAGGCGTTCGAAGAGTTTGAAGCCGGCGCAAGCCAGAAGCCTTGCAGGGTACCCCTTGCGGAGTTCTGAGTCCATCTTTAGCCTTACGATAAGATACGGACAAGATTGCAGGCTCTGCTAGCCAGGGCATTATAGTTTCATGACCAAATCCAAGACCCTGAAAGGTGAGAAAATGTACAAGCTGGCTTATGAACTGGCTGAGGGGGCGCATGCCGGCCAGACCCGCAAAGACAAGAAGACTCCCTACTTTGAGCACGTCAAGGAAGTCGCTTCGCGTGTTGAAGGCTGGGACCTTAAGACGGTCGCCATCCTGCACGATACGATTGAAGACACGGTCATCACAGCCGAGGACCTACTGAGCGTGGGCTTCCCGAAACATATCGTCGCCGCCGTCGTGGCGCTGACCAAGCCGAAGGATTGCAAAGACTACCTCGCGGAGGTCCGCCGGAAGGTCCTGCATAACAAGCTGGCCCGGGTGGTTAAGATTTCGGACAACTACGCCAACATGCGGGATCGCGTGAGCGAATGGCCAAAGAGCGCGAAGGCCCGCAAGAAGCTCCACGAGTATGCCAGCTCCATCGCGCTGCTGACGAAAAAGTGAGGTAGGGGCGCGACGGTGTCGCGACCGTGGATGACCGGGCCGGTCATCCCTACCTAAAGACAACGGACGCGTCGCCGACGCGTCCCTACCCTTGGCCGTAAGGGGGCTTTTCGTCGATGAGGAGGATGCCGTCGCCGTAATCGACAAGCATGGAGCCGTCGGCGTAGAGGAGCGCCTGGAGCCAGGCGTAATCGCCCTTGGCG
>Ga0209444_10001761_pt1 | contig 11911 bp, 11 predicted proteins | sample LauGreFaBDMM15DN_2_FD_188215 | JGI IMG/M metagenome (GOLD analysis project Ga0209444, IMG submission 188215) | Freshwater lake microbial communities from Lake Michigan, USA - Fa13.BD.MM15.DN (SPAdes) (version 2) | ecosystem: Environmental > Aquatic > Freshwater > Lake | place: Lake Michigan...
GGGAATAAAACATTCTTTATGCTTGACTTCCATGGAGTCAAAGACGCATCCGTCGGAGTCGATTCCCACAAAGAATGGTTGCTTGGTCTGAAATTCACGCAGAACAGATTGAGGATCAGACATTTGAGTTCTTTTTTCTTCGATTTTTGCAGGGAGCATTCATACGTTATGGACTGGCAACGGGAGAATGTCCATCGCACATGACCAGTCCATATGTCGTATCATATTCCATATGGCTGATGATGAAAAGCACAAATTCAGACGCTCATCTTCTGGAAAAATCAATGAGATTCATCAACAGGATCGTTACGGACCCAAAGCCCGGAGAATTGCCCCATCAGGTGATCCCGGTGGTGGCTCAGGCTGACAAACCTCTGTTGCTGAGAATTTTAAAATATTTATGGGCGTCACCCACCACGGCCGTTGCATTTCCAATCGTATTCGCCAATGCCATGCGTGGTGGCGAAACCCTGGTCTGGCACGGTGTGATCGAAATTCAGGGCCCAGTGGTTCGATCACTTTTATCGCGAAGGGAGTTTCAGGCAGCAGCTCTCACTCTGGGCCATGTGATTTTATGTGCAGACGACGATGCCCGTAATCGATTCCGGGCCCATGAGCTGGTGCATGTCCAGCAGACTGAACGCTGGGGACCACTTTTCCTGCCTCTCTACCTCGGCTTGACGGTCTTGACCTGGCGGAGGACTGGCCATGGATACTGGTTTCACCCGTGGGAAATCGAGGCTCGAAAAAAGAGCGGAATTTAAAACAGTCGATTCCCCCACAAGAGTCTATCAACCAACGCACGGATCTCCTATCATGGGGAGCTCATCTGGTCGTCATCATCTGAGAACCAGCCCACCTGAAAGACTCGATTCCCTCCGAGAAAAGCCATCATGAACCGCTCTGCTTTTGCGATTTTCTGGACACTTCTGATTTCAACCGTCTGTGCCCCGGCGGCTCAATCAGAAATCAAGCACTCTGTATTTATTGCAGGCCCGAATTTCACGGGAATTATTGATGAAGACGGGAAACCGATCTGGGACTCCGGCAAGCCGGGCGCACGCGATGGAATTGTCCTGCCAAACGGGAACGTCCTGATCGCCTGGGGCAACGAAGCGATTGAATTTCAGAGAGATAAAACAGTCGTCTTTCAATATAAACTTTCTAAAGAGAATAAAGAGCTCGGGACGGTCGATCGGCTTGAAAATGGCCATACTCTGATCACCGAACTTGGCCCCAAGCCACGGATCCTTGAAGTGGATTCCAAAGGCAATATCGCCGTAGAATGCCCGCTCAAGCCTGAAACGGATAATGCCCATATGCAAACCCGGATGGCCCGGAAGCTGGCAAACGGGAATTATCTGGTGCCACACCTTCTGGCATTTAAAGTTAAGGAATACACGCCAAAAGGTGAAGTGGTCCAGGAGTTTAAAACCGACCTGCCGGAAGTCGGCGGCCGTAAGGAAGAAAACTGGCCATTCACCGCCATTCGCCTGGAAAATGGCAATACGCTGGTGAATCTGACGCACGGCAATAAAACGGTGGAGCTTGACCCGACCGGCAAGATTGTCTGGAAAGTCACAAACGAAGACCTTCCCGGCAAGCCATTTGCCGACCCCTGCGGTGGCCAGCGGCTGCCCAATGGGAACACGGTGATTGCCAGCTATGCGGCTCAGAAGGGCGTCAAGATTTTCGAGATCACCCGCGACAAGAAAATTGTCTGGACCTATGAAGGCCCGTACAAAGCTCACGAAATTCAGATTCTGACAACCAACGGTGTCCCTTTGACTGGCAGGCCAATGAAATAATCATCGGATTGTATCAAGGATTAAAACCCTCCAACCTGCTCACCCCCGGCCCGAGTGGAAAGAGCCTGATAAAGGCCGAACCGCTCGCCGGGGCGAAGTTTAAACGTGGTGTCCCAGAATGGGTCAGGGCCGGTGGATTCCGTTTGAACACTGTGGGAAATCCACGACTGCACATGTGTTCCACCTGTGGGAAATAGTTTTTCAGGATTAAATTGAAAGCTCATTGTGGCGATAGTGTCACGAATCGGTCTCACCGAACCGTCGACAAATGCAAAGTTCGTGGTTCTGCCATGCGAACTTGATGCGGAGATCAAATCAATTTCCGGATTTAAACCGTAGCGATAGGAATTGATTGGAAACATTGTGCTGATCAAGGTATCTCCATGGTTTCCACTGACCCACCAGAAGCTGTCGTTGCGCAAGTCTGGTTTCACATGCTCCTGCGAATGCTCTCCAAACATGATGGTAGAAGATGCGCCGTCGGTCACATCGTCGAGCTTCAGAAAACTACTGACATTAAACATTCCCAATTGATTTTTAACGGATTCAGGATAGCTGGAACGCTCACCTTGCCCAAGGCCGGGTAGTTTCCAGGTATTCACAACCCACGGGCCGGCCACTGATGCATAGCTGGATTTAGCGATCAAATGACTACCCGAACTTGTATTTGATGGGACCAGTGCAGAATTGGGGATAGTGGAAAGTGTCGTAATCTCAGGGTCGGCAGGACATTGAAACAAGCTGATGCGGGTCGCGCAGACGGTCATATTAACCTCTGAATGAATATTATGACCAAAATTCAATGATGAATACAGAGATGACTGTTCGACGAATGGAAGTATGGAGACGAGAGAACCATGACTGCTGGCAAGCGACGCTTCTTCGAGATTTTTCCCTGGGATGACCGACCAGAAAAATCCAGAGGGAAATGTGCCCATTGACGCTTCATATTGATGGGTCCCGATGGCAATTTGCTGAAGGTTTGAATAACACTGTGCGTTTCTATAGTTATCGCGGGAATACATTATCACTGGAATCATGACCAGAATTCCAATTGCAATGATTGCAACCAGAAACAGCATTTCAATTAATGTCATGGCCCTGTGATTTGGACCGGGGTATCGGCGGAGAGATGCCATTATCATTGAAACCGTTTCGATTTACCGTAGGATTCCAAGTAACTGAACATAACGGAATCATAATCGAACACAGTGTCAGCTGCAAGTATTGATGTTGATGTCCTTCGGACATTCCTAGTGATAGGTGTCTCCGATGGAGCCCAATCACCCCAAACCCGGAAGTTGTTATCGGCCTGATCCTAAGCTTCCACTGGTGATTTACCCATTTCAGCTTCCTTGAATCATCTGCCTCAGAAAATTAGCGGATTTCGGGAGCACTTGGTCCGCCCTGTGCGAATCGCGGCTCAACTCGACATTCAATGCGAACGGATAATTGATTTCCCGAAGGGCCTGAAATATTGGCGGAAAGTCCATCGTTCCCTCGCCAAACATCAGGTGCTCATGAACTTTGGGCTTCATGTCTTCAATATGAATATTGATGATGGACGACCCATATTCACGAATTTTATCGGCAATCGGCTCCTCGCCCAGGCAATACAGGTGCCCCAAGTCCACCGTCAATTGAAACCAGCCATTTTGAATCAGCCTGTTGAGCCGCCTGAAATCGTCGAGAGTCTGAATATACATGCCCGGCTCAGGCTCAAATGCAATCGGCACATGCAAATTTTCTGCCAGAGGTAGCACTTCAAGAATTCCATCTGCAAGCCGCTGATCGGCCTCTTGTTGCGTCAGATTTTGATCCATTTTGCCAGACCAGAATGAAAAGCATGTCGCGTTTAATTCGGCTGCCATTCGAATCAATCGCTGAAGATAATCCACCCTCAATGCACGCCGTTCGCCAGAGGCATCCATCAAGGTCGGGTCGTGCTTCACTCGCGGGTTGATCAGGTAGCGGGCGCCACTTTCCATGACACATTGCATCCCGAACCGATCGAGCAATTCTACGGTTTCTCGCAACTGACGATTTAAATTCGTGGAGTCCTGATAAGGGTCAAGCCACTGAATATCAGGCGTAATCGCGATGGATTCGTAACCATTGTCAGCCAATAATGCAACTGCGTCGGCAAAACGATGATGGGCCAGGCCGTTGGTATTGTAGCCGATTTTCATATTTCAGGTCGTGTATAGTTTTCGGGCTGTTAGGCGTGCCAGGAGAAACAGAATTGCAATCGGAATTGCTGCCAGAGGGCCTGCTGCGGCCATGACGATGGAGAAGTCAAATAATGGCAAGTTGATGATCCCGGTTTTAACCACACTCTGAATGGTTTCAGGTCTGGGATCTGCAAACGCCGTTTTCCAGACTTGCGTCAATCGCTTCATCAGCACCATTAATATCAACAGTCCACCCAGCAGAGGCACATCATTTTGAATCTCAAACCCATAGATCGTTCGGTTTGAATGCAGCAGGATCGAAGCGACGACCATGGCCATACCGCTGATCAGCAGAACAAATCCCTTTTGCAAACCTTTTGTCTCGCCAGTTTTGGTTTCCTGACGGCTGATGTAAGTCACCCCGGCAATGTAGATCGTATAGCCCAGAACAGCCAGCACGCCCCAAATGGCCAGCGGTTTCATGATCAGTCCCATGGCCAGATTCAAGCCTCGGCAGAGGCCCATATTCCACGGGCCAATTGCATTTCTTTTTGTCCAGCGATCGTATGAAAAAACGACTAATAAGAGGAACACCCCCACCAAGCCGACTTTGGGCGATACCAGAGCGGCAAGCACGACACCAATCACAGCCAGTAGAATCGAAATAAACCAAGCCAATCGTACAGAGATCTGGCCTGATGGAAGTGGTCGTGAGGGTCGCTCGCGCCGGTCTTCTTCCAGATCAAATAAATCATTCCATAAAATACCGGCTGCGTAGATGCACATGGACGACAAGGCCAGCAGGATCAACGCCGGCCAGCGATCGAAACCTACGCCGGCACTGATGGCACCGGCCAGGCTGTTGCAGGCCGCCGTGAAGACGTTGGGCAGGCGGATCAGACGAAGGAAGGCTTTGGTTTGCATGGATTCCAAGAAAAAAGGTGGGCCGAAACCCACCTTGATGAGGCGTTAATCACTCGGCCATGACTTGGGCCAAGAGTGGTTTGAGAACTTCAATCGCTTCGCGAGCGGCACCGTCGGGGTCGTCCACGTTCGGATAAAGCTCGACGGTCAGCCAGTTGTCATAGCCAATCGCCTTGATGGAGCGGAAGACTTCAGCGAAGTCGATCGCACCCTGACCGGGGATCAGGTGGTGGTGGTGACGCGTGGCAGCGATATCTTCGAGGTGGAAGTGCTTGATATGGGGTGCCAGCTTGCGAATGGCAGTTGGGATATCTTCCGAGACGCAATAGGCGTGGCCGACGTCGAAGTTCAGGCCAATGGCTGGCGAATCGACTTTCTCAGCCACTTCCAGATATTGGTCGGTGGTTTCCAGAAGCAGGCCCGGCTCGGGCTCGATCAGGAACAGGACACCTTCGCGATAAGCGTGCTCGGCGAGCGGCTTGAGAATCTCTACAAACAGGTCGATCGCCTGCTGACGGTTTTGCCCAGGCACCAGCGGACCGCCCGGCTCAGTGGTGATATGAGGAGCACCAAGCTCTTTGCAGAGAGTGATGGCGCGGCGTGTGTGGTCGATCCGAACGCGGCGGTAGTGTTCGTCAGGCTCGATGAACGATGGATACCAGTAAGGCTGGCGGTAGTCGTTGATGGCGTTCATCATGAAGGCGTTGACGTTTGAGAACGTCAGGCCGTTCTTTTTCATGGCTGCCCGGATGGCCGATTTCGTCGCCAGGGGAAGGTGGGCTGGCCATGCGTGCGGCACGTCGGCCATCAGCTCCAGGCCTTCGTAGCCAAGGGCGGCGATGCGCGAGCAGGCTTCGTCGAACGGGAAACGCAGGTAGGCGTTGGTAGAGAAAGCGAACTTCATGGAACAGCTCATTTTAGATTAGTAGAAGCGAGCCAGCTTTTGCTTCACCGGCTCGCTCGGAATTGGAAAAAGATCAGGCCTTCAGGCTCGCCACATAGGCTTCCAGCATCGACCATTGGCGGAAGAAGTGATTATCTTCCACACCTTCAGGACTCTTGAAGAAGCAGGCGAGGTGTTTCTGCAAACCCTTACCACCACGTTGCTTTTCAAGGTCTGTCAGGCGAACCATGTCGATGGCCAGAGGGGCGGCCAGGAGACTGTCGCAACCCTGCCAGGTAAACTGGAGGGTCATCTGGGTCCCCATAAAGCCTTGGAAGTGGATGTGATCCCAGGCTGTTTTCCAGTCGCCCATGTCGGGGATGTATTCGATGGTCACCAGCGTATTTGGTTTATAGCCAAGGATTTGGGTTGTCACCCAGTCCTTGGTGTTGACCTTGGCGGCCTTGTTCACGGGATCGTCGAGCACCACGCCGTCGCGGTTACCGAAGATGTTGTGGCCGACCCAGGATTGGACCTTAAGGTTGCGTTGGGCAAACATTGGGGCAAGGACGGTCTTCATCAAGGTCTCGCCGGTCTTGCCATCTTTGCCAGCCAGAAGGCTACCGGTTTTGTCAGCCAGTTCTTCGATGGCCGGCATGCTGGCGCCGAGGCTTGGGGTGAAGTTCACATAGGAGTGGCCAGCCCGCACGGCGGCGATGGCATAGAGCGAGCTGGAGGGCAGGAGCTCAGGCCCGCCGGTAGGCAAGGCGGCTTCGAGAGCGGCCCACGTCTGGTGAACTTCGCTGAGCGGGAAAACCGGTTCTGTGCTGGAGACACTGAGAACGATCAGGTGATCAATTTTCTCGGCAGCCACAAACGCTTCCAGATCCCTTGAGATTCGGTCGATGGCTTCCTGGGTATTCTGAGCAGGCTGTTCGTCGCCCCAGGTGCCCATTTTGCTGATGGTGGAGCCGCTGCCGAGTTTGGTGCCGGGACGAACACGGGCGGATGCGGCTTCAAGTGTTTCGCGACAGGCTTCGATCCATTCAGGCTGAAAGACTCCGGAATTGGTTCGAAACTCGTTGGCAGATTCGATGAACGAAGTTTGCCGGATATCGTGGCCACCCACGATGAACTGATCAGGCTGGGGCAGGGGCAGGCCTTGAAACAGTGGCAACTGGGTGGTCAGGCCATGATCAGGCGTGATCTTTTTGGCCAGGCAGGCCAGGCCCAGAGTGATAGTGGTACCAACACCGCCAAAGGCTCCTACGAGCCAGAGTCCCACGCGACGTGACATGGCAATTTCAATCTTTATCCTGAGAGAATCGTTGGGGAAGAACTGTGGACTTTCGGGAAGGATGAACCGGGGAGATTCACGCCACCGCAGTCAGGGCGAAGGCGGGTGATCCGGAACGGCCCTTGAATTGCTGATTATGACCTGTAATGTGGTGTTTCTGCAACTGTTCATCGGTGAATGTCGAAAATCATCTCACTTTGGATTATTTCCTCAAGTTTGTCACAGATCACATTAGGATTGGTATAGAGATTAAGCAGACTGTCCAGAAATCCTCTTGATAGCCTGCTTCGCTCCAAATTGTCGTAAACGTTCCAACAAGATTCTTTTAACGAAATATAGCGGTGAAAACATGGTCGTTCGTACTCTCAGGAGACGATTCGGCGCAGGATGCGTTCCGTCATTATTTTTTGTTGGCTTGTGGTTCTGGCAGGCAGTGCCAGTGGCTCAGGCAGGGTTTGTCTGGACCACAGACTGGAAGGTCACCAACGAGACAACTTCCTCAAACAACCTCAGGGGGAACGGGATTGCGGACCCTCCTCCAACCGATTTCATCCAGCTAAAGGCTCAATCGTCGTATCTATCGCAAAGCCCTGATTACACCTACACTTCGGCGGAATATGCGGAACGGGAATTCCAGTTGTCCGGATTTTCCGAACCCGTGAAAGTCTCGATTCAAACCGTAATTGACGCCTGGGCCAGTTTGGACACTTTTGGAGTCAGGGCCACGATTCAGGGCGAGAGCGGAATTCGTGACAACATGCAGGGTTACCAGAGGTCGCTGATCATGCCCGGGACGAGCCATCTGACGCTGAACCAGACTCGCGATATTTATCTGACCAACGGCACTTACACCTTTTTGTCGAGCCTCAGGCCCACGATCACTCCGAAGTCGGTTTTGATGGTCAGTGGAGCGGGTTATATCGAATCACAAATGCTTGTGAACATTACTGTTGTGCCAGAACCTTCAGCGATTATCGGGCTTGGGATCGGTCTGACTCTGATCGGCCTCTATCGGAGACGGTTCCGGAATTAGCGCGAACCGAACAGGGTTTCGACAAGTCCTGGATCGGGACCACCGGGGATCACCAGTCGATCGCCTGGAAAGAGCTGGTAATTTGAAGTGGTGTCGCCTCGATCCCGGATCGCCACCCAATCCACGGCCATAATCTGATCGGGCAAGCCCTGGGGATGAGGCCTGACGACATAAGCCTTTTCCAGCATGGCGTTTGACTTAACCTGAGCCTGCATCACAGCATCAAGAACCGTCTCGCGGCCCATCACAGGGAATCGGGCTTGTTGCACACCCTTGCCTAAAACGTAGTAAAACTTGCTCTTACTCTCGTCGAGCTTGATGTTGACCTCAATGGGCTCATCAAGCGTCATCTTTTGTTTTTTGGCATACTCGCTCAGCCGTTGGGCGATCACCGATTCGGCTTGGTCGAGCTGTAATCCAGCCACGTAAATCCGACCACCAAAACCAAGGTCAATTAGACCGTCGGCTTGCACCACGGCTGAGAGGGGAATGACTCCGATGGTGTCAGGGCGAACCCGGATCTCAAGCGAATCTGGCGGCTCGATCACATAAGGAGCATTCGCCGAGAGAGCCATCTCCTTATGCTGGTTAGGATCTAAAGAGCCTAACTGCTTGACCTTACGTTCAGCAAGTCGACGCCTCAGGACGCAACCCGTAGAAGTCAGGGAAATCAAACCGACAAGGAAATTTCGCCTTGGCGATCTCCGATTTGTCGGTGGTTGTCCAATCGTCATCGCACCCATCCCTTCCATCGGGATTCATCCATGCGTGGTGGCATCATGCCAGGCCACGGCATCCAGTCACCTTAAAACTAACCCCTAATTGGCAAGCGTGTCGCAAATGCCTCATTTTTCAAAACTACTTAATCTGCAAATTCGCCAGAATCTTAAAAACCATGGTGATAGTCCAATCATGCGATGTAGGGAATGTCCCCTGACATGGAGGGCTTTGGGTTTGATTTGAGAATAAGTGCAAGCCTATTATTTGTAATGTGTTACAAGCCTGTTGACTGAAAGGACAAAAAACCGAACGGACAGGGGACAGAGCCAACAGAAATAGACTTCTGAGGAACAGGCAGAAAACAACTTCCACTTTTTAGTCCAATCCTAGCCAAGCACAACTTGGCTGTTACCTAGCCGGTCTTGGCGATAGCCCCGGTTAATTATCTTCTGCGAACCGGCGGATAGATTCAAACCAAGATAACGGAGGCTAGCGCCTCTTATCTAGCCGGTATTGCGCTAGCCCCGGTTAATTATCTTCCGCGAACCGGCGGATAGATTCAAACCAAGACAACGAAGGCTAGCGCCTCTTATCTAGCCGGTATTGCGCTAGCCCCGGTTAATTATCTTCTGCGAACCGGGGGCTAGGTTCAAACCAAGATACCGGAGGCTAGTGCCTCTTACCTAGCCGGTATTGCGCTAGCCCCGGTTAATTATCTTCCGCGAACCGGGGGCTAGCGCCCGGCGGCTAGGTTCAAACCAAGATAACGGAGGCTAACGCCTCTTACCTAGCCGGTATTGCGCTAGCCCCGGTTAATTATTTTCCGCGAACCGAGGGCTAGCGCCCGGCGGCTAGGTTCAAACCAAGATACCGGAGGCTAGTGCCTCTTACCTAGCCGGTCTTGTCGCTAGCCCCGGTTAATTATCTTCCGCGAACCGGGGGCTAGCATCCGGCGGCCAAATTCAAACCAAGATAACGGAGGCTAACGCCTCTTACCTAGCCGGTATTGCGCTAGCCCCGGTTAATTATCTTCCGCGAACCGAGGGCTAGCGCCCGGCGGCTAGGTTCAAACCAAGAAACCGGAGCACTAACGCCTCTTACCTAGCCGGTCTTGTCGCTAGACCCGGTTAATTGGTTTTGAAAACCGGAAGTTATTCTCGGCCTGATCCTTAGCCTGATCAGGATTTAAAAACGAAAAAAGCATGACGATAAATCGCCATGCTTTGGATTGATAGGGCTGTGCTTGGAAATTCCAGATGGAAGAACCAAAATCAACGCTTGGAGAATTGGAAGCTCTTACGGGCTTTCTTATGTCCATACTTCTTACGTTCAACCATGCGGCTGTCACGGGTAAGAAGGTCGGCGTGCTGAAGAGTTGGCTTGAGGTCGGGACGAATCTCGATCAAGGCACGGGCGATGCCCAGTGAAACAGCGCCGGATTGTGCGGACTTGCCGCTTCCGTTGACGTTCACAAAGATATCGAGACGGCCAGCCATTTCTGTCAGGACCAGTGGGCCCCGAACGGTGGATTGCTGAATTTCGTCCACGAAGTATTCGTCAACAGGCAGCCTGTTAACAACAAACTTACCGGTTCCTTCCAGAACGCGGACGCGGGCAACGGCGGTCTTTCGTCGACCGGTGCCCCAATTGGGTGCGACTTTTTCGGCGGTAGTCATGAGTCTATGAAAATCCTTGGATTTCTCGGTGATTCAATTAGACCGTGGCCGTAGCAGCAACGCGACGACCTTCGGCAGCGGGACGTCCCTTGATCGTTTCCATCGGGATCGGCTGCTGAGCCTGGTGCGTATGATTCGGGCCGACAACCAGTTTGAGCTTCGACATCATATGCCGGCCCAGCTTGTTCTTCGGCATCATCCGCATGATGGCCAGTTTAAGAATCCGATCAGGATGACGGGCGAAAAGCTTTTTAGCTTGTTCGTCTCGCTGGCCACCAGGGTAGCCACTGAATCGTTGGTAGGATTTTTGTTCCCACTTGTTGCCTGTGAAGACAACCTTGTCCACGTTGGTCACGATGACGAAATCGCCAGTGTCCACATGAGGAGTGTATGTCGGGCGATGCTTGCCCATCAGAATCGGAGCGATTTGAGCCGCCAAGCGACCAACCACGGCATCCGTGGCGTCGATTACATACCACTGGCGATTCAGCTCATCGGTCTTGGCCAGATACGATTTCATGGTCTGATCGTGAGATCCTAAGTACTCTGTCTATCGACGAGGCTTTAAACCTCTTGTCGTGTTCGTTCGATTGAATGTGATAGATTAACGCCATCTGCCCCAATTGTCAACCGTCCATTTCACACATCGACCAATTCGTCCCCTAAACAGCACCTCCCATGCTCTCCCAAAGCCCACTTTTTGACATGTAAGATTTTAAGAAAAAAGACTTTACACAATCCGAAAATTATCTTTCTTTCTCGCAATTCTGGAGCAGACTGATGCGGATTTCCCACAGCCAACACATAAGAACCATATTCAAAAGACCTTCTGGCGAATCCACCGAACTACTACCAGCATTCCTTGCCTAAAAGAAGCTCGTTTACGCGTCAGATCAATTTTGATGTTGATTCTTTTGAAAGGGCGATTCGCGATCTCAGGTTCAAAATGGTCTGGATCGAATCTTCACGAATCTGACTCGAAAGAAATCACGTAACTTGATATTTTAGTGAGTCTCACAGAATCGGTTGGGCCTGTTCAACGAGCCTGACTATTCTTCCTATTTACTCCGATTCATCCTTCCGGCGTGCCCAAGTATCATGAAAACGGACGAAATTCGCGAAGCCTACTTATCCTTTTTCGAATCCAAAGGCTGTATTCGCAAGCCTAGTGATGTCTTGGTCCCGAACGACCCCACCGTGCTTTTCACCCCCGCCGGGATGAACCAGTTCAAACGCGAATTCATGGGCCTGGGCGACCCAACCTTCAAAAAAGCCACCACATGTCAAATGTGCATCCGCACCGGCGATATCGATAACGTCGGCCGGACACCCCGCCACATGACGTTCTTCGAAATGCTCGGCAACTTCTCGTTCGGCGACTACTTCAAACGTGAAGCCA
>Ga0209444_10001764_pt1 | contig 11897 bp, 10 predicted proteins | sample LauGreFaBDMM15DN_2_FD_188215 | JGI IMG/M metagenome (GOLD analysis project Ga0209444, IMG submission 188215) | Freshwater lake microbial communities from Lake Michigan, USA - Fa13.BD.MM15.DN (SPAdes) (version 2) | ecosystem: Environmental > Aquatic > Freshwater > Lake | place: Lake Michigan...
CCCAAGCTGATTGTATTAAGGCTTGGAAACGACCACACCTCAGGCACTCGGCCAGGTGCACCGACCCCGACCGCCATGGTGGCTGAGAATGATCTGGCAGTGGGCATGGTGGTGGAAGGGTTGTCGAAATCGAAGTTCTGGAAGAACCTGGCAATTTTTGTCGTGGAAGATGACGCCCAGAATGGTTCTGACCATGTGGACGCACACCGGTCAACCGCTTTGGTGGTCAGCCCTTACACGAAGCGTAACATTGTTGATTCCACGATGTACACCACTTGCTCAATGCTGCGGACCATGGAACTGATCCTTGGATTGGACCCGATGAGCCAGTTCGACGCATCGGCCAAACCGATGTTCAACAGCTTTACGGCCACGCCTGATTTCAAGACCTATGCAAAGCGTGCCCCCAAGGTAGACATTAAAGCGAGAAATCTCTCGACGGCCTGGGGCGCTGAAAAATCGTTAAAATTGAATCTCGATAAAGAAGATCAGGCCGATGACCTGGTCTTTAATGAGATCATCTGGAAGTCTGTCAAAGGCGCTGCCTCGCCCATGCCGGCCCCTGTGAGAGCCGCGTTTGTCGTTCCAGTCGACCTGGACGAGGACGAAGAAGAAGAGCGTGAGGAACGCGAAAAGGCTGCGGCTTCGAAGTGATTGCTTGAAGCTCTTCTGAGCGAAGATTTTAACAACGAAAACGGATCACGAATTGCGTGGTCCGTTTTTTTATTTACCTGAAATCGCACATGGTACTCCACATAAGCTCTCGGGCTTATACCAATTAATCATGCAGGGCGAGAATAAATCCCCTTCGTTTTTTTGACGTCCCAAGGTTTATGATGGAATATTAGGGATGAGGTGTAATACCTTCCGGATGGTTGTGTCGGGTCATGGATGCCTTTGGATTTCTTCGGAAATCTGAACTCGAACCGGTCAAGGACTTTAAAGTGATCAAAAAGAAGTCTCGCTCAATCCCCGTTTCGTTTGGGTTGGGCCTCGTTTTATGCATAGGGGCTGCGGAATCACAGTCCGTATTGGCCCAGACTCTGGTTCCGAGCGCTCAGCCTTACACTTCTGGTGGAGCCAGTTTCGGCGGCACCGGCACGGGCAATGAGAGCAGCTTTGGGATCGGTGGAACAGGCACCGGCGTCGAGTCAGGCGCTGGCCTTGGGACCACCGGAACCGGCATGGAATCGAATTCCGCCGGCCTTTCCGAAGGCACACCAGCGTTCATGCGTCCCCTTCCCAACGAAGTGATTGGTCAGGGAATGCCTGAAGATATGCGGAGCGGTGATAATCCTGCTCTGATTCCTTATGACTTTATTGGTCCTCCAAAGTTTGTCGGCCCACCGCGAGCTGGCGACCGTGAAGCCCCTGAGCTGAACCCTGAGCAAGCCAAGCTGCTCTCCGAACAGCTTTTCAATAATGCAATCAGGCTCTCGAATCCCGAGGTTCGGGTGCGGGCTCTGGATCGTCTGGCCCGATCTGAAATCTTCGGGAACAAGCTCGAAGAAGCAATTCGATCCGTCGACGCTGCAGCCACCAATGCTGTGGCTTTGCCTAACAGTACGATTAAGAATGTCCGGCTGGTTTCTCTGGTGACCACTTCAACAAACCTGACGGACGCATTGATCCGTGAGAGTGTCGAGCGCAATACACCTGCCGGCGACCGCAAGTTGTGGATTGATCGTGCGATCAAAGTTTGGCGACAGGCTGCTGATTTATCGTCTGCCATCTCAAACAATGACCTGCGATCGGAAATGATGGCGAGAGTCTCGTTCGATATCTCCGAAGATGCCCAGACCATTGCTGCGAAAATTGACGAATATACGCAGACGAACGATCTCGATACGGATCAGAAGAAGCGTTACGAAGATACGCTTGACGAGCTTTTTGATATCGCTCTGGAAATCAACGAACGCGTTCCGATGAGTGTCTGGCGTAATGAAACCGCCCAGAAGATTGCCATCAAAGGTGCCTTGGCCCTGCGATTTGACCGAGCTTTGAGAGCGGCCCGGTCGATTCGTCAAAACGCCCCCAGGGCCCTGACTCTGGCACGCGTGGCTGAAGCTCTGGCACGATTTAATCGCAAAGATGAAGCGACCGAGATTTTCAATGAGACGGCACAGGTGGCATCAGCTGTTCAAGAAGCATCGGTTCGGCAAGTGGTGGCTGGAGACTTGGTGGATCGTCTGATTGCCCTTGGCCGATTCCGCGACGCACGCATGGCGACCTATCTCTATGAAGACGACGACAATCGCATGAAAGCCCTGGGCGCAGTGGCTGAAAATCAGGCCCGTCGCGGGCTGGCCCACCAGGCTGTGACATGGATCAATGCCGAAATTGCACCTGAGCAGCGTTCTGTGCTAATCAAGCGAGTTCAGGACGGCACATTGCAATCCCTTCAAAGCAATGTGGCCAATTCCGGCGATGTGATCATGTATGAACAGCCTTCGCGCTGATCGTCGATTTCTATCAATATTTAAAAAAAAAGGCCGGTTGCATTGATTGCAACCGGCCGTTTTTTTGTTTTAACAGCAGGTCCATAGAGTACGGTTTTCGGCGTTTTTTAAAATCCAACCGGGGCTATCGCCACGACCTAGACACAGGCTTCCGGTGATGCGAAAATGAGGATCGAACAACTCGCCTGAAACCGGTTCAGGACCGATCCTGTCACATGCACTCTAAAAAATTGGCTCTCCATGAACTTGAAATCAACCGTCGTGCCTCTCTTATTTTGTCTGTTTACAGCCCTGACTGCCGATTCGATTCGCGCAGACGAATTTCAAAAGATCTTTGATGGTGAATCATTGAACGGCTGGAAGGCTCTGAATATGAGCTATTGGTCGGTGCGTGATGGTGCGATCACAGGTCAATCCACACCTGAGAATCCTTGCAAAGCGAATCAGTTCATGGCCTGGCAAGGTGGTGATGTGGCCGATTTCGAGCTGAAACTGAAATTCCGGGTCAAAGGCAACGGCGGCAATTCAGGCGTTCAATTTCGCAGCGTGCTCAGGCCTGACGGGCTGGCGGTGGGCTATCAGGCGGATATTTTTCAAAGTGGTGGATATCTCGGTGGAGTGTGCGACGAAATTCATACCCGCAAAGGCCCCGAACTGCTTTCGGCCAATGGCAAAAAGACCGTGATCGACGAGAACGGCAAACGAACGGCCACAAGTCTTGGCCAGGTGGCGACCATGAAGCCTACGGGCGAGTGGAACGAATATCGTATCACTGCCAAAGGCCAGCAAATCATTCTGGAAATCAACGGAGTCAAAAGCACCGAGTTGATCGACCAGGAAAAAGGCCACTTCGACCTCAGCGGTTTCCTCGGATTGCAACTGCGATCCGGCGAGCCAATGACAGTGCAGTTCAAGGATATTTATTTGAGGAAGCTGTGAGATGGAGTTTGAGTGGTCAGGAATGGGATTTGTAGGGTGGACCACTTAGGAACAGGCCGAGAATAACGTCCGGTTTTTCAAAATCAACGGAGGTTAGAGTCAGGCTGGGACTTTTGATGTCCATTGGACATAGCTATTAATAGCTGTCTCATCTGGAGCCCAGAAGAAGGAGCGTGGTAGGTTAGGGCTCTTGATGTCCTTCGGACATAGCTATTAATTGCTGTCTCATCTGGAGCCCAATCACCCAAAAACCGGAAGTTGTTTCTCGCCTGTTCCTTAGAAGCGGGTGGGCTTCACCCCACCCTGTTTTGCTAGGCGAACAGGTCGGAATAAGTTGCTTTCAAGCCTTTTACGCCGCTGTTGATGGCTCCGATGTCTGACCCAAGCACGAATAGCTGGCAGCCCATCTCGCGCATTTTTGCGGCATGGGAAGCACTTCTGGCCACAATGCCCCACGGCTTTTTCAGTTCTTTGCAATATCGGGCCACGGCGTCGATGGTTTCAAGACACTTTGGATGCTCAAATTCCCCCGTCACTCCCAGAATCATACTCAAATCGGCTGGGCCGATGAAAATGCAATCCACATCTTCAAGTGCGGCTATATCACGAACTTCGGCAAGTGCCTCAGGGGTTTCAACCTGAATGCCCATGAATGTCGCTTTATTGACTCTTGGGACGTATTCTGCCAAAGGTTCGAGCCCGAACCGGCCGTCGCGATTGCCTCCATTCAAGCCACGTTCGCCCCTGGGTGGAAATTTGGCCCAGCGAATGGCTTGATCGGCGTCGCGCACGCCCCTGATCATGCTGAACATGCAGCCATTGGCACCTGCCTCCAGAACGCGCATGACTGAGGCGTAATCGGTGGCCGGTAGTCTCACAAAATGGTCGAGTCCGTGGGCGTTGGCGGCCAGGGTGCAAAGTTCAATGTCACGCATGCCCAGGCCGGCGTGTTCCTGATCAATCCAAAGGCCGTCGTAACCGCCATTGAAGCCAATCATTTCAATCAGCTTGGGCGATGCGAGCTGGCCGACTCCAAAAAGCCGAACCACTTCTCCAGCAGCCAGTTTGTCCTTGATCTGGGGCATTTTCTCAGTTCCCGATGTCGTAATGATTCCGATATTTCCGTTGCACGATTCCACACATCGCCATAGAAACACTTGGCGAATGGGACCTCAACAGATCAGAATAGAGCAATGAAAGCTGACAGTCCATCATCCAGCCAAAGATTCACCAACCTCGTACCGCTTCGGGTTCGATTTGGACCACTTCTGCGCTGGTTTTTCCTCGGCTTCTTCCTGTTCGCAGAAATTTTTCTTGCCACCCGGCTCTGGAACGGATGGCAAATTCAAGCCATTGGACGACTTCTGGCCGTCCAGATTTTCTTCGCACCAAGGCTCTTGTTTGCAGGCTTCGCATTCTCGGCATTCGCCACAGTGATGGCCGAACGCATGGTCCGCTGGATCGCCCGCCCACTCAGCACCAAATGGCTGAAACCGACCACTGGCCTGCCATTGGAATCAGAGTTGCCGCTGCATATGAGAGTTGGAGAGGCCATTGAACTGGCCACCACCGGACGTCGGAAAACTGAGAATAAATGGGAACCTGGCTGGCTTATCATCAGTACTGACCGCATGTTCTGGTTGAGTGGTGTCTGGCGGATGACGGCCTGGGAGATCGAACGAACCACTCTCGACGTCCCCTTGATCGCCCGACTCAGCCTGGCCGATGGGCCGCGCTGGCTGGGCGGATTTGTCGTGGGCATGCCCCCAAGGCTGATCGTACACCTCAGCCCGACCGCTTACGCCGAAGATGAGCATCAGGAAACGATTGCACTGGCTGACCCTGAAGCGATTTTTCAACATCTTGATCCTGAGACATATCTGGTTGCTGAACCGACTGATCCGGAACCGTTGATTGCTCCACCAACGCCAATGGTTCGGCAGAGTGATCGGCCAAGCCCTCTGGAAGTGCGTGGGGTGGTGCTTCCACCGCGTCGAGTGGTTCAGCAAAAGGTTCGACCAGAGATGGTAAAACCACCATTAAGGCCGGTTTCGAAGCAAGATCCGCTTGAAGTTCGAGGGGTAATGCTTCCACCACGTCGGAAAAAGTCTTAAGATCATAAACATGCATGAACGACTTGAGGTCGTGCCCTGCTCCCTCCCCTAAAAACTCCGTCCTATAAATAGAGACACTTCGCCCATGCCTCCCATGACTTTCGGAACTGATACCGGCAAAAATGTCCTTGTGGCAGACTTTCTTGATCAAGTGGAAGTGGAGCTCCCGGTATTGGGCGACCATGCCAGGCTGACCCTGGCTCAGGCTTGGAACGAGTCGGAGCTGGCTCCTTATCTGGCCGATACCGATGTCATGATCCTGTTCCACGACATTGCCCGGATCAGTGAAGCCACTCTGGCCGCCGCACCTCGTCTGAAGGCGATTGTTCGGGCCGGTGTGGGTTATAACAATGTGGATATTGAAGCTGCCGGCAAGCGTGGGATCGTCACCTGCAACGTGCCTGATTATGGCAGTGAGGAAGTGGCCGACCATTCCATCATGTTCCTTCTGGCACTGGCCCGCCAGCTTGGCCCTTGTGATCAGTCGATTCGCGACGGCAAGTGGGATTACAAAGTGGCCGACGCCGCCCCACGCCTGCGCGGCAAAACCATCGGGATTGTCGGATGTGGCCGAATCGGGACCGCCACAGCACTGAGGGCCAAGGCTTTCGGCCTTGATGTGGTCTTCTACGACCCTTATCTGCCGGACGGTGTGGACAAGGCTCTAGGCATCCGCCGCGCCAGAACCCTCGACGAACTTCTCCCCCAATGCCAGTTTCTAAGCCTTCACTGCTATCTGGACACTGACAGTTATCACATGATCGACGCCCGCGCCCTGGCCGCCCTGCCCCGTGGTGCTTATGTGATCAACACAGCCCGTGGGCCAGTCATCAAGCAGGACGACCTGGTGGAAGCCCTGGCCTCTGGGCATATTGCGGGCGCCGGGATCGACGTTTTCGAGCGCGAGCCGTTTGATAATGAGCAACTGCGAGCGATGCCGAACGTGTTTCTGACACCTCACTCGGCATTTTACAGCCGCGAGGGATTTGTCGAACTGAGGCGCAAGACGGCTGAAGAAGCGTGCCGGATCGTGCTTGGTCAGCCTCCACGCAACCCGGTGAATCTTGGGTATCTGGTCGAGCCACGGACGCCGGTGACACAGCCGCGGGCGCGAGTCTGATTGCGTCAGGAATGGTAAATCCATCAGAGGGATTGTGTTGCATATTGCTGAAATACAATCCCTTTTGGGAACCATCCGGAATCAAACCCATCCCGGTCACACTGAATGACTACTGGAAAATGATCCATTGAAATCGCGCCAGAATCTGATCTTATGGATTTTTGTCTGGGCATTCTATGCCGTCATGGTCGGCGTGACATGCCGGGCTGCATGGGAGCAATACCAGAGCCTGGAGACAGGCTGGTCGTGGGATCTGGCGTATTATAACCAGTGGTTCTGGGCCCTTTGTTTTGGCGATGAAACGATCAGCGTCAGGCCGATTGCAAGCTATGCCACGGAAGGGCCGTCGGTCTGGAAAATGAATTATTTGAGCCCTCTGCGATTCATGATCGTACCGATTTACAAGCTCATCCCCGGCCCATCTACGTTATTGTATCTTGACGTGATTGTATTCTGGCTCCTGATTCCAGCTTCGGCAAAGCTGGTCATGGATGAGTCGGGAAGCAAGGCGGCCACATGGATGGCATTATTGCTTGTCCCACTCACTCCATTATTACGACCATTGGCGATCAATGATTTTCGCGAAATGCAAATGGCCCTGCCGTTTGCCATACTTGCCGTCAATGGATGGAGGGAACGCCACAGGGGCTGGGCATTCGCCGGCATTTTCGGGCTCTTGTGCTGTCGTCAGGAATGGGCTTTTGTGGTGGCAACTCTGGCGATCATCCCGCCCAGGAATCCGGAACGGATTGATAAAACACAACTCTGGCAGACCGCTGTGGTCATGACTGGCCTGCTCTGGTTTTGTTGCGGATTCATGATTTATTTGCGTAACACCGCAGGCAAGCTGGCGCCTCAGCATTATATGAACCAGTTCGGTGGAGGGCGACCCACACTGGTCGAGACATTAAAAACCACGTGGGATTTCCTGTGGATCGGCCTATCGGCCTGGGTATTCATTGCATTATTGGCGCCTCGGATTGCATTAACGGCACTGCCGTGGGTCTGGACACTGGCGTCAGGCAAATGGGCGATCCGGTTTGTGGGTACGGAACAATGGCATCATGCTCGATATTGCGTGCCATTCGTTGCGCTGGGGCTAGCGGCTGGACTGGTCGGATGGAGCCGCCTGTGGAGTGGTTTTGAAATGAAATTCGGGGCCCGACTCCGCACGATTTTTATGAGTTTATTATGGTCTGTGATGTTTATTTTTCTATTGGGCGGGCAATGGAATATGGCCACATTAATGCAAGGCATTCCGGGAAGGGTGCCAGACGAAGATGTTCAACCGATTTGGGCAGAGATCGCCAAAGTCAAGCCAGATGATGGAGTGATTGCAGCCTATGAGCTGACAGCCCCGCTTTCAAGCCGGCGGTTTCTATACAGTTATGTGATGGACGTAAATAAACCCAAAGGCTGGCCAAACGAATTGCCGGTTGCGATCAACCATCTGTTTATTCGCAAAGCCATGCGTCCCCAGGAGACCTGGACATCGCAAGGTTTTAAACAGACGTGGTCAGGTCAGGGTTATGAAGTTTGGAGCCGGTAGAAGGTGGATTCGAGAATCGTCTGGCGACCGGATTTTTCGGAATCTTCATTCGCCGGTTTGGCTGGCGAGGAAAAGTCTCGCCTGACGATTGATCCGGCGATAGTCGCGCCAGGCCAGGCCGATCATTGGACCAAAGATCATGGTGACTGCGATCGCACCCACATCAGGCCGGCCAAAAAGGGTGAAGATGATCAGAATGATCGATCCCATGACGCCGGGAACGATGGTGAGCATAATGGTGAGTTCGTAGAGTCGCTCTAACTGCTCCTCAATGTCCATGGTATAAGGACTTAACCGTGACAGGCGAACGCGCCATTTGGGCCAGGGGGCGGTGTCGTCGATTGGCGATGAAGGTGGTTCTTGAGTCTGATTTTCGTCGATCGTCATTCGGTCCGCCTGATCTGGCTTACAGTCTTATTCATGATCTCTATAAACTATCATAGTCAAAAGTTGCCAATTAATCAGGTCTCTGCCAGAGATGTGTTTGGAGATTTAGAAAAAAAACGCCTGCAATAACGAACCCAAGGGCCAGTTCCCTGCCCTGCCCAGATTTTCTAGCCGGGCTTGGCGATAGCCCCGGTTGGATTTCATTAGCGAAGAAACCGGGGTTTAGATTTTAAAACCGCCGAAACTGGAGGTCGTCGACCTGCCCGGATTTTCTAGCCGGGCTTGGCGATAGCGCCGGTTCATTTCCAGAATCGAAGAAACCGGGGGCTAGCGCCCGGCGGCTAGACAATACGCTCAAAGTCACATCGATACATTACGACCGTATCTCACGCAACAATTTCACAGTGCTTGAGTTGCCGCTGCTTCGCGTGGTTTTTCACTACTGGTCAGAACCAGCCCTGCCAATACGCAGATCCAGCCCAGAAATAAAGCAATGGCCGCCCATAGGATACGCTTGTCGGCTGGTTTCGTAATCGCTGTGGGCGGATTCATCAAGGAAGCTCAATATTGATAGGTGAGAGGGTAGCGAGTGCCTGATGATGAGTCATCGGTACAGTCGGGCCTGATCACTCTTCGTCGAGAGTGACCCGGAATTCGTTTTCTAGCACTTGTTTGAAGTCAAAAACATCCTCGAAGTCGGCCCTGCTGTCAGCGGGTGATCGCTGCATGTGGTTCTCTTCGATCATGTTATAGACGATATCGCCGATGTCGCCTGTGGTCCGTATGCCCCAATGAGTCAACACGCGATACGCCAGATATCCATATTCCTGAGTCGCATATTCGGCTGCGGCATAGCTCAGTTGCTGGCCTGAAACGTGATCTGGAGTCTCTGACGACTTGCCCGTCCCACCTGTTGTGGATAAGGCTCCATGATACTTAATCGTAGCAACCCGAAGGGCTTGCATCACGAAACGATAGGCGTGGATTGAAAATCGCGGGTCACGGGCCAACAGTTTGGCTTGCTCTTCACGCACGGATTTCGCCTCCGGTCCGGTTTGCGAATGGTTCCAGATGGAATCCCTGGTCATGTTCGGCTACCTTTCCACACGCGTTATCAGGATGGTACATCATTTCAGCAATTTCTGGTCCAGAGAACAATGCTAGAAAATGTCATGCCAATCCTTAGGATTCTTTTGGCTATGTGTATTCAGGAACATCCACTGACAAGTCTAGAACATTATAAGACTTTTCGATGTGTCAGGCGACTGGTGGTCAGAAATTTCGCCCCTTAATCGTTCCAAAATCTAACGATTGAGGCGAATTTTCGACATTCGACCGTTTCATTCAGGTGCCACCCGGAAACTTGGAAACATTTCAAAACCTATCCAACTTCGACATTGGCATCCTCAACGCTTTTTCATTAAACTAAGACGCAGTGGTTGAATCTAACCTGAGATCCCCTCCCCTTTGAATCCGAGAACCGTGAGCCATGATGACCAAGGACGACCTGATTGGTTTATTGGTATGCCCGATGGGCAAGAAGCCTTTACAGCGTGATGGCGAATCGCTGAAATGCACCCACTGTGGGACAGTTTTCACGATCGAAAACGGGATCCCCAACATGCTGATCGAAGAAGCCAAACTGCCGGAAGGCTGCTCGACCATCGCCGAACTGAAATGTGTGGCCTCTGGACAGGTCAAATACGACGGCTGAGACTCACCGGTTAGAATCTAGCCGCAGGGCGATAGCCCCCGGTTTCGGCGCCCTTACAGAATGAAGTCCGATTAAAAAAAACAACCGGGGCTAGCGCCAAGCCGGCTAGACTACCGCAAAAGAGGTCGCCCTCGAAACAATTTGAACTGGTCCTAAAACAAAAAACGCCTTGGTCATCCCAAGGCGTTTGATGGTCTCAAATATTTCCAGCACACCAACTTAAGGCAGTGGTGGAAGGTTTGATGGGAGGTCTGACAAACCGGATGCGGAGGCTGGCTGGATTGATAAATCCCGGGCCTTCATCCGTTCAATCGGGTTTGTTGATCCACCGGTTTTGGAAAGATAGTCTGGTTCGCCTGCTGGAACTGCTGGAGGAATAGGTGTCGGTGGTTCGCCGACCCCACCCACAGGTGCTGGGAATGGTGGAAGGGCCGACCTTGGAGGAGCTCCAGGAATCTGCACAGGCTGAACTGGGTCAGGCATCGAGTTGCCGGACGGAATGGTTGGATTGGCTGAGCCAGATCCGCCCATCGGAATCCGTCCATGGGCATTCATCAGGTCTCGAGCCTGAAGGTAAGCCTTGGCTGGCTGAGGACCTTCTTCGACGGCCACATTGTTGTAGGCCAGAAGGGTGCCCTTGGCTTCTTCCATCGCAGCGATAGATGTGTTGTAACTCGTCTTGTACTGAGCTTCCTGAGCCACAGCGTTCGCCCATTCAGCCACAGCTTCGAGGTAACGGTCAATCGGTAATCGGCCGACTTCCCATTCCGCCCGCTGAGCTTCCAGACGCTGAGTGGCAGCCATACGGTTGCGGCCAGCGGTCTTGAAGAGCTTGAAGTTCGCATCCACTTCAAGGAAGAAGCGGGAAAGTGAGTGTGTCTGCTGGTGGACAATCTGCTGCAGATAAGCCCTTTGACGTAACAGTATATACTGAGAGGCTTTCACGTTGGCCAATGGGCCCCGAAAGCCAAGCGGCGCTGTAAACGTCAACCCCATCTGCCAGGTCTGGAAGTTTGAATAATTTCCAGGCTGAACCTGTAAGCCAGCCTGCTGTTGCAAGGCCGCGTTCAAGGGGTCAATGGCCCGCAAGGTACCGCCTGTCATGATCGATTCTGCGGAGTCGATATTGTCGCCATAACCATTGAGTTGATAAAGAGCATCAAAGTTCAAGGATGGGAGAAGTCGATTCCGGGCGACCAGCAGTTGGAGTTCCGAAAGGCGAACTTGAAGCTGTTGGGTCACGATGTCGGGCTGAAACGCGATCATCTGTGCCAGACTCAGATCCCAATCAGGCTCCATGCGTGCTTCAGTCGGAGCGGTCACAGGAATGATTCGGCGATTGTCGGTAGGGGGCAGGCCGAGGATGTTCCGAAGCTGACGCTCTGTGGTGATCACGTCAGCCGTGGCTGAGATCAACTGAAGGCGGAAGCCTTCGAGACGTTGTTCGGCTTCGGCCACGTCGGAAGGCTTGGCCCGACCGACTTCGAGTTCGGATTGTTCTTTGCGAACGATCTGCTCACCCAGGCCGATGGCTGTCTCACGACTCCAGAGCTGCACCTGTTGCTGGGACAGGGCCCAGTATTGCTGCTCAATGGAACGAACCATGGCCATGATG
>Ga0209444_10001771_pt1 | contig 11883 bp, 7 predicted proteins | sample LauGreFaBDMM15DN_2_FD_188215 | JGI IMG/M metagenome (GOLD analysis project Ga0209444, IMG submission 188215) | Freshwater lake microbial communities from Lake Michigan, USA - Fa13.BD.MM15.DN (SPAdes) (version 2) | ecosystem: Environmental > Aquatic > Freshwater > Lake | place: Lake Michigan, USA...
GGCCATATTGGCGGCGGTTGGTCCGCGCGGGGCGGGGGCGGCTCTTAGAGGCGTCGGCGGCGAAGGCGCGCGCATCATCTGCGCGGTTTCGGTCAAGCGATTGACGGGTTCGTCCTCAAGACACAGATCGATTCCCGCATCGGCCCAGAAGGACAAGAGGCTTTCAACGCCGCTATTATCGGCCAAGGGGGAGGTAGTTTGGGTCACTAATTGCTCGTAACACGGACCTGAGGGCGGATGGACAAAAAACCAAGGGCAAAATCGAGAACAAACAGCACAACTGTCAGCTATTGCCCTTGACCGATCATGGCTCACATTCCGATAAGTTGGCGCAAGGATCAATGGCGCACCGAAATGGTGGCGCTTCTAGGACTAGGGGATCAGGTCATGAGTGAAGAACTCGAACGCGAGGCCATGGAATATGACGTCGTTATCGTTGGCGGTGGCCCGGCGGGCCTGTCGGCTGCGATCCGTCTGAAGCAATTGGCCGCCGAGGCAGGCACCGATATTTCGGTTGCGCTCTTGGAAAAGGGCTCTGAGGTCGGCGCACACATCCTGTCAGGTGCGGTGCTTGATCCCAAGGCCCTGTCAGAGCTGTTCCCAGACTGGAAGGCCATGGGCGCGCCTCTGGAAACGCCAGTGACGAACGACAAGTTCCTCGTGCTGGGCCCGCAGGGCGAGCTATCCCTGCCGATGTTTGCTCTGCCACCCTTCATGCACAATCACGGCTGCTATATTGGCTCGCTGGCCAATGTTGCGCGCTGGTTGGCGACGCAGGCCGAAGAGCTTGGCGTCGAGATCTATCCTGGCTTTGCCGCGTCCGATCTGGTCTTCCGCGACGATGGCTCGGTCAAGGGGGTCATCGTTGGTGTCGTTGGTATCGGCAAGGGCGGGGTCAAGAAGGACGATTACCAGCCCGGCATGGAACTGCACGGAAAATATGTCTTCATCGGCGAAGGCGTGCGCGGTTCACTGGCCAAGGTTTTGATCAACAGATTCGATCTGGCAAAGGATAGCGAGCCCCAGAAGTTCGGTATCGGGATCAAGGAGCTGTGGCAGGTTCCGCCTGAAAACCACAAGCCCGGTCTGGCCCAGCACACCACCGGCTGGCCTTTGGACATGAACACCGGCGGCGGCAGCTTTATGTACCATTTCGGCGATAACTATGTGTCGATCGGCTATGTGGTGCACCTGAACTACAAAAACCCGTTCCTGTCGCCGTTCGATGAGTTCCAGCGCTTCAAGCATCACCCGAGCGTCAAGCCGTATCTGGAAGGCGCCAAGCGGATTGCCTATGGCGCGCGGGCCATCACCGAGGGTGGTCTTCAGTCTGTTCCCAAACTGGCCTTCCCCGGCGGCGTGCTGATCGGCTGCTCGGCGGGCTTCGTCAATGTGCCGCGCATTAAGGGCAGCCACAATGCCATGAAGACCGGCATGATGGCCGCTGAGCAGGCCTTTGCCGCGATTACTGCGGGCCGTGAGGGTGATGAGCTGGTCGAATATCAGAGCGCCTATGAAGGCTCATGGGTGGCCAAGGAACTGAAGCTGGTGCGTAACGCCAAGCCCATCCTGTCCAAGTTCGGCACCCTGATCGGTGGCGCGCTGGGCATGTTTGACATGTGGTGCACGTCCCTTCTGGGCGGCTTCTCGTTCTTCGGCACCATGAAGCATGGCAAGCCGGACTATGCCTATACCGGGCTGGCCAAGGACTATAAGCCCATTGTCTATCCCAAGCCCGATGGTGTGATCAGCTTCGATAAGCTGTCCAGTGTGTTTCTGTCGGCGACCAATCATGAAGAGGACCAGCCCGCGCACCTGACGCTGAAGGACCCATCGGTGCCGATCTTGGTTAACCTGCCCAAATATGGCGAACCGGCGCGGCTTTACTGCCCCGCAGGCGTCTATGAGGTGCTCTATGACGAGGCGGGGAACAATCCGAAGTTCCAGATCAACGCCCAGAACTGCGTGCACTGTAAGACCTGCGACATCAAGGATCCGTCGCAGAACATCAACTGGACCACGCCCGAAGGCGGCGGCGGCCCCAACTATCCCAATATGTAATAAGTTATTTTCGGTTCGGGGCAGGCCTGAGACGGTCTGCCCCTTGAAACCTTGGGTGAAACAGAAGACCTTTGGGTCATGTTTGATTTTGCCCCCTCTGTACGTCTTCGCTCACTCGCTCTCACGCTCTTGTCTAGCGCATCGCTGACCCTAGCGGGCTGCGCCTCGGTTCCCACTGCCCCCGATGGTCCTATGCAAGAGCCCTATGTTCCGATGGTAAGCCAGGAGGCCTCGGTCTACGCCCTCTATATGGCAGGCCAGACGGCGATCAATTCAGGTCGCAGTGCAGAGGCTGCGCGATATTTCGCTCAGGCCCAGACCTTGGATAGCAGCAATAGTATGCTGGCGGAGCGCACCTTTACCGCGGCCCTGTTGTCGGGCGACGTGTCGACTGCGGCCAAGATGGCTGAGTTCACCAGCGGCGATGCCAAGGATGGCACCAAATCTTTGGGCCAGTTCGTGCGTGCGGTCGATGCGATGGGAGCCGTTGATCCAGCTCAGGCAAAATTTGCCTTTGAGCTGCTGAGTCAGAAGGATTTCGATCCCTCCTATAAGGTCTCAACCGAGCTTCTCTTGCCCTATGCGGCGGCCATGGCCGGTGACTGGGATGCGGCACTTGCCACGCCCGCGCAAACCAAGGATCGGTTTGCCTCCTTCTTTGCCACCCTCAATCAGTCGCAGTTGTTGGAGCGTCGCGGTAAGATCGACGAGGCGACCAAGGCCTATCAGAGCCTTATGGCAACGGGGGACGGCAGCGGCTTTTTAGCCGGGGCGTACGGCGCGTTCCTAGAGCGTCAAGGTCGCAAGGCCGAGGCCATCGGTATCTATGATGCTGTTCTGGCGGGCGATGCCAGCGACGTGACCGCCTTGGGTGCCAAGGTCCGGCTGGCCAAGAAGAGGCCTGCACCGCCCCTGCCATCCTTACAAAAGGGCGCAGCAGCGACCTTGATGGCAACCGCCGTAGCCGCCGTGGGGCAGCGTCAACCCCAAGGCGGACTGATCTATCTTCGACTGGCCCTAAGGCTTGATCCGAGCCTTGATGAGGCCTTGCTCCTCATTGGCGACCTAATGACCAGCGCCAAAGACAATATGGCGGCGACAGCGGCCTATTCGCAGATCGCGCCGTCCAGCACGCGCTATGGCGAGGCCCGCAACCGTCTGGCCTGGGGGCTCCAAAGGGCCGGCGACAATGAGGCTGCGATCAAACTGGCCGAAGAGACGGTCAAGCAGCGGCCAAAGGATGTCGATTGCCTATCGACCCTAGCGGACCTTCTTCGCACGGCGGAACGGTTCGAAGAGTCGATCAAGATCCTCGACCGTGTGATCACCATGCGCGGCGAGACCGCCGAGTGGGGCTATTATTTCATGCGCGGCATTGCGCTGGAGCGATCGGGCAAGTGGACCGCTGCCGAGGCTGATTTGAAAAAGGCCCTCGACCTCAATCCCACTGAACCCGAGATCATGAACTATCTGGGCTATTCTTGGATCGATCGCGGTGAAAATTTGGATCAAGGTTTGGCGCTCATCCGACAGGCGCTAACGGGCCGTCCCGGCTCTGGCGCGATTGTAGATAGCCTTGGCTGGGCCTATTACCGCTTGGGAGACTTCAAGCGCGCGGCGGATATGCTCGAGCAGGCCGTACAGATGGAGGCGGCAGACGCCGACGTCAATAACCACCTCGGCGATGCCTATTGGCGCGTCGGACGTAAGGTCGAAGCGAAATATCAATGGGATCGGGTCTTGACCCTTCAGCCTACGGATAAGATGAAGGCCGAGGTTGAAGCCAAGTTGAAGGATGGTCTACCGGAACTGACCGGACCGCCTGCGCCGCCTTTGCGCGCCGATCCTCTGCCCGGTGGGGGAACCCCTACGTGAGCCTGGCGGCCTTTGCTCCGGCTAAGATCAATCTGTTCCTCCATGTCGGCGGATTGGACGAAAACGGCTATCATCCCCTGTCGAGCCTGATGGTCTTTGCCGATTTCGGCGATCGGATTTCGGTTGAGGCTGCCGATGCCATCACCATCGCGCTGGACGGTCCCTTTGCCGACGCTTTTGCGGATGAAAACCTTTCGGACAATCTGGTCACGGCGGCGGTGCGCAAGATCTTGTCAGTGATCAAGGGCCCGCAACCGCCCTTTCGGATAGTCTTGACCAAGAACTTGCCGGTGGGCGCGGGTCTGGGCGGCGGTTCTAGTGATGCCGGGGCGACCTTGCGGCTCTTGCGCAGTGCGTTAAACCTGTCGATCAAAGATCAGGACCTGCAGGATATGGCGGCAAGCCTTGGCTCTGACGGTGCGGCTTGTCTGTGGGGCGAGCCGGTGATTGCGGAGGGGCGCGGCGAGATCCTGTGCAAGCCCCCTCAAATGCCGATCCTCCACGCGGTTCTGGTCAATCCTGGAATTGTTTGCACGACGCCTGATGTTTTTCGCGCCTTTGATGAGGCGGGTGGGGTAGGCGATGCCTATACGCCCAACCTGCCGCCCGTGATTGAGACAGTCGAAGAGGTTGCGGCCTATCTGACCTATTGCCGCAATGATCTAGAAGGGCCTGCGGTTCGGCTCCACCCTGAGATTGGTGAAGTGCTCGAGGCCTTACGTGAGGAGCCAGAGACGCTGCTGGCGCGGATGTCGGGGTCAGGCTCGACCTGTTTTGCGCTCTGCGCCAGCCAGATCGAGGCCGAGGGGTTGGTTGACCGTCTAGAGCAGATGCGTCCTGACTGGTGGATCAAGAAGTGCCGCATCGGCGGGCCTTGGCCGCAGGACTAATGCCCAAACGAAAACGGGGGCCCCCAAGGACCCCCGTTCCGCAGACTTGGGCGTAGAGCCTTGTCTTAGTGCATAGCTTCGCCGTGCAGGGATGCGTCGAGACCCTCGACTTCGCCCTCTTCGTTGACCCGCAGGCCAACCGTGTACTTACAGATCATCAGGATGATGTAGGTGGCCAGACCCGACCACAGGATGGTCACGCCGACGCCCATGGCCTGCTTCATCACCGAGGCACCTTCGCCAAGGCTGTTGATGGTGGCGTCCGCGAGCAGACCGGTGAGGAGCGCACCGATGATACCGCCGATGCCATGAACGCCGAAGGCGTCGAGGCTGTCATCATAGTTGAAGATCTTCTTGAGCCAAACGGCGCTAACATAGCAGCCTGCACCAGCAATCAGGCCGATGATCAGGGCGCCTTGGGGGTTCACAAAGCCCGCGGCAGGGGTGATGGCCACCAGACCGGCAACCGCACCCGAGGCTAGGCCCAGCATGCCGGGCTTCTTACGCTCAACCCACTCTACGATCATCCAAGACAGGGCCGCAGCCGCAGCGGCGACTTGGGTGTTCAGCATTGCAGCAGCGGCAATACCATCTGCGGCCCATTCCGAACCGGCATTGAAGCCGAACCAGCCCACCCACAGGAGCGAGGCACCGATCATCGTATAGACGAGGTTGTGCGGCGCCATATTTTCGGAGCCGTAACCCTTACGCTTACCCAGAACCAGAGCGCAGACCAGGCCCGCGACGCCGGCATTGATGTGAACCACGGTGCCGCCCGCGAAGTCGAGCACGCCAGCGGTCGAGAGGAAGCCGCCGCCCCAGACCCAGTGACAGACAGGCGCATAGACGAAGATGGACCATAGGGTCGTGAAGACCAGGAGGGTCGAGAACTTCATGCGCTCTGCGAAGGCACCGGCAATCAGGGCTGGGGTGATGATCGCGAAGGTCATCTGATAGACGACCCACAGCATTTCAGGCAGGCCCTTGGCCACTGCGTAGGCGGTATCGACCCGCACATTGTTCAAGAAGAAGGCATCGAAGCTGCCGATGTAGGGCTGCAGGGCCGACGATGGGTTATAGCCCAAGGCGAGGCTGTAGGTGCAGACCATCCACACCACCGTCACCAGTGCGGTGATGGCAAAGGATTGGGCAACCGTGGCAATGACGTTCTTCTTGCGCACCATGCCGCCGTAAAACAGGGCAAGGCCAGGAATGGTCATCAGCAGGACAAGGGCGGTGGAGGTCAAAATCCAAGCCGTGCCGCCGGAGTCCAGCTCCAGAGGGGCTTGGTGCGCCAGCAAGGCGGGGGCGGGCGCAGCGGCCTCTTCGGCAGCCGGAGCCGACGAGGCGGGCAGGGCCGCTTCGGTACTGTCAGCGGGAGCCGAGGAGGCGGCAGGTGCTGCGTCTTGAGCGTGGGCGGACGGCGCGGTCATCAGACCGCCTCCGACCAGGACGGCTGCGAGCATCAGGCCGCTAAGCCCCTTGCCGATCAGCCCTTTAAAGGCGGTGAGTTTCATGGTGGAGATCCCCAATATCTGGTCTTAAAGAGCCGATGAGCCGGTTTCGCCGGTACGGATGCGCACCGCTTCTTCGACGTTGAGTACGAAAATCTTTCCGTCGCCGATCTTGCCGGTTCCGGCAGCGGCCTTGACGGCTTCGATGGCACCGGCGACGGCACCATCGTCAACAACGGCTTCAAGCTTCATCTTCGGAACGAAGTTCACTTGATATTCCGCGCCGCGATAGATTTCGGTCTGTCCCTTCTGACGGCCATAGCCCTTCACTTCAGAGACAGTCAGGCCTTCGACGCCAGCTTTCACGAAGGCTTCACGCACCTCGTCGAGCTTGAAGGGCTTTATGATCGCAATGATCAGTTTCATCCGTTCGCTCCCGCGCGTTCGAGCCACCGCGCGTCCCTCGAAATTGGTCCTAACCGACAGGCCATCGGGGTCTCGCCGCGCCTGATCGACATCCAGAGGCTAGACACCCGAGCGGCTGGCACCGAACTCCCCGTCGTTAAATCGGGCCCTTTCTTGTTCGTTGCCTGAATTTCGGGCGCCGGGTTCGGTCTGCGGTTAAAATTTAGGCGCGCCCTCTGGTGCCGTCTTCGGTATCAAAACCGCAGTCCCGAAATTAGTCCGTACATTGAAGGGCGCTTGCGACGCCGAAAGCTTGATGCAAGCGCCAACGCGCCCTATGGTCCGCCCACTTTTCTTTAAGGAATTTAGCGGTCCATGGTCGATGCCAATGCTCCCTCCGGTTCCCTAGGTGCTAGCGCGCCTAGCGCCTCGCAGGGCCTGTCCTTTCAGAACCTGATCCTGACGCTGCAAGACTATTGGAGCCGTCAGGGCTGTGTGATCTTGCAGCCCTACGATCTCGAGGTCGGGGCAGGGACCTTGCACCCCGCCACTGTCCTGCGGGCCTTGGGTCCAAAGTCGTGGAAAGCGGCCTATGTGCAGCCCTCGCGGCGCCCCGGCGATGGCCGCTATGGCGAAAACCCCAACCGCTTGCAGCACTATTACCAATATCAGGTGATCTTGAAGCCGAACCCCAAGGACATGCAGGCCCTCTATCTCGGCTCGCTGGCCGCCATTGGTCTGGACCCCACGCTGCACGATATGCGCTTTGTTGAGGATGACTGGGAAAACCCCACCGTCGGGGCCTGGGGCTTGGGCTGGGAGGTCTGGTGCGACGGGATGGAGGTCAGCCAGTACACCTATTTCCAACAGGTCGCGGGCATGGATGTCGATCCGGTCGCGGGCGAACTGACCTATGGCTTAGAGCGTCTGGCCATGTATGTGCAGGGCGTCGACAATGTCTATGATCTGCGCTTCAACGACGACGGCGCCTCCTATGGCGACGTGTTCCTCGAGAACGAACGCCAGTTCAGCGCCTTTAACTTCGAGGTCGCCGATGTCGAGACCCTCAAGCGCCAGTTCGAAGATATGGTCGCTCAGGTCAGCCGCATTCTTGAGCATCGTGGCCCGCAGGGCCAACGTTTGGCATTGCCTGCCTATGACCATGTTCTAAAGGCCAGCCACCTGTTCAATCTGATGGATGCGCGCGGGGCCATCGCGGTCGCTGAACGTCAAAGCTACATCGGCCGCATCCGCGACCTTTGCAAAGCCACCGCCGCTGCGTGGGTGGAGTAGGTCCCATGCCCCAGCTGCTTCTCGAACTGTTCTCCGAAGAGATCCCCGCCCGTATGCAGGCCCAGGCCGGCCGCGACCTTGAGCGCATGGCGCGCGAGCGTCTGGCCGAGGCCGGCTTCTTGCCCGAAGCGGTCAAGTCCTTTGCCGGTCCGCGCCGCCTGACGCTGGTCATTGAAGGCCTTCCCGCCGCTCAGCCTGACCGGACCGAGGAACGCAAGGGGCCAAAGGTTGGCGCGCCGCAGGCCGCCCTCGACGGGTTCTTGCGCTCGACCGGTCTGACCCAAGACCAACTGACTGAGCAGGGCGGCGTCTATTTCGCCCTGAGCGCCAAGCCGGGTCGTCCGACGCCCGAGGTGATTGCCGAGATGGTGCCCGCCATCATCCGCGCCTTCCCTTGGCCCAAATCGATGAAGTGGGGCACCGGTTCCCTGCGCTGGGTTCGGCCCCTGCAACGTATTCTCTGCGTCTTTGACGGCGAGGTCGTGCCTTTTGAGATCGAGGGCATTGTCAGCGGCGACATGACCGAGGGCCACCGGTTCATGGGCTCACGCGCCCCGTTCCGTGCCCGTCATTTCGAGGCCTATGCCGCCGGGCTTGAAGCCAATTTCGTGGTGCTCGATCCCGAAGAGCGTAAGGCCCGCATCCTTGAGGGCGCGCGCACCCTCTGTTTTGCCCGCAGTGTGGAACTGGTTGATGATCAGGGCCTACTGGATGAGGTCGCGGGTCTGGCCGAATGGCCCACCCCGATCTTGGGCGACATGGACCCGGCCTTTTTGGACCTGCCGCCCGAGGTGATCCGCACCTCCATGCGCACGCACCAGAAGTACTTTGCCGTGCGTGATCCCAAGACCGGCGGCCTCGCGCCCAACTTCCTTGTTGTGTCCAATATTGAGGCACGCGATGGCGGCCATCTGGTCTCGATCGGCAATGCGCGGGTCCTGTCGGCGCGTCTGAACGATGCGCGGTTCTTCTGGGATGAGGACCGCAAGACGCCGCTGCAAACGCGGCTTGAAAAGCTAAAGAGCGTCACCTTCCACGCCAAGCTGGGCACGCTCTATCAGCGCGCCGAGCGGATTTCGGCTCTGGCTGGCCAGATTGCCGAGCTGATCGGCGCGGACAAGGCTCAGGCTGAGCGGGCAGGGCTGCTCGCCAAGGCCGACCTGACCTGCGGCATGGTCGGTGAGTTCCCCGAGCTGCAAGGCCTGATGGGCGGGTACTATGCCCGCCAGCAGGGCGAGCCCGACGCCATAGCCGACGCCATCCGCGACCACTACAAACCCCAAGGCCCCGCTGATAGTGTGCCGACCGCGCCGGTCAGCGTGGCCGTGGCTCTGGCCGAAAAGCTGGACACGCTGGTCGGGTTCTTTGCCATCGACGAGAAGCCGACGGGCTCGAAGGACCCCTATGCGCTGCGTCGTGCGGCCTTGGGGGTAATCCGGTTGATCTCGGACAACAGTCTGTCGATTGATCTGTCCAAGATTGCTGCCGGCCACGCTAAGGCATCATTCGCGGTGTCAGCGCCCGATACATCTCTGATTGCCTTTGTCATGGACCGTCTTGGCGTTTCCTTGCGCGATCAGGGCTATCGGCATGATTTCGTGCAGGCGGCATTCAGGAGCGCAGCTTTGGATCAAATCGATCTGGGTCAGATGATCGGACGGGTTGAGGCGCTGACTGGTTTCCTCAAGACCGATGACGGTGCCAACCTGCTCAGCGGTTTCAATCGCGCGGCCAGTATCCTCGCTGCGGAAACCAAAAAGGGCGGCGCGGCCATGGTCGGTCAACCCGTGCAGATCGCTGGCGCGCCCGCTGAAGAGACCGCCTTGCTAGAGGCTTGGGCGGCCATTGAGCCACGCGTTGATGAGGCCCTGTCCACGGACGACTACACGTCGGCCATGTCGGCTCTGGCGGGACTTCGGGCACCGGTGGATGGGTTCTTTGACAAGGTCTTCGTGAACGACCCTGATCCTGCTCTGCGCGATAATCGCCTGCTGCTGCTCACAGCGGTGCGTGACACCATGCAGCGCGTCGCAGACTTTTCCTTGATTAACGGGTGAGATGACCATGGCGAACGATAGCGCGACCCCCATCCGTTGGGTCTATGGCTTTGGCGGCGGCAGTGCCGATGGCGATGCCAAGATGAAGAACCTCTTGGGCGGCAAGGGGGCTAATCTGGCCGAGATGAGCGCGCTGGGCCTGCCTGTCCCGCCCGGCTTCACCATCACCACCGAGGCCTGCGTCCACTATTACAGCAACGATAAGACCTATCCGGCGCACCTCGAAGATCAGGTCCGGGCCGGTCTGGCCAAGGTCGAGGCCATTACCGGCAAGGTCTTTGGCGATCCGGCCAATCCGCTGCTCGTGTCGGTACGGTCCGGGGCGCGCGCCTCTATGCCGGGCATGATGGATACGGTTCTGAATCTTGGCCTGAACGATGCGACGGTCGAGGGTCTGGCCAAGCTGTCCGGCGACCGGCGCTTTGCCTTCGACAGCTATCGCCGCTTCATCCAGATGTATTCCAACGTCGTGCTCGATCTGGACCATCACATGTTCGAAGAGATCCTCGACGAGCATAAGGACCGGCTGGATGTCAGCATCGACACCGCCCTCAGCGCCGAAGACTGGGAAGCGGTCGTTGCCGACTATAAGGCCGCCGTCGAGCGCGAGTTGGACCGTCCCTTTCCGCAAGACCCTGCCGCCCAGCTCTGGGGCGCGGTCAGCGCCGTTTTTGCCAGTTGGATGAACGAGCGGGCCAAGTTCTATCGCCGCATGCACGATATCCCCGAAAGCTGGGGTACGGCGGTCAATGTCCAGTCGATGGTGTTCGGCAATATGGGTGAGACCTCGGCAACGGGCGTGGCCTTTACCCGCAATCCCTCGACCGGCGAGACGCGGCTCTATGGCGAGTTCCTGATCAATGCCCAGGGCGAGGATGTGGTGGCCGGTATCCGCACGCCGCAAAGCCTGACCAAGATCGCCCGCGAAGAGATGGGCGAGAACGCCCCTTCGATGGAAGAGGCCATGCCCGAGGTCTTTGGCCAGTTCAAATCCGTGGTCGAGCGGCTGGAACGCCACTATCGCGACATGCAGGACATTGAGTTCACGGTCGAGCAGGGCGTTCTCTATATGCTCCAGACCCGCAACGGCAAGCGCACGGCCAAGGCGGCCTTGAAGATCGCCGTCGATATGGCCGCTGACGGCATGATCACCCAGGAAGAGGCGATCTTGCGCGTGGAGCCCTCGGCGCTGGATCAGCTCTTGCACCCCACCATCGATCCCAAGGCTGAGCGCAATGTCGTGGCTCAGGGCCTGCCTGCCTCGCCCGGCGCAGCGACGGGGACGGTCGTGTTTGATTCCGAAGAGGCTGAGCGCCTCGGCAATTCCGGCCATTCGGTCATTCTGGTCCGTGATGAGACCAGCCCCGAAGACATTCACGGCATGCATGCGGCGCGCGGCATTGTTACGGCGCGCGGGGGTATGACCAGTCACGCCGCTGTGGTCGCGCGCGGTATGGGGCGTCCCTGCGTCTCCGGTGCCGGTGAAATCCACATCGACGCCAAGGCGGGCGAGTTCCGCTGTCGGGGCCGGACCTTCAAGGCGGGCGACATCATCACCATCGACGGCTCGCGCGGCGAGGTTCTGGCCGGCGCGGTCAAGATGGTTGAGCCTGAACTGACCGGTGACTTCGCCACCCTGATGGTTTGGGCGGACAAGGTGCGCCGCCTGAAGGTACGCGCCAATGCCGAGACGCCTTTGGATGCCCAGACGGCCCGTCAGTTCGGTGCCGAAGGCATCGGCCTTTGCCGCACCGAGCACATGTTCTTTGACGCCGACCGGATCGCAGCGGTTCGCGAGATGATCTTGGCCGATGATGAGGCGGGGCGCCGCCTCGCCTTGGCTAAGAT
>Ga0209444_10001772_pt1 | contig 11879 bp, 13 predicted proteins | sample LauGreFaBDMM15DN_2_FD_188215 | JGI IMG/M metagenome (GOLD analysis project Ga0209444, IMG submission 188215) | Freshwater lake microbial communities from Lake Michigan, USA - Fa13.BD.MM15.DN (SPAdes) (version 2) | ecosystem: Environmental > Aquatic > Freshwater > Lake | place: Lake Michigan...
TGTCTCTCTGACAGTTTTAATTGGAAGCAGTCGTCTATAGCGTGTATACATTCATGTAACAATGTATCTGCCTCCGCTAAGGGGTGCTGACCAGACTTTATTTTAATTGCATAATCGTCATAGTTGTACTCTCCCAGTTGTTCTGGGAATACATCTACAACCTTAATCGGCACTTCTCTGCCAATAATACTTAGAGAAGTTGGTAGCATTATATGTCTTGCCTCTTGTCATACCACAAATATCAACATCAGTCAATACTACATTAAGGCACATTCAGCTCTTCGTCTTTTGTCAAGACCAGCTAACACCCTGCCACCGCCCTTGTTCCACTTGAGAAGTTCTTCTTTAGCCCCTTCCCAATCCTCTGCCACCACTTTGCGTCTAAGCGTAGAAGACTGTAGTCTTCCCACACCTAGATTATAACAAAAGTCTACAATGGCATTTAATCTTTTCTCATGTGCTGCTAGATTGGGACACAACCTAAGAGCACCGGGAAGATATGTATGATGAAGCTCAATCATTAATAAGTCATGAGCTTCTTTCTCGCTCATGGGTGGATCAGTTAAGACCACCTTGCGTCCATCACCATAGTATGTACTGCCAAAGCCAATAGTGGCTACGTTGGCAGGACATAAGTAGGGCTTGCTTCTAAAGCCCTCAAACTTCTTGCAGAGTTCTGCTGCAATATCTAAGTTCATAATCCACGCTTGGACAGTGTACGATCAAGGAACCAATAGTTAATTGTTCCTGACAACAGAGCTGAGAAGTCTGGTGTCATCATAGTCTTAAACACTTCAACGGCTGGAGCACCTGCAAGCCATGCATTCCATGCAAACCAGACATGGATAAAGCTCCAAACAAACAGCACCCAGTAGGTAACAACTGGCCTGACAGATGCGGATAAAGATGCAACCCACCCACCAGCAGCTTTAACCATCGTTGCTTGCTGTTCAATGGCTGATTGAAAGGCTCCCATGACACCTACGTCTACAGCAGCTTCTCTTTGTGCGCCTATTTCTGCGAGTTTCTGTGCGCCTCTTTGCTGCTCCAAATCGCATTGAAACTTAAACATGTTAAGCTCATGACTGCGTTCATTCTTCTTATCCATCCATTTCAATACTTCAGGAGCAAGACGGAAGACACCACCAAAGATAGATCCTAATATACCACCAGAAAGAATATCAAGCATTAGTCGCCCCTTTTACAATGTTTATCATCATCATGAGATAGTTTTACACCAGCTAATAGGCCAATAAAGCCACCAATAATAGTTTGAAATGCCGGAGATATTAGTTTAAATATCTCTGCATTATCTACTTCTTTTGCCCATAAGCCTAATACAAATGCAGACACCATAGCCAACACAGAAATACATAATGTAAAGCTAACCATGAATGTTACATAGAATGTCAATTTACTTTTTATATCTTCCATTTAAGTCTCCTACACATATACATCTAGTTTACGGTTTGTAAATATCTCAAGACTTAGTTGATTGCGTTCTGCTTTCTTCACATACAACTCAAACTCAAGATCGTCAATTTTGTCTTTTACTTTATGCATCTTTAACGCTTGTGCATATTCTTCTTGTAAGCGTTCAGCCCTTCGCTCAAGCGCATCCGTCCTGTTTGGGTAGCCCTCTGGCTGCACCATTGGATACCACTTGTGAATTGGTGGAATCATTTCTTCTCCCGTTCAAGCGCATTCTTGTAGGCTCTAACTACCAAATGTCTTAATTCTGCGCTATCCGCACTACCACCCCATTCTGATAAGTTGTTCCAAATAACTACCATGTCTTTACTTGAACATAAGTTTTGATGGTTATTTAACCACATAGACATTTGTTGATGACGTTCTGAAGGGTTATGAATTTTGTAAGCTATACCATAAAACTCCCGAACACTGCACTTGTCTTCTGCTGCTGAAACAAGTAAGCTCACTATCAATAGTGCAGCTATTACCCATTTCATTATTGATGTAGTTTATTTTCTATAGCAAGCCAAATGGCTCCACAGAAAGCACCAATAATTAATATAGGTTTAACTGCTTTAGCAAGCCACTCAAGCACAATGAAAGCACCAGCGGCTGCATTGAATGCAGCAACCACAGTTTGTGTGTTCTTATCTAACTGATCCACCTTAGCTTCAACTTCGCATAGGCGTTCATAGATTTGAGCGTGGGTGACTTCGTCTTGCATGATTAAGCAGACCAAGGCAGGGCTGTATTTGCAGGGCTGACAGGCGGTGTAATCATGCTGTCAATTTGTCCTTGCACAGTAGCCTGTGAGCTTGTAATAGCTGACTCAGGAATCCAGCCAATAACGGTGGCTTCAGTCAGGCTGGCGTAGGGGATGAATGCACCCTCTTGGTCAGCAGAGTTAAACGTAGTGTTGCCACCGATAGAGGCAGTGTAAGTGCCGTCTACGCCTGTGACTTCCCACAAAGCATTGACCACATAGTTAGGGTCTGGCTGTTGGAGGGTGTACATAGCCGTGATACGGGTTGTAAAAGTTGTTGCCATGATTAGGCTCCTTGATTAAGCTGAGATTTGAGGCTATCCACTTCGGCTTTGAGTTCTTTAATGGCGTTAATTGCGTACCAAATTAGGTTATCAGTATCGACAGACATAACGCCTGTAGATTCGGTCTTTACGCACTCAGGCAATACAGCTTGCAATTCTTGAGCAATGACACCCAACTGAACGCCTGATCTAAGGACTGCATCGGCGGGTTTGAGTTCTGCATCAACTTCTTCAGGCAAGCGGTATTCAAAGTTACGCACTTGAATTTGGTTAAGTTTTTCTAAGCCAATGTTGTTGTCAACAATGTTTTTCTTTAGACGCTGGTCAGAAGTCGTTGACCATGAAGATGAGTTGTTGCCTTGGTAGACACCGCCACCACTAGGGGCAATAAACCCCGTACTAGAACCTTTACCAGTAGCACTTGGGCCAATGACGATTTCATGAGTATTTGATACGGCACTACCTCGTGCGGCGGCTCCAATATAAGTATTTTGAGTGCCTGTAGTCGTGCTGGTCGTGTTGTGACCCGCTTGCCACCCGATAAAGGTGTTGTAGTCACCAGTTGTTTGATAACCGCAGAATGCACCAAGATACGTGCCAAAACTTGAATTACTGGCTTCGCCAGCCCTGTCTCCTATTATTATGTTGTGTGTACCCGTTGTAAGGTTATACCCAGAATTACGCCCCATTGAAATATTTGAATTACCAGTTGTGCATTTGCCTAAAGCATTGTCACCAACTGCTGTGCAACCATTCTCATATAAATTAGTTGTGCTTGTATAACTTGCAAGTGCGCCGTTACCAATAGCTACGTTAGAAAAAGCACCATTTACCATGCTACCTAATGCGTTGACACCAATAGCCACGTTGTAGCTACTTGTAGTAAGTGCATCAGCGGCGTTATAGCCAATCGCAATGTTTTGTGTTCCTGAGGTTTGTGCTTTTAATGCGTTTATACTAATCGCAACACTGAGGTCACCCGAAGTGTTTGCATATAATGCTGAATGACCTACAGCCGTGTTGTTACTGGCGTTGTTTGTATAAAGTGCTTGATAACCTATAGCAGTATTATTGCCACCTGAGGTTTGTGTGTAAATTGCTTGATAACCTACAGCAACGTTTTGCTGTCCTGTGTTGTTGAAGTAACTAGCTTGATAACCAACGGCAGTATTGCCAGATGCAGAGGTGTTGCCACGAAGTGCTGAACGACCTATAGCTGTGTTGTAAGAGCCCGTGCTTGCAGTTGTGTTTGCATAAGCATCATCTCCCAATGCAGTGTTTTCAACGCCTGTTGTTACGCTTGTTGCCGAACCTGCCCCAACAAATGTATTACTGCTTCCAGTTGTTACAGCATAACCCGCTTGCAATCCAATAAAAGTTCCTCTTGTCGCAGTGTTTGTATATCCAGCCTGATAACCTACAGCAGTGTTGTTAGATGCTGTGTTAAGGCGTAAAGCACTAACACCCATGGCTGTATTGTATGAACCCGAAATATTAGTTATTAAAGTATTAAATCCCATGGCTGTGTTAGATGCGCCAATCGTGTTTGCATACAGAACGGCACTACCCATTGCCGTATTTTCTGCGCCACTTGTGTTTGCAGTTAAAGCACTCCAACCAAAAGCGGTTGTGCCTTGAGAGCCAGAGCCACTATTACTTGCGCCAGCCGCATATCCAATAGCAGTCAAATAAGGTGCTGCACCACTTGTTGTTTGACTGCCATACACAGTACCCAATGCAGTAGGCGTAGCGGCAGAAGCACCAGAAGCCGCAATCGTAATTGCTCCAGAACCGTTTGTAATGGTAATGTTTGAACCCGCTGTTAATGTTGTACGAGTAAAGCCTGTTCCATTACCAATATCCAAAGCACCATTGGCAGGGGTTGTTGTTAAACCTGTACCGCCATTGCCTATTGGAAGCGTTCCAGTTACGCCTGTAGATAAAGGAAGACCTGTCAAATTGGTTGCTGTACCGCTTGCAGGTGTACCTAATGGCCCACCAGTATCAAGCAGCCTGACCCACGCACTGCTGTGAGCAAAATACATTGCACCAGCCGCATGACTATGAGCAATAGCCCCGTGATAAGTTGCCGCAGAGGGGAAGTTAGCTACGTCAGCATAGTAAAAAGGGATCACAGACCCAACTGAGGGTGCAGTGATTGCACCTGTGCCTGAGACAGTTACTAAACTGTTCTTCACTAACTTACCTGTAGCACCATCAAATAAAGTGATTGCAGTATCTGTTGCAGAGGCTGGACCAACAACATCGCCTGTGCCAGAAGCCGCAATAGTTATTGAGCCACCACCATTCGTAATTGTTACGCCAGTACCCGCTGTTAAAGTTGTCTTAGTTAAGGTATTACCAGTGGTGTTACCAATAAGAAGTTGACCATTGGTGTAGGAGGTTTGACCTGTGCCGCCATTTGCTACAGCAAGAGTGCCAGCCAAGGTCACTGTTCCTGATGTAGTAACTGGCCCACCGCTTGTCGTTAGTCCTGTCGTGCCACCGCTTACATCAACGCTCGTAACTGTTCCCGAACCCGCTGGTGTAGACCAAACACCATCACCACGCCAAAACGTAGAAGCAGATGCAGAGGTTCCACCATTTAAATTAGTAACGGGTAGATTGCCTGTTACGCCTGTAGATAAAGGAAGTCCAGTGGCATTAGTTAAAACAGCACTTACTGGAGTACCAAGTGCAGGTGCTACTAAAGTTTTATTGCTAAGCGTAGTTGTGCTTGCTGCCGTAACAATATTAGTAGGTGTAATGATTCCAGAGAGTGCTACTGTTGCCATAATTAAGCTCCTTGTCGTGCGGCTTCAGCCGCAGCCTGTGCCGCCTGATAAGCAGCAATGCACTCCGCTGTCCAGACTGTATTGCAGATTGCAACGACATTTGCAGGAACGCCTGTTAGGTCTTGTGCGGGTGTAAGGCTTGAGCGATGGTAAGTCTTTGTGAGTTCTACGCCATCCTCCATGATGCGAGTAGCCTCACGATAAAGAACAGACCCATTCTCTTGAACAGTAATTTGGTCAATGACCACTTGTTTTGTTAAAGACATTTTAATTTCCTTTTAAGTTAAGTGTCCATCTAAGCCATCCGACTTAGACATCTGTTATGTAAGAAAGTGTGCCGCCAATTTCAAATGTTGATGTTGGCAAATTAGTTGCAACTAAATTAGTATTACCACCATTGTTGTCAATATTTAAATTTAAAACTGTACTGTTTGAAGAAACAAAACCACCAAGAGTTCCTGTTACTGAAACTAAAGCAGCAGTTCTCAATGATGGAGTTGGTCGATAACCACTAAATGACGCTGTGCTTGAAGATGCAAAAGGCAAACCCGTTAATGTTATGTCTCCACTTAATGTATTTCTTGTAGTAGCATATACCCAGAAATTAACAGTAACCATCTTTCCAACTTTTACATATATTCCATCTCTTGAGGTATAAGTTCCAGCACCACCGCCAGAACCAGTAAGTGTTGGAGTAAATATTCCTTCTTCATAATCGTCCAACGTATTAGCGTCTGTACTTGCTGCCTGTGTTGCAGGAAATTTAATGCCAGCCGAATCTGATGGAATACGCAATCGTTCTGTGGCATTGGTTGAAAAGATAATTGAATCGCCACTATTCATACCAAATAAATCTAAATCGCCATCCGCTTTTAAAGAGATTTTATTTGAGCTGTGAGCAATATAAAAAGAACCAGTAGACGCATCTGAAAAATGACCACTTACCTCCCCAGCAGCTGCAATAGTTATTGCGCCACGAACAGCAAACTTTCCATAAGTAACAGGTGAATTTGTCCCAATACCAACATTACCTGTGTTGTCAATCCGCATAGCCTCCGCACCACCTTCAGCAAAAGCAATGGTGTCAGCCGCAGGGAAGAATATACCTGTATTCGTGTCACCACTTGTTGTCAATGCGGGAAGTGCCGCAGTTCCAGCGGAGAATGTCGTAACACCTGTAGCAGCTAGTGTAGTAAACGCACCAGTATTAGCCGTAGTAGCACCTACAGTACCATTGATATTGATAGAGGCTGTACCAGTAAGATTAGTTACAGTACCACTTGCAGGAGTTCCCAATATAGGAGCAACAAGAGTTAATGCTGTGCCGTTAGTTGTAGCACCTGTAATACCACCAAATACACCCGCATTATTGTATTGAACTTGAGTTGTAGAACCACCCGGTGTTCCACCTCCAGATGCCGCAATGGTTTGGTTGGGCCATGTACCTGTAACAGTTATATTTGATCCCGCAACAATGCTAGGGGTTGCTGTTGCTGTGCCACCATTTGCTACGGGCAGTAAACCCGTCACGCCAGTTGTCAAAGGCAAACCCGTTAAGTTGGTTGCAACACCGCTTGCAGGAGTTCCTAAAACTGGTGCTGTTAATACTGGTGAGGTAAGCGTCTTGTTGGTAAGGGTCTGTGTTCCTGTTAACGTAACTGCTGTACCGCCATTACCACCAACCTGTGCAGCTACGTTCCATCCATAAGTTGCACCTGTATAAACAAGCGTAACAGTTGCACCTGTAATATCACAGACTAGCGTGTCACCAGCCGTGTTACCAGCAATCTTAATCAATGCTGTAGGGTCAATTGTTAAATTGTTTGTTCCCCATTGGCTAAACGAGTCAATCACAACAATAATATTACCTACTGATGGGCTTGTAGGTAAAGTAACTGTAAAAGCTCCACCTGTTGTATTTGTTAAAACACCATCATTATTTGCGGCTGTGTAGTTGGCTGTTTGGACTGCCGTGTAAGCAATACCGCCACCAGTAGGGGCTGCCCAAGCACCATCACCACGCCAAAAAGTTGATGCGCTTGCAGATGTTCCTGCATTTAAATTGGTTACTGGTAGATTACCTGTAACACCAGTAGTCAAAGGCAGACCAGTTGCATTGGTCAATGTGACAGATGTTGGTGTACCAAGAATAGGTGTAACCAAAGTAGGTGAAGTAGCAAATACAACAACACCCGTACCTGTCTCATCAGTCAAAGCAGAAAGCAAGTTTGCACTATTAGGAGTAGCTAAGAAAGTAGCAACGCCAGTTCCTAGACCAGACACGCCTGTTGAGATTGGAAGCCCTGTGGCGTTTGTTAAAGTTGCACTTGTTGGTGTACCAAGGATAGGAGTCACCAAGGTAGGAGATGTAGCAAATACTGCAGAGCCTGTTCCTGTTTCATCAGTCAAAGCAGCCAAAAGATTAGCAGAAGTAAATGAACCTAAAGACGCTGCATTGCCAACTGAAGTAATAGCACCAGTAAGGTTAGCGTTAGTAGTTACATTACCTGCTGTCAGACCAGCAGCAGTTCCTGTAATGTTAGTTCCTACCAAAGCAGATGGTGTTCCCAATGCAGGGGTAACCAATGTTGGACTAGTTGCAAAGACCAATGACCCTGTGCCTGTTTCATCAGTAACAGCAGAGATTAAGTTAGCAGATGATGGTGTACCCAAGAATGTTGCTACACCAGTACCAAGACCAGAAACGCCTGTAGAAATAGGAAGCCCTACGGCATTGGTCAAAGTCGCACTTGCTGGTATTCCAAGGATAGGGGTTACTAAGGTAGGGCTTGTTGCAAACACCAAAGCACCAGTTCCTGTTTCGTCAGTAACGGCAGAAATTAAGTTAGCAGATGATGGCGTACCCAAGAATGTTGCAACGCCAGTTCCTAAACCAGTCACACCCGTTGAGATTGGCAGACCCGTCAAGTTGGTTGCTACACCAGAAGCAGGTGTTCCCAATGCTGGAGTTACCAGTGTTGGCGAAGTGGCAAACACCAACGCACCAGTTCCTGTTTCGTCCGTAACAGCAGAAATCAAATTAGCACTATTTGGCGTAGCTAAAAAGATTGCTACGCCTGACCCAAGACCACTTACTCCTGTGCTGATAGGCAGACCAGTAGCATTTGTAAGCGTAACTGATGTTGGTGTTCCCAGCACAGCACCATTACCAAGCGTTGCAACACCCGTAACTGCTAAAGTGCTAGAAAGTGTTGCCGCACCAGAAGCCGATAGAGTTGTAAAAGCACCAGCAGCGGGGGTTGTTGCACCAATAGCTGTAGCATCAATAGTGCCTCCATTGATGTCAGCAGTGTCAGCAACTAAGCTGTCAATGTTAGCTGTGCCATCAATGTATAAGTCTTTAAATTCTAAGGAGCTTGTACCTAAGTCAATGTCGTTATCTGTCACTGGAACAATGACACCATCTTGGAAGCGTACCTGCTCAACAGTAGCAGCAGATACTTCAACAAACACACCATGACGATTGTTGGCTGTATCAGTGGCAATCTTATTTAATAAATCAGCGTCACCAACAACAGGAACAGGAGTTCCCTCAGCAGCAGTGCCATCATGCTTATGACCAGCAACAGCAGCAAAGGCATCACGCAGAGCATTAAGCTCATTATTAATTGGTGCTGCCCGTACAACTGCGGTAGGTACAATATCAGCAGCCGACTGTCTTACATAACCTGCCATTTAGTTTCCCCTTAGCGTCTGTCATTCATTGAATAATTCAAGACCAAGCCCTGAATTGTATGACTAGCATTCGTATCATTAGTCACATATTTGAAAGCAATGGAGAATCCAGAGCCTTCAATATTTACTTTCTCAACTGGTGATGGATTACCATCGTAAATTGCAGCAGCATCATAAACAGCTTCGTTATAATAAGCTGCTGCACCTGTTGTTGTCATTGTATAGTTAGCAGGATTAAACACATTTTGACTATCATCAAAGTCATAGCTAACACCTAGACTAATAGTAGAGCTTCCTTCACTACGCAAGAAGGTAGTAAAATTATAAAAGTTCTTTCTAATAGTAGGATCTTGGAAATAATAATAAGGTGTTTGATAGATACTTAAAATTGTAGAAGAATTAAAAGAACTACCTGTTTCTTGTTGATGTACCTTACCAGCAGCATCACCATGAATAACAACCTCATTTATTCCTATGTACCCACTGGAAGCGCAAGTAGCTGAAAAATCAAAGAGTTGACTAAACTCAAAAGCTACACCATTTTCACCAGCTCTCAGACCACCTAACAAACCAAAAGTTCCGTCTGATGGAAGAAACAACCTAAACTGTGACTTCTTACGAATAACTACAGAGCTTAATGTTTCTGGATCAATAGAACCAGCCACCATTTCTTGTAAGATTGCAGTAATTGTAAATTGAATTTGTTTTGAAATTGTTTCCAACTCAACATCATTAATTTTATTTGTACCTGATATTGGTCTAAACCCATCTGGCCCTAAGAATATTAAGCTACCACCAAGTTCTACCACACTATCAGGAACAACACAACCTAAATTTGTAGTCACTTCGCCAACCACAAAGTCAGCTATGTTAGTGCCTACCAAGCTCTTAATTGCATTCTTACCAAAGATGTACAGCGTATCTCTAAACTGTTTAATCTGAACAATCTCAAAGCCTACATTAATAACTGCAGCACCATTAGCTGGGTTAAAGTTTGTTTCTGCCAAAGGAGAAGAAACATATAAGTTATAAGGATCTGTTGTATCACCAGCTAAGAACAAGTGATTCTTAAAGGCAGCAGAAAACTTAGGACTATTAGGAGCATTGGCATCCGTAATTGGTGTATATGTAGTTCCATCATACACAGCCGCTGGATTGATTCCATCAGTTAATGCAAACTTAGAGGTGCTCCAATTAAATCTAGTAAACCTAACCTTCTTAACCCCCACCATCGTAACAGTTCCGGGAGTTGTAATTGCTACCCAAGTAGATGAAGAATTTACCCACCTATAAAAGTAGTCTGTACCAGAAGAAGGTTTGCGACAAGCAAAAATGCCATCATTCAAACCCTCGGCTACAAACACACCAAGAACACTACCTGTTCCTGTCACTGTTCCATAGCTATTAGCATATCCACTAATCCGTCTATATCCACCAGCAATGGCTGGCTCATAATTAATAAGCTGTGTGGCAGATCCGGGATACATCTCACCTTGAGATAGTACATCCCTATTGGTGTTCATTCCACCAATACAAGAAACCTTAAAGCCACTTATTCTGTCTGCCATTAAAACACTCTAGGATTAAAGGATGGCTTAACAATCATTGTTGAACGCATATACAAAGGCTCATCTAACAAAAGCCTACGCATTGTTCTAATACCTAGATCAAACTTCTCTTTATACATGGTTGCGCCTTGTTCATTAGATCTAAACATAAGCATATTAAACATAGCACCATCAAGCAACACACCATTAAACCTATCAGGAATAATAGCTACGTCTGTATCAGCAGACAGGGCAGCAGGAAAAGACCAATACTTATACTCAATTTCATAAGCCTGATCTGGTTTCGGAGTCACACCAAACTTAGACTCTTGTGTTTGATAAACAGCGACTGGAACACCACGGCCCCCAACACCTGTCATATCTTCATTGGGACGGTAATTATCTAAATGGTCTACATATGTCAAGACAGGTAGACGAGAAGGATCATTGTTTGCTGCTGTTAGCTGCTTAAGATAGAAACTTTCCCAATCAACACTAGACAAATCAGAAGGGAAGGAATATGTTCCCGTACCCGCTGTCATTGTTTGTGTATAAGTAGTAAGAGCAAAGGGCCATTCTTGAGCACCATGCATCAATTCTCTAATAGATGAATTGATAGCATTCTTGGCTAGAGCTTGAATGTTCCTAGCTCCAGCGAATTCGGTGGTGTCTAAAACAACCTCACCCATTCTTCGCAGCAATTCATTTGTTAAAGAAATAAATGTAGACATAATTTTTAAACAATAAAAGGGAGAGGCGGTTAAGCCCCTCCCTGCATCAACTAGCTATTAAGCCAGTTGCTCACGGTCTACAGTAGCAGGACCAACACGGTCTTGTGCGTCAACGATGACAGCAAAGACACGCACTGAGCCAGCACTCAATGTAGTGGTTTCAGTAACCAACAGCAAGTCCAATGTGTCAGCAGCTCCAGACACGATGGGATAGCCAGCAGCCGCTGGAGTTGCGTAGGTTCCGGCAGTAGCTGAGCTAGTCACTGCAAAAGCAGCAACATAAGCAGCAGCAGTAACGCCAGTAACACCCAAGCTAACTGTACAGCTACCAGTAGCAGCAGTGATCACTTCAAAACCAGCAGCCAACACAATAGATTGTGCGGGAATCTGGAGAGCTTCAATCACATCAGCAGCAGCGAGAACGCTACCTTTGGCTGTAGCAGCAGCAGCCCAGCTAATAGTGTTTTCAACAACATAAGGCATGTTGCGAAGACTACGGCTAGGTTGTGTACCTGCACCAACAGCGTTTGAGAGAGTAGTAATAGTTGCCATTTAGTTTCTCCTTAAGCAGCGTTGTATTTAGCAGTGAC
>Ga0209444_10001776_pt1 | contig 11861 bp, 14 predicted proteins | sample LauGreFaBDMM15DN_2_FD_188215 | JGI IMG/M metagenome (GOLD analysis project Ga0209444, IMG submission 188215) | Freshwater lake microbial communities from Lake Michigan, USA - Fa13.BD.MM15.DN (SPAdes) (version 2) | ecosystem: Environmental > Aquatic > Freshwater > Lake | place: Lake Michigan...
CACAGTATCGTCGTGATAGATGCGCACAGACCAGCCGGGAAAGTGTTCGGCCGTCTGCTTTGCATTCACGAGAGCACCATGTAAGTAAATGTCCCTGGTTCCCCAGAGGCTGAACGAGATGATCTTCTCCATTTGTTTATAGGTTCCCACTCTCTCTAAGTCCTAGGTGAAGGGGTACGACGAACCGTCCCGGGGGTACGACGAACTGTCCCGGGGGTACGTCGAACTGTCCCGGGTGTACGTCGAACCGTCACCGGCGTTGCGTTGGTACGTGCACGCTTTGCAGCTGGACTGTTCCCGATCGATTTTCTCAACGGGGAATTATTCGTTCGTACGCGCTTCTTCGCCAAATATTTCCGAGCTTCATTTTCACGACGCCGTACACTTTGAATCAGTGGTGTCACGGGAACTCGATAGTTTTGACGACCGGTTCTATTCCCGGTAAATGGAAAAGGGCCACGGGATGTACCAGCATGCGCTTCAAAAGCAGCCTTTGTCTTGTTATATTCTTTCGGATCACCTCGGCACCCGAATACCATGTATATCCCTTTCGCGTGCGTGCTCGAAATAAGATTTTTTAGTGTACCCTTTTTGCCTTTGTATTCCGGTCCTTTATTTGTTCCCGGGTACCATACTCCGGAATAATGATTGAACCACCTACCCCATGACGTATTCGCATTGTCGTAAAATTCAAACCCCATATTCGGACACATCATCATGGGCGTAAAAATATGGTTTTTCCAGTTCCATGCTGATCGTTTGACAATACCGGGCATGTTCCCTTCGGGAAGTGTACCGGCTATAAATTTTCGAAGTTTCGGTTCACTGGCAAGTAGATCGATCATTTTATTGTCTGCAAGGGATCGAAATGATGCCCAGTACCCTGGTTTAGATATGAAAATGACGGATACGCCTGTTGGTACCTTGAAGAATGTTGCATTGTGACTGTTGAATGAAGGATCCTCTGGATTGATAAGAGTTCCATGGCCGATGACCGATATAAACTTTTGCGTCCGAGCATTTGCCTGAACCGCCGCAAGTCGTGTCTGATAGGACATACTCTCGTAGTAGAAAATCATTTCAGGGTGAGCATGTACAGCGTCGATCGAATGAGCGCAGTCACTTCATCCTGAATGTTCTTCAGGTACGAGTCGCGTGGAAGACGCAGACGACGTACGGCGGCGAGCAAACCGCGAAAGTACATCTTGGCACCAGGACGCGTCACGCGCTTGTTTGCCCCGATCCGAGGGAGCCGACCGTACTTGCCCATGTATGCCTCTGCATACGAGTCAAGCAGGGGGATGATCCCTTCATAGTACGCCTGAAGCGCCTTGTGTTCGGCAAACGACTTGGTCGTCAGGTGGAACTTGTGCGCTTGGGTACGCGATTCCATGAGGAGGGAAATGTACCTCTGGACGGACCTGGACATTTTCTATACCATTAGTAGAGATGATATTTGACGAGACAGTCATACCCAAGGGTGCGCGCCTCTACAAAGGTATGCCGCGGGGTATGCACCCTCGACGAACGCGAAACTTTTTCCTGACGTCGTCCGCTCGGACAGCCCGTGGCTATGGTCCGACGATCAACACGTACGTGGCAACCAAGCCACTCAGACTCTTTGTTCTCTCACACAGGAACGTGAAGCTTCTGCTCGACAAGTACCCCATGACAGCCGCCACCAAGGTGATGCTTCGTCTCGCGCTCGGCGTGCGTACAACGCGCGCTCGGCAACACCTCGCGTACCGTGTCGTCCTTCGCGGCAAGGGGTACCTTCCAGGCGCTCGCAACACGCGAGCGGGTCAGCGACTCAGTATCGGTGAGCTCGATCACCAGGTGTTTGAGAAGCTCTCGCGCGAGTTTCTCGTCCCCGAAAAGTACGACGGGTACTATGCACCGGCCAAACCCAGCATTTTCCACGGCGGTATTTTTCATTCCGAGATTATGATTTCACGTCCGTTGCAGGGCATCAAACCGGCGCCGCGCGTCGTCGCACCACCTGTACAGCGACGCACGGGGGTTTCGCATGCCCAGATCATCAAGCGTCTACCGGTGCTCTTTGTCGAGTACTCAAAGACACAGAGGCGTCTCCTCCGTCCGTACGGCGGGTTCATTCCCTACCTCGGCGGTGGAATGGCGGTCAAGTTGTACCTCGAGGCTCGTGCAATCAAGGCGCCGCCCAGGGTGCTCAACACGACCGACTTTGACTTTACCTTTGCAGTCCCAAAGAGACTGACGAGCAAGATGGGGGTCGCGATGCGTGTTGTCGCGATGCGCAAGGTGATGACCACCCACCTCGAGGGGTTTGTGACATGGCTCGGACGCTCGTTTGGCGTCCGGCCTCAAATCACAGTCAAGGACTTTGTGCCACCGGTCAAACTCCTTCCGACGACCGGCAAACGAATCTATCAGGTCATCTCGTACGGTCTTCAGTTTCCGGGGGTTGCAAAGCCGGTCGACTTTGTCGATACGACGCTTGCACACGTTCCGGGCATGTCGCGCGAACAGATCCATCACGTGTTTTCACGCTCGTTCGGTATGCCGATCGAACGTCTGAAGACGATGTACAAGAACGTGCTTGTTGTTCTCGCAGGCTCGTTTGTCACCAAGGATCCAGCACTCAAATCACGAAACCCGCTCACGGGAAACCGTGCCGAGAAGGGGCTCAAAAACACGGCACGCCTCGCGACGCTGATTCGTGCAAACGCACAGTCAACGACACCGGCACGCGGGCTCGTGAATGCAATCAACCGCGGCGACCAGAAAACAGCGCTTAAAAAGGCGCGGCTCGTCATTAAAAACCTAAGTCGTAAATAAGACATGAGTGGACGGTGTGTCACGCTTCATGTGCTCAAGGCGACTCGCCAAGTGAAACGTATAGGTCGTGAACCTGTCGTTCGACTAACCACGAGATTCGTCGAACGACATGTTGTCAAGTCGTCTGTCGCGGCATTCGTGCCGACAATTGTAAATGATACGCTGTTTCATCACCAGGCTATTACGACCGATGCCATTATTCACATCGTGTCTGATGACGTGTCTGTGTCGAGCATCATGGCCCTCGTGAGTATACTCATGCGGTTTGTGCCCTGACCACCGGTCCTCGCCTTTGATCCCAAGGCCCATGGGCCTTGATTTCCACCCACCAAGAGCGTCGCTCTTGTTCTTTACGCCTGCGCCTCCGACCAGAAGAGATTCACGACTGCTGTCGTGATTGGCTGATTGAATGCCTGGGCGATGATCATGATTGTGTCGGGGCCATCGGGGAACATGCGACTCCCACCGATGAGCGAATTGTTGAGCTCTTTGAGACTAGATAAATCGATTGAAGAGGTTGCGCCACCGACGGCAACCATCGAAAAGACGCGCTCACCTGAGCCGATGACGTAAGTTCCAGTTGGAGGTTTCACAGCCACTTGTGTGAAACTCGGCTGCGAACCCTGTCCGGTTGAGTTGATCGGAACCCAGTTAAATGTCGAATAATCAAAGCCCGACGGGTTGAGAATAGCCTGAATATTGATCGTACCGTTGGGACCGATCGGAGATACGTCGAGCTGCTGCAAAAGGAACTGTGCGCGATTGAGTAGCTCACGAATACCTATATCCCCGATGATACCGTTACTGACGCTCGGTGCCAAGCGAAGGAAGAAGAGCTCGAGCGGGTTTGCACCCACTGAAAGCGTCGTCGTGTTATTGAACTGGTAGTTGAAATAGTACCCGCGATCGCTGTCAAAGTTTCCATCCATGAGAAGCGCTGAACCCCAATGTGTCAGCGTCGGCGCACACGTGGTTGACACGAGAATCACTGACGTGTTAGCAGAGTGGGTCGTCTCGGCCGCACCAGTGAAGATGCGGCGAATGTCGGCAATGTTGTACGTCAGATTGCTCGCGCGCGTACACCCGGTCAACTGGAACGTAGACTTTCCCGCGTATGAAATCAGCTCGTTATCAATCTGGATCGTGCCAAAGCTCGGCCAATATGTTGGATCATCGGAGATGTTTACAGTCGTGGAACCAATGGCGAGTTTCTGAGAAAGGGATGATGCTGCGATGGACATCTCATTCACAATCTCGTAGCGGACGGGCATGTTACCGGTACGCATGTACGCCTCATCGTTCACGTTATTTTGCTTGTATCGATGGGCGTACACCCAGTTTCCGTCTCCGCCACGCATCATGAAATCGACGAAACCGGCACCGTACCACGTATACTGGAGCCCAATCATTTGCATCTTTGTCAGGTCGGCATTGAAACCGCTCGGCCCACTCCCATCGATCGTATCACGGCTAAACTGGGACTGAGGCGTGCGTTGCTCTTTCACCTTGCAAATCTTTGTCCCGACTGTGATGTTTTGCGACCCGCGATACGGGGGGTTGAACGTGAGAACACCCTGCGAAATGATGTTCGTCACGGTGTGCGTCATGCCGCGAAGCACGAAACGATCGCCGGCCCGAAGCTGATCCTGGAACCGGGTTCCGACGTTGATAAACTGTCCAGAAAGGGACGTCGACGCCAAAATGGGCGAGAATGTCGTGATGACAAAACCAGCCGGAATGTTGTTGATAGTCTGCGTCGTAAAGTTGAGCTGCGCCGTCGTGCTCGTCACGAGGGACAACGTGACGGTACCAGTGATGTACCCCGCCAAGTTTGTGATTGTCATGCCGTTGACGAAACTGGTGTACGTCGTGTAGGCGATCGGGCACGTGGAAACCATTCCGGCTGAACTGGTCGTCGTGCTCAACGCCTTTTGCGCCGTGACTATGTACGGCAGAAACGTAACAATTGCCGACGTGGTACTGAGCACTCTCTGAATAGAGACGACGCCGAGCTGGGTTGCATTCGTAAGTGTCGCGCATTGCATGCCACGAAACAGCGTACCGCCAGACAACGTGATGCCCGTGAGCGTCACGGTCGTTTCACCAAACGTGATATCTGCCGAGGGCGTCGATGCTGAAATAATTGCAGTTACTATGCCCGAATCGGCAACACCGGACAACAACTGACTGTTCACATTCACCGTCGCGAGTCCGGACAACTGAAACGTGCTCGACCGCTTGATACACCAGAGTGTCTGACCGTCATACTCCCAAAACAGACCGTTCTGATCATCGAAACACCCGGCACGAACGGATGATCCGTGCCACGAATACACGATATAACGAGGCTGATCACTAAGCGTTGGTGAAGCCGTGCGCTGAGAAGTTAGTGTGCGAAACGTGAACGTCGTCGACTCGACGACCGAGTCAATCTGATAGTCTCCGTTAAAACCGGGCGTCGAAACACCCCGGATCGTCACGTACGCACCAAGCATAGCGGCGCCGTGCGGTACCTCCGTCACGACAGTGACGATGCTCCCCGCCGGAACCGACGCAACTTGGATCGACGTGACGAGTGTCGGTGTGGTCACAGCCTGTGCAGTATAGGTTAGGGTAATGCTTGTGGGCGTCACGACTGTGATTACGGAATCACCCGTCAAAATACCGAGAGAAAAACCACCGAGCGTCAGGAATTGACCCGTCCCAAACACGTTCGCGTTGACCGTGATGACTGCCGTCGTCGGGATCACGGGAACAATCTGAGCCTGGTATGAAATGGTGATGCTTCCACCCGTCACGGTCTGAATGGTGACGACACCGACTGGAATGAATTCCACAAGAGTGGTGACTGTCTGACCGACAAGCAGGCCCGTCGTGTTCGTCATGGTGATTGTACGCGTCGTGGATGCGATGGTATCGGCACCGGTCGCAGTTGTCACGGGGCGCGTTATGGGCTGGGTTGAAAACACACCATACGTCTTTGATGTGGTTGGCGTCACGTCGATCGGAAGAGATGCCGTCGTGGTGGACGCCGCTGAGCTCGCAAAAATGATGCCCGTGCCGATCGGCCCCGTAAGAATACCCTGAATCTGCGATGCATACGACAGTGTCACGAGCGTACCCGAAACGTCTGTAATTGTCACAGGACCCTTTGCAAGTGTATCAAATCCGAGAGTTTGCGCAGTTGTGTTTGTGAGCGCCTGTCCGGCTGCAAAACCGACTGCGCTCGTGAGATAGAATTGTTTCCGAGTCGTCAGGGACGCGTCACACAGGGTCCCCAAAATGGTCGTAATGGTCTGTGACACGGTCATGCGAACAATATCGTTGTTCGGGCAGAACAACGTACCGGACGACCACAGGAGACCCTTGCCGGATTGGTACCGGAACACCTTCTTGGACTGACGAGCAATGTTCGACCCGTGGGCAGACTGGCCGGGTGAAATGATCACACCGCCGTCAAACGGACGATGGGTCATGGTCGAGTATGGCTGAATGTAAATCGCACCCGTCCCAGTAAGAAGTACATCGGTCGATCCGGTTGGCGTATAGGTAAACGCGGTGACATTCGGGACCGAGTCGATGAAAAAGTTCCCATTCACACCCGACCCGTTGGTCCACCCGATGATCGTGATTGGCGTTCCCGGGACGAGACCGTGTGTCGTCGCCGTCTGAACGACGACTGTATCCGTTGGATACTTTTTCTGAAGCGGAAATCCGGACACCTGAATACGCGCGGCGCCGCTGTTGTACACACCACCCTTGCGTACGGTGGTGAATGCTGTACTGATTGTTGACGAAGGCACCTGTGCGATGGACCCCTTTGCCTCGTAGGTAAACTGGGCGACGGACGCAGTCAGCGTACTCGTCGTGACAAGGAAGTAGCCTTCCGCGCGATCGGCGTTCTTTGCATCGTTGGCCAGACCGTACACGGACACGACAGACGGTGCCGCGAGCGTCGAAACAGCCGGAACTGGCCCGACAGTCGTAAACTGTGTTGTATTTGGGATGGCTATGATGGTCTGAACCGGAAAGTTGAGGGTGCACCCCGAGGATGTAAATGACGATATATATATAGGCCCGGTTGGAATGTACGCCGCAAGACCGAGCACAAACTGATTGTTTGCAACCGTTCCCGTGAGAGTTCCGGATATGAATGTGATGGCCAGTGACGATTGGGACGATCCACCCGACGTCGGTCCAGTCACCTGTGCACCCCCGAGCGTTCCCATTGTCACCGTGATTTCTGCAGGGACTCCCGTGTCCGTCACGACGGACGCGGTGACAATGTCCGACCCTGGCACCTCATAGAAACTGGGCGTCTTGCGAACCTCAGTGAACGATTGCCACTTTGTCGCCTGAAGACCGTATTCGAAATCGGCATCGATGAGTGATACACCCAGAGAGACGCGCTGGCGCTCGATAGCATCCGTGCCGAAATCAAAAGGCCTGACTGTCAACGGCGGCTGGTTCTTGCCAGTCGTAAAAATGCCGTCAATCGAGCGACTCATACTCTTGGTCAAGTTTTATTTTACACATCCAAGGGCCGAACCCTTGTTCTTCTAGGTGTCCGACTCAACTTCGATCGTAAAGGTCCAGTCGATACCGTTGTTATTCAAAAGACCGCCGAATCGGTCGAGCACCTTGATGTTCAGGCGATCCAGACGAATGTTCGGGTCGTAAATATCAATCCTCTGCTCCCACTGGTTTCCGGCTGAATACGTCTGAATGTTCGTGTTGCTGACCGTGATTGGAATCTTGAACGTGATGGGTACGTTCGGCTCGAGTGAAGAGGCGCGCAGATTCTCGATGTAGATGCAGATGTAATTGTCAAAGTTTACGTTGTATGAGTTGGTCGCCAGAATGGTCGTACCAAATTGTTGATCAGTAAAGCCGAGGAAGGATCCGAGCGAACGAGGCGGTGCCGAGATGGTGGTCGTCTTGGTGACGTTGGTATAGGTCACCTTGTTCGTACCGCTGTTGAGAGCGAGCGGCGTTCCACCAACACCTGAGTTGATAGACGAGATGATCGACGCCGACGTATAGTTGCCTGGAGTCAGCGTCACTCGTAGCGTACCATCCTCAACAGTCGAGTACACGAAGACATTGTACGGCGCCCGTACGTTATAGTAGCCAATTGGAATCTCGGCGCTCTTGAGCGTCACCGAGCGGAGACGACGGTGCGTCTGACCGAGCAGAACCGAACAGTTGAACGGATTGTTCTCGTACTTGTACACGGTGTTTGCGGAAGTCGTGGACGTGTCAACATGGAGCTGGTACGTCTTGCTCATATTACACATGACCGAGATAAAAACGTGCACCCCTTGTCATATAGTAATGTCTCTTCAAGTGACCCGTCTGACCGACAATGCCATCCTCCCCGTTCGTTCCACCCCCGGAGCCGCCGGTCTCGATCTCCACAGCGCCGAGGGATACGTGGTACTCCCGGGTCACCGTGTGGTTGTATCGACTGGAATCGCCATCAAGCTCCCCCTTGGGTGTTATGGTCGCATTGCACCTCGCTCTGGACTGGCCGTGAAGCACGGACTCGACACTCTGGCCGGTGTGATCGATTCTGACTATACAGGTGAGCTCAAGGTGGTGCTCGTCAATACCGACATGCGTCTGCCCTTCCACATCAAGCCTGGGTACCGTATCGCTCAGCTCGTTCTGGAGGCGTACGTACACGCTGACGTCGTTGAGGTTGAGGGACCTCCGCCGACGACAGAGCGTGGTGACGCTGGTCTTGGATCAACTGGTGTCGCTCCGACCTACTTCAAGGTGACGGGCGTTTAGAGACGAGAAACTCGTGAAAAGTAAATGATACTCACCTGGCTGAACAACATCGAACTTTGCGAAATCGGCTGGAGCGACCACCATATACACTCGGGTCTCGTGGGTCAGGTGGCTGCGTTCTTTTTCGTAAAGGACAAGGATGATGTGTACAACGTCCGGCGGAACTTTATGCGCGGAACGTACGACTGTGAAGAGAATGTCACGTTTCGCGGTGAAGAATGGGCGGCTCTCATCACGTCTTGGATTTAAAATGTTCACAGACTGTATATGCATCACCTAGGTAAAATATCCAAAGAGGAGGGTCAGAAGATTGGCGAGGTTGCGGCCGGTGGAGTGACTGGTACGGCAGTCTGCGGTGCGATAAAGGACAAGTGTTTTTCGCCGGCGGCAGGTGAGACGGTCGAAGGGGGGCTCGCCGAGACGGTCCCTGCAGACGAAGAGATCCTCGAGTACGGTACTATTGCGGCAGAGGACACCGTCTAGAGAAGACTGACTCTGTACTATCAAATGGAGAACATGACACACATTGAGAAGCTTGTCGAGAAGGAGAATGAGCTCAAGGCGAGTCTGAAGGAGACGCGCACTGAGATCAAGGCGGAGATTGAGGCGACCCGTCTGTACAAGCAGGTGTTTGAGGCGACCATGCAGTCAGAGTACGAGGTGACTGAGAAGACGGCCAAGGCGCACGCCTTCAAGGTGGTTCGGGCAACCTTTGATCCCAAGAAGGACTCTGCGGAGGATGAGGCCTAAGGAAAATACACACGAAATAACAAATGGATGCACTGTTTACCCCAGAGAATAAGACTCTCGCGCACGATATGATGAAGTCCAAACACATAAAAACGTCGACGCGTATCGTCGCCACGGGGGTCTACATCATGATGCGGCTGTGTGACTTCATCGATTGGCTGTTCCCAGCATAGAGATGTGGCGCACTGTATATATATGGCTGTCAAATCACTCCTGCTTGACATTGACGGCGTCCTCGTTCGAGATAAACTCCTCCTCGAGCACGTCAAGTCAAATTGCGTAGACTATGTACGGGCAAAGTTGCCCGAGTGTAAGGATCCGAACATGACGAATAAGCACTTGTACATGGCGCACGGACATACGGCCCGTGGTCTCCGTACGGTTTTTCAGATGGATGTGAGTGATTTCAACGAGAAGGTGTATGACAAGCGTGTCATCGACCATTTAGCCGAGGTGATCTACGGGTCCGAGTTTCAACTCGAGGCGAAGGAGCTGTACGAGTTGACCAAACGCGGATGGGACGTCACGCTCTTCACGAATTCCCCTCCTGTATGGGCGATGCCGGTCGCTATGGCGATTGGAGATACGATCAAGGTGAAGTGTTGCGGACCGAATGCCAAGACGTCATTTTTCAAGCCAGAGGCGGCGATGTACAATGATTTTGCGCAGACCCAGACGCACATCTACGTGGATGACTCTTTAAAAAACCTGGCAACGGCGCGCTTTCTGAATAACTGGCACCCGGTCTATTTCAACGAGGGCCCGAAAGAGGATCGTCTCTGGTGTCCCCAGGTTGGAACCATGTGGGAACTCGGACTCATGGTCAATACGATTGACGATATCGTTTCAGTTTAGAGTGCGGCATAAATAGTCCCGAGGGCGGTCAACGTACCATCGTCGTTGAAGAGGGCACTCGTCCCCATCTTGGAATCGCTGGTCGATCGCGTCTTCCATGTGTACTTTTCTACAAATTCGCGAGCGTCGAGGCCGGCGCATGCATCCTTCATAAAGGATTCGACGAGCGACGGGGGGAAACCACCCGGAAACTTGCCCGACCAATCGGCAACGGCAAACTCGGTGACCCAGATGGGTTTCTTGTACTTGGCCCAGATGGCATCAATCTGAGCCAAGAACGACACGGCGTTGGGTGGAGCGTACCAGTGAACACACACGAAATCAAAGGTTCCACCGAGCGCCACAAACTGTTCGAGCCACGATCCAGGCTTGACGGGATTCGCAGCCGTCGCCGGACTTCCGATACGCTTCCCGCTACCGGTGACGGTCGGCCACAAGCTGAGCGCCTGTTGGGGCGTCAGATTCGACTGGGCAGCACCGTCCGGCTCGTTAAAGCCCAGCAGGGGTGCATCGGGGAGCATGCCTGACGCCGGCGGCATGAACGACTTGCCCCACGCCATGGGAACAAACGGAATCGGAAGGCCCGGGATTGACTTTGCGTTCCAGGTATAGTACCACTGCGGGTTGAGCGATACAATCTTCCGGGAGACGAGCGGATCAGTCAGTGAGATGACGGCACCCTTCTTGGTTGACATGTACTATCTGGTGAGATTTTCTAAACATGTATAAGATGCAGTGTTTCACACCCGAACCACTTTACGTGATTCTGCCATATTTCAACTTTTGTGGATTTAAGCGTCGTCGAGAACTGTTCGTCGAGTTTGTCGCTCGTCAAACTGGACGTGGTGTGAGGCTTGTCGTGGTCGAGTGTCTCGGCTCGACTCCCCTGCCGAAGATGAAAGGCGTTTGGCAACACCTCACGGTTCAGGTGAGTCAACACATATGGATCAAGGAGAATCTGATCAACTATGCCGTGAAGCACCTTCCACGCACGTGGAAATACATGGCGTGGGTCGACGCTGACATTACGTTCCTCAACTCTGAATGGGTCCAGGATACGGTCGACGAACTTCGGCGAAACGACGTTGTCCATTTGTTTCGGACGTGTGTCAACCTCGGACCGAACGACGAAGCCCTGAAGATTGAGAAGGGGTTTGGGTACATGCATCGCGGGTCGGGTACGCCATACACAAAGAACGACAAGTACGGGTTTTGGCACCCTGGGTATGCATGGGCATGTACACGCCCAGCCTATGAAAAAATGGGTGGCCTGCTCGACTGGGCGATTCTCGGCTCGGGTGATCGTCACATGGCACTCGCATGGATCGGACGAGGCGTCGAGAGCGCACCTGGAAACATTCACGAAACCTACAAGGCGATGCTTCTCGAGTATGAGGATCGGTGCAAGGGGTTCAAGGTGTCGTACATTGACGGCACGGTCCTGCACCATTGGCACGGTCGGTTTGCCGATCGACGATATCGAGAACGATGGACGATTCTCGTCGATGGGAAGTTTGATCCGATGGAGGATGTTGGCCTCACGCGCGAGGGCCTCATCCAATTGACGCGCCCGGGTCTTCGGTTGGTCGGTGAAGTCGACGACTATTTCGTCGGACGAAAGGAGGATCTCATGCGTGTCTAAAGTC
>Ga0209444_10001777_pt1 | contig 11861 bp, 8 predicted proteins | sample LauGreFaBDMM15DN_2_FD_188215 | JGI IMG/M metagenome (GOLD analysis project Ga0209444, IMG submission 188215) | Freshwater lake microbial communities from Lake Michigan, USA - Fa13.BD.MM15.DN (SPAdes) (version 2) | ecosystem: Environmental > Aquatic > Freshwater > Lake | place: Lake Michigan, USA...
TTTGATCCAGACCACGGATCGCAAGCTGGGTAAGCCTGTGAATCCGACCGACCCGGCTGTTAGAAACGCGGCTTTGGATGCGTTCGCTCAGGAGCGTCAGGAGCAGTTGGTCTTGGCCGCGAAGAAGACGGCGAAGATTGACATCAAGCCACTTCCAACCGACCTTTTCCCACCCGCACCGCCCGCTGCACCTGGTCAACCTGCCGCAAAAGCGGCCGCTAAACCAGCTGCGAAATAATTCTTGTTGGTTAAACCAACTTGAAATCGGATTTAAACGAGGGTGGGCTTATGCCCATCCTTGATTTTTATATGGATGCCGGCGATTGCATTGATTTTTCTAGCCGCAGGTTTCGGCGAATTCGTATGCAAACATGGCAAGTCAGATTAGACAAGACATTCGATTGACAATCTCCTGGTCTGGTAGGGTTTGGATTTATCTCACCCCGCATGAACCATTTGCGTCGAGTTATTTTGATTTCATGGACTGATTCGCGCGGGTGCGATATGGTGGCACACTACAAATATTTTTGCTGACCGCTCAAAAGCATGGGAAATTAACCGGGGCTAGCGCCAAGACCGGCTAGGAAATCCAAATCCAAACCCAAAACCGAATCCAAATCCGAAACCAAACCAATTAACCGGGGCTAGCGCCAAGACCGGCTAGGAAATCCAAATCCAGCCGAATTAGCCGTCGGGCGGTTGTATAGGGTTTCGGAGCAGTTTTCTAACCCTGAATCCGAGATGCCAGGCTTGGTGGTACTTCCAGCCCGTGGGCTTCCACCAGCTCTTTGTTTGATAATAATTCTATCGGTGAGCCGTCTGCGATCAATCGGCCACCGTCCAATAAGAGCACTCTGTCGCAGATTTCCAGCACCATCTCAAGGTCATGCGTGGCAATCAGTTTGGTCATGTTTAATGACGAGATCAGACCCAGGAACCGGCGTCTGGCTCGTGGGTCCAGGTTCGCTGTCGGTTCGTCCATGACTAGAACTGTTGGTTTACAGGCCAAAACTCCGGCCAGACAGACTCGCTTGCGTTCCCCAAAACTGAGGTGGTGCGGCGGCCTCTGGCCTACATGCTCAAGTCCCACCTGGGCCAGACATTCGTCCGCCCAGATCAAGGCCGATTTGCGATCCATTCCATGATTAATCGGGCCAAAGGCTACATCCTCTCTGACAGTCATCGCGAAAAGCTGGTCGTCAGGGTCCTGAAACAGGAGCCCTACCCTCCGCCTGATCTCAGGTGCCGTTTTGGGCGAGACCTTTAAGCCTTCTACCCAAACCCCTGCTTGGTCAGAGCTTGCAACAGGCTTGTCAGCCCCCTGCCCTGAATGGTTGTGGCCATGGCTGATCGACGCCAGCCAACCCGCCTTGGCCTGTGGGAAAATCCCGTTCAAGTGCAGCAAGAGTGTGGTTTTACCCGCTCCGTTCGGGCCGACCAAGGCCACGGTCTGGCCACGATGAATCGATAAGTTGAGGTCGTTTAAGGCGGTCACGCCGTCAGAGTATCTATAGGAGAGACTCGCCAGTCGGATCGCTTCGGTCGCCTGAGGGTCGCTGGTCGTGTTCAATGCGGTGCTGCTCTGGAAAATCGAGTTTGGGTCAGGCGTCTTCGTGATCAGATTGTAACGCAGTCGAGCCGCTTTGCCAGCCACGAGACAGCATGGCATCGTTAAGCCGTTCGGCTCGCTCAAGACTTCTTACCAACAGTGTAGACAATCCACCTGACTGAACCAGCCACAAACCCGGCACGGACTGACGCACCATTCTTGATTGCCGTGCCCGGTGCATCCTGTGCCCTTGATCATGCAGCAGAGGCCCATACCGGGCCATCAGGGAAATTGTCGTCAGCAGCTCTTTGGGTAACCCCATTCTGCCCAGATGCTGGAGGATCGCCATCTGGCCCAGCTTTTCAGACAGGGCTGCCACTGTTCCAAACAGGACGCCGTTTTTGACCACAATACCCATCATCAGTATCAGCCAGCCGACTTTTGGCCTGAGCGGATGCCCAATCGCCACAAAGCTGGACAGAAACAGGATGGTAATCAATAAACCCTTCCAGCGAGACCACATGCGAAGCGGGTCGATAGCGAAATAGCCCATCGTAAACAGCAGCAGAAGGGTTTCAACTGCCAGCCAGTCTGTGGCTGTGATCGGAGTCAGGGCGACGATCAGAACCCAGCCTGCGATGACCCAGACAGGCCACTTTTGAGTGGCTGGTGAAGTGGGTTCAGAATCGTTCAATGGGAATGCCTCAAGGACCAGTTTCATGAGACCTGATTCTGAGTCATGTCGTTATGGCTAAATGTTTTAGAGCCTGAGATGCTGCGTGAGAAGAACCAGCCGCCGATGAAAACGATTGTGGTGCCTAAAAGGCCTGCAACCACGGTGGACCAACGCCCTTCAGGCATTCCTGGGAGGGTGTAGTCGGGTAGAGGGGCTTGATACGTGACTTCGGATTCGGCTAGAAATCCGAACTTTTGGCCAATATATTCGAGCCCGTCCGGATATTCTGATGCCAAAGGGGCCAATAGAACCACGACCGCTGCGGAGACCATTAAGCCACCTGCCAGCCAGCCGAGTCTGTGACGCATGGTGACGGGTTGATTGTGCTGGAGTTCGGAATAGAGGAAATCAGGCCTTGACCAGACCACTCCCCGAAGGACCAATCCAGTGATCAGGGCCTCGCCCACGGCGATGACGGAATGGACCAGAATCATCCAAGTCAGAACTTTTACAAAATCGCCAAACCCTGATGAACAAGCTAGTTCCATCGAGAAAGCAGCGGCTGATACGATGACTGAGAACCAGGCGGCCAGCATGGTGGAGGTGATCAGGCCCATGCGTCCGGAGCCAGTTCGCTTGAGAAAGGCCAGAATCGAAGCGGACCCGACAGAGCCGATCAAGCCCATGTTCAGCCAGTTGGCCCCCAGGGCTGTCAAAGCTCCATCGCCCATAAGCACAGCCTGAACGATCAGAACGGAGGCCATGGCTAGCCCGCCGCCCCATGGGCCGAGCAGTGCGGCGGCTAGAGTTCCGCCCATCAGGTGGCCTGAAACTGGTGCAAAACCGAGTGGAAAGTTCACCATCTGTGCTGCGAAAATAAAGGCAGCCACCAGTCCCATGCGGGGTGTATCTTCAGGCAAGGCTGTCTGACGGAATCGGCGCACGCAGATGGAACATCCTGCTATGGCAGCAATTCCACAGGCAGCGCTGACTGAACCTGACAAAACTCCGTCAGATATATGCATGACCGCCGCCAGTTCTGTAAATGGCCTGGATTGAATTGCGAGGAGTTGAATGGGTCATCATGAAATTTTAGTCTGCGTATGAACTTTTATCAAGTTCGTAATACGATTTGACTGGATTTCAGACGATTCAGAGTCTGGTTGGAACCGAAAATCACGTGATCAGTTCTAGTATCGAGGGTAGTCATTTGCTAGATTGATTCAAGCCTTCCCAAAACTACGCTCACCACAATTCAAGCATTCGAACGGATGAAAAACAGACGATGAAAATTCTTATGACGGGTGGATATGGCTGTATCGGGGCCTGGATTGCAAAGCATGTGGTGGATCGTGGTGGAGAGATCTGGATTTACGACATTGCCGAAGATTGGCACAGAATTGACCTTCTTTTGGACGAATCAGCCAAGAGCCGGATCCATCCTCTGCAGGGCGACGTTTCGGACTCCAAGGCTGTTCTTGAGGCAGTGGATCAAGTTGGTGCCACGCATATTCTGCATCTGGCCGGGCTTCAGACTCCAGCGTGCCGGTCAAATCCGATTCGTGGTGCCATGGTCAACGTGATTGGCACATTGGCGGTTTTTGAAGCGGCTGCGGCTCGTAAAGATCTGGTCAAAAGAGTGGTTTATGCCAGTTCGGCAGCGGTTCACGGGCTACCTCCATCGGGCGATCTGGGCGAGAGCCTGGCCGACGATGTCCAGCTGCTTCCACAGACGCACTATGGGGCCTTCAAAGTGTGTAACGAGCAAAACGCTCGCGTTTACTGGACAGATTCAGGCGTGACCAGCGTAGGCCTGCGTCCATGGACGGTTTACGGCGTTGGCCGCGACTTCGGCATGACCAGCGAGCCGACAAAGGCTGTGAAGTCGGCTGCCATTGGCCAGAAATACAACATCACTTACGGTGGTCTCCAAGACCTGCAATATGTTTCCGATGTGGCGGCAACGTTTCTGGCTGCTCTGGAACGTCCGTTTGAAGGCGCGGATGTGTTCAATCTGCGAGGCCGGGTGACGGAGATCTCGGACTTCGTTCGAGCACTTGAAGAAGCGATTCCAGAAGCCGCTGGTTTGGTGACGCATGGAACGAGACAGCTCCCGATCGCTCCAAGCCTTGACGACAGTCGGCTTCAAGCCACCTTTGGCCCACTTCCATTGACACCTTTGGTCGAAGGCATTCGTTGGTCGGCGGATCGGTTTAAGGCGCTTCAGGCGGCCGGTAAGCTGGATTTGTCAGACCTTGCTGTCTGAGTGGTTTGAGTGACCATTAAAATTGCTGTTCAGGCCATCGGGGAAAATCGTTGATTCGAACGAACCCATGGCCGGAGCAGATTTAAGGTATATATAATCGTATCATGATATGATTCATCAAAAAGGATCGTAATATGTTTTTTAGTTTTTTCAACGTATAAATTGACAAGCAAGCGTCAATACCTTAATGTTGGATACTCCAGCCGATCTCCTAAAGGATTTTCTTTTGGCTTCAGGATTCCCACCATGCCACCCGCCAAATCGAGCCGAGCCGTCAAGTCCCGCACTGCATCTCGCAGTGATTCACGCGAGTCTTTGGCAGATTCACGAAAATCTGCCAGTAAATCGCTTAAGTCGGTGAAGTCCAGCAAGGTCGTCAGTAAAGCGACCAGCAAGTCTGCTCCGAAGCGTGCAGCGGTGGTCAAGCGTCGTACGACGGGTTCATCGAAAGCGGCTGCTTCGAAAGCTTCTTTTACAGTGGTTGGTGTACGCAGGGCTTCAAACCTTCTGAAACAGGTTTCCGACCCGACACGCTTGCAGATCCTTCTGTTACTGGCCGATTCTGAGCATAATGTCGGGGCCATCTGCGACGAACTTGGTGGACAGAGCCAGCCAGCGGTGAGTCACCACCTGGCGAAACTGCGCGACGGCCGATTGATCGAGCCACGGCGTGAAGGCAAGAACAATGTGTATGCATTGACTGAAGAAGGTCGCCTGCTGGCCCATACGGTGAAGTCGCTGACCTGGCTCAAAGGTTGACCTGACTCCCATAATAGTGTCATCCTTGTGGCCGACCCTGCAGAATCATTGCAGTTAAGCACCATTCACCAAGCCCTTGCCTGTGTGGCGAAGGGTTTTGGCATTCATGGATGGAATTCGGTTTTCACTCTGAGCATCGCGAACCAAATGGCCAAGAAAAAAGTCAGAGTCCAGTTTCGCAAGAATCGCCAGAAGCGGACACGCGACAATAATCTGACTCGTGAATTCAAAAACGATCCGTCTTTATCCGCCGACATCGTGGGCACAGAGAGGGTTCGTGCCAAGGGCGAGCTTTCACGGTATCGAACGATCGTCAAAGATCAAATTTCAAGCGACTCAGGCCTGCGTCGAGGCTCGAATAATCGAAGCGTCGATGTGACTCATTGCCGTCAGGGCACAATCCTGCGAGTTCAGGGATTACATACCACGGTTGTCGCTGACGATGGGACACGGTTTAAATGTCAGGTACGACGAATCCTGAAAACAATGTCTATCGACCAGCGTAATCCGGTGGCGGTGGGTGATCGGGTCTGGATTCGGCCTGAGCCGGACGGGTCGGGTTGGATTGAACAGATTGAGCCGCGCCATGGGACCTTGATGAGAGGTTACAGGCGTCGTGGGCATCTGATTGCTGCCAATATTGATCAGATTCTGATTGTGAGTGGCTTTGAAGAGCCGGGCATCAAGCCAGCCTTGATCGACCGTTATCTGGTGGCGGCGCAGAGAGGTGGAGTGAGGCCGATTTTGATCTTTAACAAGTCAGATTTGGCCGACATGGGACAAGCCCAGTGGGTAATTGGGCTTTATGCGCAGCTTGGGTATGAAACACTGGCAACAAGCATAACGACTGGCCAGGGAGTGGAGCGTCTGCGAGCGATTGTCCAGCGCGGAATTACGGCATTTTCAGGACAGTCAGGCGTGGGCAAAAGTTCGCTTTTGAACGCCATTGAGCCGGGCCTGAATTTACGGGTCCGAGAGGTTTCCACCTGGACATTCAAAGGCAAGCACACCACAACCACGGCCGAGCTGATTCAGCTGGCGTCTGGAGGGATGGTGATTGATACTCCGGGGTTGCGTCAATTTGAGCTCTGGGAAATTCCGCCTCGTGAGATTGAGGGCGAGTTCATTGAATTCAGGCCCTGGATTCCGCATTGCAAGTTCCCTGACTGTACGCACCGGCGCGAGCAGGGCTGCGCTGTGAGGTTGGCGGTTTTTGATGGATTGATCACCGAATGCCGGTATGAGTCGTATTTGAAGATGGTCGAGCAGGAGAATGAAAAAGACAAGGACGACGACGAATAAAGTCTCGATCTTAGGTTTTGATCAAGCTCATCACTCCAAACTAACCCGCCGCGCGAGCAAGGGCCGAGCGCCCAGGAAGTGATGCTGTTAAATCCTGATCACGCTTAGGATTAGGCCGAAAATAACTTCCGATTTTTAAGCGAACCGTGGTCTTTAGCCCTGCGGCTTCTTTCTAGCCGGTCTTGGCGCTAGCCCCGGTTGGTTTTCTAAATCGCCGAAACCGTGGTCTATCGCCTGCGGCTAGATTTCGACCTGAAGGGGCGTGATCCTACAGCCCGGTCCGAAGGGCCGGTTCTTGCAAGTGACAAAAGTCTGGTTCAGGCCTGAAGGGCCGAAATCACGTCGTTTCAGGCCGAAAAGCAAATCATATGTGCAAAAGATCTTCCCAGCCCTTCGGACTGGGCTTTAGGATCTCTGGCCGTTGGCCCGAAAACTAAAACCATCCCAAACCGGAAGTTATTTCCGGCCTGATCCTAGGAAACGTATTTCTCTAGGCACGGTCCCCAACCGGGCGGGTTTTACCTCCTCAGGTAATACGCGTGTAACATATTACATAAAAAAAGTTGCGTCGTTCAGCCAAAGCCCGCCATGTCAGGGGATATGGCCTACAGAACGTGTTACCAATTTGAAGATTATACATCTTTTGGCTCCGCCCCAAATCTCAGACTCAAACTCCCGATTTAAAATGAGACGGGAATTAAGACGCCTGAAAAGTTTGCTGAAACACACAAAACCTTACAACTGTAAACGTGTGTGTCAAGGGTGAAATTAATTTCGGCAAAATAGAGGCTTGACAACGGTTTGTTCAGTGCGTAATTTCTTGAGATCGAACAGATCGTGATCCCGCGAAAATCATCGCCAACTTGTTCCGCACCTACCGGCATCATTCATTCGCCAGGAATGTTTCGTTGTATGTTCACTATTGAACATATGATGAACTGCATTCAAAACGAACTTATCCGGTTGGTCGAGGTTTCTAGGGATCGGAAATATTGATCGGACCGTTTTTCGGGTGTCATCGACTGACCTCACGGCTGGTTGGTGCTCCCAAATCCAGACCGCCTCGCGCTCGACCCGCCATGATGACGGGAGAACGCGAGGTGGTTCGGTTTCTGGGTCTGATTCAGGATGGGTAAATTTGCAAAAATGCTTCCGTATGATCAGGACGGCATGGATCATCTTCAAATTTTAATTTGGTTTTGAGTTCTAAAAAAAAGACCTTTGGCGCGACTTTCAAGCACTTCTCAAACCACATTTTCCTTGACCTTTTGTCTCTTCAGGGCCTAGAATCCTAGATTCGAAACTGATGTGTCGCTAAGAGAATTTGAGAGAGCCGAATGAGCCGACGATTTGTCAACGAGCTGAACAATGGCGATAACGTGGACGACGTTTTTTTGGTCGTCCAAAAGCAGACGCGAGCCAATCGTCAGGGCAATCCCTACCTCTTCCTGGAGCTTCGCGACCGCACAGGTTCGATTGACGCCCGGCTTTGGAATATCCCTGAAAATTCCGCCCTTGGTTTTAACGAGGGTGACTATGTTCACGTTCGTGGCAAGGTGCAGGTCTTCCAGGGAGCCTTGCAGATGATCATGACCTATCTGGAACCCCACAACGGGGCAGGCATTGAAGCCGGCGATTTTATTCCACAGTCGCACGTCAATCCTGTCCTGCTTCTCAAGCAGCTCCGCGAGATTCTCTACAAGATCGGCAACGTGCATCTCAAAGCACTTTGCGACGCTTTATTGATGGACGAACCACTGATCTCCAAGTTGATGGCTGCCCCGGCTGGCGTCAAAAATCACCATGCTTATCATGGTGGTCTGCTGGAGCATATTGTGACATTGATGCAGGTGTCGGAGCGGATTCTACCGTTCTATCCGATCGTGGATTCTGACATTCTCATCGTGGGGATTCTTCTGCATGACCTCGGCAAGGTGGACGAACTGGCATACGACCGGACCTACTCCTATTCCGATGAAGGCCAGTTGATCGGTCACCTGGTGATGGGTGTCGAGATGCTGACGGCCAAGATCAAGGAAGCCGAAAAGCTGACCGACGAGCCGTTTCCCGTGGAACTTGGTCTGCGTCTGAAGCACATGATCGTGAGCCACCATGGTACCCTCGAATTTGGATCGCCCAAGGTTCCGATGACGCCGGAAGCCCTGTTCCTGCATCACATTGACAACCTGGATGCCAAGCTCCACGCCATCACCAAAGAGATCGAAGATCACCCGCACCGCGACAGCACCTGGACCCCTTATCAGAACAGCCTCAATCGCAGGCTCTTCAAGGGCGGTGGAGCGGAAGCTCTGGGGCAATCCTTAACAACTGGCGACGAGTAAAGCCCTTCACACTGGCCTTTAACCGCCTTTCTCCGATACAATTTCTGAAGTGGTCGATTTGTGGAAATCGGCCACTCTGGTTCGGGTACGTCCCCGAAATATTTTCGCCGGGAGGCGTAATCGAACATGTCTGAATTTGATGAATCCGAAGAACTTACGGACGATCCTGATAACCTGATTGAAGCTTCTGACATGGAAGAAGCTCCCACCATTCGCAACTCTGCCAATGTGCTTGAGCCAGACATGGCCGACATTTGGCCGAAGATTCGTCAGGTTCTGACAGACCATAAAGGCCAAAGTCTGACTGTTAAAGCTCTCGCGCGACGCTTGAACTATGATTCCATTCAGAGTATCACGCTCAGAAGGGCTGTGAAGAAGCTGCTCAAGATGGGCAAAATTGTGATGGGTGGTGGCAAAACTCTCGCCCTGCCCACCCGACTGGGCAAGATCGACCCTGTCCGGATTCTCAAACGGCCTGAAGCGACCGCCGAAAAACGCGATGAAAACCTGATCAGGGGAATCTTCAAGCGCCATGCACGCGGATTCGGCTTCCTGCGACCGATGGATAAGCTCGGAGCAGGCTCCAAACAGTTCGACCTGTTTATTGCCCCTGGCGATTCGGGCGATGCCGCTACGGGCGACGAAGTACTGGTCAAACGCGTTAAGAGCACGAAAAGCAAAGGTGCGGGCGAGGCTCGAGTTGTCGAAATCCTGAAGCGAGCCGCTGGAAAATTTGTCGGGACTTATTACGAAGAACGTGGCAAGGGCTGGGTCAGGATCGATGGAACTCAGTTCCCTGAGCCATTGGAGCTGGGCGATCCGGGAGCGAAACGGGTTCGCGTCGAAGATAAAATCGCGGTGGAAATCACCCGATATCCGACTATGGACCGTCGCGGGGCCGCCGTGATTGTGGCTGTCCTGGGCCAGCATGGTCAACAGGGCGTGGAAACCCAGATGATCCTTCATGCTTATGAACTTGATCCGGAATTCTCTCTGGAAGTTCAGGCTGAAGCCCGGGCCCACGCCCGACTTTTCGAAGCGATGCTGGCCGATGGGAAGTTCCCGAACAGGACCAATTTTCGCGACGATTTGATCGTCACCATTGACCCAGCCAAGGCTCGCGACTTTGACGACGCCATCAGCCTTCACCAATATGAAAATGGTCACTGGAGGCTGAGAGTCCACATTGCGGACGTCTCGGCGTTTGTCGAAACCAACAGCATTCTGGACACAGAAGCCCGCCGCCGGGGCAACTCTGTCTACCTGCCTGATCTCGTCGTGCCGATGCTGCCTGAGATCATCTCAAACAGCCTTGCCAGTCTTCAGGCCGGCGAACCACGGCTGGCTGTGACTGTGGAGATTCACTTCTCAACCGAAGGCGTGGTTACGAGTTCGGAAGTCCATCGGTCGGTGATTCTGGTGCGTCAGAGGTTCAGTTACGAGCAGGCTTTCAGTGTGATGATGACGCCGCCCGACCAACCCGTGACGGGGCTTGAAGTGGCCGACGATGTTCGCCAGCTTTTGGGACGTATGCACAGGCTGGCCATGATCTTGCGAGAGCGGCGGTTCCGTCGTGGAGCGCTTGAGCTGAACCTGCCTGAAATTCAGCTCACTCTGGATGATGATGGACATGCCAAGGGTGCTCAGTTGGTGGTGAACGACGACAGTCACCAGGTGATCGAAGAGTTCATGCTTTCAGCCAACGAAGCGGTCGCCCGCCAGATCACACAAGCAGAGGTTCCGTTCCTGAGACGTGCCCACCCGAACCCGGATCCCCTTAAGCTGAATGCGCTTGCGGAGTTTGCGAAAGAGGTTGGGTATCATGTGGAAGATCCGGAGAACCGGTTTGAGCTTCAGAAGTTGCTCAAAGAGACGGCTGGGAAGCCAGAGCAGCACGCCATTCACTATGCCCTTTTGAGAAGCCTGAAGCAGGCGACTTACACGCCTGAAGAGATCAGCCACTATGCCTTGGCCAGTAAGGATTACTGTCACTTTACGAGCCCGATCAGGCGCTATCCCGACCTGGTCTCGCACCGTCAGATTCTCGACCTGATTCGGGGCAAAAAGCCGTTCTCAGACTATGACGAACTGGTCGCGATTGGGGAGGAGTGCACCCGCACGGAGCGGAAGGCGGCGGCTGCTGAGCGCGAGCTGATCAAGCTCAAGATTCTACTACACCTTCAGGACCACGTGGGCGAGGTTTTTGAGTCGATCATTACGGGTGTGGAAGACTACGGGTTCTACGCACAACTTGTGGAATGGCCAGTGGATGGGCTGGTTCGGATCGATAATCTCGGAGCTGATTCGCTCTGGTATTATGAAGAGGCCAGCCGGTCGATCATTGCCAAGCGAGGTGGCAAGAAATATCGACTTGGAGACCGGACCCGTCTGCGAGTGGCGGACATTGATATTGAGCGACGAGAACTGTTCCTGATTCCTGCCGACATCAAGTGGGATCCGCTGGTTCCGTTCGTCAGACGAACGATTGCTCCACCGATGGGCGGTGGTAGACCAGGGCCAAGGAAGCCGGACGAAGGCCCGCACCCAAGACGAAAATTTGAAGGCGGACGAGCCAAACCGCAACCCCCCAAGGTCAATTCGCAGGGGCGGATCAAGGGCGGCAAGAAGGGTAAGAAGAAGCGATAAATGATCTGGGATTGGGTAGAACCATTGCTCTTGGTGCTGTGCTAATGGCTTAGTACCAAGAGGGTTTCTCGTTTATTTTTTGGACATGGCTATTAATAGCTGCCTCCTCCGGAGGCCAATGAAATCTCGCGTTGTTTATGCTTGATGTCCTTTGGACATGGCTATTAATTGCTGCCTCCTCCGGAGGCCTAATCAACATAAAGGCATGGGGCATTATGTCCAATCTTGGCCATATGCCCCAGCCCGCTTGAAATCAGCCCCTGAGGCCGATCGAAACGTACTTCGTTTCGAGATAGCTTTCGAGACCTTCCACACCAAGCT
>Ga0209444_10001778_pt1 | contig 11858 bp, 9 predicted proteins | sample LauGreFaBDMM15DN_2_FD_188215 | JGI IMG/M metagenome (GOLD analysis project Ga0209444, IMG submission 188215) | Freshwater lake microbial communities from Lake Michigan, USA - Fa13.BD.MM15.DN (SPAdes) (version 2) | ecosystem: Environmental > Aquatic > Freshwater > Lake | place: Lake Michigan, USA...
GGAATCTCTCGGGGTAACTGGAAACCTAGCAGTTGAAATGTTTGAAACTACCGAAGGTGAACTACTGGTAAATGAATTAGCAATGCGACCGCACAATTCAGGTCACTTCACAATCGAGGGATCAGTCACTTCGCAATTTGAACAGCACCTTAGAGCTGTGTTGAATCTTCCGCTTGGTAAAACAGATCCACTGAGGCCGGTGGCGGTGATGGCAAATCTTCTTGGAGTCTCCGACTCCCAGAATCTTTTGGCTAACCATGACAAAGTCATGTCTTTATTCCCAGAGGTAAATATCCACTTCTATGGAAAAGCTCCAAGGCTTGGTAGAAAGCTGGGGCACATCACCGTAGTTGGTGAAGATGCCGACAATTGTCTTCGGACAGCCGAGGCTGCCAGGAACCAACTAAACAACTAATATTTCAGTATTAGGTAAATCGACGGGAGTTCCAATTACTAATCCACTAGTAGCAGTTGTGATGGGTTCCGACTCGGACTGGTCAATCATGTCCGATGCCGCTCAGGTGTTAAAGGATTTTGGAATCGAATACGAAGTCGAAGTACTCTCCGCTCATCGCACTCCTGAGCGAATGATTGAGTGGGGAAAAACTGCTGCTTCACGAGGCGTGAAGGTAATCATTGCTGGCGCCGGGGGCGCCGCACATCTTCCCGGGATGCTTGCATCTGTAACAACACTTCCTGTTGTTGGTGTTCCGGTTCCACTAGGCAAACTTGATGGCATGGACTCTTTACTTTCGATAGTTCAAATGCCAGCTGGAATTCCAGTTGCAACAGTTTCCATAGGGGGAGCCAAGAACGCTGGAATACTTGCCGCCAGAATTTTGTCCACCAGCGATAAAACATTGGAACAAAAACTTGTTGACTACGGAGTCTCTCTGGCTGATCTAGTCGCGGAGAAAAACACTCAGCTGCAAAATCAAATCAAGAACAGCTAAATCACAAATTCACGACCGCAATGCTTTGCGCAACAAAATTGGTCGATTTGAAGCTGGCAAATTCCTGACAGTGGTAATTTCCTTCGGAAATTTCTCAAAAAACGCTCCGTGACCAGCTAGATTCTGGGGATTTTCTGCGATTTCGTAACAGTGTTGCTTTTTGCTCAATATCCGTTCCATTTGCGTTTTGCGTTGCCATTATAGAAAGTTCAACCTAGGCTTGAAGGTGCGTGAGGAGTGCGTTATGAGAAGAACCTTTATTGTCGCGCTTGGCTTGGCTACAGCCCTAGTGCTTGCTGGCTGTACCCTCTTTTACCCAAACTCTGGCACCCCAACCGATGAGCTAATCGATCCGAATGCCTCCGCTAGCGTTGCGCCAGGCGAAGAAAATAGCCAAGGGGAAGCTACTTCACCTACTAACTCTCCCTCTCCCTCTCCTTCAGTTTCTCCGACCATGGCAGCTGCGGTCTTGAACATTCTTTACTCAGACACCTCAGCGGGGGTACTGAACGTGGTTTCCGAAGTCAGCAATTTTGCAGAAGATGGCGGAAGTTGCATTCTTAGCTATTACCAAGGAGAAACTGCCACAGCTATTGCAACGGTGAAAGCTGAGCGCAACGTTACCTCAACCCAGTGTTTCCCATTTAACGTCAGTTTTTCAGGCCTCCCGAAAGGTTCTTTGATGCTGACTGTTAGTTACAAATCCGACAACCACATCGGTGAATCCCAAAAGTTTGAGGTGATCATTCCCTAATGATTAAAACAGCAGGAAAACTCTGGTCCATGTTACTTATTGCCGCGATGTCGGCAGCGGGAATTGTTGCGCTTGAGGCAGAGAGCACTCCAGCAGAAGCTGCTAATGCCGCTTGGTTTAACCCGGGACAAATTATTAGCGACAGCGCTTTTTATACTTCGGGAACTATGTCTGCCGTCGACATCCAAAGATTCCTAAATGGAAAAGTTGCGGCCTGTCGAGCAGATCCAACAAGACCTGGTTGTCTTAAGGATTACCGTCTCAGCACTCCAGCTGTAGCTGGAGCAGCCGGAAGATGTGCATCGCTTCCTGCAAAGACAAACGTCAGCGCTGCTGAAATCATTTATGACGTATCAATCGCGTGTGGAATTAGCCCCAAGGTGCTTTTAGTTAAGTTGCAAAAAGAGCAGGGGCTTGTAACTTCAACTAACCCGAGCGCTCGTGCTTACGAGTTTGCACTTGGAATGAACTGCCCAGACACCCCTGCTGGTTGTAGCGCGGCATCGGCAGGATTTTTCTGGCAGCTTTACAAAGGTGCTGGACAATTACAGTGGTACAGCAACCCGGCTGGTTCTTTCACCTGGCTAAGAACAGGTGCTACCATCAGTCGCCCTTACCAGGCCAATAATCCTGGTTGTGGCGCTCAATCATTTGTCTTGGAAAACAAGGCAACCGCCGCTTTGTATTACTACACCCCTTACGTTCCTAACCAAACCGCTCTTGGAAACCTCTATGGGGTCGGAGACGTTTGTAGCGCATATGGAAACCGAAACTTCTTCCGCGATTACACGGACTGGTTCGGCTCGACCATTGGCGGTAGCTTCCTTCTCAAAGGTGACGCTGCTGACGTATTCATGATCGTCAATGAGACCAAGTTCCGAATCCCAACACCGGAGCTACTCACTTCCCTGGCGCCTCTCGGTCCTGTTGGAACTGTTTCAAATGCTCACCTAGATCGATACACCACAGTCAGTGACATGAGCGCTCTTGCTAGAAATGCCGTTGACGGAAGCTACTTCTTTATACACAACAGCCAACGGCTAGCCTTTGCTAACTGTGACGAGGTGGCAGCTTGGGGATTGAACTGTGCCAACGCTGTAACAATGACTGGCTCTCAGGTGAGTGCCCTGGTAGCCGGCGAAGCAATGGCAGCTCTGGTCGGAAGATTTGTTGTTGAAAACGGCAAACTGACTGCGGTAACGGTTCCAACACCTGATCCGTCAGCGTCACCTACCGCGACACCTGATCCATCAGCGACTCCTACCGCGACACCTGATCCATCAGCGACTCCTACCGCTACTCCTACCGCGACTCCTACCGCGACTCCTACCGCTACTCCTACCGCGACTCCTACCGCGACTCCTAGCTCGACCCCTACCCCTACCCCTACTCCAACCGCATCAGCGTCCCCAGCACCTGCCGCACCAGCTCCAGTTTCCACCTACACAGTCGCTCGTGGTGACTCACTCAGTGGAATCGCATCTCGCTTTGGCACCACAACTAGAAACCTGATGAGCGCCAATGGAATTACCAATGCAAACATGATCCGTGCGGGTCAGGTCATAAAGCTCTCTTCTGACGCGGTTGCTCCAGCAGCACCCGCTCCAACCACACCAGCACCTGCAGCTCCAGCACCTGCAGCTCCAGCAACCACATACAAAGTTGCTCCAGGCGACTCCTTGAGTGGGATTGCGGCAAGATTTGGAACAACCACTAGAAACCTCATGTCTATCAATGGAATTGTTGATGCCAACCGCATCAGAATTGGTCAAGTACTTACCATTGCAGGTGCCGCGGCCGCAGCTGCTCCTGCAGCCTCAACCTCTGGTGCAACCACCAGTTACAAGGTTGTTCCTGGGGACACCCTGAGTGGTATTGCTTCCCGCTTTGGCACCACATCAAGGAATCTGATGGCTCTGAATGGAATTACCAATGCCAACTACCTTAGGATCGGTCAGGTTCTAAGGCTCTCTTAGAACCTGCTTTATCTCCGGTTTCACCTAGACGGTAACTTTGCTTTATGGGACAGGATCTAGCTAATGCTTAGTCGAATCTCTGGATCCACCAAAAATTATGACTGGGGATCAAAAGAACTAGTTCCTGATTTCTTTGGACTGGCCGAATCTAGCGAGCCGATTGCTGAAATATGGTTTGGCACCCACCCACTTGGTGAGAGCAAGAGTTTGGCAGAAAACCAAAGCCTGTCGGAAAGTCTCGGCAAGCGTCTTAAATTTCTAGTCAAGTTTCTTTCTGCCGAGCGATCCCTTTCAATTCAGGTCCATCCAAACTCCTATCAGGCCAAAGCTGGATTTGATTTGGAGCAGGACCGGGATATACCAATTGGTGATCCCAAAAGAAACTACAAAGACGCTTCTCAAAAGCCAGAAGCACTTATTGCCCTGACAAGCTTTCGAGCACTTTGTGGCTTTCGTCCGCGGACAGAGCTAATAACGGTCTTTACAGAGTTTGGAAAATCTGAACCCCAGTTTGCTTCTTTGGCAAAGAAGTTACTGTCCGATGCATCGCTAGAAGAGATTTTTCAACCACTGATAGAAAACGCTGAGCTCGCCAAGCGATTCACTGAGGCTGTACCGAGCTCCCAATCCAATCCAGTTGCCATGAAAGCTAGGGCACTAGTTGCGACACTACTTAAGCAATTTCCAGATGACACCGGAGCGCTAGTTGCTTTGATGCTCAACGAAGTTGCTCTAGAGCCAGGTGAAGCTATCTACTTGCCGGCTGGTAACGTGCATGCCTACCTTTCTGGACTTGGGCTTGAGGTTATGGCTGCTTCTGACAACGTATTGCGCGCGGGGTTAACTTCGAAGCACGTGTATGTTGCTGAAGTTCTAGAGATTGCGGATTACAGCGAACTTTTGGAGCCAAGACTTAGACCTAAGAAGCTAGCGGAGGGCCTGATCGAGTATCCGGTGGACTGCTCAGAGTTTCGCATCTACCGGGCCGAAGTTTCGGGAAAGAACCTACTCGCCGATCTAGACCTGCCAGCTAGCGCCATGGTGGTTTGTACCTCAGGTGAGGTGGCAGTTAGCACCAGCCTGGACGAGCGCGAAGTGCTCACTAAATCTGAGGTGGTCTTGGCCTCCGGGGCTAAGAAGCTGAGCCTGAGCGGCAGCGGAACGGTGTTTATTGTCTTGGGGGACTAGCCCAGCGCCTTCCAAGCACTTTCGATTATTTCAACCAAAGAGTTCTTTGCCTTCCAGCCCATGGTTTTCTCAATTCTGGAAGCATCAGCAATCAAGCGGGCTGGATCTCCGGCCCTTCGTGCGACAACTTCATACTCAAAATCAATTGCTGTCGTTTCTCGAATCTGCTTTAGAACCTCAATGACGCTAGATCCATATCCTGTTCCAACGTTGAAGGTATTGAATGCGCGCTTGTCTTGGTCTAGATAATCGAGAGCTTTGATGTGAGCTTGGGCTAAATCAAGAACATGGACATAGTCGCGGATACAACTGCCGTCAGGAGTGTTGTAGTCCGAACCATAGACCTTTGGCTTGGATTTATTCTTTATCGCCTCAAAGACAATTGGAATCAAGTTCAAAACTTGAGTGTCTGCGAGGTCATCCCATCCTGCGCCTGCGGCATTGAAGTAGCGCAGGTTTACGTGTCTAAGACCCCAGGCGGTTTCGGCGTTAGCAGCCATCCACTCACCAATGAGTTTTGTTTGGCCGTACGGATTTATTGGAGAAGCAGCTTCATCTTCTGAAACTAGGTCAACATCTGGAACACCGTAGGCTGCGGCGCTGGATGAAAAAACTAGCTTTTTTACTCCAGCACTTTTCATGGCCAGAAGCAGGTTTGCCTGACCCCCAAGGTTCTTATTGAAATATTTTTCGGGATTTTCGACAGAATCGCCAACCCGCTTCAAGGCAGCTAGATGGATCACAGAATCCACGCTGTGCTCTCGCATGAGAGCTTCCAATGCAGCTACCGCGGAGGGTTCAGCTAGGTCAATTCGGTAGCTGGTTAGGCCTGAAACCCTTGATTCTTTGCCGGTAGAGAGGTCATCGACCACAATCACTTCGGTGCCTGTCTCGGTTAGCAACCGGGCCACGTGGGACCCGATATAGCCTGCACCGCCAGTGACCAGAACGCTCATGCTCCAAGGATACTTGCCTCGAATGGCCCAGACAGGCCAGTAAAGATGTGGAATTCAACTTGACAAGACACCAATAACAGCGGTGTAATTACAGCAGTGAAAGTACTTGCCAGCGCCTGGCAGCTTAGAGAACGGAACAGCACTAAATGGAAAATCGCGGACAGGTTCCCGATAACTGGTTTATCGACCCTCTTCTTCTAGGTGTCTCAGGTGCATACACAGACTTCGAACAAGACCCACTTTCCTGGCAAGCAGATGCACTTTGTGCACAGACAGACCCAGAGGCATTCTTTCCTGAAAAGGGAGGATCCACCAGAGATGCAAAAAGAATTTGCACCGGTTGCGACGTGAAGGCACAGTGCCTCGAGTACGCACTTGCTAACGATGAAAGATTTGGTATTTGGGGCGGTCTGTCTGAGAGAGAAAGACGCAAACTAAAAAAGCGTGCCTAGCTCGCGCTTTGCGCTGAAAGCTAATTCATGACAGCCGATGTTTGTGCAATAGTTTTAGCTCACGATCAACCACAGTTTCTAGAACGAGTTCTAGCAGATCTCAAAAACCAATCTGTAGCTCCCTCAAGAGTTTTGATTGTTGACACCTCAAAACAACTTGCAGCTTCGAGCCAAGGCTATGAAGTTCTAAAGCTTGATTCAAAAACTAGATTTGCTGCTGCCATTGAAGCGGCCGTAGCGCACATAGCCCCAAAAGAGTTCTTGTGGATTCTGCACGATGACAGTGCCCCTGACTCTAGGGCTTTAGAAAACTTACTTCGTGAAGTTGAGCTAAGCCCATCGCTTGCAATTGTTGGACCAAAACAAGTTGATTGGGACAACCCCAGAATCATCAGGCAGCTTGGACTTAGCCTTACCCGAGGCGGGAAACTATTCAGTCGTGTTCGTGGAGAATTCGACCAGGGCCAGCACGATAACTCCGAGGACGTGATGGCGGTTGGAACCGCTGGGGCACTAATCAACATGGATGTTTACCGAGCCCTAGGAGGCTTCGATTCCAAGGCGCCGGTCTATGCGGCAGATGTTGACTTTTCTATTAGAGCCAGGCTGCAAGGCTCGAGAGTAGCGGTTGCACCAAATGCCAAGGTTTCGCACAAGATGCTATCGATGCAAGGAGCCAGGCCGCTTCGCTGGCTAGGCACCAACCCTGCAACTGCGATTAGGCAAGCAGAGCTGCACCTGGCCCTAAGTTATTCAAGCGCTGCGTTGTTCTGGCTTGGTTGGCTGTTTTTACTGCCTTTGGCGGTAGCCAACTCTTTGGTTTTGGCCTTCAGATCAAAGGGCTATGCAATTGGCCCAGAGCTTCGTGCTGCGTTTTTGGTGTTTATCAACTTAGCAAGCGTGCTTGCATCCAGATCCAAAATTGCTCAAACCACCACAGCTAAAATCGGAACTCTTTCGGCCTTGCGGGCAACCAGTCAAGAAGTTAGAAACGATAACAAAAAAGCCAAAGATGAAGAAGTATCTACCAGATTGCTTGCCACTCACGCCCTGGGCGAAACCGAACTGTTGCAAGTTACACCGAACTCAGGATTTATTTCTTCTGGTGCGATTTGGTGGGCGCTTGGATTACTAGCGCTAAACCTTCCTTGGGTTCCAACGAACGTAGCTGTTTCTGGACCAGGTGTGCTGCCACTTTCTTCTAACTGGTTAGAAATATTTGGCCAGGCTGGATCCAACTCGCATTCCATTGGCTTGGGTTTTGTGGGGGCAGCGGATCCTTGGGTTTGGGCCCTTACTCTACTTAGCGCGCCGCTGTTTTTCCTACCGACATTTTCTGTGACACTGTTTTTGTTCCTCGCCACCCCCATCGCATTCGCGGGTGCATTCAAGCTTTCCGAATTGGTCGCCTCAAAAAACTTGGTTCGGATAGTTTCAGCATTGAGTTTTGCTTTGTGGCCTGCCCTCACAGTTTCGGTTTCGGAAGCTAAGTTCTCGCAAGTGCTGGCAGTTGCTTTGCTGCCTTGGCTTTTATACTCGCTGGCTCGAGTGGCAAGAATCGGTCACAAGGACTCCACGCGTTTCCCAAGAACGCACGTCGGGATAGCTGCCATCTTGCTGGCCATGATTGCCGCCAGCTCACCGGTTCTAGGAGCGGTGTTGCTAGTGCTGGTGGCGATCACGGCGATAGTTCGACCAAGCAAGATTGTGCCATTGCTTTCCACCACCTTGCTAGCTATCGCTTGGTTCCTGCCGCTAATAATTGAGCGCATTGCTTCGGGTAACTGGCTGAGCCTGTTACTTGATCCTGGATTGAGCGTGACGGATGGATTGGAAGCTAACTGGACGCTGGCATTTTTTGGCTTCGGGTTTGATGCGCTTAGCTGGGGACTACTTATTACGGTCCCAACACTAATTTTTGCCCTCCTAGCCCTGCTAGCTCCCAAGCTTCGAAACACCCTGCCGCTTTGGGCAATTGCCTTGCTGGCTCTTGCAGCTAGTTGGGTAGTAGTTGGAATCGACTTTGATTTAGGAAACGGCTCAAGCCTTGGAATAGACGCCAGTGCTCTGCTTGGCTTATTTGGCTTGGCGCTAACGCTTCTGCTGGCTCATGTTGCAGACACTTCATTTGTGCTTCGAGTCAGTGCGCTTGCAACTGTTGCCCTAGTTGGATTACTACCGGCAGCTTTTCAAATGGTTACAGTTACCCCCAATGTGAGCTACTCCGATGGGCAAATAGTGCCTTCAATCATTCAAGCCGATGTAAGTTCTGGAAGTTATTGGAGAACCCTGCAGCTTGAATCAACCAGTGAAGGTGGTTTAGTTGCTCAAGTTTTCACTGGAGCGGGAGTAAAGCTAAACCACATTTCAAGTGGTTACAAAATTTCCAGCACCACAAACCCAGAAGTAAACCCTGATTACCAAGAGCTGGGGCAACTGGTTGCCAATTTGGCCTCCGCTAACGGCGCAGAGATTTATCCAACTCTTGAAAAGTTTGGCATTGGATATATCCTTGTGAAACCAGTTGATAGAAATCTTCAACTCGCCCTTGATTCCACCAGAGAGCTGGAATCAATTGGGCTAACCGACTATGGCCAATTGTGGAAAGTGGAGAACGTTCCAGCGGGAATCCAAGCAACTCCGCTTGATTTTGGTTTGGTAAAACTAGGACAACTTGCCGTACTTGCCTTGTTTGCTTGGTTTGCAATTCCTACAAGAACCAAGAAAAAGCGCAAAACCAATGACAGCGATATTTTCATTGACTCCGAGGAGGCAAACTAATGATTACTCGTGCAATTGCCTTCGTAGCAACAACTCTTTTACTGGCAGGCGCTTTGGTTTTCGCTCCACCTGTAGGGCTTTCAGTTGATCTCGGTTCAGCTAGTGGCAGTTTTGATGTCAAGCCTGCCGATCAGAGTTTGGTTTGCCCAGGTTCACTTTTTGTCACCGGTGGTGCTAGTGGAACAGACCTTGGAGTTTTTGAAAGAACTGGTTCCACAACACTTCGCTACAGCGCCGAGGGAACCGGAGTACTCGAAGTTAAATCAATTGCCATCCAAGACCCTGTGGTGACTGCCCTTGGCTCTGGAAGAATTTACTCCGCCGGTGAAATCACGAACGCCACCGAACTTAGAAATACCGGAGCGAGTGTTGGGTCCCCCCAAGGATCCCTGGTGGTAACTGGCAGCACCACTCAGCTTGTTGCCATCGATTCCATGCGAGGACTGGCAGCAGCTAGCTGCCAGCAGCCAAGTGGAGATATTTGGCTGGTTGGTGGGTCAACAGCTGCCGGACGTGAAGCGCTATTGATTTTGACTAACCCAACGCCAAATGATGCAACAGCCGATCTAACTATTTACTCAGATCTAGGAGAGATAGAAGTTGCTGGCCTCTCTGGAATATCTGTCTTGGCAAATTCCACCACGGTGCTATCTATTGCTAGCTTTGCCCCAACGGTTTCGACCTTGGCTATCCAGGTCCAGACATCTGGAGCCAAGCTAGCGGCCTGGATTCAACACCGAGTTATGAATGGAACCGAGTCTTTGGGAGTGGATTATGTCTATCCTTCTCTTGCACCCCAGCTGGAATCGGTTATTCCTGGATTTGTGGTGCGCGGAACTGAAGCAATCAACCAAGTTGCTGTGACAGAGGGTATTGCCGATGCGGGGCACTCAGTCCGAGTCTTCGCTCCAACTGGAGCAAACGTAACAATCCAGATTGTTTCCACCAGCGCCGAGGTTTTTGGAGCGGTATTGACCGGAACCGTTGAGCCTGGAACCGTGAGGGATTTTCCAATTACCGATCTGCTAGATGGTAACTACTCGGTGTTTGTCACTTCAGACCAACCTGTTTTCGCAACAGCCAAGGCAGCAATTGGTAACGATGCGGGAACTCCACGAATCGACTTCACTTGGCTGGGAGCAGCAGAACCGCTCACAGAAGCTCGAGCGATTATGACCTCTGCGGTAATTCCGCCGGATGGCGCTTCTTATCTGGTGTTTGCAAACCCGATCAATGAGGCAAGGAGTGCAACTGTTACTAGCTTGGAAACCGGAGCTGCAACAGTTGTTTCTGTTCCCGCTCAGGGCTCTAGCTTGCTAGGAATAACCGGAGCAGTTGCGGTTTCTAGTGATGCTGGTGTTTTTGCTTCGGTTGGACTGCTACTGAGTGGTCAAATCTCATCGTTGGCGCTTTACCAGCCAACTAATCTTGGCAATTTAGTCCAGGTGCGTTTTCGCTAACGGTTGTAGTAATCGGGAACTAGATCCCAAGGGTCAATATCAAGCAAATCGGCAATCGCCTCAAATACTTGCTGCTCTACTTTGAGTCTTTCTTCCAGCATTGACTTTCTTGAGTGAGAGCCAAAGCGTTCGGTAGGGATTCGATAAATCGTGATGTGATTACCTTCGCGATCAACTGTCCATCTTGGAATATCAGTTTGACTTTCAGCAGCGGTGGGTTCGGATCTAACTGACCAGGTGAGACCCTCGAGGTCTTCAGCCCAAATAGCTTTTAGATACTCCATAGCGGTGTTGACGTACTGCTCAAAACTGTGAGATCGAGTTTGGCCAAATTTGAACAGCTTGCTCAGTATCGGTCTTCTCATCCCGCGGTCGTGGCGATCCCTGTGTGCGTTGCGTGATTTTGGGGGTTTAGCCATGGCCCCATTGTATTATTGGGACAGTGAGCACAGTTGATGCAATTTTCAAAAAATACGACATCCGTGGATTAGTCGGCACTGAAATTACCCCAGAAAAAGTTGCAGCTATAGCTGCTTCATTTGTCGATGTGCTTGATCTAGCCGGCAAGTCAGTGGTGGTCGGCCACGATATGCGCGATAGCTCAGTTGGCTTCGTTGACGCCTTTATAGAAGGCGCTACCGCTAGGGGAGCGGACGTAATCAATATCGGGTTGTGCTCAACCGATGAGTGCTACTTTGCCTCCGGACACCTGGAAGCAGCATCCGCCATGTTCACAGCAAGCCATAACCCCTCCACCTATAACGGCATCAAGTTTTCAAGAGCCGGCGCCTTGGGTATCTCCATGGAAACTGGCTTGAGTGAAATCCTCGAGGGTGCAAATAAGTACCTTGCTTCAGGAATCAAAGAGGTAGCCGAGCCTGGTTATGCCAGTGAGCACGACATCATGGGCGAGTACGCTGCAAATCTTCGTGAACTTGTTTCACTAGATGCAATTCGACCTTTGAAAGTTGTTGTCGATGCAGCTAATGGAATGGGTGGGCTCACTGTGCCATCAGTTTTGGGAACTGATGCGGGGCTATCAAAACTTCCAGTTGAAATCATCCCGATGTACTTTGAACTAGACGGTTCCTTTCCAAATCACGAAGCTAATCCGCTAGATCCTAAAAACCTCGTCGACTTACAAAAACGAGTCATTCAAGAAAAAGCCGACATCGGTTTGGCATTTGATGGCGATGCCGACCGCTGCTTTGTTATTGATGAAAAGGGAAACGCAGTTTCCCCTTCTGCTGTTGCCGCCATTGTTGCGGTGAGTGAAATTGCCAGGGCCAAGGCTCTGGGAGAGACCAACGTTCACATCTTGCATAACTTACTGACCTC
>Ga0209444_10001779_pt1 | contig 11858 bp, 9 predicted proteins | sample LauGreFaBDMM15DN_2_FD_188215 | JGI IMG/M metagenome (GOLD analysis project Ga0209444, IMG submission 188215) | Freshwater lake microbial communities from Lake Michigan, USA - Fa13.BD.MM15.DN (SPAdes) (version 2) | ecosystem: Environmental > Aquatic > Freshwater > Lake | place: Lake Michigan, USA...
TCTCCGGGGCCGAGCCGATTTATGTGCCGCTGCGGGCACCCGACTTTCGGTACGATCCAGCGGAACTGGCTCGGGCCTTTGACCAGAAGCCCAAGGCCATTATCGTGTGCAATCCGTCTAATCCTACCGGCAAGGTGTTTACTTGGGCCGAGTTGACGGAAATTCTGACGCTGGCTGAACAGTACGACGCGTTCGTCATCATGGACGAACCCTACGAGCACATCGTCTATCGGCCCCATGAACACGTCTACGCGGCGGCGTTGCCGGGAGCGATGGCCCGCACCATCACGTGCAACTCGCTCTCCAAAACTTACTCCATCACGGGGTGGCGGCTGGGATACGTGCATGCGGCGCCCGAGGTGATCGCACAGGCGCGCAAGGTGCATGACTTCCTCACGGTGGGCGCGGCGGCCCCCTTGCAGGAGGCGGCGGTCGCTGGCCTGGAATTGCCGGAGAGTTATTACGACGACCTGCTGACCTCCTACACGACCAAGCGAGAGGTGTTCTTGGGGTACCTGCGGCAGACCGGCCTCGAATTCACCGAACCTCAGGGGGCGTACTATGTCCTCGTGAATATCGAAGGACTGGGCTTCGGCACCGACTCTGCAGCCGCTGAATGGATGATCCGCGAGATCGGCGTGGCTGGAGTCCCGGGGTCGAGTTTCTTCCGCGAGCCCGAGCATCGGTTCATCCGATTTCACTTCGCCAAAAAGGAAGAGACCTTGCGGGCGGCCGGAGAACGGTTGTTGCGGTTGCGAGACTTTGTGGGAAATCCCGAGGCAGTGGCCGAAAGCCGTCGGAGGCTCTCACTGTGAAACCATCACCCGCCTCAGAACGCTCGCTGCGTCTGGCCCCGGATGGCGTCTCGGTGCTCATCTTGGACCAAACGTTGTTGCCGCATGGGGTAAAGACGGTGCGTTTGCGAACCCTGGAACAAGCCGCGCATGCCATCCGCACCATGCAAGTGCGCGGGTCAAATCTCATCGGAGTCACTGCAGCCTACGGCATGGCATTGGCGCTCCGTGCCGATGCCTCGGACTCCGGACTGGAGTCGGCTTATTCGGTCCTCATCGAAACCCGCCCCACCGCGGTCAATTTGCGATGGGCATTGGATTTGATGCGGGACTTCCTTCGACCGATGCCGGCTTCGTTGCGTGTCGATGCTGCTTACGCCAAAGCGGCCGAACTGCTGGAAGAGGATGTCGCCACCAATCGGTCGATCGGTGACCATGGACTCGCCATCTTTCGCAAGTTGCTGGCAAAGCGCCCCAAGGGTGAGCCCCTGCGCGTTCTCACGCACTGCAATGCCGGCCGGATTGCCACCTTGGACTGGGGAACTGCCACGGCTCCGATTTATCGAGCCCAGCAGGAAGGCCTTCCGATCCATGTCTGGGTCAGTGAAACCAGGCCCAGAAATCAGGGGGCTGCGTTGACGGCGTGGGAATTGGGCGGTCGTGGAGTTGCTCACACATTGATTGCCGACAATGCCGCAGGCCATCTCATGCAGCATGGGTTGGTAGATGTGGTGATCGTGGGGGCTGACCGCGTGACCGCCGCCGGTGACGTCGCCAACAAAATCGGAACCTACCTTAAGGCCTTGGCCGCCCGTGAACACGAGATTCCATTTTACGTGGCGTTTGTCGGCGGTTCTGTGGACTGGAACTTGCGAGACGGCGTGCGTGAAATCCCCATCGAGCAACGAAGCGAGCGGGAGGTTACCCACATCACGGGAGTGAATTCAGCTGGCAAGCGTGTCGAAGTGCGTCTGACGCCCGAGGGGACTCCTGCGCGCAACGACGGCTTCGATGTGACTCCGGCGAAGCTCATCACCGGGTTGATCACCGAGCGTGGCGTGTGTCGGGCTTCGGAGGCAGGCCTGGCTCGTCTTTACGACCGTTCAGACCCTGCCGATCGCGGCTCGGGCCGTGTTGCTCGCGCGACACGGCGTTGAATTGTGAGTGCCGGCGGGGCAGGGCGACAAAGGGACTTCCCAAGGGCTTCTTGCAACGGATCGTCTGCTTCGGCCCCGAACCCAAGATGCAGATGCCGGGTCCATCCCTCGGCTTGAGCAAAACGGCCCGACCACTGGCCGACTTGCGCATCTCCCTCATCGAGCGAAATGAGGTAGCTTTCCATGCCTTGTGACACGTCCAGCCATTCTTTCTGGCTCGCGTGTGCGGCCAGAGCGGTCCGCTTGCGGGAATGCACCGATGCGGTGTTCACAAAGAGCTCTGGTCGGACCGGTTGCCGCAGGGGGCCTTGGAGACCGTGCGGTAAAGAATGGTAGAGGGTCAGCGGTTGCAGTGTGGGCTTTCGCCCGGGGATGCTCCGGAAATTTGGCATGCCGCGTGAGAAGGCCGCCGTGACCACGATGCGGCAGGTCTCGGTGTGGTCCTCCATGTAATCTAATGGCGGGTGGGTCAGGACGACGGTGGGTTGGACCGACCGCACCAAGGCCGCCACGCGCCGGATGTTGGCTTCGGTGTAGAAGATGCAGAGGTCCGACGCGATGGGCGGGTGCCACTGGAATCCCATACTCCGGCAGGACGCCTGGGCCTCGAGGGAACGGGTTTTGGCGGTGACCGTCTGGGAGAGGGTCGCGCTTCCGAGGTCTCCGTTAGAGAGGTTGCAGTAGTGGACATCCCACCCCCGATCACGCAGCAACAACAGGGTTCCAGCGGCTCGGAATTCGATGTCGTCGGGGTGGGCAAAGACGGCCAGGACTGCAGGCATTGAGAAATCCTGCCTTCGGCGATGGAGTTCGACCAGTCTGGGCGTTGAGGGAGACAACGAAAGAATCGACGAAGGATGGAGCGACCCGAGTTCAGGTCCACATTGCACCCGAGGGGTAGATCAGGTCAGGGTCCGTCTTCAATTGCGGCGCGCGATGCGGCGCTCGGTTCGGGAGTCGATGAAGACATTACACCTCTATCTGCTCAGACAGGTGATGGCCACGTTGGTGGTCACCGTTAGTGTGTTCGCATTCGTTCTGCTCCTGGGCAATGTCCTCAAAGACGTTCTGGATCTTTTGGCCAGTCCGCGAACTACGGCTGGCCTGTTGTTTCAGGCTTTGGGACTGCTGATTCCCTTCGTTCTGTCCTTCGCACTACCGATTGGAATGCTGACGGCGTCGCTGCTGACGTTTGGCCGGTTGAGTGCCGACCAAGAATTGACGGCCATTCGGGCCGGAGGCATTAGCCTGGCATCCGCCATCGTTCCGGTGGTGGCTCTTTCGCTGGTGTTGTGTGGTGTGTGTTTTTGGTTCATCGGAGACCTCGGCCCGCGTTCCCGAGTGGCCTTCAAGGAATTGCGCGATTCGGTGCTCCGGAGTCAGGCGACCCTTTCGCTGGGAGAGGGGCGCTATCTGGAATTGGGTTCGGTGACTTTGTATGCCCGCAAGGTGGACGGTGACTTGCTGCGCGATGTCCGCATCTTCGCGTTCACCAACGGCGTCTGCTATCTGGATCTCTTTGCTCCCGAGGCCGAATTGCGCCGGGACAGCAACCGGTTTCCTACGGCTTTGTCGCTGCGAAACTTCCAGGGATTAGTCCAGATGGCAGGCGGATGGCAGGGGATCTCCGCCGAGGAACGCATCGAACCCATCGCTAATTTTCGCTCGGCCAAGTTGGATCCTCCCAAGCTCAGCGAGATGTCCATGCGGCAGTTGCTGGACGAACGAACCAAGCGTCGGGCTGAAGGCGTGAAGGATGTGACCCCGATTGAGGTGCAAATTCACCGTCAGGCGGCCTTTTCGTTCGCCTGCTTGGGATTCACCTTGGTGGGAATTCCTTTGGGAATCCGGGCCCATCGTCGAGAGACCAACATCGGCGTCGCGATGGCCCTGTTGCTCCTGCTGCTGTACTACTCGTTCATCATTGTCGCGCAGTCTCTGGACACGAAACCCCACTGGTATCCGCAGTACTTGTTGTGGATACCGAACCTAATGTTCCAGGTGGCGGGTGTTTACCTGATTCGCCGGGCCGATGGCCGGGCTTAGGCACCGGTGTTCGGTGTTCGAAATCCGCCGGCTCGGTGTCTCGGTGTGGGAACGATGCTTTGTGGTTCAGTTAACGCGGTGTTCTGCCGATAAACCGCCGTTGAGCATGTCCGCCCCTAAAGCCATCGATGCCGTTTTGAGCGATTCTCTTACCTCATCCGCCGAGTTTATGCAGGCAGAGTCTGTTGATTCACTGCAATGGCAGGATGTTCCGATCCTGCTAAATCTCATCGATGATGCAGACCTTCTCGCCGAATTCTGCCGCGAATCCCGCGGGTTGCTCGAAGAGGTCGAGGCCGCGGTGCTGACACTGGAACAGGACCCCGAAAACATAGCCCCGGTCGAGGTGTTATTCCGGGCCTTCCATACGTTCAAGGGTGGAGCGGGTTTCCTGAATCTCGATCCTATCCACTGCCTCACTCATGACCTCGAGTCGGTGTTGGAAGTTCTCCGAACGGGGCGACGCTCGGTCGATCAATCCCTCATCGATCTCATCCTTGCCTGCGTGGACGTGTTGGTTGCGTTTCTAGCTCAGGTAGAAGCCCAACTGAACGGGATAGGCATCGGGCTTCCTATCACCGTCGTGGGCCGCTCGCTGCATGAGGCGATGCTCGAACTCATTGCGGGCGCTCATGACTCCGAGGCGATTGCCGATTCAGAAATTTACAGGGCAGATACGGCCATACCCTTTTCAGACTCTGCCCTCGGTAGTCGCCTGCAAGACCGCATCTCGGTTTCTGCCGTCCGCTTGGACGAGGCACATGGGGCAATCTCCAGAATTCGCGAAACCCTGGCTGCGACGCCTCCTGACACAGGTGCGCTAGTCCGATCATTATCAGTGCAATTGGACGAACTCGACCAACTCCTTCACTCGTTGCTTTGGGTTCCGACGGAGCAATTGTTCCAGCGGATGCAACGCGTGGTGCGGGACGCTGCGATGAAAGCGGGCAAGCCGGTCCGCCTCGTGGCGTTGGGCGGCCAGACTCTGCTGGATCGCCGTTGGGAGAACGTGCTCGGCGAGTGCTTGATGCACCTCATCCGAAACGCGATCGATCATGGAATCGAGTTCCCGACACTCCGCTGCGATCAGGGTAAGCCGCCCCTCGGTGAGGTAACTCTGAATGCAGTAACCCAAGGGAAACACCTTTGCATTGAAGTGCAAGATGATGGCGCGGGGATCGCCACTGCCAAGGTGCTGCAGAGGGCGGTTGAGCGCGGACTGGTGGTCTCGAAAGCAGTCCTCTCAGAACTTGCCGTCCACGAACTCCTCTTCATGCCCGGCTTCTCCACCGCCGATTCGGTCACTGCCCTTTCGGGCCGGGGTGTGGGGTTGGATGTTGTCAGAAGCAATATCCAGAAAATCGGAGGAACCGTTGCGATCCACTCCGAATTAGGTCGCGGCACCCGATTCATTCTTCAGGTGCCGCTCGTATCGAGCGAAGGCTAGAAAGCCCCGTTCAGCGTGCCCCATTGGGGACGTCTGTTTTAGCGAGCGTGTGTCTTAGTATTTGGGCACGGACGGGTCGATTTCGTCGGCCCACCCATTGATGCCGCCCTTCACGCTCTTGACGTACTTGAAGCCCTGCTCTCGAAGGAATCGCAGAGCCTTCATGGAGCGAACGCCACTCTTGCAGTGAATGTAATACTGCACGTTCGGATCCAGATCCATGAAGCGTTGAGGCAGCGTGCTCAAGGGCACCAATGGCACTCCAGCGATTCGAGCGATTTGCTGCTCATCGGCCTCCCGAACGTCGATGACTTTGATTCCCAGCGACGGGGTATCTAGGGCCTTTTTCATTTCCTGCAGGCTCACCTCGTCGGGGTTTGAACCCGGGTTCACCGGCTCGGGTTGGATGCCACAGAACATCTCATAGTCGATGAGTTCGGTAACCGAGGGATTCGGTCCGCAAAGCGGGCACTTCGGGTCTTTCCGGAGCTTGAGTTCCCGGAACTTCATGTCGAGAGCGTTGAAGAGCATCAATCGCCCGATGAGCGAGGTTCCCTTGCCCAGAGCGAGCTTGAGGATCTCGGTGGCTTGGATGCAGCCGATGATGCCCGGGAGGACGCCCAGAACGCCACCTTCGGCACAACTGGGAACCATGCCGGGCGGGGGCGGCTCAGGATAAAGGCATCGGTAGCAGGGCCCACCGAGATGCGGAGCGAAAACGCTGGCCTGACCCTCGAAGCGGAAGATCGAACCATAGACGTTCGGCTTCTTGAGCAGCACGCAGGCGTCGTTGGTCAGGTACCGGGTCGGAAAATTGTCAGTGCCATCGACAACGATGTCGTAGGGGCGGATCAGGTCGAACGCATTGTCGGCGGTAATCCGGACCTTGTGAAGGTCGACCTGGACATTGGGATTCAGCGCATGAATGGCGACCTTGGCCGAGTCGGCCTTGGAATGCCCCACGTCGGCATCGGAATGGAGGATTTGCCGTTGAAGGTTCGAATAATCGACCGTGTCGAAGTCGACGATGCCCATTCGGCCGATCCCTGCGGCGGCCAGATACATGGCGATAGGCGAACCCAGACCGCCCGCCCCGATGCACAGGACGGAGGTGTTGCGGATCTTGCGCTGACCGGCCAGGCCGACTTCCGGAAGGATCAAATGGCGGGAGTATCGGCGAATCTCCTCATTGGTGAGCTCAAACATACGAAAGAAAAAGAAGTTAGGCCGTTGCCCGCCGACGCGAAAGAAAAGTTTAGGTTTTGCCGAAGGATCTTAAGAAGGCTCTTCAGCCCTAGGAGTCTGCTTTGAGATCCAATTTTCGATTCCGGCCTGAGGTTTGCCCACAGACTGATCTTAACCGGAACGTTTTTCTGTTGGGAGACCGGGGAATAGCGTGGTGGATTCTTTCGCAAGATGCGGTGAGAGCGAAACGCGGGCCTTGTCAGTGACGGTGTGAAAACCGATGAAACCTGCCGGTTTGAAAATCACTGATCCCAGACACTCAACGAATCATCGATCCGACCTCAGTTTGTCAGTTGCCCGATGCAATTCTTATCAAGTCGGGTGGGCCCCGGACGCGCTCGGCCTCCTCTGGAAGTAGGAAGAAATGCTGGAGCTTATCCGCAAAGAAAACGAATCCGAGGATCCGGCAAAAGCGCGGATTTCAAACCGGCCATTTTCCGTGGATTCCGGGACGTTGATGAGAGGGCCTTGCATGGGTTCGTGGTTGAGGTTCGTAACGAGCCAACAGCGACGCTCTTGCAGGAGAAAACGCAGCCACCACGACGGATCTAGTTGAAGCGTTGCAGTTTATGAATGCGTGCAGGTGGCTTCGTGGATCTTGCGAGCAGCCTCCACCGGATCGGCGGCCGCATAAATCGGGCGACCCACGACCAGCCAGTTTGCACCTGCAAAAATGGCCTCAGCCGGACCGAGGGTGCGCTTCTGATCATCCGATTTTTCAGCGCCAGTGCGGATTCCCGGTGTCACCAATTGCATGGAAGCAGGGAGAATTGCGCGGAGCGGGGTGAGTTCTAAGGGAGAGCAAACTAAGCCTCTCAAGCCGCTCGCGGCCGCGAGTCGGGCTAAGCGTTCGACTTGGCGGGTGATGTCGGTTTCGCCACCGAGTTCAGCCAATGCCGCGGTGTCCATGCTCGTTAAAACGGTGACACCGAGCACCAGCGGCGCGGTGCGTCCGAGGCTGGCGGCGGTTTCTTGGGCTGCGGTCTCGGCAGCCTTCATCATGGCCGATCCGCCGGAGCAATGCACCGTCAGCATCTGGACATCCAAACGAACTGCGGCAGCGACGGCTTTGGCTACGGTGTTGGGGATGTCGTGAAATTTTAGATCCAAGAATACGGAGGCCCCGGTCTGACGAAGTTGCCGAACCAGATCTGGTCCTTCAGAAACGAAGAGTTCTTTACCGACCTTGAAGGCACCGACGTAGGGGGCGACGCGGCGAGCCAGGTCTAGGGCGGCTGCTGCGGAGGGCAGGTCGAGGGCAACGATGATCGGCGAACTCACGGGGCTCATTGAAGCGCGGGAGTGCGCTAGTGGCCACGCGAAAACAGTCTACCTGGGGAAGGGCCGCAGGCGGAGACCCTCAGTGGGCACGGCCCAAGGCCTTGGCTGGAAGCCAAGGGAGCAGTTTCTCGCGCAAGAGCAGGATGCGGCGTGGATTGCCCGGTGAGGAGAGGTCCCCTTCGCGCAAGGACGCATCTGGATGTTCGAGAGCGCACTTGAAGAGGTTATCCAGAATGGCGAGTTCGCTCTGGGTCAGGATGAGAGTGCTCCGATCCTCAGTTGCATTGGTTTTCTGTTCGCGCCGGGCTAATTCGAGCAGCAGGGCGCAGGGCTCCAGACATGGAACCACAGACTTTTCAATTGCGGTTTCCGAGGGGCGCTCGCCCACCGTCCAGAGGCGTTGCCGGGTACAGCAGTGGGGATGGCATCCGGCTCGTGCGATATCCTCAGCGTCGGGTTCGTTGAGCGCGGCGACATTCCGGTACATCCCGGTTTGTCGGTCGGCATAGTGCTGCCACGAGATGGGTGCGGTTGAAGCGGAATGGACCGCGTACCAATCGGCCAAGCCGCCAGGAAGCAGCGCATCGAGTGCAGCCTCCAGGGCCGGGGCGTCTGGTGTGAGGTGAAACCAATTGCGGACCAGATTGGGCGAGGCCTTGTTGGGTCGGAATCGTCCCAAAGCATCGACCTGACTCAGGGGATGCAAATCGGTCAGAGCGATGCTTCGCAGGAGTGAAGCATCCAAGCCAGCATCATCCCTGTGACGGAGGTCGATGCCGGCGGGATGCTTGGATAGCGCCAACGGGCCGAAGACCCAGTTCGAATCCGCAGGAATCCGTTCCCAAAGTGCGGCCGCGGCGGGTGAGACAAACTGAGTCATGCGAAGATCTAGTTGTGGCAAACCATCACTTGGACTTGTGGGAGTGCTCCAAATGCTCCTTCAGCAGGTCACGTCCAAAGTCGTTGTCGAAGTCTCGCCAGACGGCGTGGACATGGTTCGCATCGTTCTGGGTGTTGTCATACTCGAGCAGGAACGTTGGTCCATGGACCCTGTAGTAATGGCGTTGACCGCGTTGAGTGGAGCCTGCCCAAGCAAAGCGGATCTTGCTGCGACCCGCAGCGTCTATTTTGGAGAGGTCGGCGACTGCGAGGTCACCGCGAAGGCGGCCGACGTATTCTTCGATAATGCGCCCTAGGAGTTTCTTTTGAGCGGCGTTCATCTCGTTGAAAGCCAGACCTTGGGCCTTGCCCACATCGGCCGTTCGATTGGCCACGGTCAGGATGTCATCGGGAGCGTTGGTTTGAATGAGCGCATGCTTTTGCTGGCCGGCGTTCAGGGAGGTCATCAGTTCGCGAGCCAAGTCTTCCTCAGCAGCCAAGACCCGGAGTCCGGCTCGCGGCCCCTTGCGGACTTCAGCGGGGTTGGTGCCCATGAATGAGGGGGTTCCGCTGGCAAACTTGCCCTTCGCGAGAGTGAAGTTGAGGGAAAGATGGTGTCCCTCGAAGCGCCAGCCCCAAGTGCCTTGGGCGTCGGGCGATCCGAAGATGCTGACGTGGTAGAGTTCTGGATCACGGGGAAAACGTCGGTTAGGCCCCTCGAGTTCCTGAAGAATTTGCTCAAGGCTCATAATAGTGACGGCCTTGGAAAGGCCCCGATTGCTCAGTCCGCTTTGGAGCAGCGCCAAGGCCAGATGTCGTTGGGCGGGCTTGAGTGTTCCGAGGGTGATGCCCTTGCGATCCTTGGGGATGAAGTGCCAATTCTCCCGCTCGTCGGATTTGAACTCGAAGGTCGCAATGGTTTTCTGCTCATCATTCAGAGCAGAAAGGAAGTTTTTCGCCGCATCCGTCATCTCCGTTTCGGGCGATGCGTAAACGTGGAGTGCGGTCAGGAGAGCCGCTAGGGCTGCCGGGAAGATGGGGAATCGCATACAGTTGAGGAAATAAGAGTCGAGGAAGACGATCAATGGGTTAATTCGCGGGGCTAATGTTGGACGTCCTCAGACGGAGGTTCCGGCAGTAGAAAACTCAGTCCCAAACCGAGAGCGAACATGACTCCACCGACGATAGCCGCGGCCTTGGCAATGAACATAGGGCCGGTTCCACCGAGAGCTGGTGCCAGCAGATTGGTTGTGAGGAAAGCCATGGAAGTACCTATCATCCGACCGCCTACATTTGTCGCAAAGCTCCCGCCCGTGGCGCGCAGGTGGACCGGGAACACCTTCGGCAGGTATTCGCCCATGTAGCTAAACTGTGCTACCGTTAAAAATCCGGCCAAGAAGATGCCCCATTGAAAGAGCTCAGGCTTTTGGTCGAAGAGCCACAGGTAAGTCAGCGGCAGAACGATAAGTCCGGGCATTTGGAAAAGCCGGAGGAGCGCCCCTCGGCTAATGGCCACGGCCAACATCAGCGCCAGAGCGATACGACCTCCCAGCCCACCGAGTTCTTGCCAGAACTGGATATCCTTGCCCCGAGTCTTCACCACGGTGTCAGCCACCTCCTGTTTCGATCGATTGGCACCGAGTTGTGCCAGAACCTTCTCTCGATCGATCACCGCCTTCTTAACCGTGGGCAAGTCGCTGGTGAGAGCTGCCAATTTTGCGTCCAGTTCCGCGAACTGATTGGTCAAGGCCGACAACTTGGCGACAATCGCCGTCCGAGTAGTTGGAGCCGTATTCGTATCGCTGAGGGGCTTAGCCGCGGCGCGCATGGCCACTCGAAGTTTCGCCCGCTGCCCCGCCAATTCCCGCAAACCAGGCAAATGGGTGGCAGCCATCTCAAACGCTGGACGGATCGCGTCGAGTTGTAGATTCAGCTCTGAAGCCTCCGTCTGAAGCGGACGCAAAACTTGTTGTTGGGCGGCCAAACTAGGGAGCCCGGGGACGATACGGGTCGGAGTTAGTTGCAGCGCTCCGAATGCCACGCCATAGGCACAGGCTGAAAGCGCGGCAGTGACCAAGGTAACTCGGCGCAGAGAAGGCGAGAAGAGTTCTGAAAAGCTGGCACGTTTCAAAGTTCCCGCAGCCTTACGCTCACGCCAAACCTGCGATTCCGGAACAAAAGGGAGGAGCAGCGCGATGGGAATGGCCGGCATCAGCCCTGTGATCAGCGTATAACGCCAATCCGCGTGGGAATTAAAAGGTTCCGCTACCGGGAGCGCGGGAAAAGACGCTGCATTTTTGAGAATCCAGCCATTCACCAAAGTCACGAACAGACCGCCCACTGAAGCAAACGCTTGCGTCCACCCCAGCACCTTCTCCTTGCGTCCTTTATCTGGAAAGAGTTCTGCCAACCAAGTGATGGCCGCCACAAACTCCACGCACACACCCACGAAAGTCGCGCACCGAAAGAAAATGAACCATCCCAGCGTCGTGCTAAAAGCAGCAGCAACGGGGGACAGGGAATACACAGCGATGCTCAAGGCGAGAACCGTCTTGCGCCCCCAACGGTCGGTCAGCCACCCCCCAAGCAATCCGAAGATCCCACCGCAAAGAGCGGCAATCCAGAGCAACCGTCCCACCCAAGTCGTCACATCGGGGTGATTGGTTGGAAGTTGGAGAATTTCCGAGATGGCCGGAGCAGCGATCAACGGCAAAAGCAGCAGCTCGTAAGTATCGAATAAAAATCCGATAGCCGCGACCACCAGCACCAGAATCGTTGTAAGATTCCAGTCGCCCGCACCACCTGATCCATTTTTCATACGTAGACGTATCACTTACCCCGTAGCCCCGTCCCCGGCAACCCTCAACTCATCAAAACAAAGAACCAAAATCTAAAAAAAATATAAAGTGACAGGTTTAAAGTTATTGACGTGGACGAGGATGTGGATAGTTTTGGGGGATGAGGTTGGCGCGGATTAAGGGGCAGGAGGGGAGGAGTGCTGTATACCAC
>Ga0209444_10001780_pt1 | contig 11856 bp, 10 predicted proteins | sample LauGreFaBDMM15DN_2_FD_188215 | JGI IMG/M metagenome (GOLD analysis project Ga0209444, IMG submission 188215) | Freshwater lake microbial communities from Lake Michigan, USA - Fa13.BD.MM15.DN (SPAdes) (version 2) | ecosystem: Environmental > Aquatic > Freshwater > Lake | place: Lake Michigan...
GGACTTGGAGGAGGAGGCGACGGGCGAGCGGGTGACCTACCAGATCGTGGGCGAAGATGAGGCGGACTTGAAACTCGGCTTGGTCAATATCAGCTCCCCGATTGCTCGCGCGCTCATCGGTAAGGAAGAGGGCGATACCGCTATCGTGATGGCCCCGGGCGGCCAAAAACCCTATGAAATCGTGGCGGTGCGTTACGTCTGAGATGTGCTGAGCAGCGCGGCCACCGGGGCCCAGCCCTTGGCAAGGACTATTGCAAAAGGGCGCTTAGGAAGCCTGGCTGCGCTTTTTGAGGCTGATTTTTGGTTTCGGCTTGGCCCGCTTGACGTTGCCGCCTGGCGTTAACCTTTGGTTGCCCAGCACCCGCAGGGTTTTGACTTCAGGGCGCTGCCCGGCGCGTTTGCTGTACTTGAGTACCTTGAAATCGCGCGGCCCTGCTTTACGGTCCTCATCGACTACTTTTTCCTTCTCCGGCATCGGCCGCCACAACACCAGCAGTTTGCCGATGTGCTGAATCGGTGCGGCACTGAGCTCCTCGGCCAGGGTCTGGAACATGGCTTCGCGCGCTGCGCGGTCGTCTGAAAACACCCGCACTTTGATCAGGCCGTGCGCATTGAGGGCGGCATCGGTTTCTTTTTTGACATTGGCCGTCAGGCCGTCGCCGCCGACCATGACCACCGGATCAAGATGGTGGGCCAGGGCTCGCTGCGCTTTGCGCTCTGTGGGACTAAGTTGGATTAAGGGCATAGGGCTATTATCGGCGCAATGAAAAAGCCGTCCGTCTCTTCGCCCTCGGTGCCGGTTGTGGCCAAGGCGGCACGCGGCGGCAAGGTCAACAAGGCCTGGCTGCACGACCATATCAATGACCCCTATGTCAAGCTGGCGGCCCGCGAAGGCTACCGGGCGCGGGCGGCCTACAAACTCAAAGAAATCGACGAGGTTTTCGGCCTGGTCAAGCCCGGCCACGTGCTGGTGGACCTGGGCTGTACGCCTGGCGCCTGGAGCCAGTATTTGCGGCGGCGTCTGGCGCCGCAGGGTGCCGCCGCGGGCGCTTTGGACGGGAAAATTATCAGCCTGGACTTGCTGCCCATGGAGGCGATCGAGGGCGTGACTTTTATTCAAGGCGATTTTCGCGAGGCCGATACCCTGCAAAAGCTGGAATTAGCCCTGGACGGCGCCCAAGCGGACATCGTTGTCTCGGACATGGCGCCCAATCTTTCAGGTATCGCCTCGGCCGATGCGGCCCGCATCGAGTACCTGGTGGAACTGGCCATTGAATTTGCCCAAAACCACATGAAAAAACAGGGGGCTTTGGTAGCCAAAGTCTTCCACGGTGGCAGCTACAACGCGGCAGTAGCGCGCTTTCGCGAGGCCTTTCAAACCGTCAAACCCTATAAGCCCAAAGCCTCGCGCGACCGTTCGTCGGAGACTTTTTTGGTCGGTATCGGCCTGCGTTAGGCGCATGGATCGCAGCAAACAGCCCATGGCCTTGTTCGATTTACGGCCACTACACGCAAATACCGCTGAAAGCCCGCTTGAAAAGCCTAAAATGAATCTCATGTGAAATGGGTATTTCCCGGCTCACGCCTTAACCGGAGCTTCGCTTGAACAATCAGTGGTTTTCCAAAATTGCAGTCTGGCTGGTCATCGGCCTAGTACTTTTTACCGTCTTTAAGCAATTTGACTCGCACAGCGCCAGCGGCGCCGTGACGCTTGGCTATTCCGATTTCCTGGAAGAAGTGCGCAATAAAAACATCAAGAGTGCTGTCATCCAAGAAGGCCAGGGCGGCACCACAGAGATCGTTGCACAGACCTCGGACGAGCGCCGTGTCAGAACCACAGCAACCTACCTGGACCGTGGCCTGGTGGGCGATCTGATTGCCAATGGCGTTAAGTTTGATGTCAAGCCGCGCGAAGAAGGTTCTTTGCTCATGACCTTGCTGGTGAGCTGGGGCCCCATGCTGCTGCTGATCGGCGTCTGGATTTATTTCATGCGCCAAATGCAAGGCGGCGGCAAGGGCGGCGCTTTCAGTTTCGGCAAAAGCAAAGCGCGCTTGCTCGATGAAAACACCAATACCGTGACCTTTGCCGACGTGGCCGGTTGCGACGAAGCCAAAGAAGAGGTCAAAGAGGTGGTGGACTTCCTGAAAGACCCCAGCAAATTCCAAAAACTCGGCGGCCGCATCCCGCGCGGCTTGTTGTTGGTCGGCCCGCCAGGCACCGGCAAGACCCTGCTGGCCAAGTCGATTGCTGGCGAAGCTAAGGTGCCGTTTTTTAGTATCTCCGGTTCGGACTTTGTGGAAATGTTTGTCGGTGTAGGCGCCTCTCGCGTGCGCGACATGTTTGACAACGCCAAGAAAAACGCACCCTGCATTATCTTTATCGACGAGATTGATGCCGTAGGCCGCCAACGTGGCGCGGGCTTGGGCGGCGGCAATGACGAACGCGAGCAGACGCTCAACCAGATGTTGGTGGAAATGGATGGTTTTGAGACCAATGTCGGCGTCATCGTGGTCGCGGCCACCAACCGTCCTGACATTTTGGATTCCGCTTTGTTGCGCCCTGGTCGTTTTGACCGGCAGGTCTATGTCACGCTGCCCGATATTCGCGGCCGTGAACAAATCCTCAACGTGCACATGCGCAAAGTGCCGCTGGGCCAGGACGTGAACGCCGGCATCATCGCCCGCGGCACCCCGGGTATGTCAGGCGCTGATTTGGCGAATTTGTGTAATGAAGCCGCCCTCATGGCCGCCCGCCGCAATGCCCGTTTGGTGGATATGGAAGACTTCGAAAAGGCCAAGGACAAAATCCTGATGGGCCCGGAGCGTAAGAGCATGGTCATGCCCGAAGGCGAGCGTAAAAATACGGCTTACCACGAGTCCGGCCATGCGCTGATAGGCAAGCTATTGCCCAAATGTGACCCAGTGCACAAAGTCACCATCATTCCGCGCGGCCGCGCCTTGGGTGTCACCATGAGCCTGCCGGCGCAGGACCGCTACTCCTATGACAGCGAATACATGCTCAACCAAATTAGCATGTTGTTTGGCGGACGGATCGCCGAAGAGGTGTTCATGAACCAGATGACCACCGGCGCCAGCAATGACTTTGAGCGCGCCACTGCCATCGCCCGCGATATGGTGATGCGCTATGGCATGACCGACGCGCTGGGCCCCATGGTGTATGCGGAAAACGAGGGCGAGGTTTTCCTGGGCCGCTCGGTGACCAAGACCACCAATATGAGTGAGCAGACCATGCAAAAGGTGGATGCCGAGGTGCGTCGCATCATCGACCAGCAGTACCATTTGGCCCGCAAGTTGATTGAAGACAACAAAGACAAAATGCACGCCATGGCCAAGGCCTTGCTGGAGTGGGAAACCATTGACAGCGACCAGCTCGACGACATCATTGCGGGCAAGGATCCTCGCCCTCCCAAAGATTGGACACCCCCGAACGCCACGCCCGGTCCTAGCGACAGTGGCGGCAATGCGTCCCCGGCCACCGCGCCTGAGCCGGCAGCCACAGTGGCCTAAGCGCACCCAAAGGCGCTAGCAGTAAACGGGGCTTTAAGCCCCGTTTGCACGTTTGAAGCAGTTTTTATTGAATCCATCAGCAACACCTCGTATGGCTATTTGGCAAACCAGCCGCTTTGACATCGACCTGTCGCAGCCCCGCATCATGGGGATTGTGAACGTCACGCCAGACTCGTTTTCTGACGGGGGCTTGCATGCGACAAGCAGCGCTGCGATGCACCATTGCGAGCAATTGTTGGCCGAGGGGGCTGACATCCTGGACATCGGCGGGGAATCCACCCGCCCGGGCGCGCAGCCCTTGTCCGAGGCTGATGAACTGGCCCGCATCCTGCCGGTAGTGCGCCATGCCCTGACCCTGGGCGTGCCGGTGTCAGTGGATACCTACAAACCGGCGGTCATGCAAGCCGTCTTGGACCTGGGCGTGGACATCATTAACGATGTGTGGGCGCTGCGTTGGATCGCTCCCGGCTCCGCGCGCAGCGGCGTGGACGTGGTGGCCGCGCATGGCCATTGTGGTGTTTGCTTGATGCACATGCATGGCGATCCGCAAACCATGCAGTTGTCTCCCATGGAGGGCGATGTGCTGGCTCCGGTGATGGAGTTTTTGGGACAGCGCAGTCAAGACCTTATGGCACGCGGTGTCCAAAGTGCACGCATTTGCATAGACCCCGGTATCGGTTTCGGCAAAACCGTTTCGCAAAATTTCAGCTTGCTGGCGCGCCAGTCAGAAATCCTCAGACTGGGTTTTCCGCTTCTGGCAGGCTGGTCACGCAAGTCGTCCCTGGGTTCCGTCACCGGGGCTGCGGCCGGCGACCGGGTGGTCGCCAGCGCTGTTGCCGCGCTCTTGGCAGTGCAAAATGGTGCGCGCATGGTCCGGGTGCATGATGTGTTGGCCACCGCGCAGGCCTTGAAAGTGCTTGGCGCTGCGCAAGCGGCGGCAAAGCATTAGGCAAGCAGGGCAAGCGCTTTTTTTCTTAAAAAAACCAATAATTTATGACACGTCAATATTTCGGAACCGATGGCATTCGCGGCACCGTGGGTCAGCCACCGATTACGCCAGACTTCATGCTGCGCTTGGCCCATGCGGTAGGGCGGGTGCTCAAACGCAGTGAAAACCGTCCCACGGTATTGATTGGCAAAGACACCCGCATCTCGGGCTATATGCTGGAAAGTGCTTTGGAAAGCGGGTTTAACTCCGCCGGTGTGGATGTGGTGCTTTTAGGCCCTTTGCCGACGCCGGGCGTGGCCTATCTGACGAGGGCGCAACGCGCTTCACTCGGTGTGGTGATCAGTGCCAGCCACAACCCTTTTGACGATAACGGCATCAAGTTTTTCAGCGCCCAAGGCAGCAAGCTGCCCGACGCCTGGGAGCAATCGGTGGAAGAGGCCTTGGCGCAGCTTCCGGTCTGGGAGACCTCAAGCCACTTGGGCAAGGCCAAACGTTTGGACGATGCGGCGGGACGCTATATCGAGTTTTGCAAGAGCACGTTTGCGCCAGACCTGACGCTCAAGGGCCTCAAAATAGTGGTCGATGGTGCGCATGGCGCGGCCTACCAGATCGCGCCCAAAGTGTTTCACGAGTTGGGCGCCGAAGTCATTGCCATAGGCTGCGCACCCGATGGTTTGAATATCAATAAAGACGTGGGCGCCACCCATCCCCAGGCCTTGGTGGCAGCGGTGCGTCAGCATGGCGCGCATTTTGGGGTTGCACTCGATGGGGATGCTGATCGCCTGCAACTCGTCGATGCGCAAGGCCGTTTGTACAACGGCGACGAGTTGCTCTACCTGATGGCCGATGAGCGACTGGCGCGCGGCGAAGCGCTAGGCGGCGTGGTCGGCACCTTGATGACGAATATGGCGGTCGAGCTGGCCCTGAAGGCGCGTGGCTTGGACTTCGCGCGCGCGCGGGTGGGCGACCGCTATGTTCTCGAAGAAATGCAGGCCCGAGGCTGGATCTTGGGTGGCGAGGGCTCCGGCCATTTGCTGGCCCTGGACAAGCACACTACCGGCGATGGGCTGGTATCTGCTTTGCAAATTTTGCAAGCCTGTGTGCACTCAGGCAAAACCATGGCGCAGTTGTTGGAGGGGGTAGCGCTGTTCCCGCAAACCTTGCTCAACGTGCGTCTTGCGCCGGGCGCGGACTGGAAGTCCAACGCGGCCATGCAGCAAGCCATTGCGCAAGTGGAAGCCGAGTTGGCCGACCAGGGCCGCGTGCTGATACGCGCCAGCGGCACCGAGCCGGTGGTCCGCGTGATGGTAGAGGCGCGTGATGCGGCGATTGCCAAGGCCAGCGCAGAGCGCATTGCCCAGACGCTGCAATGACCCAGCAAACCGACCCAATCCGTATCTGCCGCGTGGACTATGCGGACCCGGCGCACGCACAAGCCTTGGTGGCCTTGCTCGATGCCTACGCCCATGACCCGATGGGCGGTGGTGCGGGGCTCAGCGATTACGCGAAAACCCATGTAGTCCCTGGCTTGGCTTCGCGTCCGCAGGCCTTTAGCGTGCTGGCTTTGGCGCAGGATGCAGCCCAGACACCGGTGGGCCTGGTCAATTGCATAGAAGGTTTTTCCACGTTTGCAGCCAAGCCCTTGGTCAACATCCATGATGTGATTGTGATGCCCGATTGGCGGGGTCGCGGGGTGGCTGGCGCGATGTTGGAGGCCGTGGTGCAAATAGCCCGTGAGCGCGGCGCTTGCAAGCTGACCTTGGAAGTGCTCTCGGGTAACCAGAAGGCCTTGCGCACCTACGCCAAACTGGGCTTTGATGCCTATCAGCTAGACCCCGAGGCAGGGACGGCGCAATTTTTACAAATGTGGCTGGATGCGCTTAGCTAAGCCAATGCCCCAAGCCGCTGCATTACGCTAGCAGTAGCCGCCAAAAAAAATGGCCACCCGAAGGTGGCCATTTTTATCTTCATACACCAGGCCAAATTTCCGATGTCGCTGAAATGCGCTCAAAAAGCGCATCCCAGCATCAAAAATCAGACGCTCAGTGTGCTTAGAAGTTGTAGCGAAGACCGAAGGTAATGGCTGTTGGGTCGGAACCAGCTGCAGTTGCTGGGATTGAGGGAAAGTTATCGGCGCCGACAAAGGTTCCGCGTGCTTTCGTGTTGTTGGTGATCTGCGCGTAGCCGCCATAAAGAATGGTTTGCTTGTCCAAAGCATAAGCCGCTTCCAGGGCCATCATGGTCAAATCGTCTGCAGCATTGGAAGCGGACTCACCAGACATGCCGTAGTTGAATTTGTAGGTCATAGCGCCGTCCACATAGTTCACCACAAACAGCGTGTTCGTGGTCTTGCGTACGTTGGTTGCGATGGGCGCCTGGTTTTCCAAGGTGCTGAAAACGATCGCACCGCTCAAGGCATCCATCTTGGCGCCCAAGCTGAATTTAGTAGCGGTCATGCCAAAGGCAGCAGTTGAAACTGCTTTGGATTGGGTAGCGATACCGGCGTTGTAAGTGCCGTTGTTCCACTCCAAAGAGGCTGCGTACAGAGGCTGATTCGTAGTCGCGGTTTGTCCCTCGTCGGGCGCGTAGGAGGCCTTCACCACCATATCGGCAAATTTCGGGCTGAGGTAAACCAGGTTGTTGGTTTGGCGAGTGTGCACGTTGTCGAAGTTGCTTCCGGCAGTTCTCGTACCTTTGCCGTGAATGATGACTTCCATGGCCTCGCCCTCGCCGTACAAGGTGCCTGCATAGCCGCCGGCATCCAAGCTTTTTAGTGGGCTGTCGTATGTGCCGACCAAAAATGTACCCATGGATTTGCTTTTCAATCCAACAAAGCTATTCCGATTTGCAAAGGCTTTGCTTTGGGATGTGTCGTCTGGTGCAACACCGGTTTCCACTTGAAAAACGCCAGCCAAATCGCCGCTAAACCCGCGCTCACCTTTGAAGCCGATGCGCGAAGCGTAGTTTTGCAACATGGTTTTTGTCAAAGTGCCGTCGTTTACGCTCTCAAGGCCGAGGTCTATGCGACCATACAGGGTCACGGTGGGTGCTGTTTGGGCAATCGCAGAGCTAGCGAGCAGCAAGCCGGTGGCCAGTGCCATGGCAGTTTTCTGGGCAGTCATAGTCATAAATACTCTTTCAGTTAGGGTTTGAACTTATTGCCAAAATTCAAAAATGCTTGAATTGACCTTCCTAGTGTTGTGTTTTCATATTTCAATTCGGTGACATAGGGTAATTACCGATTGCCTGTGCCTTTTTTGCAACATTTGTTTGGGGTTAGAGGTCGTCACGCCCGTGTCATGCAATGCGGTTAACTTGTCCCCAACTTTTTTTCCGGAGTGTTTATGTTTTCCAAAGCTGTTTGTGTTGCGGCCATCGTGGCTGCACAGTTCTCCGTCAGCTGGGCGCAAAGCCCGGCCAAGCCCTTTAGCTTTGGCCTGTGGGGTGATATGCCCTATAAAAAAGCAGGCGACGATGCCAAGCTGCCCGCAGTCTTGCAAAGCATCAACCGTTCGGATATCGCCTTCTCTTTGTACGACGGTGATCTCAAGGATGGCAGTTCCAAGTGCACCGACGATGTGTACGCCGATGCGCTGAAAATGTTTGGCACCATGGTCAAACCGGTGGTCTATGTGCCCGGCGACAACGAGTGGACTGATTGCCACCGCACCAACAACGGCGGCTACGATGGTTTGGAGCGCTTGTCCTACCTTCGCAAAGTCATGTTCCCTACGCTGAACAGCCTGGGGCAAAGCACGATCGCCCTAGAGCACCAAGGCAAGCTAGGTGAAAAATTTGTAGAGAACACCCGCTTTGCGCACGGTGGCGTGGTGTTCGTCGGCATTAACCAGCCGGGCAGCAACAACAACCTGATCCTGAGCGAGAAGGAATGCAAAAACAAAAGCGCACGTGACAGCGCGAAGTGCGATGCCTCCAACGCTGAATACCTGGAGCGCGACAGTGCCAATGTGGCCTGGATGCAAGCTTCGTTTGCCGCCGCCAAGGCGCAAAACGCGGTCGGCATCGTAGTGGTCACCCAGGGCGACCCGGGCTTTGATTTGCCTGAAACCGAGGAGGTCGATGAAAGCAAGGAGCCGGCCGTTAGCGGCTATCGCCATTTCATGTCCAAGCTGGTGGAGCAAACCGAGCAATATGCCGGTCAGGTCTTGTTTGTCCACGGCGACACCCATTACTTCAAATTAGACAAGCCCATGTACAGCCCGAACAAGCTGCTGCCCAATTTCACGCGCTTGCAGACTTTTGGCAGCCCGAGCCTGCATTGGGTTCGCGTGGTGGTGGACCCAGCGAGCGCCAATGTGTTTGCGGTGCACCCGGTAATCGTCAAATAAGCACTTTTGCGCTGGAGTCTTGCCGGGCACCAGGCGCTTTTAGTGCGCATATGCGATCTGCAATGATCGTTGCTAGATCGTTGAGCTGACGGGGGTGTGGGCTTGACTTGCGTCATAGGGCACTGGTATTTCTGGCCCTATTGATCTGTTGTTTTTCTGTCTGAGGCACCATTGCGCTACAGTCGCGCATGCTGCTTTCGCAGGAAACAAAGGAGATCATTGCATTGGAAAATACCAGCCAGGCCATTCACGACGCCGAGCATCCGGAGCTACTAGACCGCGACCACTGCCTGGTGGCCTTCAATGAGCGGGTTTTAAGTTGGGCCGCGCGGGAGGATGTTCCGGTGTTGGAGCGTTTGCGCTACGTGTGCATCGTCTCCTCCAATATGGACGAATTTTTTGAGGTTCGCTCCGAGCCTCACCTCACGGCCAAGCGCACTGGCGACAAGCGGGGCAGCTATACCGAGGCCTCTTTTGATCGCCTGTCCGAGTCCTTGCATGCCTTGGTAGAGCGGCAATATGCGCTGTATAACAATGCCATATTGCCGGCGCTGGCCCATTGTGGAATCAAAATCGTCTCGCACGGCGACCGCAATCCGGCGCAACGCCTATGGGTCAAGCAGTATTTCGAGCGTGTGGTGCGCCCGCTGCTCATTCCGGTCGGACTTGATCCGGCGCACCCCTTCCCGCAGGTCGCCAATAAAGCGTTCAACTTTATTGTTCGACTAGGGGGCAAGGACGCTTTTGGACGCAGCAATGAGATCGCGATCGTCAAGGTACCTCGCGCGTTGCCGCGGATCATCCGTTTGCCAGAAAAAGTGGCGGGCTCCAAGTCCGTCTTTGTCGCTTTGACCAGCGTGATACGCGCCCATTTGAGCGAGTTGTTTGAAGGCCGCGTGGTCGAGCAGTTCTCGCAGTTTCGGGTAACACGCCATTCCGATCTGTCCGTGGACGAGGATGAGGTGCAAAACTTGCGGACCGCTTTGCGCCAGGGTTTGGTGCATCGGCATTATGGTGAAGCAGTCCGCCTGGAGGTCTCAGCCGGCTGCTCCGAGTATTTGTCGGATTTTTTGCTTGAACAGTTTGATCTTCCGGCGATGGCTTTGTACCGCGTGAGCGGGCCGGTCAATTTGTTGCGGCTGACGCAATTGATCGATTTGCTAGACAGTCCGCAATGGTGTTTTCCTGTTTATCAGGCCTCGGTTCCGGTGCAATGGAATCTTGGGTCCAACGTGTTTGAGCAACTGCAGCGCGGCGATGTGATTTTGCATCAACCTTTTGAAAGCTTTGACGCCGTCTTGCTTTTTTTGCGTGCCGCAGTCAACGACCCTAATGTGTTGGCCATCAAGCAAACGATTTACCGCGCCGGTGCGGATTCGGCCTTGATGGATTTGTTGCGCGAGGCGGTGCGCAAGGGCAAAGAGGTGACGGTGGTGGTCGAGCTCAAGGCGCGCTTTGACGAGGAGGCCAATATCAACTGGGCCGAAATGCTGGAGTCGATTGGCGCCCAGGTGGTGTATGGCGTCGTGGGACTGAAAACCCATGCCAAGATGCTGCTGGTGACGCGGCTGGAGGGCAGAGTACTGCGGCGTTATGGCCATTTATCCACGGGAAATTACAACCCGCGCACGGCCCGCCTGTACACCGATATCAGCCACCTTAGCGCGGACCCGGTGTTGACCAAGGACATGGAAAACGTCTTCGTCCATTTGGCAATTCAAAGCCGATTGCCTCGCCTGAAAAAAATGTGGATGGCGCCGTTTAATCTGCACGAGCGATTGCTGGCAAAAATTGAGGTCTTGGCAAAGGCTTCGGCCCAAGGACAGTCCACCCGCATCGTGTTGAAAATGAATTCCTTGACGGACTTGGATCTGATCCATGCGCTGATTCAAGCCGGTCAGCGGGGGGTAGTGATTGACTTGATTGTGCGCGGCGCCTGTATGTTGCCGGCCCAAGTAAAGGGCTTCACAGACAACATCAGGGTGCGCTCCGTTATCGGTCGATTTTTGGAACATTCGCGGGTCTACTATTTTCGCCAGGGCATGCACGATGCGCTTTATTTGTCCAGCGCAGACTGGATGAACCGCAATATGGTGCGTAGGGTGGAGTTGGCCTGGCCGATTAACGATCCGGTGCAGCGCCAGCGCTTGATTGACGAATGCCTGCTGGCCTATTTGCACGATGGTTTGGATGCCTGGGATATGCAAGCCGATGGCAGTTATCGGGCGTCACGAGGATGCGGGATACTAGCCGAGCATTCTGCACAAGCCGCGCTCATGGCGCGGTATGGCACAACCCATGGAAAGGCGGGCACGGCATGAGTACGATGGACCTGGTGTTTTGGCGCCATGCCGAAGCGATCGACCTAGAACTGGTCGGCGACGACATGCTCAGAACCTTGAGCCCCCGTGGCGAAAAACAGGCGCAACGCATGGCCACTTGGCTGGACCGGCAGTTGCCAGCCGGCACCAAGGTGTACAGCAGCCCCGCACTGCGCGCCGAGCAAACCGCCAAGGCCTTGGACCGCAAATACAAGGTCAATGCTGCGCTCGCCCCCTTGGCTGGCGTGGACGAGCTTTTGCAGCTGGTGAACTGGCCGCACGCCAGCACCTGTGTGTTGGTCGTGGGGCATCAACCTACTATTGGCCAAGCGATCGCCCAACTGTTGGCCATGCCGGGCCAAACCTGCGCGGTAAAAAAAGGTGCGGTGTGGTGGTTACGCTACCGTGAGCGCCATGGTGAAGAAGAAACCACCGTTCTGAGCGTGCAGTCGCCGGACCTGCTTTGAGGTGGCGCCGATCTGGCCTGCGGCCTTAAGTGTCTAAGAACTCCATGGGCCAACCGGTTTTCTGCCAAGCCAGGGCTTCCTCGCGTAGCAAGTAGGCAGACTGGGGAAACTCAGCGGCCCAGCGGGCATCGCAACGCACTGTAACCACGCCTTTGCTTTGCGCGATCTGGACGCAGGCCAGGCTGGGATCGCGCCGGGCGTGGCACAAAATCACCGCAATGCGCAGCGCCATCAATTGGGCA
>Ga0209444_10001781_pt1 | contig 11854 bp, 9 predicted proteins | sample LauGreFaBDMM15DN_2_FD_188215 | JGI IMG/M metagenome (GOLD analysis project Ga0209444, IMG submission 188215) | Freshwater lake microbial communities from Lake Michigan, USA - Fa13.BD.MM15.DN (SPAdes) (version 2) | ecosystem: Environmental > Aquatic > Freshwater > Lake | place: Lake Michigan, USA...
ATGGTGATGCGCGCCACTGCAATCGTGCGCACAAACTCCAACAGGTCCAGCGACTCAGTGCCGTGCAAAGGCGTGCCTTCGACTTGCACCAAGTTGTTGATGGGCACGGACTCGGGGTGGGGTTGCAGATTGGCGAGTTGGTGCACCAGGCCGGCGCGTTGCGCGCGGCTTTCGCCCATGCCGACAATGCCGCCGCTGCATACGTTCATGCCAGCGCTGCGCACATGTGCCAATGTGTCCAAGCGTTCTTGGTAATCGCGGGTGCTGATGATGTCGCCGTACAACTCGGGCGCGGTGTCTAGGTTGTGGTTGTAATAGTCCAGACCTGCGTCTTTCAAGGTGTCGGCTTGGGTTGCACTCAGCATGCCCAGCGTGCAGCAGGCTTCCATGTTCAAGTCTTTGACCGCGCGAATCAGTTCGGCCACTTTTTCAATGTCGCGGTCTTTGGGTTCGCGCCATGCCGCGCCCATGCAAAAACGGCTGGCGCCGTTCTTTTTGGCTTCGACGGCTGCGGCTTTGACTGCGTCCACATCCAGCATCTTGGAAGCTTCGACACCGGTGTCGTAATGCACTGACTGCGGACAGTAGCCGCAGTCTTCGGGACAGCCTCCGGTTTTGATGGACAGCAGGGTAGAGAGTTGCACTTCGTTTGGGTTGAAGTGTTCGCGGTGAATTTGCTGCGCTTTGTAAAGCAAATCGTTGAATGGCAGATTGAACAAATCTTCGATGGACTGGCGTGACCATGTCTCATCAGCGGGGACTGCGGTTTTGGCGGGCTTGATGAAATGAACGGTTTGTTGTGTGACTGCAGTAGGCATGGGTTAGCAAAGTAATGGATAAACAGTCTGAATATAAAGTAATTGGGGTCGGTAATTGGGGTCAGGTTCCAATTAATTCCCTGAATTAATTGGAATCTGACCCCAATTACCACCAATTACCCAATTACCTGCGGCGTCTGAGACTGACATGGCGCGGGATAATCTGTGCAAATAGCTGTGTGATGCTAAAGAATGACGAGGTTTTATCTGAGCTCCTTATCTACCCAACTGGTACAACGCAGTTTGCACAGTGTCTGGCACCCGTGTACCCAAATGCAGCACCATGAGACTGTGCCGCTGGTGGCGGTTCACCACGGCAGCGGACCCTGGCTGTATGACCATGACGGCCACCGTTATTTGGATGTCATCAGCTCCTGGTGGGTCAATCTCTTTGGTCACGCCAACCCGCGCATCAATGCGGCCTTGAAGCTCCAACTCGACACCTTGGAACACGCCATGCTGGCCGGGTTCACCCACGAACCCGTGGTGGCCTTATCCGAAAAACTCTCAGCCTTGACTGGCGACGTTTTGGGCCACTGTTTTTATGCGTCTGACGGCGCTTCAGCGGTGGAAATCGCACTCAAGATGAGTTTTCACAGTTGGCGCAACCAGGGGCTGGGCGATAAAAAAGAGTTTGTTTGTCTCAAAGGCGGTTACCACGGAGAAACAGTCGGCGCTCTAGGCGTGACAGATGTACCTATTTTTCGGGATGCGTATGACGCATTGCTCAAGCCCGCGCATTGCTTGATGTCGCCGGACGCCAGACAGGCGATCGACGGCGAAACTGCCGACCAAATTGCGCTGCGTGCTGCGCATGAATTGGAAACATTGCTGCAAGCGCGTGCTGCACATATCAGCGCTGTCATCATCGAGCCTTTGGTGCAATGCGCAGGCGGCATGGCCATGCACAGCCCGCTCTATGTGCAAGAGGTTCGGCGTTTATGCACTGCATTCAATGTGCATTTGATTGCCGATGAAATCGCCGTGGGCTGCGGGCGCACGGGAAAGTTTTTTGCCTGCGAGCATGCCAACATCTGGCCGGACTTTTTGTGTTTGTCCAAAGGCATCAGCGGCGGCTATTTGCCTTTGTCATTGGTGATGACGCGCGACGAGGTATACCAATCGTTTTACAGCGACAGCATGGCGCGCGGTTTTTTACATTCGCATTCGTACACTGGCAACCCACTGGCTTGCCGCGCCGCGCTGGCCACTTTACAAATTTTTGAAGAAGACGATGTGCTGGTGCAAAACCTGGTGCGTGCTGCCAAGTTGAGCAACGCGCTTTCCCCGTTGACGATGGATTCACGTGTCAAGTATTTCAGGCAGCAAGGCATGATTTGGGCTTTCGATGCGCAAGTGGATGACCCGCAACTGGCCGCTACATTTTCACGGCGGTTTTTCGCCAGTGCCCTAAAGCACGAATTGCTGTTGCGCCCCATAGGCACCACTGTTTACCTGATGCCGCCTTATGTCTTGAGCGACGCAGATACCGGCTTGCTGGCAGAGCGTTTACAAACGGTGTTTGACGAGGTGATGAACGCATGAGTTTCACGCACCTGCAAACATTGACTTCGCGTTTGAATGAACTCGACGCTCAAGGTTTGCGCCGCTTCAGGCATAGTGTTGAGTCCGTATGCCAACCGCACTTGTTGGTCGATGGTCAGCCGCTGCTGGCCTTCAACAGCAATGATTATTTAGGCTTGGCGGCGCATCCTCTGGTGATTGACGCATTGAAAGAGGGTGCATCACTGTATGGCGCAGGCAGTGGTGCATCCCATTTGATCAGCGGGCATTCGCAGGCGCACGAGCGCCTGGAGGAATTGCTGGGCTCGATGTTGTCCCCGTTTTTACCGAGTGTGCGGGTGCTGTCGTTCAGCACCGGCTACATGGCGAACCTCGGTGTATTGACGGCATTGGCCGACGGTGCTAATGGGGACATCACTTTCTTCTCGGACGCGTTAAACCATGCGTCGCTGATTGACGGCATACGTTTGACACGTGAAACCTGTCAGGTGTACCGCCATGCTGATGTGGCTGATTTGTCGGAAAAACTGCTCACATGTCAAAGCACAAGCAAGGTGGTGGTGACAGACGGTGTGTTCAGCATGGACGGGGATATTGCGCCGCTGCAAGCTTTACTCAACTTGTGCGAACAACACGGTGCCTGGCTGCTGGTGGATGACGCGCACGGTTTCGGTGTGTTGGGTGACACTGGAGCTGGTGTATTGCAGCATTTCAATTTGCGTTCAGAGCAGTTGATTTACATGGGCACGCTGGGTAAGGCGGCTGGCTTGTCCGGTGCATTTATCGCTGCACATGAAAATTTCATTGAGTGGATGGTGCAGCGTTCTCGTCCCTATATTTACACCACGGCTTCAGCGCCGGCGTTGGCGCATGCATTGTTGACCAGCCTGCGCATTATTCGCGCAGAAGAAGGGCGCAGACGAAGAGCGCATTTGCAGACCTTGATTCAACAACTCTGCACCGCATCTGTTCCAACGAGCTGGCAGCGCATGGTTTCAACGACGGCGATTCAACCGCTGGTGATTGGCAGCAACGCGCAGGTGTTAAGGGCTTCTGCGGACTTGAAAGCACAAGGTATTTGGATCAGCGCGATTCGTGCGCCCACAGTGCCGGTGAATACCGCGAGGCTTCGCATCACTTTATCGGCATCGCATACGGCGGAAGATGTTGACCGGTTGGTGCGGGCTTTGTCGTTTGAAAGCATTTCATGAATCGGCAATTTCCAGCACAAGCGTTTTCGTGTTTTGTTACTGGCACCGACACCGAGATCGGCAAGACCTTGGTTGCTTCTGCGTTGGTGCATATGCAGGCGCTTCGCGGCTGGCGTGTGGCGGCAATGAAGCCGGTGGCAGCGGGTGCCGAATGGCGGGATGGCCGCTGGTGCAATGACGACGCAGACGCGCTGGCAGCTTGTGTGTCCGTGCCGTTACCTCAAGAGATCACCACACCGTATTTGTTCAAGACACCGGCTGCGCCGCATATCGCTGCTTCATTGGAAGGTAAGGTCATTGATCGCACACATCTGATCGAATGCTTTCAGCAAGTGAGAGCGCAAACGGATGCGGTAGTTGTCGAAGGTGTGGGTGGTTTTCGTGTGCCATTGAACGACAACTACGACACGGCCGACATGGCCAAAGACTTAGGACTGCCGGTGGTGTTGGTGGTTGGCCTGCGATTGGGTTGTATCAGCCAGGCTTTGTTGACTGCCGAAGCGATTGCGGCTCGAGGTCTTTCGCTGATGGGCTGGGTGTCTAACACCGTAGACCCGCATATGCTGTATCCGCAGGAAAACATAGACGCCATCGCGCAAAGAATCAACGCGCCTTTATTAGGATGTATTCCCAGACTCAAAGTAGCATATGCAGCAACAGCAGTGATTAATTTGTCTAATTGGGGTCAGACACCAATTTAATTGTTGACTAAAGATTCGGGTAATTAATTGGTATCTGACCCCAATTTACGCTCTACAGCCAGCCCGAGTTCAATCACGGCCAACGCGTAATAGCTGCTGCGGTTGTAGCGGGTGATGACAAAGAAATTGTCCGTGCCAGCCACATAAGACGGCGCTTCATTGGCGTTGTGCAATTGCACCAGCGCCAAAGCTCCATTGAAACGTCTGCCTTCTTCATCTAATAGCGCTTGCTTGTCTGCCATATGCGATACAGACCAAGACGGCACGATGTCGGGCGCGAGCAATGCAGACAAGTCTGTTTCGCTGACCGTTTGCACATCCACCGCGAAATGCGTGGGCATGCCGGGCTGCCAGCCGAAGGCTTTGAAATAGTTGGCCACCGAGCCTATGGCATCGGCTGCGCTGTTGCTTAAATCGATGCGACTGTCGCCGTCAAAATCCACGGCAAATTTGGCAATGCTGGACGGCATGAACTGCGGCCAGCCGTTGGCACCAGCATAACTTCCAAGCACTGGTTTGCTCGCAGGCTGCGTACGTTGTTGCTTTAAAAAATAGCCTAATTCATCTTTGAAAAATGCTTGCCGTTCGGCGGCTTGCGGATGCTCTTTGGGAAAATTCAAACTCAAGGTGCTCAAGGCATCGATCAGTTTGTACTGCCCCTGGTGCTGGCCGTAAAAAGTTTCCACGCCCAAAATGCCGACGATGTAGCGCGGCTCAACACCGGTTTGTGCAAACGCACGGTCAAGTTGCAGCGTGTGTTCGCGCCAAAAACGGGCCCCGGTTTGAATACGGTTTTCCGTTAGAAAACGTGCGCGGTAGGCTTGCCAGTTTTTCGCTTGCGGTGAAGAGGGCGGTAACACCAGTTGCAGGATTTGCGGCAGCACCCGCGCCCGGGCAATCTGTTGTTGCACCCAGGCCGGGGGGAGTTTGTGTTTTATCGCAATTTCACGCGCCAGTTGCTTTACCGCGCTGTTGTTACCGAATGCCTTGCCGGTGACCACTTTGGCTGCTGCCGGTTTTTTGCGTTGGCCGGTTTTGCGCTGACTGGTTTTGCTGTTCGCTGCTTTTGCGGTGGTGTGTTTGCGTTTTTCAATTGCCGGTTTGGTCTTGTTGACGGCAGCAGTTCGTTCGTTCGCCAGGGCATTGGGCGAGAGAAACGCCATGACACAAAGACAGGCTGCCACTGAAAATGCGGATAAGTGAAAGGGCTTGACGCGTTGAGCCGGGTTATTCATTTATGACAAGTGTAGCCATCAGCGCGGCTTGTCAAACCTTTGAGGCGTGATAATGAACTTCGATGGAAAATTTAACAGTTTTACTCTCCGCCTGGAGCCGTGACGGCATCTCCACGGCCCTCATGACAGAAGCTGCTTACCTTTGCGCGGCGCTGGCGCTGGCCTGGTTGCCTGCGTGGTCGCTGGCTCGCCATAGCAAAAACGAATCCGTGCTGTTCGGCAGGCAAGTCATAGACGGCTTGCTGTTTCCTCTGTTGGCATTGCTGTTTGCTTACATTGCCCAGTCCTGGTTGCAGCGGCAACAACCGGTGCTGCTGTTCAAAATTGCTATCCCTGTGTTGTTGTCATTGGCGCTGATTCGTTTGTGCGCGCGCGTGTTGATGGCTGTGTTCCCGCGCTCGGGCGTCGCAGCCTTGACTGAGCGACTGATTTCCTGGCTGGCCTGGGGCATGGCGGTGTTGTGGATCACCGATTTGCTGCCTTTGGTCCTGCAGGAGATGGAGCAAATCCATTTGAATTTCGGCAAGCTCAGGCTGGACTTGCGCACCGTACTCGAAGGCGTGTTGTCTTCTGGCCTGGTGCTGATGCTCAGCCTGTGGTTGTCGGCAGTCATAGAGCAACGCGTGCTCAGCCAGACCGTCAGCGATTTGTCCATGCGCAAAGTGGCGGCCAATGTGTTGCGCGCCGTGTTGCTGCTTATCGGTTTGCTGCTGGCCTTGTCGGCTGTCGGCGTGGATTTGACCGCCTTGTCTGTGCTGGGCGGCGCTTTAGGTGTCGGCTTGGGCCTTGGTTTGCAAAAACTGGCGGCGAACTACGTCAGTGGTTTTGTGGTGCTGATAGAGCGCTCGGTGCGCATCGGCGACCATATCCGGGTCGACGGCATGGAAGGCCAGGTCACCGATATCAAAACCCGTTTCACGCTGCTGCGCGACACCAACGGGCGCGAGTCCATCATCCCCAACGACATGCTGATCACCCAGCGGGTAGATAACTTTTCCCTCAGCGATGCGGCGGTGGCTTTGCAGAGCGTGGTGCTGGTCGCTGTAGAAAACGATGCGGCGCAAGTTCAAGCCTTGTTGCAAGAAGCGCTCGGCAAAGTCAGCGATGTGCTGCCTGAACCGGCGGCGCAAGTGTTTTTCAGTCGCTTCAGCGCCGACGGCCTGGAGATGACTTTGAATTTCTGGGTAGCGAACCAGTTGCATACTCGCATGGCGGTGTTGTCACGTGTCAATACGGCCGTCTGGTCAGCCTTGTCAAAGGCCTGCATTAAATTGCCGCCGTCCAAGGCCATAGCCAACCTTTCTACTTCGACTGGCGATGAAAGCCGCTGACCGGCCGGCAGCATTTCCTGCGCTATTTCAGCTGCTAGGACGGGTAAAAAAGCACGACCGTTCTGAAAAACAATGCGATTCGTCTAGAATGACGTGCACGTCAACTTCCATGCTTGGAAGTCAAGACTTTTAACCTATATTTATTTCTTGGAGCAAACCCATGAAGGCATTGGTGGCCGTCAAGCGCGTGGTGGATTACAACGTCAAAGTCCGGGTCAAATCTGACCAGACCGGCGTGGATATCGCCAACGTCAAAATGAGCATGAACCCGTTCGATGAAATCGCTGTGGAAGAAGCGGTTCGGTTGAAAGAGAAAGGCATATTGACCGAGGTGGTCGTGGTGTCTTGCGGCGTGACCCAATGTCAGGAAACTCTGCGTACCGCCATGGCCATAGGTGCAGACCGTGGCATTTTGGTCGAAACCACTGAAGAACTGCAGCCCTTGGCTGTGGCCAAACTGCTCAAAGCGCTGGCCGACAAAGAACAACCCGGCATGGTGATTTTGGGCAAGCAAGCGATTGACGACGATTGCAACCAGACCGGCCAGATGCTGGCTGCGCTGACCGATTGGCCGCAAGCCACGTTCGCTTCCAAAGTGGAAATGGCCGACGGTAGCCTGCATGTGACGCGTGAAGTCGATGGCGGTTTGGAAACCTTGAAGCTGTCATTGCCTGCGGTTATCACCACCGACTTGCGCCTGAACGAGCCGCGCTACGTCACGCTGCCCAACATCATGAAGGCCAAGAAAAAACAAATCGATATTTTCAAACCCGAAGACTTGGGTGTGGACGTCACACCGCGCATCAAAACTTTGAAAGTCAGCGAGCCGCCCAAGCGCAGCGCCGGTATCAAAGTGGCCGATGTGGCCGCGCTGGTGGACAAACTCAAAAATGAAGCAAAGGTGATTTGACATGGCCTCCTTAGTGATTGCAGAACACGACAACCACAGCCTGAAACCGGCGACTTTGAACACCGTGACCGCAGCCATTGCCTGCGGCGGTGATGTGCATGTGTTGGTGGCGGGCATTGACGCTGGCGCCGTTGCTGCTGCTGCCGCGCAGATTGCAGGTGTGAGCAAAGTTTTACACGCCGAAGCCGATGTGTTTGCCCATGGTTTGGCCGAGCACATGGCCGCGCAAGTACTGGCCTTGGCCTCAGGCTATAGCCACATTTTGTTTGCCGCCACAGCCAGCGGCAAAAACATCGCGCCGCGTGTCGCCGCCAAACTGGATGTGGCACAGGTCAGCGACATCACACGCGTAGACACCCCGGACACCTTCGAGCGACCCATTTATGCGGGCAACGCCATGGCGACCGTGCAAGCCACAGATGCGACCAAAGTCATCACTGTGCGCACCACCGGTTTTGACGCGGCAGCCACCGGCGGCAGCGCTGCGCTGGAAGTGATTCAAGCGACTACCTCTGACGCAAAAAGCCAATTCATGGGCAGCGAAATTGCCAAGAACGACCGCCCCGAACTCACCGCCGCCAAAATCATCGTTTCTGGCGGCAGGGCTCTGGGCAGCGCAGAAAAATTCAACGAAGTCATCACGCCATTGGCAGACAAATTGGGCGCAGCCATGGGAGCCAGCCGCGCGGCCGTGGACGCAGGTTATGCGCCCAACGATTGGCAGGTCGGTCAAACCGGCAAGATCGTCGCGCCGCAGTTGTATGTGGCTTGCGGCATCAGCGGAGCCATCCAACATTTGGCGGGCATGAAAGACAGCAAAGTCATTGTGGCCATCAACAAAGACCCGGAAGCTCCGATTTTCAGCGTCGCTGACTACGGCTTAGAGGCCGATTTGTTCGTGGCTGTGCCCGAGCTGGTCGCTGCCCTTTAAACACTCATGACAAAGGCACCCAGCGGTGCCTTTTTTTATTCAGATTTTGGAGATTGACTGTGAGCTACACCGCACCCGTGAAAGACATGCTTTTCAATATGCAGCATCTGGCGGCCATCGAGCGCATTGCCGCCATGCCCGGCTTTGAAGATGCAGGTTTAGAAACCGCACAAGCCGTGTTGGAAGAATGCGCGCGTTTCAACCAAGACGTGGTGGCTCCCCTCAACTGGGAAAGCGACAAACAGCCCTCCAGTTTGAAAGACGGTCATGTAACAACAGCGCCCGGCTTCAAGCAGGCCTATAAGCAATATGCCGAAGGCGGCTGGCAAGGTTTGCAACACCCCGTCGATTGCGGTGGTCAAGGCTTGCCTAAAACCATTGGCGCTGCCTGCGTTGAAATGTTGAATGCGGCCAGCTTGAGTTTCGCGCTCTGTCCTTTGTTGACCGACGGCGCGATCGAAGCCTTGTTGACCGCAGGCAGCGACGAACTGAAAGCCACTTACTTGGACAAACTGGTCAGCGGCGAATGGACCGGCACCATGAACCTGACCGAGCCGCAAGCCGGTTCTGATTTGTCGCTGGTACGTTCGCGCGCAGAGCCGCAAGCCGATGGCACTTACAAAGTGTTCGGCACCAAAATTTACATCACCTATGGTGAGCACGACATGGCCGAGAACATCGTGCATCTGGTGCTCGCGCGCGTGAGCGGTGCGCCCGAAGGCATCAAAGGCATCAGCTTGTTTGTCGTGCCTAAATTCATGGTCAACACAGATGGCAGTTTGGGCGCGCGCAATGATGTGCATTGCGTGAGCATTGAGCACAAGCTGGGTATCAAAGCCAGCCCGACAGCGGTGCTGCAATATGGCGACCACGGCGGTGCTACCGGCTTTTTGGTCGGACAAGAAAACCGTGGTTTGGAATATATGTTCATCATGATGAATGCCGCGCGTTACGCGGTCGGCGTACAAGGCATTGCGGTAGCCGATCGCTCTTACCAAAAAGCCGTGCAGTACGCGCGTGATCGTGTGCAAAGCCGCCCGGTCGATGGTTCCATCAAAGCCTCTGCGCCGATCATTCACCATCCAGATGTGCGCCGTATGCTCATGACCATGCGCGCTTACACCGAAGGCTGCCGCGCCATGGCCAGCGTGGCTGCTGCGGCCTATGACGCAGCGCATCACCACACCGATGCAGACACACGCAAACAAAACAACGCGGTCTACGAATACATGGTGCCGCTGGTCAAAGGCTTTAGCACCGAGATGAGTTTGGAAGTCACATCCTTGGGCGTGCAAGTGCACGGCGGCATGGGCTTCATTGAAGAAACCGGTGCAGCGCAGTACTACCGTGACGCGAAAATTTTGACGATTTACGAAGGAACCACAGCCATTCAGGCCAACGATTTGGTGGGACGTAAAACCGCACGCGACGGCGGTCAAACGCCCAAGGCATTGGCCGCGCAAATGGAAAAAACCGAAGCCGATTTGCTCCAATTGGGTACTGACGATGCCAAAGCCATTGCACACCGGTTGGCGGCAGCGCGTAAAGCGTTTTTGGATGTCGTTAATTTCATCGTCGATACCGCCGCCAGCGACCCCAACGCAGCCTATTCGGGCAGCGTGCCGTACTTGATGTTGGCCGGTAACGTGGTGTCTGGCTGGCAACTGGCCCGCAGCTATGTGGCCGCGCACCAAGCCTTGGCAGCAGGCGACACCGACGACGCGTTCATGCAAGCCAAGATGGTGACGGCGCGTTTTTACGCCGACCACATATTGAGCAAAGCGCCTTCAGTGCGCGACGGCATTGTGGAAGGCGCGCACAGCGTGACGGCCATGGCTTTAGAAGCGTTCTAACCCGATACCTCAACCATGACCAAACTCCCCGCCATTTTTTCTTCGATGACATTCCCGGTCATCTCCGCCCCGCTGTTCATCATCAGCACGCCTAAAAGCGTGATTGCCCAGTGCATCAACGGCGTGGTGGGCTCCATGCCTGCGCTCAATGCACGTCCGCTTTCGCAACTGGATGAATGGCTGGCTGAAATCACCGAGGCTCTGGCGGCACATAACCGGGCGCACCCGGACCAGCCGGCTGCGCCATTCGCCATCAACCAGATCGTTCACAAAAGCAACGAGCGTTTGGAAGAAGACATGGCGCTGTGTGTGAAATACAAAGTGCCGTTGATCATCACCTCATTGGGTGCGCGAGAGGACATTAACCAAGCAACGCACAGCTACGGCGGCATTGTTATGCACGACATTATCAACAACAAGTTTGCGCACAAGGCGATTGAAAAGGGCGCTGACGGTTTGATCGCCGTCGCCGCCGGAGCCGGTGGCCACGCCGGTGTGAAAAATCCGTTTGCTTTGATTCAAGAGATACGCCAATGGTTTGACGGCCCGTTAGCACTCAGCGGCTCCATCGCCAACGGCAACGCCATACTTGCAGCCTTGGCCACCGGTGCCGACTTTGCCTACATAGGCTCGGCTTTCATCGCTACCGTTGAGGCGCGCGCCATTGATGAGTACAAACAATGCATCGTCGATAGCAACTCGGACGACATCGTGCTGAGTAATTTGTTCACCGGCGTGCACGGCAACTACCTGGCGCCTTCTATTCGCCGCGCAGGCATGGACCCTGACCATTTGATGGAAAGCGACCCGAGCAAAATGAATTTTGCCGGCGACAAATCCAAGGCCTGGAAAGACATCTGGGGTTGCGGACAAGGCATAGGCGTGATTGACAAAATTCAAACCACAGCCGAGTTGATTGCGCAACTCAAGCGTGAATTTGCTGACGCCAAAAAGCGGGTGTTGGCGGCCTAAACAGCATCAACTCTGAGCAAAGAAAAAGCCACCCCGGGGTGGCTTTTCTATGAACGCAATACGTTCAGCCGAAATGGCAAATGTAGTGGTAGCTTTCAGCCACTTTGATCTCGAAGGATGAATTCGCGCCTACGCTGAATGTGTCGCCAGCGCCGCTGTGCTGCCAAGCGTCGCTTCCGGCGAGTTTGTATTCGCAGGCACCAGCCACGCATTCCATGATTTCAGGCGCGGCGGTGTTGAAAGTCAGGTGCGAGGGAAGCACCACGCCGACAGATTTTTTCTCGCCGCTTGGCGTGACGATGGCGTGGCTCACGCATTTGCCGTCGAAAAACACATTGGCTTTGGTGGCGATGCTCACCCCTTGTATA
>Ga0209444_10001783_pt1 | contig 11836 bp, 13 predicted proteins | sample LauGreFaBDMM15DN_2_FD_188215 | JGI IMG/M metagenome (GOLD analysis project Ga0209444, IMG submission 188215) | Freshwater lake microbial communities from Lake Michigan, USA - Fa13.BD.MM15.DN (SPAdes) (version 2) | ecosystem: Environmental > Aquatic > Freshwater > Lake | place: Lake Michigan...
AACGTCCTTACGCTAAGGGGATGGCGGGGTCAAGGAAGGGGACTCTAGTAGTGACAGCAATGATTTCATTGATATCATTGACACCACAAGGGGCCTTCGCTTGATTGAGCAAGGCTCGGCAAAACGGAACCCGACATGGCCAGCATTACCATTCGCAATATTGATGACGGCTTGAAGTCAGACCTCCGGATTCGCGCCGCCAAGCAGGGACACTCCATGGAAGAAGAAGCCCGCCAGATCTTACGTGAAGCCCTGCAAACGGAGCGGCAGCCATCGCTGGTCTCGCTGGCGCGGACCCTGTTTGGGCCTGAGGGCGGCATTGATCTGGATGCTCATCCGGCGGTCCCGCCGCGCAATCCGATGGATCTTGACCCAACGTGATCATCCTCGACACCAATGTCATTTCCGAAATTATGAAGCCAAATCCGGACCCAACCCTGCTCGCATGGCTGGAGGCTCAAGATCCTTCTCAGCTGGCGACAACAACCGTTTGCGTCGCTGAAATCAGCTATGGGCTCGCACGATTGGAACCGGGTCAGCGACGAAGCCGACTCGAAGCAAGCTTTAGCCAACTGCTCGACGAAGGACTGGCGGGCCGCATATTCAGCTTTGATCTTTCAGCCGCAGCCCACTACGGCCCCCTTGTCGCCAATAGACAGAGACTTGGCCGCCCCATAGAGGGGTTCGACGGCCTCATCTGCGCCATTGCCCTGGCCAACCATGCCCAGATCGCGACCCGCAACAGCACTGATTTTGCCAACAGCGGCGTGACGATCCTGAACCCTTGGGCTGGTTGAGCACCCATCCGGGATGAGCCATCAGACCTAAGCACTCTTCGGACTCTCCATCGCCTCGGCTAGAACCTGTTCCATCCGAGCGCGCCAGTCCTGACCCTGCGCCTTATAGGCGGCAAAGAGGCTTGAGCGCAAACGCAGTGTGACCACCCGCTTGGGGTCTTTGGCACGGGGACGACCGGCCTTCAGCTTGACTTGCAAGGTCGCGGGCAGGTCTTTCAGAGTGATGGCCTGCGCATTCATCTGCGCGGTCCACTCCGGGGCCTCATCATCGATCATTTCAGGGTTAGGTTTCATAGAGCTTCACCTCGCGCCGATCGGCCTTGCGAAAACTGATTATGCGAATGCCCTTTGCCGTTTCGCTAAAGACCAACATGTGAACCCGCCGTCCCAGCTTGCCGAGGGCCAAATATCGCCGTTCGCCATAGTCTCTACGCTGGTCCTCAACAATCTTAGCCGTTGAGAAGTCGAACTTGGCCGCTTGATCGAACGACAGCCCCCGCTCGCGCAGGTTCTTGTCATTCTTAATCGGATCAAATTCGATGTCTATGATTTTCGTATTACGGAAAATAAAGGCCGCACCTTCGGTCCCAAATTAACAATGCCCCCCTACTTCACCAACCCCTCGGCCACTGGCCGCGCCTGTCCGGGCTTAATGAAGGTTAGGGTGATGCGGCCGAGGTGGAGGCCGAACTTGCTCATGTCGGCGCGGTTGATGACGGCACCGTCGGCGAACTGGTGGCTCCAGTCATCGACATCGACGGCGATCTTGCTCTTACCGATGGGCAAGATCAGCTTGTACTGGATGCGCAGGGCATTGCCTTGGGTGGTGACGCGGGCGACGCCGTCGACATCTCCGGCCCGGCCCTCATAGCGGCCCTCGCCGATCTTCTTGAAGGTCCAGACGCGGGTCTGGCGCTCGCCATCGCTCCACAGGAAGGTCTCATTAAGGGTCAAGGTGTCACCCGACTGGACGCCATCGGCCACCACCGTGAAGGCCCGCTGCAGCTTTGTATCGGGACCCTCGAACAGGCCATAGGCGTAGGTGCGGCCTTGGAAATAGTCTTCCAAGACGAATTTCGGGGTCGGCAGGCTATTGGTCTCGACGCTCAGGGTCGAACAGCCGGTTAAGGCCACGGCAGCAGCGAGGCCCGCGAGAGAGGTGGCCGCGAATTTTGACATCAGTTTGCGCATCAACTTGGCTCCAGACGGGCTTTGATCACTCTACGCTCGTCGTCACCTTTTGGTTCACATCCCGCGAAGGGCTCAGCTCTAGACTAGTCCTAAGGCCGCCAGATGGGGCATCAACGCCTTGGGATCTTGGAAAAGGTGGGTGGCAAAGCCCAGCGCCTTGGCGGCCTCAATATTGGCGGCGCTATCATCGATGAACAGCAGTTGCTCCGGCGCAAGACCGCAGCGGCGGCAGGTCAGGTAGTAGATATCAGCATGGGGCTTGACCATGCCCTCGTCGCCCGAAATGACAATGTCGCGAAAGTGCTGGAAGGCGGGGTCCATGGCAAAGACGCCAGCGGCCTTTTCAGAGGGCATGTTGGTCAGGGCGAAGAGGGGAACCCCGCGATCATTCAGCGCCTCAATGGCCGCAATAGACTCTGGGATACAGCCGTCGAACATCTCGTCCCAACGCGAAGACCAGGCCTGGATCGCATCTCTAAAGTGGGGATACTGGGCGATGAGGGGCAGAGCATTCTCGCTCATGGACACGCCCAGATCATGCTGAACGTGCCAACCCATGCTACAGATCTCGGTCAAGAAGCGCTCGCGCTCTACCGGGTCAGCAAAAATCTTTTGGTAAAGGCGCGCTGGCTCCCAACGCACAATGACGTTGCCGACGTCAAATAGGACGCCGACCACCGACATGGACGTCTTAGCCCTGCTTGGCTTTGAAGCGTGGGTCGGTCTTGTTGATCACATAGACCCGGCCCTTGCGGCGCACGAGCTTGCAGTCGCGGTGCCGCGTCTTCAACGACTTGAGCGAGCTTCTGACCTTCATAACGTCTTCTCGTTTGGTTCTCGAACGGTCCCTGCGCGAGTGTAGCGGGCCCTGTCCGGTGGATAAGGAGCGAGGTCTATAGGTTCGGCTACGCCTTGAGTCAATCATCAGGAGCCCATCGAAGCCCCAAAGGCACATGAATTTTGACCGCACAGGCTTGTGATTGCCAGACCCTGGCGAGCGGCTTTAGACAAGGACCCATGGACCGGCGTCTTTTCATCCGCCTCTCAGGGGCCTCTATGGCTGTGGGCCTGCCTCAGACGGCGCGCGCGCAGACGCCTTCCGTTGGTCCCGATGGCGCGCCGATTGCCATTGCTCCAGCCCCGCCCCCGACCTCAGGCGACCCGATCTTTGATGCCTGGTCGGCTGATTTTACGAGCCGCGCCATCGCGGGCGGTTGGTCGTCCCAGTTGCTGACACGGGAATTGGCGGGATTGACGCCAGACCCGCGGGTCTTGGGCCTTGATCAGCGCCAACCAGAACTATCCAAACCGATTGGGGCCTATATCCGAGGCGTGGTGGCAGACGACCGCATTACGATGGGCCAGTCGCGACGCTCCAGTCTGCCCGCTCTGGCGTCGATCGAAGCGCGCTTCGGTGTGCCCGGTCAGGTCCTGATCGCCATCTGGGGTGTGGAAACCGGATTTGGCGCGGTGGTGGGTCAATATGACGTCATCCGGTCCATGGCCACCTTGGCCGCGCAAGGTCGCAGGCGGGCTTGGGCCGAAGCTCAGCTCTTTGCTGCATTGCGGATGATAACGACCGGTGAGGCAACCCGCGAGCAGTTGAAGGGGTCTTGGGCCGGGGCCATGGGTCAGACCCAGTTCTTACCCGAGACCTATGTCAGCACGGCCTTGGATTTTGACGGCGATGGGCGTCGTGACATCTGGGGCTCAACTGCCGATGCGCTGGGCTCTGCGGCCAACCTTCTGGTCAAGAGCGGCTGGAAACCCAGCCAGCCTTGGGCGCGTGAGGTACTCTTGCCGCCGGGGTTCGATTTTGGCCTTTCAGAAGGCCCAAACCAGTCCCCCAATGCTTGGTCCGGGCTTGGCGTGCGGCCTGCCGATGGCTGGGGATGGGCCTTAGCCGATCAAGGCTTGGCCGCGAGCTTGATCTTACCCGCCGGCGCCAAGGGGCCCGCCTTCTTGATCTTTGCCAATCACATGGCCATTCGCAGCTACAATAATACCATGGTCTACGCCCTGTCTGTGGGCCTGCTGGCCGACCGGATAGCCGGTGCCGCACCGCTGATTACCCGTTGGCCCGTCGAGGTGGCGCTCAGCAGTGCGGATCGATTTGGCGCGCAGCTGGCGCTGGCGCAGCTGGGCTATGATGTCGGCGAGGCTGATGGGGTGATTGGCCTTCGCACCCGCAAGGCCTTGCGGTCTTGGCAGCGTTCCGTGGGCGTTCCAGCCGATGGCTATCTCACCCTTGAGGGCGTGCAGGCCCTTATGGCCTCAGCCCTGATGCTGCCGTCCTAGCTATCGGGGATGTTGGGGTCGGTTTCGGCGAGATCCTCGCCAACTGCCTTGAGGGTCGGATTGCGGAAAGCAAAACCCAAGAGCGCGATTAGGATCACCACATTGACGGCGTAGGGCAACGGGCCGCCTAACTCGTACAACATGACCCCGAAAACCGGTGCGACAATGTAGCAGGCACCATTGACCGCAGTGATGGCCCCCGCCACCTCGCCCTGCTCGGTCTGCCCCACGGCTAACGAGGACCCCGCCGTAAAGCCAGGGCGGCCAAAACCATAGCCAAGGCTGGTCAGGGCAAAGGCCGTAACCACGGTGGCATAGTTGGGTGCCAAGGCCATCATCACATTGCCAACGGCCGCTAGGCCTGCACCCCAACGCATCAGTTGTCTGGGGCCAATTCTCAGCATGCGAATCAAGCCCCACTGGGCCAAGAGACCGGCGACCGCGCCCGCCATCATGGCTACGCCCGTATAGCCAGAGGCTTGGGCCGGGGTGACGCCCATCTTGTCGATGATCAAGAAGCCGAGGGTCTGGCCATTAATGGCCTGAGCCGAACCGACCAAAAATCCATAGATAATGAACGGCATCATGCGCGGGTCGCGCCAAAGGCCCGTCTTGCGCTTGAGCTTTGGCTCTAAGGCCTGCGCCTTAACCTTTTCAGCCCAAGCCGCGCGGGCTTCGGGACCATCATCGGGCACGCCAATCTGGACCACGACCATCATAACAAACGCCACAGTCGCAAAGGCAAACATCGGCCCGGATAGGCCAACGATGGGCAGGACGAATAGGGGCGCAACGGCAGGACCTAAAATAGTGCCTAATCCAAAGGCCGAGGCAAGGGTGGCTAAAGCCCCGGTGCGCTCGAACCGTTCGGAGCGATCCGCGACATAGGCTTGAGCGGCAGGATTGGACGCGGAACCGACGAGACCAAATATCGCCCGGGTCATGGCGGCACCGGCAAAGATCACCATCGGCAAGGCAAGCTTGTTCAGGCCTGCCAGCACCACAAGGGCAAAGCCAAGCATTGAAACGCCAAAGCCTGCGAGCCCGGTCACCACCATCTTCTTACGGCCCACCTTGTCCGATCGCTTCGCCCAAAAGGGTGCGGTGAGGGTCCAGAACAGGGCTGATAAGGTGAAAATGGCCGCAATCAGCGTGTCGCGAATGCCGATCTCTCGGCCAATGGCGGGCAGCACCGACTGCATCGAGGTGTTGCCGGCAGCAACGCTCATCAAAACACAAAACAGGATGGTGAAGGATCGGCGGCGGGTCTGCTCAGGCGTAGAGGGAAGGCGACCAGCAAAACGGCGCAGAGGATCAAGGGGGCGGCTCATGGCCCGTACCATAGACGCCGGATCGCCCCGAGCAAAAGGTGTTGGATGAATTAAACTTAGCCCCCGTGCCGCAGCACCACCTAAACTGAGCATTCTATAGTTTGCGCAAACGCCAAATTAAACATTTCGCGCCCATAAGGCTTGATCAACGTTGGGATTGTCAGACCATGCTTCAAATCATCGGTATTGTCGTGCTGTTTGTGGCGGTATTCGGCGTCTACATATTTCACGGCGGCAACATGGCGGTGGTGATGACAGCCTTGCCCTTCGAGATGGCGACCATTGGCGGTTCGGGCGTTGCAGCCCTTCTGATCGGTAATAGTATTTCCACCATCAAGGGCATCGGCAGTGGCTTAGCAAAGGCCTTTTCAGGCCCAAAATGGAAGGCCAGCGACTATACGGATCTGCTATCCCTGCTGTTTCTGTTGACCAAGACCATGAAGTCCAAAGGCGTGATCGCTTTGGAAAGCCATATCGAAAAGCCCGATGACAGCACGATCTTTTCCCGGTTCCCAAAGATTCTCAAAGATCATTTCGCCGTAGATTTCATCTGCGACACGCTGCGCATGATGACCATGAACCTTGAAGACCCGCACCAGGTCGAAGATGCGATGGAAAAACAACTCGAAAAGCACCATCATGAGGCGCTGGAGCCATCTCATGCCCTACAAAACCTGGCCGATGCCCTTCCCGCGCTCGGCATCGTCGCGGCGGTACTCGGCGTTATCAAAACCATGGGCTCGATTACAGAGCCGCCTGCCGTGCTCGGCGCCATGATCGGCAGTGCGCTGGTCGGCACCTTCCTCGGCGTGTTCCTTGCCTATGGCTTGGTAGGCCCCTTCGCTATCCGATTGAAGTCGGTGGTCGACGAGGAGGGAGCCTTTTATAAGATCATCCAAGCCGTCCTCGTTGCCCATCTGCACGGCAATGCGGCCCAAATCTCGGTCGAAATTGGGCGCGGAAACGTCCCCAGCGATCATCAGCCGAGCTTCTTGGAGTTGGAAGAGTCCCTCGGCGCCATTCCAAATGTGTGATTTTTGGGGATATGGTGACTTTTTAGCATCGTAAGTTGGTTTTTAGAGCAGATCACGCTTGCGTGTTTTGCATATGACGGGATATTCATGGGTGGCGGACCAATCGAATCCTTGCCTAATGATCCAATCTCGGGTTATTGGGGCCTAAGGCGCGATTGCAATTGTCGCGCTACAACCTCCTAAGGGGACCAGGCATATGACCTCCGAAGTTCTTCGCAAACTGCTCGTCGCCGGCGCTGCCGTCGCTGCTCTCACCGTCGCCGCTTGCGGCAAGCCTGCTGAAAAGCCAGCTGAAGCTGCTACCGAAGCTGTGGCCGAATCGGCTGCTCCTGCTTCTGACGCTGCTGCCGCTGCCGCTGCTACTGACGCAGCTGCTGCTCCAGCTGACGCTGCTGCCGCACAATAAGTTTCGCCTAACCGCGAACTTTAAGAGAAAGGCCGTCCTTAGGGGCGGCCTTTTTTTGTTATGCGGGCCTGCCTATTCTCAGCCCGCCCCGCGTGGGGTAGATCACGGACATGGCCTCGCCCCTCGATCCTGACCGCACTCTGGTATCGCCCGCCCTTCTAGCATGGGATGAGAACGGCGTTCCCCGTTCAGAGACCTATGGCGATGTCTTTTTCTCGGTTGCCGATGGTCTGGCCGAATCGCGCACTGTGTTTCTCGAAGGCTGCGGCCTGCCCAAGGCTTGGGATGACCGACCGAGTTTTGTGGTCGCCGAGTTGGGCTTTGGCACCGGATTAAACATCCTTGCCCTCTTGCAACTCTGGCAAACCGACGCCCCACAAAACGGGCACCTGCATATCTTTTCCATCGAAGCCCATCCCCTCACCGCCGATGATGCGTCAAGGGTCCTGAGCAGATGGCCTGAACTGGCGGACCTTTCAGCTCAGTTGATCGCCCAGTGGCCGGGTCAAGCGCGCGGCTTCCACAGGATCGACCTGCCCCATCTGAATGTCGTCATCGATGTGGCGGTGATGGAGGTCCAAGAGGCGCTCACCTCATGGACCGGCATGGCTAATGCCTGGTTCCTCGACGGCTTTTCCCCCACTTTAAATCCGCAGATGTGGCGCGACGAGGTCTTGGCTCTGGTTGCAGCCCGCTCAGCGCCCGGCGCGCGCGCGGCAACCTTTACCGTCGCCGGGTCGGTAAGGCGCGGACTGGCGGCGCAGGGCTTCAGCGTCGAAAAGCGCCCCGGTTTTGGCCGTAAACGTGAACGGCTAGAAGCGGTTTGGCCGGGTTTGGCTCAAAGTGGATCACAAAGGCCTGCGCCGATCATCGCTGTGATTGGTGCCGGGATTGCAGGTGCCGCCCTCGCTCGGGCCTTCAGCCGCGCAGGTCTAGCGGTTCACCTGTTCGAAGCCGAGCATGCGGGCGCGGGGGCTTCGGGCAATCCATCGGCCCTGATGACACCGCGACTGGATGCGGGCGGCGGAGTGGCGGGTATGCTTCACGCTCAGGCCTATCGCCATGCCCTAAGCGTCTATCATGCTGAGACCCCGAAAGCGATCTTGTCCGAAGGCGTGATGCAGTTGGAGACGGCCCCGGCTGATTCACGGCGGTTTGATATTGTCGCCGAGCAGGACCTGTTCGAGCCCCAAGACTTCCAGCGACTGGACGCGGCGCAGTCCGGCGACCGGCTGGGGGAAACCGCCTTAGTCGGCGGACTATGGATGGCGAGGGCCTTAAGCCTTGAGCCTTCGTCGATTCTCCAAGCCTGGCTTGGCCCGGCAACCCAAGGCGCTGTAGCAAGCCTGCAGCGGGAGCCAGAGGACCAATGGACCTTGCGCGATGGACAGGGCGCCGTGCTAGCCAAGGTCGATCAGGTCTTTGTCGCCGCAGGGGCTGGGGCCAGCACCTTGCTTAGCGATCTGCCCTTCGTTCCGGTGAGGGGCCAAGCCAGCTGGACCGAAAGCGGCGCGCTCCACACGGCCGCCGCTTGGGGCGGCTATGCAGTACCCACGAGGTCTGGCGTACTCTATGGGGCCACCCACGATCGCGGCGAGACCCAAACCGATATCCGCGCCGACGACAATGACCGCAACCGCGCCGTTCTAGAGTTAGGCTTGCCGATCCTAGCGGGCCAGTTGGAGGGGCATATTGTCCAAGCTCGGGTGAGCCTTCGGGCGACCGTGCCAGACCAGTTGCCGGTCGTGGGTCAGATACCCGATCAGCCGGGCCTGATGGTTCTAGGCGCATTGGGCTCGCGAGGCTTTACTTTAGCCCCCCTGCTCGCAGACCATCTGGTCGCCGTCACCCTAGGCCGTCCCTCGCCCCTGCCCCGATCCGTGATCAAGGCGTTAGAGCCGGGGCGATTTGCAGAGCGTCAGCGACGCCGGTCCTAACCATTTACATGGGCGTTAAAGCGCCTATCTTCTCTGGTCAGGGGGCGCTTAGATGAAGGATCATCCCATATGTCTGCGCATATCTTGACCTGTAAGGCTTTGGCTATAGGCGGCCTGCTCTCGGCCATGGCGTTCACACAGTCTGCTTGGGCAGACGAACCGGCCAAGGCCGCGCCAAAGGCTGCAACGCCCCGGCAATGTTTCTATTCGAGCAATATGAGCAGCTTCAAAGAGGCGGGTGATCAGGCGGTCTATGTTCGGGTCGGCGTGAAAGACCTCTACCGTCTCGACCTGTTCGGTACCTGCCATGACCTGCGCTGGGCCCAGACCATTGGAGTTGAGTCGCGCGGCAGTTCTTGGATCTGTTCGGGCGTTACCGATGCGGTTTTGATTGTCCCCAGCACATTGGGGCCTGAGCGCTGCTCGGTCACCCGCGTCACCAAATTGACGCCTGCGGACATTGAGGCCTTGCCGCGGAAAGACCGCCCCTAGGGTCAGGGACAACAATATCGGTTCATAAATTACGCAATTCAGCGCCTGCGATAGTTTTCCTTGAACCCAAGGGGCGTGCGACCTACTGATCAGGTCTAGTCTTAGCCTATGAGCGGGCGTTAAATTTTAGGACGATCAGACCATGATTACCCTTCATCACCTGAACAATAGCCGGTCACAGCGGATACTCTGGCTGTTTGAAGAGCTCGGCCTGGATTACGAGATCGTCAAACATCAGCGAGATTCTGTCACACGGCTCGCCCCTGATGCCCTCAAGGCCATCCATCCCTTGGGCAAGTCGCCGGTCATTATCGACAAGGGTCGCACCATCTTCGAATCAGGCGCCATTATCGACTATGTGATCGACCAATATGGTGCCGGGCGTTTGCGTCCAGCGGCGGGCACTTCGGACTATGTCGACTATCAGCAGTGGCTGCACTTTGCCGAAGGCTCGGCCATGCTGCCTTTGCTAATGGCCATGTATGTTTCGCGTCTTGGCGCAGCCGGCGCGCCGCTTCATCCGCGCATCACAAGCCAAATTGCGGACCATCTCAACTATATGGAAGGCCACCTGCAGGGGCGTGATTTCATAATCGGTAGCGACCTGACCGGCGCGGATATCAATAATGTGTTCGTGCTTGAGGCGGCAGCGTCAGGCGGGCGGTTGGCCGACTATCCCGCGCTGGCGGCCTATCTGGCGCGGATGCAGGGACGTGACGCCTATAGGCGCGGCCTCGACCGTGGCGGCGTCTACGCTCTCGGGTCCTGATCTTTAGGGCCGCACGACCGATTTGTTCCTAGATCATAAGGGGGCGCACGCGCCTTGACCAATATGGATACCTCAGGACATCGTTCCTTTGCGCCCACGACCCGCGCACTGGATGGCAAGGTCATACTGATCACGGGCGGTACAGGCTCGTTTGGACGGCGGTTCGTTCAGACGGTCTTGAACCGCTACAACCCGCGCAAGGTGATCATCTTCTCGCGTGATGAGCTCAAGCAGTACGAGATGCAGTCTGATCTTCGTGATCAGATGAGCGATGAGCAGATGGGTAAGCTACGCTTCTTCCTTGGCGATGTCCGTGACCGTGAACGGCTGACCCTGGCCCTACGCGGGGTCGACGTGGTGATCCATGCCGCAGCGCTCAAACAGGTGCCTGCGGCGGAGTATAATCCGTCCGAATGTATCCATACCAACGTTCTGGGCGCCGAAAACGTGGTCTGGGCCAGTCTGGCCAACCGTGTCCAGCGGGTCGTGGCCCTATCGACCGACAAGGCTTGTAACCCGATTAATCTCTATGGGGCGACAAAGCTGGCCTCAGACAAGACCTTCGTCGCGGCCAACAATCTTTCAGGCGATATCGGTGCGCGCTTCTCGGTGGTTCGCTACGGCAATGTGGCCGGGTCGCGCGGCAGCGTGGTTCCCCTGTTCCAAAAGCTCTTGGCCAATGGGGCTACGGAACTGCCGATCACGGATGATCGCATGACCCGCTTTTGGATCACGCTCGATCAGGGCGTCGATTTTGTCCTGTCGTCGCTCGACCTGATGCGGGGCGGCGAGGTCTTCGTGCCCAAGATCCCAAGCATGAAGGTCACAGACCTGGCGCTGGCTATGGCCCCCGGGATTGGCCTGAAAAACATCGGTATCCGGCCGGGTGAAAAGCTGCACGAGGTCATGATCTCTGGCGACGATGCCCGCGTGACCGCCGAACTGTCCGACCGCTATGTCATCGAGCCCGCCTTTGTCGAATACCCGCGCAAGGCCTTCCTAAGCGACGCAGGCGTAAGCACGGTCGAGGATGGCTTTGTCTATTCCAGCGATAACAATACTGAGTGGCTAAAGGGCAAGGCCCTGCTCGACCTGTTTGGCATCGGTCATGGCTGACACGAAGGCCGCCGCGTTTTTGCCCTATGGTCGGCAGGTCATCGAGGATGATGATATCGCTGCCGTTGCTCAGGCCCTGCGGGCTGATCTGCTAACCACGGGGCCACGGGTTACGGCCTTTGAAGAGGCCTTTGCGGCCAAGGTCGGGGCACGTCATGCGGTGGCCTGTTCTAACGGAACGGCGGCGCTGCATCTGGCCATGATGGCCCTCGGGCTCAGACGCGGACAGGTTACTATCGTTCCATCCCTGACCTTTTTGGCCACAGCAAACTGCGCCCGGTTCGAGGATGCGGAGGTTCAGTTTGCTGATGTTGACCCCAACACGGGCCTCATGACCCCTGCCACGCTCGAGATGGCTATTTCGCGGGTCAACGAACAGGGGGCAGGCGCGGCCAGGCTGCGCGCCGTCGCCAACCTGACGCGCGCCGTTGCCGACTGGTACGTCGAGCTCGTGCTCGAGGAAGT
>Ga0209444_10001784_pt1 | contig 11835 bp, 6 predicted proteins | sample LauGreFaBDMM15DN_2_FD_188215 | JGI IMG/M metagenome (GOLD analysis project Ga0209444, IMG submission 188215) | Freshwater lake microbial communities from Lake Michigan, USA - Fa13.BD.MM15.DN (SPAdes) (version 2) | ecosystem: Environmental > Aquatic > Freshwater > Lake | place: Lake Michigan, USA...
CTACCCGCTCATGACCTCGCCCTCGTCCTCTGGTTTCATGGTTTTTCACAGCAACCGCATGGAAGGTCTGCTGGAACTTCTGCTGAGCTATGTGAAAGAGCGTCCGCTTGCGCCTTTGCAAAGCGAAACCATATTGGTGCAAAGCAATGGCATGAAGCATTGGTTGACGCTGTCTTTGGCCCACACCTCGGCCTTGGGCATTTGCGCCGCCACACGGCTGGAACTTCCCTCTAGCCAGTTATGGCAAATCTACCGAAGCGTGTTGGGTGCAGACAAACTGCCAGCCCATATGGCCTTGGACAAAGCGCCCTTGGTCTGGCGTATCTTGCGCCGCCTGCCCGTGTGGCTGAAAGACCCCTGCTTTTTACCCTTGGCCCATTACCTTGGCGACGACACCCAAGGCAGCCGCGCCTTTGGCTTGGCGCAGCAATTGGCCGATGTACTGGACGGCTACCAAAACTACCGCGCCGATTGGCTGGAACACTGGGCCGCGGGGCGGGATGTGCTGGACCGAGGCCAGACCCTGCCGCCAACTCAAGCATGGCAAGCCGCTATGTGGCGCGACTTGCTGGAAGACGTGCAAGCGCACCTTCCTGTTGGACAAATTGGTTTCCAAGCCCGCTCGGATGTTCACAAGGCTTTCATGCAAGCCTTGAAGAGCTTGTCGCCGCAGCAACTCAGCACAGCTTTGCCGCCGCGTTTGCTGGTGTTTGGCATCACCGCACTGCCGATGCAAACCTTAGAGGCACTGGTGGCCTTGGGTCGCTTCATCCCCGTGCTGATGTTTGTGCACAACCCCAGCCGCGAGCACTGGGGGCACCTCACAGAAAGCCTTGTTCCCGAAGGCCACCCCTTGCTGGCCGCTTGGGGCAAGCATGGCCGCGACTACCTCCATGCCATCGACAACTTTGAAGCGGCCGAACCCCACGCACCGCCTTTTCAGCGGGTCAATCTTTTTATTGATCCACTGAACGAAGCACAGGACGCGGGACAGCAAGCCTCTGTGTTGCAAACACTGCAGTCCGCCATCCTGCACTTAGACACGCCGCCGATAGCGCCAGCCCTGCTCGGCCAACCCGACCACAGCCTGCAATTCGTGCAAACCCATTCGGCGCAACGCGAGGTCGAGGTGCTGCACGATCGCATCTTGACGTGGCTAGACGCTGACCCCCGCTTGCAACCCTCGGACATCATGGTCATGGTGCCCGACATGGCCGCGTTCGCACCGCATATCCATGCGGTGTTTGCTCGCTTTCAAGCCCAATCCCCTGTCACAGCTTCACGCCATCTGCCCTATGCGGTGGCCGACACCACGACCCACTTAGAACCCACGGTGCAAGCCCTGCAAACCTTGCTCCAATTGCCTCAGTTGCGCTTGAGCTTGGGTGAATGGCTGGGCTTGTTCCAAGTGGAGATGGTGCGAAACCGCTACGACTTGCAAGCACAAGATGTGCAAGACCTGCATAAACTGCTCTCAGATGCAGGCGTTCGCTGGGGTTTGGACGCTTCGCACCGTCAGCACTGGGGTGTGCAATCGGACATCCCCCACAGCGCTCACAACACCTGGGTGTTTGGTCTGCAACGTTTGCTCTTGGGTTATGCCTTGGGAGCGACTGACAACGCACATGCCACTTGGCAAGACACGTTTGCACAAACCGGCGTAGACGGGCTAGACGCCCCGGTGGTTTCGGCTTTGTTGCGCTGCTTGCAAGACCTGCAACTCAGCCTGCAACAGCTTTCACAAGACCGCACACCCACCCAATGGGTACAACTGCTGCAGGCTTTGGTGGCGAGATTTTTCAAGGCGAGCGATGACGCCAGCCAACGCTTGCTCGATCGAATCTTGATGCCCTTGGAGCAATGGTTGAACGACTGCCAGTTGGCTCAGTTCGACAGCCCCGTGGCCTTGGCGGTGGTGCGCAGCCACTGGTTGGCACAAATGGACACCGGTGGCTTGCAGCGCCGCTTCATGGGCGGGGGCGTGCAATTCGCCACCCTCATGCCCATGCGAGCCATTCCCTTCAAAGTGGTGTGCCTCTTGGGTATGAACGATGGCGCCTACCCCCGCTCGCCCGCACCGCGCGACTTCGACTTGATGAGCCACCCCAGCTTGGGTCGCGCAGGCGACCGCGCCAGACGTGAAGACGACCGCTATTTGTTCTTAGAGGCGGTGTTGTCTGCCCGAGAGCGTTTGTATGTGTCGTGGCAAGGGAGGCGCGCCAGCGACCACGCCAAGCTCCCACCCTCGGTCTTGGTGGCGCAGTTGTTAGACCATCTGAACCTGTGCCACGCCCTGCCCAAGGAAGAGGCCTACAGCGACGATGAAACAAGTCAACCTGCATTTGAAGCGCCGCTGCAACCCTTGCAGCCGTTTTCTTCCAAGTACTTTTTGCAAGGCAGTGGTTTCAAAACCTATGCCGCCGATTGGCAAGCCACCCGTTCAACGCAGCCGTTGTCTATTGCACAAACTTCAACTTCCCAAGGTACAGCACCTTTAAGCAGCTTGAGCGAGCAAGACCTCAGTCTTTTGTTGCGCCACCCCGAGGAAGTGCATTTCCGTTCCCATTTGCAACTGCGATTGGATAAACCGCCAGAAGCGGCAGAGGAAGACGAACCCTTTGATACCCCAGGTTTGCAACGCTTTGTGATGAACCAATCGGTGCTCTACAGCGACGAGCCTGCTGCACAGTTGATGCAGTTGCAGCGTCAAGGCTTGTTGGCATTGAGCGGATTTGGCCACTTGCAACAAGACCACATGCAAGCATTGCGAGAGACCGTGTTGGGGCATTTGGCTGAATGGCTGCATGAGCCCAGCCAAGACCTGCCTTCCCAGTCGTACCTTCTTCAAGCGCATGGCATTGGTATGCAATTAGGCTTTGGCGGCGACGCGCACACATGGCGTCAATACCCCAACGGCACAGCAGCTCAAATCGATTTGCGTCCCGGCAAGGTATTTAACACCGCGGGAAAAGCGCGTTTGTACACCTTGGTGCCGCTGTGGTTAGGCCACCTCAGCGCCAACGCTGCAGGCGTGAAAACCACCAGTTTGCAAAGTGGTGAAGATGGGTTGGTGGCGTTGTCGCCCTTGCCTCCCCTGCAAGCCCAAGCCTTGTTGGCAGACTTGGTGGCGGTCTACCTGCAAGCTTGGCAAGGCCCTTTGCCACTGGCTTGCAAAACTGCTTGTGCTTGGCTGATGGCCACGCATTTCCCATCCTCCAAAACCAAGCCAGAGGACATTGCCACTAAAGCCGCTTCAGCGGCTAGGTTGGCATTCGAAGGGGGGTTCAGCCAACAAGGCGAGCGGGAAACGTCAAGCTGTCTACAACGTGTCTTTCCCGAATTTGAAGACCTCTGGCCTGAACTGCCAAACTGGGCCGAGAGGGTGTATGGCCCCATGTTGCAAGCCCTGATGCCTTGGGCACGTGACGCCGCTTCGCCGGTTGGCGCGGTACCCAACGACGAGGTAGACGCATGAGCCTGAACCTGCTCACGCTGCCCTTGTCTGGGCGGCAAGTCATCGAAGCCAGTGCAGGTACTGGCAAAACCTTCACTTTAGCGGCGCTGTATGTGCGACTGGTCTTGGGCCACGGGCGTGATGCAAAAGGCTTGCAGCCCGCCCATATTTTGGTGATGACTTTCACCGATGCCGCTACCGCTGAATTGCGAGAGCGCATCCGTCTGCGCTTACACGAAGCCGCGCTGTGGTTTGACGCTCAAGTGGCGGGACGTACCTGCAAGCCAGACCCCTTTTTGAACGACTTGACCAAGGCTTTCATGCCAGAACAGTGGGCGCAGTGTGCAGCGCAACTGCATTTGGCAGCGCAAAGCATGGACGAGGCCGCCATCTACACCATCCATGGTTGGAGTCGACGCATGCTCAGCAGCTTTGCCCTGCACAGCCGCGACCTGTTTGAGCAAACCCACCTCGACAACCCTGCCGAGTTGCTGCATGAGTTGGTCAACGACCATTGGCGACGCTGGTTTTACCCCCTCGACCTCCCCCAACAAAAAATACTCAAGACCCTGCTCGGCGGCGACCCGAAAGCTTTGCTGAAAGACCTGAAAACCCGCTGGCAAACCTTAGACCGACAACCACAACCCAGCGATGCCCCAGCACCGCCTGCACCCACGCAGGTGTTGGCCATGCACGGCGAATGGTTAAACACAGAACAAGCTTTGGTCGTTGCTGCCAAGCAAGCTTGTCAGGCAGCACTGGAAAAGGGATTGGCGGGTATTTTGCTAGCCGCTCAGGCAGCGCGAAAAATGAAAGGTACCCGCGCAGACTTCTTCGCCAACTGGTTGAATGAGTTGCAAGCATGGAGTCAACCTGACGCGGTCATTCGCGCTGAAACCTTGCAACGCTTCACCCTGTCACACCTTCAAGACAAAGGTTGGTCAGAGGCTGCTGAACACCCTGTCTTTGCCCATATCGAGGCGCTGTGCCAGTACCAAACCACCGAGCCCGCCTCCAAAGACGGCTTGCTCGACCACGCGGCCCACGAGGTACGCCAGCAGTACCAGCAAACCAAATTGCAATTGTCGGTGTTCGATTTCCAAGACTTGCTACAACGCCTGCACACCGCTTTGTATGCCGATGAAGGTCAGATGGCAGCGGCAATCCGCGATCAATACCCAGTGGCCATGGTCGATGAATTCCAAGACACCGATCCTTGGCAATACCAAAGCTTGAACCGCATTTACCACCCTAGCCATGTGCAGGACACCCATGCGCTGGTGATGATTGGCGACCCCAAGCAAGCCATTTACAGTTTTCGCGGGGCCGACCTGCGCACCTACATAGAGGCTCGCACCCAAGCCCTTGAACTCAACCCCCACGCTCTGCACAGCTTGGACAGCAATTTCCGCTCCACGCCCGCCTTGGTGCAAGCGGTGAACCATGTGTTTGGCGCCATCGAGCAGCCCTTTCATTCGGCCTTGGGAAAGATTGAATTCACCAAGGTCAATAGCCGTAGCGACGCCATACCCCTTAGCAATGCACAAGGCAAAGCGCTGCCCCCCTTGACCGTTTGGCACTTGCCACCCACCGACAACGCCAAGCATTGGAGCGCGCCGCTGCAGTTGCAATACATGTCGCAAGGCTTTGCCGCGCAAATGGTGGCCTTGTTGCACCAACACCCCGAGGTGCAGCCCCGCGACATGGCCGTTTTGGTTCGCACCCATGTGCAGGCCAAGGCCATGCAAAAAGCCTTGCAAAAGCTGGGCTTGCCCAGTGTCTTCATGTCGGACCAAGCCAATGTCTTTCAAAGCGAAGAGGCCCAAGACCTGTGGCGGGTTCTCAGAGCCATCAGTGCGCCGCGCCAAACCGCTTGGCTGCGCAGCGCGGTGGCCTGCCGTGTTTGGGGCTTGGGCATACCTCAGTTGCAGGCATTTTTGCAAAACGACGCCATGACCGATGCGCTGGCCGAATCTTGCCAACGTTGGCTGCAGCAATGGCAGTACCAAGGCGTGTTGCCCATGCTTTACAGCTGGTTGCACGAACAACACATTGCGACCCGTTTGCTGGCTTTGCCTGATGGCGAACGCCGCTTGACCAACCTGCTGCATTTGGGCGAACTGCTGCAAAACGCCAGCCAAGGCTTGCAAGGCCCTGCTGCGTTGTTGCAGCATTTGGCAGACAGGCTGCAGTCCAACAGCGACAGCCCCGAAGCGCAAAAAATGCGCCTTGAAACCGACGACCAATGCGTGCAAATCGTCACCTACCACAAGAGCAAAGGGCTGGAGTACCCCTTGGTGTTTGTGCCGTTCTTAGGCAGTTTCAAAAAACCACCCAAAGATAATGCCAAAGAAGCTATCGACGCCGAAGATGAAGAAGCGCAAGAGCCCGATATCACCGAGTCCAATGTGGATGAAGACATGCGCTTGCTGTATGTCGCGCTCACCCGTGCCAAACGCGCCATGTGGCTGGGCGTGAGCAGCCACCGTGACAGCTTGGCAGGCCAAAAGGGCAAAGACTTGCGCCTGAGTGCCGTCTCGCGCTTGTTAAAGCGCGAATCCCATGCAGACTTGGCAGAGCGTCTGAAAAACACTTGGGGCGGTTGTGAACACATTGCCATCCAAACTCTGCCCAGCCCCAACGGCCAACATTACCAAGCACCGCGCTCCATGGCTTTGCCGCAACCTGCTTTGCTGCCCCAAAGGCAAAACCATCAGCGTTGGTGGACCGCCAGCTTCAGCAGTCTCACGCGGGGCTTGGAAGCCGGCACGCCCCATGAAGAAGCGCTGCTGGACGCCGACATGGATGCGCAATCACTCTCGCCAATGTCTGTTCCACCCAGTTCACCCTCTAACACTTTTGCTTGGCAAAAATTCCCAGCCGGTGCGCAATATGGCACTTTGCTGCACGACTTATTGCAGTACCAAGCCGAACAAGCTTGGGCGCTTGCTAACGCAAGCGCAACCGAGCAAGACTTGGCGTGGCAACAACTGCTGCAACGCAAATCCGACTGGTTGCAGCTGCCAAGCGATGCCCAAGCCCTGCTACAACCTTGGTTGCAAACCATCGTTTCCACCGCTCTGCCGTTGCAGGCCGCCGATGCGCCAACGCAGTCTCTTGGCTCCCCATTGGTCTTGCAAACCCTAGCTGCCAACGCTTTGTGGGCAGAAATGGAATTCACCCTGCCAGTGGGTCAACTCAGCAGCAACGAGCTAGATGCACATATTCAGCGATATGTCTTGCCAGGCTTTGAGCGGCCTGCCCTGCAAAACAATGTCTTGCAAGGCATGCTAAGTGGCTTCATGGACTTGGTTCTGCAACACGATGGCCGTTATTGGGTGCTGGACTACAAATCAAACCTTCTTGCTGACTACCAAGCGCCGCACTTGAGCGCGGCTATTTTGGCCAAACGCTACGAGGTGCAATATGTTCTCTACACCCTCGCTTTGCACCGCTTGCTCCAATCGCGCTTACCCAACTACCACTACGAACAACACATGGGCGGGGCGGTCTACCTGTTTTTGCGCGGCGTCGACACGCCCAGCGCTGGGGTGCATTGCCTGCGCCCCCCTTGGGCATTGATTGACCTGCTCGACCAACGCTTTGCCAAGGCCTTGCCATGAAGATAGCAAACCTGCTTGCCAGCGGTTGGCGCGGTACCAGTCTGACTCCCTTGAGCGCTTTAGACATTGCTTTGGTGCAACTTTTGCAAAACCTTCAAGCCAGCACCGATGAGCGCCACCTGTGGTTGGCGGCTTTGGCCAGCCACCAGTGGGGTGGTGGCCACGCCTGCCTAGACCTGAATGGGTGGCCTGCCAATGCAGGTCTTTTGCTTGGATGGGGAGCACAGGCATTGGCCGCATTACCCAACAACCTATCGCAAGGGCTGTCCGATATCCCGTGGACGCAAGGGGAAAACTCGCCCTTGGTGGTGCAAGGCAAGCGCTTGTATTTGCGACGTGCTTGGCAGGCTGAGCAAGACATTCACTCAAGGCTCATGGCCTTGCAGCAAGGCCGTGTAGCCCTACCCAATTTGGCGCAGCAACTTGACCATCTGTTTGGCACAGACCCCCACGACGGGCAGCGCTTGGCTTGCGCCCATGCCGCACAAAACGCCCTCACGCTCATCACCGGCGGCCCAGGCACGGGCAAAACCACCACGGTGGTCAAGTTGTTACGTTTGTTGCAGTCCACTGCCGACACGCCTTTGCGTACCCTGCTGGCCGCGCCCACTGGCAAGGCTGCCGCACGTTTAGGCCAGGCCATGGCGCAGTCTCGAGCCACACTCAGCGACAGCGATGCAGCGTGCTTGCCCAACACAGCGCATACCTTGCACAAACTGCTCTACACCAGAGACGGCACTGCACCCGTTTTGCAAGCTGACGTCATCGTGGTCGATGAAGCCTCGATGATCGATTTGGAGTTAATGGCCCGCTTGCTCAAAGCCGTGCCAGCGCATGCGCGTTTGGTTCTCTTGGGCGACAAAGACCAACTCGCGTCCGTCGAGGCCGGTGCCGTCATGTCCCAACTGTGCCAAGCGCCTTGGTTACAGGCGCACACCATGGTGCTGACCCGTAGCCACCGCTTTGACCCAGACCTTGGCATAGGTGCATGGGCCAAAGCTTGCAATGCGGGAGACAGCGCAGGCTTGCAAGCCCTTTGGGAAACAGCGCCAGAGGCTTGTTGGTCTGAGTCGGCGGCTGTCACCAAGTTAAGCAAAGCGCACAGCAGCACCGATGTCTTGCAAGCCGTTGCTGCGGCTTGGATGCCTTGGCGCAAGCTGCTCGAACCTCTGCAGCAGGGGCAGACTTGTGAAGATGCACAAGCCTTGGCTTTGTTGAACAGCTTTGGTGGTACCGGTGTGTTGTGTGGCTTGCGCGAAGGGCCTTGGGGAGTGAAACACTTCAACCAACAGTTGCAACTAGCCATGGGTTTTGCCAACACCGACTGGTTTGTGGGTCGCCCCGTGATGGCACGGCGCAACGACTACGCACTTGGGTTGATGAACGGCGACTTAGGCATGTGTTTGCCGGTGCTGGTCGATGGTGAGGTCCGTTTGCGGGTGGCGTTTCCCGATGGCAAAGGAGGGGTGCGCTGGCGGGTGCCCAGTCGCTTAGGGGCCATAGACACCGTTTTTGCCATGACGGTTCACCAATCGCAAGGCTCTGAATTCGAACGAGTGCTGCTCATCTTGCCCGATATTGAAACGGCCTTGCTCACGCGAGAGTTGGTCTACACAGGCGTCACACGAGCCCGCCAAGGCTTATGCGTTTGGGCACCTGCCCCGTCCCTGCTGGTGCAGGCTGTTGCCCACACCGTGGTGCGAAGTGGTGGCTTGATCGAACCGGTGCTTTAGGGCTTCTTGGCATCAGTGGCAAAATCATCGAAGTTGTTTGCTTGACGTGCCCAAAGGATGTCCTATGCGTTGTATGAAATGGATGCTTTTGCTGTGGTTAGCTGCCCAACCTTGGTTGGCCTTAGCCGAATGGGAGGCTGTGGACGAAAACTTCCTTGCGGTGGTCTATATCGACCCCGATAAAGTGCGAGCCAGCAGTGTCTACCCCCAAGCTTGGCACCTGATCGATTTGCGCGAACGCGCTAAGACTGGTGCCAAGTCGCGCTTGGCCTTGATGGAGTACGACTGCCACGACCAACGTCGACGCACACTGGCGTTTGCCTCCAAGTCTGAGGCCATGGGCGAAGGCAAGACCTTGTTCACCAGCGCGGTGTCAACACCTTGGAAGCCCGTCACTGGCGACACCGTGGCTGAAAAGGTCTTGGGCTTGCTGTGCGGTAACAATGCAGGCAAAGGTGCCCCAGTTCACAAGGGTAAGCAAAGCAAAGAAGCCCCCGCTGCTGCCCCCGCCAAAAGCGAGCATTGAACATCATAGGAATCTTTCATGCAAGTCACCCAACACAACGCCAATTTCTCCACTGCACCACAACTCGCCCCTGAGCACATGACGGCGATTGCCAGCCATGGTTTTCGTACCGTCATCAACAACCGCCCTGACATGGAGGGCGGACCCGATCAACCCACATCTGCACAAATGCAAGCAGCCGCCGAGGCTGCAGGTCTTGCCTACCACTACCTGCCTGTCATTAGCGGCAGCATCACTCCTGAACAAGTGGTGCAAATGGCCGAGTTGGTCAAGTCTGCCCCCAGCCCCGTGCTGGCGTTTTGCCGCAGCGGCGCACGCTCAACCCAGCTGTGGATGATGGGCGCTGCCAGCGACTGAACGCCCCTGCTATGGGACTGCGCCTGCAAATCAACCTGATCATGGGCGTGCTCTTGGCCGCATTTGCGTCCTTGCTGATTTATTTACAACTCGACAACACCCGCCAAAGTGTTCGCGAGGAAATGGATGGCGCCAGCATCGTTGCAACCCAACTGCTGTCGCGTTTGCAAGCCGGCTCTCGCAACAGCTCTTTGGAAGAGATGGCGCAGTTCCTCGACGCCGTTGGCCGTGTACGCGCCAACGAAATTGAACTTCGCAACGCACAAGACGAAGTGGTCTACCACTCGCCGCCGCCTGTTTACAAAGCCGGACGCGATGCGCCCGATTGGTATGCCCAAATCGTCTCGCCTGCACTGCGCACCCATGAAATTGCACTTGCCCAGGGACGCTTGTTGCTACGCTCTGACCCCTCACGCGCCATTTTGGATGGCTGGGACGACTTCAAACCCATGCTGCTAACAGTACTTGCCGGTTTTATTTTGGGCAATGCACTGGTGTTTGTATTGGTCGGACGGGCTATGCGGCCCTTGCAAAAAGTCGTGATGGGTCTACAAGCCATGGAGGGCGGTAGTTACGGCACCCGACTGCCTGCCATGCACGGCAAAGAAGCCAAGGTCATGGGAGAAGCCTTCAATGCCATGGCACAGTCAGTGCAAGACGGCATAGCTGCGCAAACCCAAGCGCGTGAAGCCACCTTGGCACTGGCGCAAAACCGCGAACTCACCCAAGTCATTCAAACCCGCATTGAAGAAGTGCGTGGCCAAATCGCCCGAGAACTGCACGACGAATTGGGCCAACAGGTCACAGCCATCAAAAGCTTGGGGCAAGCCATGGCATTGCGTGCCAAAGGAGTCGACGCCCATACCGAAAACGCTGCACGTATGGTGATTGAAAGTGCCGACGCCATATACGAGGAAGTACACCAATTGGTGAGCCAACTTCGCCCACTCGCGCTGGACCGCTTTGGCTTGCAAGATGCATTGCAAGACTTGGTGGAAGATGCGCGTAGTCGCCACCCCGATACGCGCATCGATTTGCATCTGCACACGCCACTGGAAGACATGGAGTCCAGTTTGGCCACAGCCACGTACCGTATCGTTCAAGAGTCACTTAACAACGCGTTGCGCCACGCTCAAGCCAGCCAGATCACCATCTTGCTGTCAGCGCTTGACCAACAGCTGCACATCGATGTCAGCGACAACGGCATGGGCGCCACCCCTGACTGGGCAGACTCCGGTCAATTCGGTGTCATCGGTATGCGCGAGCGCGCCCAAGGTTTAGGTGGGTCATTTCGCTTTGAGTCTTTGCAACCCTCAGGGGTACGTGTGTGGGCGGTGCTGCCGCTAGGCCACAATCCAACCCATGGCTAAACTGACTCTTCTACTGGTAGACGACCACGCGGTGGTGCGCAGCGGCTTCAAGGTCCTGCTGCAAACCTGGGACGATGTAGACGTGGTGGCCGAGGCCAACAGCGGCGAAGAGGCCTTACCCCTGTACACCCTGCATCGCCCCGAGGTGGTGGTGATGGACATTGCCATGGCAGGCATGGGCGGCATTGAAGCAACCAAACGCTTGTTGGCGCTGGACCCACAGGTTCGCATCTTGGCATTGTCGGCCCACGAGGACAGCAGTTACGCCAAACGCGCTTTGCAAGCCGGTGCCTTGGGCTATTTGTCCAAACGCACCGCCCCCGAGGTGTTGATCGATGCCTTACGCATGGTGGCGCGGCATCAGCGGTTTATCGACCCTATCATCGCGCAACGCATGGCCAACCAACGAAACGAAAGCGATTCACAATATATCGACAAACTATCGCCGCGGGAGTTCGAAGTGTTTTTAATGTTAGCCAAAGGGCGCTCGGTGCTGGACATTTCCCAAGCTTTGGGGTTATCTGCCTCAACGGTTGGTACCCACCTGTACAAGGTCAAACTAAAACTTCAACTCAGCAACCAATCCGAGATAACTTTGCTGGCCATGCGCCATGGTTTGCTTGACGAACCCGCCACATGAACTTAAATCACTCTTCTTCCAACCAAGGACGAGTTGCTCTCATCACCGGCGCCAATATCGGCATTGGCCGCTTCACCGCTTTGCGCTTGGCGCAAGCCGGCTTTACTGTGTTTTTGGCAGGCCGCTCTGCTC
>Ga0209444_10001787_pt1 | contig 11830 bp, 12 predicted proteins | sample LauGreFaBDMM15DN_2_FD_188215 | JGI IMG/M metagenome (GOLD analysis project Ga0209444, IMG submission 188215) | Freshwater lake microbial communities from Lake Michigan, USA - Fa13.BD.MM15.DN (SPAdes) (version 2) | ecosystem: Environmental > Aquatic > Freshwater > Lake | place: Lake Michigan...
ACTTCACGAACCGCCTTAATGACGGCGATCTTGTTGGCACCTGCTCCGGTGATGACGACGTTGAACTCGGTTTGCTCTTCAGCTGCTTCGGCTGGACCTGCGGAGGCGGCTGGACCTGCGGCGACTGCCGCGGCTGCCGAGACACCCCAGGTTTCTTCGAGTTGCTTAACGAGGTCGACAGCTTCCAGGACGGTAAGCTTGCCGAGTTCTTCTACTAGGTTTGCGATATTTGACATGTATTTTCTCCTTTTGCGGTATCGTCGCCCCCAGAGCTTCTGGGGATTTCAGCCTCCCTGCTGGGAGACCGACGAGGAACCATTTGTTAATCAGGCCTTCGCGTGGAGACGCTGGAGCCATCCGTTCAAATTGTTTTTTCTTATTCGGCTGTTGCTTCGGCTGTAGCTTCGGTTGCTGCTTCGGTTGTTACTTCGGCTGCTGCTTCGGTTGTTACTTCGGCTGCTGCTTCGGCAACGGGTGCCTCTGCGGCTTCAGCAGCGGGTTCTTCCGAGGCACCGGATGAAAAGTGTTGGCGCTCCGGATCGAACTTCTCGAGAAGGATGCGGGCGATGCGAGTAGCGGGCTCGTTGATGAGACCGAGAAGCTGTGAAAGCACGGCTTCTCGCGAAGGGATGTCCGCGATAGCCTTGAGCTTGTCGCCATCGAGCACGTCCTTGCCGAGAATACCGATTTTCATTTCGGGCTTCTTGAATTCCTTCTCGAAGTTCTTGAGGACTTTCGCAGCGGAAAACACTTCGGCATTGCCGGTTACGAAGGCCGTCTGGCCGACGAGATCCGCACCAACATCCGGGAGGCCAGCTTCGCTGAGAGCCTTGCGCATGTAGCTGTTCTTGGCGACGGTGCACTTAGCTCCGTTATCGCTGAGGCGGTTGCGTAGTTCGCTGAACTGAGGAACGGTGAGGCCGGTGTAATCGATGACGATCACATAAGGCGAGTCGTTGACCCGTGCCAGCAGGCTGTCGATGATGATTTGTTTATCTGGATTCATTGTCGTTGTTTGCTGGTGTTATGCGATGGCTTTCGTGTAGGCCGATGCTTCAAGCGGGAGACCCGGAAGCATGGTGGCCGCGAGTGTGACTGCCTGGATGAAATTACCTTTGGCCGATGCGGGTTTGGCGCGAGCGACGCTTTCAAGAAACGCGCGGGCGTTGTCCTCAAGTTGCTTTTCGTCGAAGCTGGCTTTACCGATCGCTCCGGAAACGTTGCCGTTTTTGTCGAGTTTGTAATCGATCCGACCGGCTTTAACTTCCTTGATCGCCTTGGCGACATCGTCGGTGACGGTGCCGGTCTTGGGGTTGGGCATCAGGCCACGTGGGCCGAGTACGCGGGCGATTTTACGAACTTCCGCCATGGCGTCGGGAGTGGCGATCGCGGAATCGAAATCGACGAAACCTTCCTGCACTTTTTTGATGAGATCTTCGTAACCTACGTGTTCGGCCCCAGCCGCGATGGCGGCTTCGGCTGCGGCACCCTGTGCGAACACCACGACGCGAACATTCTTACCCGTTCCGTGAGGAAGGGAAACGGAACCACGAACCATCTGGTCGCTCTTGCGAGGATCAACCCCGAGGCGGAAGGAAAGCGTAACGGTAGGTGTGAACTTCGGGGCGGGAAGTTTCTTCACGGTGCTGATCGCATCCGTGAGTGAGTAGGATTTTCCGGCGCCGACGAGTTCGACGGCTTTCCGGTAGCGTTTGCTGCGTTGTTTGGACATGTTGTTTCTTGGTTTGCAGTGATAACGGACAGGACTTGCATCCCACCCTCTTGCGGGTGCTCCCCTTTCGGGTAGCGGAGATTTTCTTACATTCCTTCGACTTCAAGACCCATCTGACGGGCGGTGCCGGCGAGGATGCGTGCGGCGGCCTCGGGATCCTTGGTGTTGAGGTCGGGCATTTTGATACTGACCACTTCCATGAGCTGAGCTTTGGTGATCTTGCCTACTTTGATCTTGTTCGGCTCTTTCGATCCCGAAGCGAGACCTGCAATCTTTTTGAGCAGATTGCCGGCAGGTGGTTTCTTGGTGATGAAAGTAAAGGACTTATCCTTGTAGACCGAGATTACGCAAGGAAGCACGTCGCCGGCTTGGCTTTGCGTGGCCGCATTGAACTCCTTGCAGAAGCCCATGATATTGACTCCTGCTTGACCGAGGGCTGGGCCGACTGGTGGAGATGGATTAGCGGCTCCAGCTTTGATCTGGAGTTTGATGATTTTGACGACTTCCTTGGCCATGATTTTGTTTGGTAGATGCTGAAATGGTGAAAACTGAAACGCTGAAATTTAGGCTTACTCGCGCTCGACCTGCCAGTATTCGAGTTCGACAGGAGTAGTGCGCCCGAAGATATCGACGGCGACACGGAGCTTGCCGCGTTCGGGATCTATTTCCTCGACAATCCCGGTCTGGGATTGGAATGGGCCATCGGCGACCTTGACGGTATCGCCGACCTCGAAAGAGATAGCTGGGCGGACGGTTTCCTCACGCTCCTGGATTTGGGAAAGCATTGCCTCCACTTCGCGAGGACGCATGGGGGTGGGGCGGTCTTTGGTGCCGGCGAAGCCGATCACGCCTTCGATCTCCTTTATGAAGAACCAAGTCTTCTCCACAAGGTCGCCGCTCTCTGTGGACAAATACATGTTCACGATGATGTAACCGGGGAAGAATTTTTTCTTTGTTTCGGTTTTCTTACCCCGCTTGATTTCGGAGACGATCTCAGTGGGAACAAGGACTTCACGGATGTAGTCCTGCATCTCCTCGGCCTCAACCTGGCGTTCGATGCGTGTCCGCACTTTGCCCTCCATGCCCGAGAGGACTTGGACGACATACCACTGGTCTTTGTAATTCTTGGCGTCGGGCATGAGATGAGGGTAGTTAGCGGAGAGGAGGGGGATGAAATTAGCGGGAGATTTCGGTCAGGAAACCAACTGTCAGAAGTTGGATGAAGTCCCAGAATTGAACGAATCCTGCGAGTAGGATTACAGCGATCAGCACCACGATAGTGGAATCGATGAGTTCCTTATACTTGCGGAAGCCTTTGGCCTTCGGATCGGAATCCCATGGCCAGCTTGCCTTGCGGAGTTCGCCTTTGACTTCGCCGATGAAGCCGGAAACCTTCGCAAGATTGCGGAAAATTAGCACAAGAGCTACGATAAGGACCGTATAGACGATCCCACCGGTGATCCAACTGTTGTCGATCTTGAGGTATTCGAGATATTTCATTGGAACTAGGAGAGAAAACGGAAAGTGGCACGCCAGGAGGGACTCGAACCCCCAACATTCGGTTTTGGAGACCGACGCTCTACCAATTGAACTACTGACGCGTTATATGGAAAAAATCTGGGGGTTTGAGGCGACTTAAGGGCACCCCGTTTTTCGGGGTGCCCCAAGTGCTTGGTTCACCGGTGAACTGATGCCCACCGGCGATACCGTTGATCTTAATTATTTGATGATTTCACCCACGCGTCCGGCACCGACGGTGCGGCCGCCTTCGCGGATAGCGAAACGCATGGTTGGTTCCATGGCGATCGGGTTGATGAGCTCGACTTCAAGGCCGATGTTGTCACCAGGCATAACCATCTCGACTCCTTCAGGGAGCTTGATGCTACCGGTAACATCGGTCGTGCGGAAGTAGAACTGTGGACGATAGTTCGAGAAGAAAGGGGTGTGGCGGCCACCTTCTTCTTTGGAAAGAACGTAGATCTCGGATTTGAAGACCGTATGGCCTTTCACAGTGCCTGGCTTAGCCATCACCTGACCGCGCTCCACATCGTTTTTCTTGAGACCGCGGACAAGGAGTCCGACGTTGTCACCAGCGCGACCTTCGTCGAGCAGTTTACGGAACATTTCGATGTCCGTGACGGTGGTCTTCTGAGTGTCGCGGATGCCGACGATCTCGACTTCTTCCATTTTCTTGACGATACCGCGCTCGACACGGCCGGTGCAAACCGTTCCACGACCTTCGATCGAGAACACGTCCTCGATAGGCATGAGGAAAGTCTTGTCGATCGGACGCTCAGGCTCGGGGATGTATGCATCAACCGCATCCATGAGTTTATTGACGTTGGCCATGTGCTCGGCGTCACCGGCAAGGGCTTTAGAAGCGGAGCCGGCAACGATAGGGATATCATCGCCCGGGTAGTCGTAGGAGGAGAGAAGATCGCGGATCTCCATTTCAACGAGTTCGATGAGCTCGGCATCGTCAACAAGGTCAACCTTGTTCATGAAAACTACCAGAGCAGGAACACCGACTTGGCGGGCAAGAAGGATGTGCTCGCGAGTTTGCGGCATTGGGCCGTCGGCTGCGGAGACAACAAGAATTGCGCCGTCCATCTGGGCAGCACCCGTGATCATGTTTTTCACGTAGTCAGCGTGTCCGGGGCAATCGACGTGCGCATAGTGGCGCTTTTCCGTCTCATACTCCACGTGCGCCGTGTTGATCGTGATACCGCGCTCGCGCTCCTCGGGAGCGGCGTCGATATCTGCATAGCTTTTCTTCTGGGCAAATCCCTTCTCAGCGAGCGTGTTTGTAATCGCTGCGGTGAGGGTGGTTTTGCCGTGGTCTACGTGACCGATGGTGCCGATGTTTACGTGCGGCTTGTTGCGTTGGAATTGTTCTTTGGCCATTTTCGTTGTGGTTTCGCTGAGACGTTTAGGAGATGTTCTGGTGGTTCATGGAGCTCGTGGGGGGAATTGAACCCCCGACCTCATCCTTACCAAGGATGCGCTCTACCCCTGAGCTACACGAGCAATGTGCATTGTTGTGAGCCCAACCGTCCGCCGACAAAAGAACCGCGACCTGTCTAGTTTGACCCAAGACCGGGCGCGGCACCCCTGACTGCTTGTGGGGAAGAGCGGGCGGGACATTAGCAATTCGCGGCATCCTGTCAAAAAAAATATGGTTGTTTCGTCACTTTTTTAAAATCCCTTCATTCTGCGGTATTTTTAGCAATTTCAGAGGTGATTTCAGGCTCCTGATCACTATAAATTTCGGCGAATCTTTGAATCTGGAGGCAGCATCCGGAAGTGATATCCGCCTCAATGATGACACCGCAAACTTTCACAGCACCCTTCGCGACGGGGAAACGGGTCGGCATCCCGGTTCGGAAACGCCAGACGACGGACTCGACACAGCGGCCAAGCACGGAAAGTTCGGGGCCACACATGCCAGCGTCGGTCAGGTATCCGGTGCCTCCTGGGAAAATCGTATCATCGGCGGTCTGAACGTGAGTGTGGGTGCCGACAACCAGTGAGACCGTGCCGTCCAGCATCCTGCCCATCGCGATTTTCTCGGAAGTCGTCTCGGCGTGAAAATCCAGCACGATCACTCTTACACCCGCCTCCCTCAGCCTCCGCACCTCCTCCTCGACCTTAATAAAAGGATTCTCCAACGGCGGCTGCATGAATGTTCGCCCCTGCGCCTGAATTACCGCAATCTTCCCCTTCGCCGTTTCGAGCACCACGCTGCCCTCACCCGGCGTTCCCTCCGGATAATTGATAGGACGGAGCAGGCGGGGCTCCGTAGGAAAATAATCAACGATCTCCTTCTGATCCCAAACATGATCACCGGTCGTTACCACAGCAGCGCCTGCTCGTAGGAGATCGATGCTGATCCTAGGCGTGATTCCCTTCCCCGCGGCCGCATTCTCGCCGTTGACGATGACGAAATCGACCGCTTGTTCTCGCCGGATCTCTGCGAGGTTTTCGATCACCGCCTTTCGGCCTGGTTCACCAACGATGTCCCCTAGGAAAAGAATGCGGACGTTCGCCGGATGTAGTGCTTGGCTCATGCGGGGGAATGTCCCGTTTTTCAAAATGCACACAACCACAAATTCAGGAAAGCCGGATGAGAACCCCGCCCACCCCTTCAAACACGACAGCCTATCTTCCAGAATGGGATGATCATTACGAGCCCACTACTGGCTGTCCAAAGCAATCAGACCATCTGCGGTTGCACATCGGGCACCGATGGGCCGGTCGCCTGCATGAAGCTTGTCTTAGCGCGGAGAATCAGGGTGCCGAGCAAGAAGTCGGCGAGCGGAAGGACGACGTTGAAATTCTTGTGCATGTAGCGATGATGCAGGAGATGGTGGCCATTGAGTTTTCTAAACCACCATGGTTTCTCCACGCGGCGCGCCTTAGGGAGGTGCATGCACCAGTGGATATACTCGTAGAAGCAATAATAAGACGCGAAAGCCAGCGCACCACCTACAACGAAGCCCCACTCTCCGACTGCCCAGGAAATCAGCGCAAATGGGATTGCACCGATCAGAATGAGGACAGGGCCATTCCACCATGCCATCGGGATCGTCTTTATATCCTTCTCGTTGATAATGTGGTAGGTCTTATCTGCTTTAAAAACCTGATGGTGAACGACGGCGTGTGCTTGAAACGCGTAACGGAAATTCCACACCGGGCGGTGCATCACGTATTTGTGGAGAGTCCATTCAAAGAAAGAGGCGAAAACTATGCCGATTGTAAGACCCGCGAAGCAGCAGATTAAAAAAGTTGTCATGTTGATTACTTGTCCTCTTACCGGACGCACGTGGAGATAAAGCCGCTTTGCGGAGATCACAAGCTTTGCTTTTGTCAAAAACTCGTATGAATTCCAACAAGCCAAGGAATTTATAGATTTCTTTGACTCCGCTGTGGAACCTGTCAAAAATCCGCCAAGCCAAGTGAATAAGCTAGGCGTATAACAAAAGCAAAACTATGAAAAAGACTATCCTAAGCGCAACCATCGCATCGCTTGTATTCGCAGTCGCTTCTTGCGAAAAAGCTGCTGAACCTGCAGAAGCCGTAACTCCACCTGCGGAAGCCACTGCACCTGCAGAAGCCGCTGCACCTGCAGAAGCCGCTGCACCTACAGAAGCCGCTGCACCTGCAGAAGCCGCTGCACCTGCAGAAGCCGCTGCACCTGCAGAAGCTGCTCCACCTGTGGAAGCCGTGACTCCACCTGTTGCTGCCCCAGAGCAATAAAAGAATTCGATCCTCAAGGATCATAACAATTAGACTCCGGGCACCCCCAGCGGGGCCCGGAGTTTTTTGCGTCAATTTCCGCCAACCAATCCGTTGAGTTTCAAAAGATAGTCCATGCTGTAGATCCCGGAGCCATGGCTGTCCGCCCAGAAAAGTTGCACGCCATATCCACCGACCAGCGCGAAACGCCGTAGGTCGAACGCACCCGCGCCATATTCCACAACGGGACGGATGACCCGCCCCATGGCATCGGGTTCCCCTTGGCACGCCGCGCAGGGACAGGCTCTGCGAAGCATCGACAGGGGGAAATACATCTCGCGGCCATCACTGAGCGCCAGCGCCAATTCATTTCCAATCACAGATACGTTCGAGAAGCCTATCATCCGAGTTCGCCTTCCACTTTGTATGCTCGTTTTCCGAAAATGGACGAACCCACTCTTACATGCGTCGCTCCCTCCTCCACGGCGATCTCGAAATCCCCGCTCATGCCCATGCTAAGCCAGGGAAGTTCGATCTGAAATTTTTTGCAGAGATCATCCCTAAGCTCCCTCAGTTCGCGGAACCAGCGCCGCGAATCCTCAGGATTCTCAACGGCGGGCGGGATCGACATGAGTCCGACGATTCTGATGTCAGAGAGCCTGGCAAGTGTGGGCATGGCTTCGTGGAGCTCTGTGGGGGTGAATCCACCCTTCGTTTCCTCCCCCGCTTGATCAACTTGTAAGAAGACCTGTGGACGCAGCCCGAGTTCCCCGGCGATACCACTCATGTAAACGGCAAGCTTGAGAGAATCGACGGCGTGGATGCATTGGAAAAGCGGAAGAATTTTACGAACCTTGTTGCGCTGCACCCGACCAATGAAATGCCAGTCGAGGCCAGTTGGAAGTTCCGCGATTTTCTGCTCCGCCTCTTGAAGCTTACTTTCCCCAAAACAGAGCTGCCCTGCAGAAATCGCCTCCTGGATATCCTCCGCAGGAAATGTTTTAGAAACCGCAACCAACCGCGCCGAAGAGGGATCCCGACCCACCCTTTCGCAAGCGCTTTGCAAGCGCTGGCGAATTTGCTTAAGCTGCTCCGAAATCCCTGACATCAGCGCGCTCCACCGTCGCTTTTCAGGACGCCTGCCACCTTGGCCGATTCCGTGAGTTCGACAAGATCTTTGAGTATGTAGAGCGCCTCACGTTTCTCGGCGTTCAGTCCGGACGCCAACTCCGGCGTATCGTCCAGGCTCTCCGTCTCATCCACGGCGCGGCGCATATTGCTGTCCTCTAACTTGGAGGGGTCGTAAGGCTGGAGATCTGCGCCATTTTCAAGGTCATCAAGGGTGATCCTGTGGAAGGTGAAGGTCTTGGCATCCTCGGCTGCCATCTTAGCGAAGCGCTTACGGCGCTCCATATTGCGAACCTTTTTCTGTGCATCCGCTTCAGCGAGTTCCTTCTCGCGCTCCACTTTGTTCAATGAAACCTTGTTCTCCTTAATCCGCTCCTTGGTTTTGATGATGTCCTCGATCACGTAAGCGAAATCACCGCAAGCGTTAACCCGCACGCTGCTAAGCTCCTTGAGCTTGGGGAGGAACAAGGCCTGTGCATCAAGCGCACGGAAATCGGCTGCTGGCCTGATGCGATCATGAGGCAGGGCGTTATCGAGGTGAGCCTCGCCGACATCCAAGGCATCCATGATGCTGGGCAGGACGACATTCGGAACCACACCATCCATCTGAGTAGAGGAGCCGGAGGGACGGTAGAACTTCTGAATCGTGACTTTCAGATAACCCGCCTTGTCGCGCACCGCGAAGAGCGGAAGCATACGCCCGATATCCATCGGTTGCTGGACAGTGCCTTTGCCGAAAGTAGATGTATCTCCCACTATTACAGCACGGTTGTAGTCCTGCAGTGCACCGGCCAAGATCTCGCTGGCCGAGGCGCTACTCTTGTCAACAAGCACCACCATCGGGCCGTTGTATAGCGGCTTTCCTTCATCTGTATCCTTCACCTGGACCTGTCCGAGAGTATTTTTCACCTGCACCACTGGGCCGTTGGGGACGAAAAAGCCGGTCATCCTGCGCACCTCCTCCAGCGAACCTCCACCGTTGTTTCTGAGGTCGAAAATTAGCCCGTCCATTTTCTCTTCCATCAGGCGTTCAAGGATCCGCTCAACGTCCACCGAGCAGCGTGTTGTGCCCTCATCGAAGTCAGCATAGAACGACGGCAGGGTGATGACACCAATTCTCTGCAACACACCTTCCTTTGACTTCATGTAAATCATTTCACCGCTAGCCTGCTCATCTTTGAGTTCGACCTTCTCCCGCTTGATCACAACGATGCTCGTTTCACCCGGAGCTCCGCCTGCCGGCTCCACCTTGAGAGCTACCGAGCTGCCTTCCTTACCACGAATCAGTTCAACGACCTTGTCGATGGGCATGAACATGATGTCCACCATCCCTTCTGCCGTTTCAGTATTCAACGAATCAACCGCCACCACGCGGTCGTTGAGTTTAAGAGCTCCCTGCTTATCCGCAGGGCCGGCGACCACAATCCCTTTGATGATCGTCGCGCCATCCTCTTCGGCTTGGAGAAGAGCTCCAATGCCGACGAGTTCATTCTTCATATCCCCTTTGAAACGGTTCATTTCACGGAAACTCATGTAGTCAGTATGCGGATCGTAGGCACGCGCGACGGCACTTAGGAAATAATTGGCCACGTCTTCGTCATCGACATCCTCAACTCCTGCGAGAAGTCGCTTGTAACGGAGAGAAACCTTCTCGCGAGGATCCAGATCATCGACCCCTGGATCAGCCTTTTTTTGCTCTTTGGCTAATCTCGCAATCATCTCACGACGCAGCGTCTCGGAAAGCACCGCTTCCTTGATATGTATGGCCCAGATTTTTTTGGCTTCCGCCTCATTCTTCGGCCAACCCGCCTCTTTTCGGGAGATCATTACCGTCTGATCACCGGTGAAATCGAAATCACCTTTGAGCAGCAATTGAGCATCTGCGACGCGGGAACTTACACGTTCCTTGAATACTCCATAAATTTCCGTAGCTGGTTCCACACTATTGCCCTGCAACAGCAGCGTATGGAGCCTATCGCCGTATTTCTCACTGAAACCATCCACATCCTCTTGGGTGAAATAGAGTTTCTGGAAATCGAGTTCCTTAAGGTAATCGTCAAAAAACTTCCGGCTTAATTCCGCATTGTATGGCAACCTGGCGAAGTGGCTGTTCTGCAACATGATCGCCATCTGCTTGCCCACCTCGTTGAAATCCGCCTGCTGTGCGTATGCCTGATTAGAAAAAGCGACAAGGCCAATGGCGATTGTCGCGTTGCGTAGTCTAGTGGGTATCATCATGGAGTGTGCGCTTTGGAAGAAAAGTTACTTACCAAATTGGCAGAATCTTGCAGATTGTCGATTCAGAAAAAACCGATGGCAGCCACGATTCCAGCAATCGGCGTAATTTGAAGGAATGTGACCTCCTGGACCGGAAAGCGAGCAGCCCAAGTTACTTGATCTCTTTCTTACTCTCCTCAAAGAGCTTTTGTAATTCGACGACAAATCCCTCCTCCACAATTTTACCAAGCCTTCCGAAAGCCGCCTTGTTCAGGAAATTTCGGGTTCGCGTATCCTCGGCTATTAGATCGATCTCCGGAATCAGCCGCGCCCCCCCGCTCGTCATCACGACGGGAAGGAACGTCTCCCGCACCTTGCCTTCGGAAACCCACACAATCTTCGCGGCCACCCATGAGGCAGAGCGATGGATCGAGGACAGCTCCGCTTTGCCCCGCTCTGCGTTCGCAAGTTCGTGGCTGATGTTGCGGAGCGCGTTCATGGGAATGCCTTCCCCCCCGCCCAGCCATGCGGCGCAAGCCAGTGCGGCACCCATATCTTTTTTTTCCAACGCGACTAACCATTTGGAAATCAAAGCTCGCGCCTCGTCATCGGTCGGATGATTTTCAAAGTCCATTTTATCCAGCCTTATGCTCTCTCCCATCAGGGTCTCCCTCCAAGATAGCCGCCAGCCCGGCTCCATCTCCTCAATCCATTTGGAAAGAATCGTATGCTCCTTTTTTAAATGATTTGGCGGGGGGAAAGGGCAGTAAAGCCAGCCCTGCTCAGTTTTCCTGAAAAACAAAGTTCGTAAGTCATAACGATCCGGCTCGCTGATAGAAAACCATTGGTAAGCAACGACTGCTAGCGAGCCCTCTTCTCGGAATCCCAGTTCCACCGGCCTGCGTATCGCACCAGGCTCATTTAGCGACCACCATATTGCCGCCGTCTCAATACACGCTTTCCTACCTTCCTTCCCAAGGTTCCCAAAATCGATCTGACGCAATGACTCGCGGATTCCCCCGGTTTTCAGACTCACAATGAAAGCGGACTCCGCAGTTCTGGCTGATTCTGCAAAAACGACGGTGTCTGTCTCACGGAGTTTTTCGGGAAATAAATCGCGCAAATCATCATCAAGACCATCCTCTTCCGATGCTGCCAACCCGTAGATCAGAAACTCGGGTAGATCGATCCTCCATTCTCCCGCCGCATCGCGCGAGAAATCCAGATGGACGAGCCTCACGCCAGTTTTCGAGGCCCATTTCGGATCAAGGCACGCTAGGGAAACCATGCCATCTTTTGTATCGCGTTCCTCGTTTACACGAACCCGGATCACCTCTGGAGATACCAGCCATCTCCAGTTCGGATTATTACTCACCGCCTCCTTGGACGCCTTGAGTCGATCAGCCCAATCGGAAGGCAGAGGATCGGACAAACCGCCAAAAAAACCGAGGATTGCCGCGCGATCACCTTTCTCACAGGCCTCCAGGAATCGGTCGGTAATTTTCCCAAGGTCATCGC
>Ga0209444_10001788_pt1 | contig 11827 bp, 9 predicted proteins | sample LauGreFaBDMM15DN_2_FD_188215 | JGI IMG/M metagenome (GOLD analysis project Ga0209444, IMG submission 188215) | Freshwater lake microbial communities from Lake Michigan, USA - Fa13.BD.MM15.DN (SPAdes) (version 2) | ecosystem: Environmental > Aquatic > Freshwater > Lake | place: Lake Michigan, USA...
CCGCGTTGATATCGAGTGAGCCTGTCGCGCCATACAGCATGGACATGCCATAGAGCAAGAAGCCCGACGCCATCGCGCCCAACACAAAGTACTTCATCGCGGCCTCAATGGCTGCAGTGTGATCGCGGCGCAAGGCCACCAAGGCATAGCTCGAGAGTGTCAACAACTCTAAGCCCATGTAGATCACGAGAAAATTATTGCCCGAAATCATGATGAACATACCTAACAAGGCAAAGAGGCCCAAGGTAAACAACTCACCGCCACGCAACATGTCACGCGAGGCCGCGTAAGGTCGGCCATACACCAAGGTCACCATCACAGCTATAGCCGAGAAGCACTTGAGCCAAGCAGCCATGGTGTCGGCGACCACCATATTGCCAAAGCCATACATCGTCATACCGCTACTGGCGTACAAGGCTTCGATCAATGCGACGACGCCTAGGGTGATGAGCGTCAGTGCATACGTCAAGGGGCGCAAGAGGCTTTGGGTTCTCAGGTCCAAGAGCGCAATCGCGCACGCCATGACCAGCAATATGGCCTCAGGGAAAATAGCAACCCAAGTGATTTGGTCAATCATCGTTCGTCTCTCAATGGTGCAAGCGTTAATTCAGCTTAGACACTGCAACGTGCCTGAGCAATTCGGCCACCGACGTGTCCATCACATCGGTAAACGGTTTGGGGTTGACGCCCATGTACAAAACAGCGGCAGCCAAGAGCGCCAGCATCACAAACTCGCGGGCATTTATATCGCTGAGGCCTTTGACATCGTCGTTGCTGACCGGTCCAAGGTAAACGCGCTTAAACATCCAAAGCGTATAGGCCGCTCCAAAGATAAGCGCACTCGCAGCAACAAAACCGATCCAGAAATTAAATTTCACAGCGCCCAAAATCACCATCCACTCACCGACAAAGCCTGCAGTTCCCGGCAAGCCGCAGTTGGCCATGGCAAAGAACAAAGAGAAAGCAGCGAACTTCGGCATGGTATTGACCACGCCGCCGTAACTGGCAATTTCGCGGGAATGGACGCGGTCGTATAACACCCCGATCGACAGAAACATCGCACCAGAAACAAAACCGTGGGCAATCATTTGCACAATGCCGCCGGAGACACCCAAATCGTTAAAGATAAAAAAGCCTAAGGTCACAAAACCCATATGCGCCACAGACGAGTAGGCCACCAGTTTCTTCATGTCTTGTTGGACCAGCGCAACCAAGCCGACATAGACGACGGCTATCAAGGACAGCGTAATCATGAGCCAAGCCCATTCGTGGGCGGCATCAGGAGCGATAGGCAAAGAGAAGCGTAAAAACCCATAGGCGCCGAGCTTGAGCATGATGGCTGCCAAAACGGCTGAGCCGCCGGTAGGCGCTTCCACGTGCACATCGGGCAACCATGTATGAACCGGGAACATCGGCACCTTGACCGCAAAGGCCGCAAAGAAAGCGAAGAACAGGCCGGTTTGAGCCGCTTGACTCAATGGCAGTGCGTGCCACGCAGCGATATCAAAACTTCCGTTGGATTGGATATACAGGTAGATGAGCGCAACCAAAGTGAGCAAAGAGCCTAGCAAGGTGTACAGGAAAAACTTAAAGGCAGCGTAGATTTTGTTCGGGCCACCCCAAATGCCAATAATCAAATACATCGGGATCAATGTGGCTTCAAAAAATACGTAAAACAGCAATCCGTCTAAGGCACTAAAAACGCCAATCATCAAGCCAGAGAGAATCAGAAAGGCGGCCATGTATTGATTGACTTTGCGGGTAATGACTTCCCATCCAGCAATCACCACCACCACATTGATAAACGCAGTCAACAACACAAACCAAAAAGAGATACCGTCCACGCCGAGGTGGTAGTTCACGTTAAAGCGCTCTATCCAGGGTTGGTACTCGACAAACTGCATGGCCGCAGTGCCCAACTTAAAGCCGCTGTAAAGTGGCAACGTCAGCAAAAAGCTGATGACTGCGCCTACCAAGGCCAACCAACGAACCGTTCGGACCTGGTCATCACGACCAAGCGCAAGTAGCACCAGACCAAACGCAATGGGCGTCCAAATAGCAAGGCTCAACATTCCCATTTTTCTTATTCCTTATTTGTTGAGCCAGACGAAATACGTCATCAGCACAAAAATACCCAAAATCATGACCAAGGCGTAGTGGTAGAGGTAGCCTGACTGCAAATGGCGCACCTTGCTAGAAATCCAACCGACAACCCGCCAAGATCCGTTGACCACCAAGCCATCAATCAAGGCGCGGTCGCCGCCCTTCCACAGTCCAGTACCTAGCAAACGTGCGCCACGTGCCAAGATGTTTTCATTGAACCAGTCAAGAAAGTATTTGTTTTCCAACAAGACGACCAAGGGTCGCAAGGCACGGGCAAATGCAGCCGGTACCGCAGGGTTGACCAAGTACATATACCAAGCCGAGACCACACCAGCCAAAGCCAACCAAAAGGGTGCGGTGGTCAACGCATGAATTGCCATGGCCACAGGGCCGTGGAATGCATGCGCGAGCTCTTGCATCACCGGATGCTTCTCAGCATTGACCGCAATTGCGCCCTTGAAAAACTCCCCATACAGCATGGGCTCAATCGTCATAAAACCAATCACGACCGATGGAATCGCCAAAAGCACCAACGGAACCCAAACGACCCAAGGGGACTCGTGGGGTGAATGGTCACTTTCATGGCCATGCGAATCATGGTGCGCATCATGGTGGCGATCTGGGTTTTGGTCGTAACGCTCTTTGCCGTGAAAGACCAAGAAGTACATCCGAAAGGAATAAAACGCAGTCACAAAAACGCCAGCAAGAACAGCGAAGTGAGCGAACCCAGCCGCAGGCAAGTGGCTCTCTGCGACGGCTTCAATGATGCTGTCTTTCGAGTAGAAGCCTGAGAAAAACGGCGTTCCGATCAGAGCTAATGATCCTAGCAAAGACGTAATCCACGTAATGGGCATGTACTTGCGAACAGCGCCCATCCAGCGAATGTCTTGGTTGTGGTGCATCCCCATGATCACCGAGCCTGCACCTAAGAACAACAAGGCTTTAAAGAACGCATGCGTCATCAAATGGAATACGGCAACAGAGTATGCCGACGCACCGAGGGCGACAGTCATGTAACCGAGTTGGGACAACGTGGAGTAGGCAACCACCCGTTTGATGTCGTTTTGAATGATGCCTAGGAAGCCCATGAACAAGGCGGTGATCGCGCCAATGACCAAAATGAAGTTCAGCGCGGCATCTGACAACTCGAACAACGGCGACATCCGGGCCACCATAAAGATGCCTGCAGTCACCATCGTGGCGGCGTGAATCAGCGCAGAAATGGGCGTAGGGCCTTCCATCGAATCAGGCAGCCAGACGTGCAATGGAAACTGGGCTGACTTGCCCATGGCACCAATAAAGAGACAAATACAAATCACGGTGACTAGCATCCAGTCGGTGCCAGGCAGAGTCAAAGCACTGAGTTCAGCCGACTTCGCAAAAGCTTCTGTGTAATTGAGCGTTCCTGCATAGGCTGCGATCAATCCGATGCCTAAGATAAATCCAAAGTCACCCACGCGGTTAACCAAGAAGGCCTTCATGTTCGCAAAGATGGCACTGGGCTTATTGAACCAAAACCCAATTAACAAATACGACACCAATCCCACAGCTTCCCAGCCAAAGAAAAGCTGCAACATGTTGTTACTCATCACCAGCATCAACATAGAGAAAGTGAACAAGGAAATGTAGGCAAAGAACCGGTTGTAGCCTTCGTCCTCTTTCATGTAACCAATGGTGTAAATATGCACCATCAACGATACAAAGGTCACCACGACCATCATCATGGCGGTCAAACCGTCCACCATGAATCCAATTTCCATTTTTAACCCGCCTACGACCATCCAGGTATAGAGCGTTTCATTCAGACGTGCGCCGTCTTGCACTACGCTTTGCAGTGTCATCACGGACAAAACAAAAGCCAAAAGGACACCCGCAATGGTCAAGGTGTGGGTGACTTTGCGACCTATCCAATTGCCACCAAATTGCGTGCCAAAAATACCAGCCAAAGCGGCACCCACCAAGGGCGCCAAAGGAACGGCCAAAAGCGTTGCAGTGTTGAGGGTTTGACTCATCTTGTTGTTAACCCTTGAGCGTATTGAGTTCGTCCACGCTGATGCTGGAGCGACTTCTGAACAGTAAGACCAAAATGGCCAAGCCGATGGCTGACTCAGCGGCTGCAACCGTCAGAATAAAGAACACGAAGACTTGACCGTGCATGTCGTGCAAGTAATGTGAGAAGGCAACGAAATTCGTATTGACAGCCAAGAGCATGAGTTCAATGGCCATGAGCAAGACGATGAGGTTGCGGCGATTGAGGAAAATACCCACCACCGAAAGCGCGAAGAGCATCGCACCTAGGGATAAGAAGTGGCCAAGGGTGAGGGTCATACTTTGGTCTCCGTAGGGGCCGCTTCCGTGGGGTCAGGCGAAACTTGGCTGGCCTGCATTTTCAAAACCATCATGCGGTCTGCCGGTTTGACACGGACCTGATCACCCGGGCTCACATATTTGCTGTCCTTGCGAGCACGCAAGGTCAGTGCAATGGCAGCGATCATGGCAACCAACAAAATAGCAGCGGCAATTTCTAAGGGGTAGATGTACTGGGTGTAAATGAGTTTGCCCAACTGCTGGGTATTGGACAAGCCACCAGGTACCTGGGTAATGACAGAAGGATCTTCAACCACCCGAAAGCCACCCATCAACACGGCGGCCATTTCAAGCGCAATCACGACGCCGACAACTGCAGCCAAAGGAAAGTGTGTCCAAAAGCCGGCACGAAGATTTTCAACGTTAATGTCCATCATCATCACGACAAACAAGAAAAGCACCATCACAGCGCCTACGTAAACCAATACCAAAGTAATAGAGAGAAACTCCGCTTCTAAAAGCATCCAAATCATCGCCGCTTGGAAAAAGGTCAACACCAAATACAAAGCAGCGTGCACTGGGTTGCGTGCCGTAATAACCCGAAAAGCAGCGAACAGCAAGACCGCTGAGAATACGTAGAAAAGACCGGTGGTGACACTCATGGTTCAAACTCTTTCTTGCGACAGTTCAGCGGTATTTCGCATCTGCCTGTTTATTGGCAGCAATTTCGGATTCATAGCGATCGCCTACAGCCAGCAACATCTCTTTGGTGAAATACAGATCGCCACGCTTTTCGCCGTGGTATTCCAAGATATGGGTTTCGACAATAGAGTCCACGGGGCAGCTTTCTTCACAAAAGCCACAAAAAATACATTTCGTCAGATCAATGTCATAGCGAGAAGTTCGACGAGAGCCGTCCTCGCGAACATCTGACTCAATCGTGATCGCCATCGCCGGACAAACGGCTTCGCATAATTTGCAGGCAATACAGCGCTCTTCCCCATTTTCGTAACGGCGCAAAGCGTGCAGGCCCCGAAACCGAGGTGACAAAGGGGTTTTTTCTTCCGGGAATTGGACCGTGATTTTTTTACGAAAAGCGTAGCGTCCGGTAAGCGCCAGCCCTTTTAGCAACTCAAGGAGCAAAAAGCTGTAGAGAAAATCTTTTAAAGAAAAGGCAGAAGGCTTATAAGCAACAGAGTTTGAAGACATGGGGTTCTCTTACTTCCAAATATTCAGGGAAGTCTGCATCCAGACACCGATAACAACGAGCCAAACGAGCGTCACGGGGATGAAAACTTTCCAGCCCAAACGCATGATCTGGTCGTAGCGAAACCGCGGAAAGGTGGCGCGTACCCAAATAAACAAGCTCACCACAGCAAAGGTTTTGATGCCTAGCCAAATCCAACCAGGAATCCATTCAAGGGCCGCCACCGGTGACAACCAGCCCCCTAAAAACATGATGGCAGCCAAAATAGAAACCAGCCACATATTGGCGTACTCCGCCAGATAAAACATGGCGTACGACATACCGGAGTACTCGACCATGTGTCCCGCCACAATTTCCGCTTCACCTTCAACCACGTCAAAAGGATGGCGATTGGTCTCAGCCATGCCAGAGATCACATACACCACAAAAATAGGCAGCAAGGGCAACCAGTTCCATGACAGAACGCCCACGCCGGCATCAACAAAAACGCCTTTGCCTTGGGCCAATACGATATCGGTCATATTCATGCTGCCAGTGATCATTAAGACCACGACAAGGCAAAAGCCCATGGCAATTTCATAACTGACCATTTGCGCGGATGCACGCAGTGCGCCTAAAAAAGCGTACTTGGAATTGGACGCCCAACCGGCAATGACGACGCCATAAACCTCCATGGAGGTGATGGCCATGACAAAAAGTAAACCGGCATTAATATTGGCCAAGGCCACTTCAGGGCCAAACGGAATCACCGCCCATGCAGCCATCGCTGGCATGATGGTCAGCACAGGGCCAATAAAAAACAAACCTTTGTTAGCTGCAGCGGGAACCAAGATTTCCTTAGTTAGCAACTTCAGCGCATCAGCGATGGGTTGCAACAAACCCCAGGGGCCGACGCGATTGGGGCCTATGCGCACTTGCATCCAACCTAAAAACTTCCGCTCCCAGAGCGTCAAGTAGGCCACTGCGCCCATCAGGGGAAGCACCACCACCACAATTTTCATTAGAGTCCACAAGACGGGCCAAACGACAGTAATCCACCACGCGCTAGGGGATATATGCAATCCGAAGTTGTAAACGGTATCGATCATGCCAATACCTCTTGTCCGTTATGTTCGTTACGCGCATCTGCCGTCATCTGCAGTGCGCTTGCACGGCGCACGATGGAGTCAAGCTGGTAAATACGCGCCACACACGGTTCTGAAACCTCAGCAGCTAAAGCCGTTGGTGCGGTGCATGCATTGCTCAAGCGATCAGCAGGTAAATGGCTAGGCACTTCGCCGCCGAATACTTCTTGCAGAACTTCTTGTGCGGACTCAAATTCAAATCCAGGGACTTTCATGGTGTTGGCAATGACACGCAACACTTTCCAAGCCGGACGTGTTTCTCCCAACGGTTTCACAACCGCATGGAAACTTTGAACTCGACCTTCGGCATTAACAAAGGTGCCCGGTGTTTCAGAGAAAGGAGCGATCGGCAAAATCACATCGCAGCACTCTTTATTTGCTATAAATGGCCCCATGCCGACAACCATCTCAGCCTTGGCCAAAGCAGTGACGGCGTTATGTCCTTGGACGCTGTCAAACTCAGGCTCTGTATTCAGCAGGAAAACCGCTTTCAGACCGCCGTTGATCATTTGCTGGGCATTCAAACCCGATGCAGCTGGCATGGCACCTACAAATTGCGCACCCACCGTATTGGCAGCTTCAGTGAGATAACCCACTGTGGCACCGGTGTATTGGGCGATCCAATTCGCCACCGCCAACAGTGCAGAAGCGTGGGCATGGTGGGCTGCCGCATTCCCCAACAAAACGGCCTTGCGTTCGCCGCTCAGCAAAGACTTTGCTATTACTTGGGCTTGCGGGGTGACTTTGACAGCATAGGGGCTTGCAAGGTTTGTATGCTCAGCAACGGCAGTTGCCACACTTTGCAAAGCGCTGAGCCACTGTTGCGCTGGCAATGACGCATCGCTGGCCATTGGCATCGCCCACTGGCTCGCAGAGGCTCCGATCGAATGGATCGCACAGCCAGACTTCGCCGCTTGGCGCAAGCGCTGGGCAAACAAGGGATGGTCTTTGCGAAGGTTGGAGCCCACAATCAGTACGCGCTGCATGGTGGTCAGGCTAGCGATCGTGGTTCCCAGAGTACGCACGCCTTCGTAGGCAGCGAAATCTGCATTACGCATACGGTAATCGATATTTTCACTGCCCAGACCACGCATGAGTTTGCCAGCCAGATACAACTCTTCTAAGGTGCTGTGCGGACTGACCAGGGCGCCAATCGAGGCTGCTCCGTGGTTGTTTTTGATTTGCTTCAAGCCATTGGCAATGTATTCCAAAGCGGTCTGCCAATCGACGGTTTCCCAGCTTCCGCCATGCTTGATCATGGGCGACGTTAAACGCGCATCAGAATTCAGGGCTTCGTAGGAAAAACGGTCTCGGTCGGCAATCCAACATTCGTTGACTGCTTCATTCTCAAGCGGAACCACGCGCATGACCTTGTTGTTCTTGACTTGAACAATCAAGTTAGACCCAGTGGAATCATGGGGGCTGATAGATTTACGGCGCGACAATTCCCACGTTCTGGCGCTGTAACGGAAAGGTTTGCTGGTGAGTGCGCCTACAGGGCAAATATCAATCATGTTTCCGGAAAGTTCCGAATCAACCGTTTGCCCAACAAAGGTTTCAATCTCGGCATGCTCGCCGCGGTGCGACATGCCTAACTCCATCATGCCTGCAACTTCTTGGCCGAAGCGAACGCAGCGGGTGCAATGAATACATCGGCTCATTTCCTGCATGCTGATTAAAGAACCGATGTCCTTGACCGCAACCACACGCTTTTCTTCTTCGTAGCGAGAACCTGACCCACCGTAGCCTACGGCTAAATCTTGCAATTGGCATTCGCCGCCTTGGTCGCAAATCGGGCAATCCAGCGGGTGATTGATGAGCAAAAACTCCATCACCGACTGTTGCGCCTTAATGGCTTTGTCGCTCTTGGTGTGCACCACCATACCTTGCGTCACGGGGGTGGCACAGGCGGGCATTGGCTTCGGGGCTTTTTCAACATCCACCAAGCACATGCGGCAATTGGCGGCGATGCTGAGTTTCTTGTGATAACAAAAATGGGGGATGTAGGTACCAGCTTTTTCAGCCGCATGCATCACCATGCTGCCTTCAAGCACTTCTACTTTTTTGCCGTCGAGTTCAATTTCAACCATGGGAGACCACCGATTAAACGTAAGCACCGACCATGCAGGTCTTGTGCTCAACGTGGTATTCAAATTCATGCCGGAAATGCTTGAGCATGCCTTTCACGGGCATGGCTGCAGCGTCACCCAAGGCGCAAATGGTGCGCCCCATGATGTTGCCCGCTACGCTGTCAAGCAAGTCCATGTCACTAGCGCGGCCATGGCCGTTTTCAATCCGGTCCACCATCCGCCAAAGCCAGCCGGTGCCTTCGCGGCAAGGCGTGCATTGTCCGCAGGATTCATGGGAATAGAAGTAAGACAAGCGTTGCAGAGACTTCACCATGCAACGGGAGTCATCCATCACAATCACGGCGCCCGAGCCCAACATCGATCCCGACTTAGCGATAGAGTCGTAATCCATCGTGGTATCCATCATGATGGCCGCAGGCAACACGGGCGCAGACGACCCTCCAGGAATCACCGCTTTGAGTTGCCGGCCAGCGCGTACCCCGCCTGCGAGCTCCAAGAGCGCGGCAAAGGGTGTGCCCATAGGCACTTCGTAGTTTCCTGGGCGCTCTACGTCACCACTGACCGAGAATATTTTGGTGCCGCCGTTATTGGGTTTTCCGCACGCTAAATACTCAGCGCCGCCGTTTCGGATGATCCAAGGAACGGCTGCGAATGTCTCGGTGTTATTGATCGTTGTGGGTTTGCCATACAAACCAAAGCTAGCAGGGAAAGGTGGCTTAAACCGAGGCTGGCCTTTTTTACCTTCTAAAGACTCCAGCAGCGCAGTTTCTTCTCCGCAAATGTACGCACCAAACCCGTGAGAGGCGTGCAACTGAAAGCTGAAACTGCTACCCAAGATGTTGTCACCCAAAAACCCTGCGGCACGCGCTTCTTCTAAGGCTGCCTCAAAGCGTTCGTAGGTTTGAAAAATTTCACCATGAATGTAGTTGTAGCCGACGTTGATGCCCATGGCATACGCGGCGATAGCCATGCCTTCGATCACTGAATGGGGATTGAACTGCATGATGTCTCGGTCTTTACAGGTTCCGGGCTCACCCTCATCGGAATTACAGACCAGGTATTTTTGACCGGGGAACTGACGAGGCATGAAACTCCACTTCAAGCCGGTAGGGAAACCTGCACCCCCACGCCCGCGCAAACCAGATTCTTTGACCGTTGCGATCACTTGGTCTTGGGTGAGGCCCTCGCCCCCGTCTTTACCCAAAATTTTACGCAAGGCTTGGTAACCGCCGCGCGCTTCATAGGCCTTCAGGCCCCAATTGCTTCCGTCTAAACCCGCCATGATTTGCGGATTGATGTGGCGATTGTGAAAAGAAGACTCCTGGCCTGTCGCCTGAAATTGGGCTAATAACTGCTCGACGTTCATTGGGTTGACCCCGCTTTTTTCAGTCCATCAATCAATTGGTCTAACTTGTCATTGCTCATAAAGCTGCACATGGTTCGGTCATTGACCAATAAAACGGGCGCATCGGCGCAAGCACCTTGGCATTCGCTAGGTTGCAAGGTGATCAGTCCATCTGCAGTCGTCTCCCCTGCTTTGATACCCAACTTTTCTTCCAAATGGGCCAAGGCCTTCGCACCACCGCGCAATTGGCACGGCAGATTGGTACACACGTTCAATTTGAACTTGCCCACTGGCTTTTGGTTGTACATGTTGTAAAAGGTCGTGACCTCATGGACCGCCATGGGCGCCATGTTCAGGTGCTCGGCGACAACTTTTTCGCTCTCGGAGCTGACCCAACCCAACTCTTGCTGAACGATGGCCAAGCAAGCCATCACAGCAGATTGCTTTTGATTGGAAGGAAATTTTGCGACTTCGTGATCGAAGCGCGTTTTCATAGATTCCGAGATCATCGATCAATCTCTCCAAAAACAATATCCATAGTTCCAATGATGGACACCGCATCCGCGATCATGTGTCCTTTGGCCATTTCGTTGAGGCCTGCCAAATGGGCAAAACCTGGGGGACGAATTTTGAGTCGGTAAGGCTTGTTCGCGCCGTCACTGACGATATAAATACCGAATTCACCCTTAGGATGCTCAACCGCAGCGTAAGCCTCGCCTTCAGGAACATGGAAACCTTCGGTAAACAATTTAAAGTGGTGAATAAGACCTTCCATATTGGTCTTCATTGACTCACGCGATGGCGGGGCCACTTTATGGTTGTCGGTGATCACAGGGCCCGGATTGTCTCTGAGCCATGCAATGCATTGTTGAATGATGCGGTTGGACTGCTTCATCTCTTCCATACGAACCAAGTAGCGGTCATACACATCACCGGTCTTGCCAATAGGAATATCAAAATCCATTTGGTCGTAAACATCGTACGGCTGCTTTTTACGCAAGTCCCAAGCGATGCCAGAACCACGCAGCATGGGCCCCGTAAAGCCCATATTCAGAGCGCGCTCGGGCGTCACAATGCCGATGTTGACTGTTCTTTGTTTCCAGATGCGGTTGTCCGTCAAGAGGGTGTGGTACTCCTCTAAACACGCAGGGAAGCGCTGGGTAAAGTCGTCAATGAAATCGAGCAAGGACCCTTGGCGGTTTTTATTGAGTTCAGCCACCCCTTTGGCGTTGCGAACGCGACTGGCTTTGAATTGGGGCATGCTGTCTGGCAAATCACGGTACACCCCGCCCGGACGGAAATAGGCTGCATGCATACGAGCGCCACTGGCAGCTTCATACATATCAAACAGGTCTTCACGCTCACGGAAGGTGTAAATCAGAATCGTCGAGCTTCCGCAATCATTGCCGTGCGAACCCAGCCACATCAGGTGATTGAGTAAGCGCGTAATTTCTGCAAACATCACTCGGATGTACTGGGCGCGAACGGGAACTTCAATCCCTAGCAACTTTTCAATCGCCAAGCAGTACGCATGCTCATTGCACATCATGGACACGTAATCAAGCCGGTCCATATAGGGCAAAGCTTGCATGTAGGTTTTGGTTTCAGCCAGTTTTTCGGTTGCGCGGTGCAGCAATCCGATGTGCGGATC
>Ga0209444_10001789_pt1 | contig 11825 bp, 11 predicted proteins | sample LauGreFaBDMM15DN_2_FD_188215 | JGI IMG/M metagenome (GOLD analysis project Ga0209444, IMG submission 188215) | Freshwater lake microbial communities from Lake Michigan, USA - Fa13.BD.MM15.DN (SPAdes) (version 2) | ecosystem: Environmental > Aquatic > Freshwater > Lake | place: Lake Michigan...
GAAGTAGCAGCCCCAGGAGTTGCATTGTTTTGTCCGCTACAACCTCCACCTGAACCTCCTGCGCCTCCAGCAAAACTATAACCGCCGCCAGCGCCCCCACCAACGGCTGCCGTTAAACTTATTCCAGATCCAGTTACGTTTGAAGGCTGGCCTTGCAATCCTGCCTCTTGGCTACTTTCATTTCCTCTAGCTCCAGCACCAACAGTAACAACATAATCACTCTCACCTGTTAAACTAATTGAAGTACTATAAACATATCCTCCGCCTCCGCCGCCTCCGCCGCGATTATTTCCTCCTGAGCCACCTCCTGCAATAGAAAGGATGTCAACTGTTAAATTAGAAGATGGAGTTACGCTATTACTTGCAGCACTTGCTAACGATGTTCCATTTGCATTTGTTGCTGTCACAGTAAATGTGTAAGCGGTTCCATTTGTTAAACCTGAAACTGTAATTGGAGAAGATCCTGTGCCTGTGAGGCCACCTGGGCTAGAAGTTGCAGTATATGTTGCAGCTGCGCCACCTGTTGCACCTGCTGTATATGCTACAGTAGCAATTGCGGCGCCAGATGTAGCAGTTCCAATTGTTGGTGCTTGTGGAACACTTGTTGCAGTAACTGCGCTACTCGCAGAACTTGTAGAAGCTGTTCCATAATTATTTGATGCAACAACTGTATATGTATACGATGTGCTAGACTGTAAACCTGTTATAACAAGGGGGGATGCGGAGCCTGTTGCTGTATATGAACCAGGGGAAGATGTAACTGTATATGATCTTCCTACAACTGTACCTGGGGTAAATGAGATTGAAGCTGAACCATTATTATATGCCCGCCCACTTGGTGCATTTGTTGCAGTAACTGAAGTTACTGTTGAAGCAATTCCACCAATTTGTTCCCAGCCATATGTTGCGCCTGAATATACTTCTAAAAATCCTGTTTGTGTATTTGAATATATGTCGCCAGTTGCTGGAGATGCTGGGCGAGATGCAGTATTTCCTCTTACTGGAGTTGCTGCAATTGCCGCATTTCTATTTGTAACTTCTGTAGCAATAAGAGCAGCAGTTTCTGTATCCGTCGCCAAAGCTGTGGCGGTGGATAGAACATTAGCTACATCTCTTGCTCTAGTCATTGTACTCCTTGTTATGCATATCTTACTATAATTATTCCTGCGCCTCCGTTGCCTGCTTGGCTTCCGTTTGCTGGTGCTCCGCCTCCACTACCAGTATTTGTTATTCCAGAAGTTGAAGTCAATGTTGCTTGAGATGTAGATAGTTTTCCGCCGTCTCCGCCTCCACCTAAACCACCAGTTCCGCCAAATGCTAATGCGTATCCGTCAAGTCCGCCGCCGCCACCGCCGCCTGCAATTCTACCACCAGATGTTGCTGTTGACCATCCAGTAATTCCAGACATTAAAGGAGAAACTGCTGATAACCATGCAGAATATGTATTTGTTCCAGCTCCTCCTGCGTTTGTATTTGCAGTTGTTGAAGCAGTTCCACCAACAGCGCCTGACCCACCACCACCGCCTCCAGAATAATACGGATCTCCAGAGTACGCAGCGCCTCCATTAAACCCTTGTGAACCAGTTCCTACTGTGCCTGGATTATTGTATGAAGCTCCTCCGCCTGAACCTCCATTTTTTCCTGCTGCAGTTGAATCTCCTGCGCCTAATCTTGCTCCACCTGCTCCACCGCCAGTTGCTGTATTTGAACCAAATACGCTATTAGAACCATTTTGTGCAGTTGGTCCACCACCGCTACCTTGTCCAGCTAAACCTGTTGCTCCTGCTCCAATAGTAGCCGTAACTCCAACACCATTTGATACGGCGTATGATGCGCTATAAGTTAATCCTCCAGCTCCAGCACCTCCACCGCCTGCTCCATTTCCGCCTGCGCCGCCACCAGCAATATTTAATACCTGAACAGATGTCAATCCAGCAACAACTGGAGTAAACGTTCCGCTAGATGAAAATACGTGATATGTATATCCACCAGAATTTACAAATGTTCCACCTGTTGCTTTTGGAGTTGTAACTGAACTACTTGCAGAGCTTGCAGAAGATGTTCCAACTGAGTTAGTTGCGGTAACTGTAAACGTGTACGATGTTCCAGCAGCAAGACCCGAGACTGTAATTGGGCTAGACGAACCAGTTCCAGTAAATGATCCTGTAGATGATGTAACGGTATATGAAGTAATTGCTGAGTTTCCATTACTTGCAGGAGCTGTAAATGTCACAGATGCTGAACTTGAAGATAATAGTGTTACTGCTCCAATTGTTGGTGCACTTGGAACTGTTAGGGTCTGCATTGTAAATGTTCTATTTGTTGCATTCCCGCCTGAATCTGTTGCTGCAATGATGATACTATAACTTGCAGCGTTATCTGCAGTAGTTCCACTAATTACTCCAGTAGAACTATTTAATGTAATGCTAGTTGGGAAAGCTCCAGAAACTACAGAATAACTAACTGTTCCACCATCTGGGTCAGTTGCTGATATTGTTTGTGAGAAAGCTGAATTTTTTGTCGCATTATTTAATGTTGCTGATGTAACCCAAGTTGGATTTGATCCAGCCGTAACTCCATTAGATAATGTCGTAGATAAAGTTGTTGTTGGATTTGTAACAATTAAATCATATGGAGAATCACCAGTTGCAAATGTATCTGGACGGGTAACAATAATTGATGTTGCAGATCCTCTAACTGTTGATTTTGGATTTACTAATGTAGAATCATCAGACTTTCTAAATTTAACAGTTACATCAGATGGAAAATTTGTTCCAGTAATAGTAGCCGTATCATCTACAATAGGCAATGATGATGGAGAAATTGTTGTAATTGTTGGGGGAGCCCAATATGCATCAGTTTTGGTGGTTAAATTTTGTGCTTCTGAAAGAAAGCTAAATATAATAGCATCACTTGAATTAGCATTATTTGTTGTAACATATCTAAATGAAGCAGATGCTGTTATTGCTTTAGCCCCGCCAGTTACATATCCAACATTTGCTCCTGCTGTTGATCCAAGGTATATCTCTAGGTCATTATCTGTATTTACTGATTCTATTGAGTAGGTTCCAGGAGGGAATTCACGAGAAAGGGTAGCAGTTTTAGATCCTCCAGTTAATGTGACAACTGTAAAGGAATCAGTATTTGCTATATTTCTTGCTTTACTCACAAGATCTCCTTTATAAATCTACTTCTTGTAGTGTAGTCTTATCATAACGCTTCCAAGATAGGGATGCTTCATCCCAACTTAATAGTGTGTCTGGATCTTCTGTTGGTTTAGCAACTGGATGAATCCAATTATAATCTTCTTCGCTCCATATAAAGGATGGGTAGATTGATGGCTTTCCTGGAATAAATCTATCTTGATCTTCTTGATAAACCATTCCTGGGCCAGCAAAAATTCCTCTTATGTTATTGTTATAAGAAGTTTTTACCCATCTTCCTCCCAAATTATCAATTAACCATTGATATCCTTCGTCACCATTTGAATCATTATTATCTCCAACTGTTACACGAATAACTACATTATTTTCGTCTAGTTCTGCCCAATGTGCCATTTTATGCTGTCCTCGCAAACGTTCCATTTGATGTAAATGTATGATATGTATATCCACCTGATGCTACTATTGTTCCACCTGTTGCTGCAATTACGCCTGTTAAGTATCTTATAATTACAATTCCAGAACCGCCAGCTTGTCCTGCAACATATGTAGTGCCATTGCCTGAACCTCCGCCACCGCCACCACCTGTATTGGCAGCGCCAGCTGTAGCTGCATTTAATGTATAGCCAGCTTGTGAATTTCCAGAGCCATAGCCACCACCGCCAGGACCTGCATTATTTTGATTATATGGTGCTCCATAATAAACATTATGTCCTCCTCCGCCACCACCTGCGTAGTATCTTCTTGCAGAAACTCCTCCGCCATTTCCATGAACAGATCCAGTGTTAGTTGCAACAGCCCATTCATGATAATGTCCGACACCAATTCCTCCAAAACCAGCTTGTCCGTTTTGAGCAAATGGAAATGATCCAGGAGCGCCTGCTCCTCCTCCTCCGTTTCCTCCACTACCGAATCTTTGTCTTGGCTCTGTTTGACCATTACCCTGGCCTGGAACGCTTCCATTTGCAGTCCAATTATTTGGGATATGAGAGTCTCCACCTCCTGCCGAGCCTCCAAACTCTCCGCCATCTGTTGCTCCTGGCCCACCTATTCCGCCAGGATAAGCATATAAATATACTTTTGGACCAGTTATAGTTGTAGCTGTAGGATAACTTCCTTTGCCGCTTCCAGTAGTAGGTCCACCTGTTCCTCCAGCACCAATTACAACACTAAAAGAACCAATTGGAAAAATTGTTTCTTTGTATAAACATCCACCTGCACCTCCGCCGCCAGAACCAGAGTAGATACTTCCAGATCCAGCGCCACCGCCGCCCCCACCAATTGATAAAACCTCTAAGACTGAATCATTAGATGCATATAAACTTCCTGTTTGTAAGCCCGACTTAAGACTTCTAACTCCCATTACGAAATCTCCACTCCACAGATGTGAAAGTTAACTGTTGTCGCAGATGCTCCACCTGTTAATACATTTGTAGTAGCCAAAACTTGTTTTGGTTCAATGATAATTGTATCATTTGCTGCAATTGATACTGTAGTTGCAAAATTTGTTCCTGCGAGCCCAAGTGTGTATGTCGCAGCCGTAGCTGCTGTATTTGTAATTCCAATACTTGTTACAATTGTAGTTGTTGAAGCTGGAACAGTATATAGGGTTGTTCCAACTGTAGTTGTTGCTGCCCCTCTAAATAAAACCTTTGTTGCTGTAGCCATTAATTACTACCTCCTTTTATATATTATATCAAAGCACCCATAAGTGTCTGAATTTTTATTTCTTCTAAATCTAAAGCTGCCCATGAAGATGTTGAGCCATTTGTTGTTAAATATTTACCACTATTTCCTGATTGAGATGGAACTACATATTGAGTAGTTGTATCTAAAGATACTGTTACTCCTCCTGAATTTCCCCCTCCGCTTAATCCTGTGCCTGCTGTAACTGATTCAATATCTCCTGCAAGTGTGACTGATGCTCCGAGAGAAACTGGGGATCCATTAATTGTAATTGCTGAGTTTGCCAATTGTGCATTTGTGACTGTACCAGTCAAAGATGCGGCGGGAACTGAAGCAACACTAAAATTATTATAGCAATTTACTTGAACAAAGTCTGATGCTGCTAATGCTGATAAACCTGTAATAGATGTGCCATTTGTAGCTGTATAGTCATCTCCTCTTACTAAGAGGATTCCGTTCAAATATACTTGTTCTTGTCCAGGAGTATATGAAAGAGCTTGTGAAGCATTATCATATCCTGATAAACTTGTTTCCGCCCCGCTCATTGTCTTACGCCAAATAAGGCTTGTTAATACTCCGTTAGGATTTGGATAAGATTCTATACTCATACTGTCTCAACCCCCGAAATATGAAATTTAACATCTGCAGATGTGGCAAATCCTGCAATAATCTTAGTTGTAGCCATTACTGTTTTAAACTGAAAGTTAATTACTGAGTTTGCAGAAATTGGAACAGCGGGAACTAGGTTAATTCCGTCTACTGTAATTGTAACATACTGTTGATTTGCAGATGTATTAGATATTACAATATCTGTTAAAACTGATGTTGTTGAAGATGGTACAGTATAAAGAGTAGCAGAACTTGTTGCTGCCGCTCCTCTATAAAATAACTTTGGTGTAGCTGCCATTTAAAATGCTCCCATCAGGCTATATACTTCTGAATTTCCGCCACCTACTGTAATGCTTGTGGTATCTGATCCTGCATCATCTGTTAATGTAGCGCCTACAAAATTTAAATTACGGCGGGGAGTTACAGAAACACCAGAATCTTGAATTAACTGGTTATACAGCTTAGCCCAAGATACATTTGTACCATCTGATTGTATCGTATAGTTTATAGTCCCACCGTTTTGAATTGGTAGTAATGCATTAAGGGCATTATTTGCTGTAGTCTGTCCAGTTCCACCGCTTGAAAGCGGGATAGTAGAAGTAGAAGAAATATTTCCACTAGAATCTGTTGTAATTACGCCAGCAGAAGACAAAGAGCCTATTACTAGGCCTGATTTAATCTTAAAGTCTTTAACTGACATTAATTACTCCTTAAAGTGCTACTTTGCTAAATTTAACTGTTACATTTGTAGTTGCTGCATCTGTTACAGTTAATTGTAATACTCCATTTGTAGAAGCTACTGCTGCTGAAACAACTACTCCTGCAATTGTTCCGCCAGTTTCTGTAATTGCAAACTCTGTCATATCTACAGAAGTTCCGTCTGTTTGAACAACTACCTTAGATGTTCTTACCTTTGAACCTTGCTTTAATGAAACCATGTATTCAATTGATGTAAATGCTGACAATGCTGTTGTATCTACAGTGGTTGCAGTATTTGCTGATACTGTTGCTGTTCCAGTTGTAATTGGTACTACAAGTGCTCCCCAAGAAGCAACTGTTCCATTTGTAGTTAAATAATATCCTGAATTTCCTGTTTGAGAAGGAAGACTTACTGGGGCTGCTGCCCACTCAACTCCATTAGTTGCAGCTGAGTTTGCTGTGAGCAAATATCCGTTTGTTCCAACTGTTAATTTGGCTGGAGTGTTATCTGCAGAAGCAACTAGTAGGTCACCCTTTGCGTCAAATAAGGATTCGTCTACTTTTAGATCTAAGGCTGTTTGAGTTGCTGTTGATACTGGCTTATTAGCATCTGATGTATTATCTACGTTACCTAGGCCAACCATTGTAGAAGTAATTCCTGCAACAGTTCCTGTAAATGTAGGAGAAGCAATTGGTGCTTTTAGTGCTACGTTGGTAATTGTTTCGTAAGTTGTGGCAGCTGTTGCTGATGCAAGTTTAAGATCAAGTGCTGTCTGGGTTGCTGTAGAAATTGGCTTGGCTGCATCGGTTGTATTATCAACGCTTCCTAAACCAACCATTGTTTTTGTAATTCCTGCAACAGTTCCTGTAAATGTTGGTGATGCTAGTGGTGCCTTAAGATCAAGTGCTGTTTGTGTAGCAGTTGACACTGGCTTGTTTGCATCTGATGTATTAGTTACATTAGATAGATCTGATAAAGCTTTGTATGTTGCAAATGTTGTACCAGTAATTACTGATCCAGCCATTGAAGAATGATATTGGCAGGCATAATATAACTGTGGTGCATTTGAAGGCAGTTCTACAATTATGTGTCCACTTTGCGTTCCATTATTTGTAATTCCCGTGCTATAAACATCTCCAGAAGAGTATGCTCCTGAAACTGTTTGTATCCAGAAAGGGTGTCCTGAAGCATTTACATGAATTCTATACTTCTTGCCTTTTTCAAAATAAATGTTTCCATTAGAAACTCCATTGACAAGATATGCTCCAGATCCAGAGTTAGTAATATAGTAATCAACTGCAGGACTTGTTAAATCTAGTTTTAAGTCTAATGCAGTCTGTGTTGCAGTTGATACTGGTTTGTTAACATCAGAAGTATTATCTACATTTCCAAGTCCGACCATTGTTGATGTAATTCCTGCGACTGTGCCAGTAAAGGTTGGAGAAGCTATTGGGGCTTTAAGTCCAATACTTGTTGATAAAGTCGCGGCGAAGTTCGGATCGTCTCCAATAGCAGCTGCTATTTCATCTAACGTATTAAGTAACGCTGGTGAAGAGTCAACAAGATTTGCTACTGCAGTTCCCACGAATGCTGTGGTTGCAACAGCTGTTGAGCTATTTCCCGCTGTCTGAGTTATAGCAGTTGTTCCAGTTGGAAGAGATGGAGTTCCAGTAAATGTAGGCGAATCAATTGGTGCAAAATTTGCATCTGTTAAAGCTGTATTAAATTGTGCGAGTGTGCCTGTAAAAGTATTTGAACCAAAAGACATGGACTTATTTGTTAGTGTCTGAGTTCCTGTTTCGGAAACGCTTCCGCCTGTAGCAGCTGAAATATCAGAAGTAAACGCAACAGTTCCTGAATTATTTGGAAATGTTATAGTTCTGTCTGCTGTAGGATCTGCAAATGCAAGAGTTGTTTCATAATCGTCTGCTGTTACACCCTCAACTATAATTGACGATGGAATTGTTAATGTTCCAGTAAATGTTGGTGAGGCAAGTGGTGCATATGTTGTAGCGGCAGTTGAAGAAGCAAGTTTTGTATCAATCTGTGTCTGAATTGCAGATGTTACTCCATCAAGATATCCAATTTCAGTATCTGTAACATTTGTTACACGAGCCTGAATTGCTGTTGTATCTACTGATATTGCACCAGTTGTATCATTATATGATAATCCTGTGCCGAGTGCATTTCCAATTGCATCTTGTGCATTTTCATCTGTGTATGTAACTGCTCCAGTTAATGAAATTGAATTACCAGCATCATTATATGCTACTGAAATATTTGTATGTGTTCCTGCAGCTAACGCTGCAGCTACTGCATCTACTGCTTGCTCATCTACATATCCTGGAGCTGAAGCAAGACTTAATGAATTTGAAGCATCATTATATGAGACGGTAACGTTTGTATGTGTACCTGCTGCTAAAGCTGTAGCTACAGCATCTTGTGCCCGCTCATCTGTAAAATATTTATTTGTTGAGCCTTCTGTAAGTGTATCTGTAGTTGAAGGGATATCTGATGTAAATGCTACTGTTCCATCAGCATTTTTAAATGTAATTGTTCTATCTGCTGTAGGGTTTATTACTGTAAGAGTTGTTTCAAATGAATTATCTGTTGAGCCTTCTACTATAATAGAGGATCCTGGGATTAAGGCATTTTTGCTATTGTCTAAACCTACAACTCCATCTACCGCCCCAATAGCAGAAATTGGTATATAGTCTCCAATATCTAAGTTGCCGTCGGGAACAATATTCATGTATGCTGTTATTTGTGTCCATGTGCTTGATCCGTTACCGAGCTTCATCTTTAAGGTATCTGTTTCAATACCAATTTCGCCTTGACGTAAGACTGGATTACTTGATACCCAATTTGCTGCGGTATCTCTTCTAAGTTGAATTCTAATTGCCATTTTTTATGCCGTCCCTCCGTCAATTATATCATTATTTGGTGCTGAAGAGTAGTCTGAACTAGCACTTCCGCCATCCATTGAAACTAAATAATTACCAAATTCTACGTAATTACCATAATCTACATATTTAACAGATCCATCTCCTGCATAATGTTCATGGTCAAGTAATTCTTTTGGACCAGCAACATCATACCAAATAGATCCGTTATAAACTTTTATTGTGTTCTCAGAAGAATCAAAATAGGTTCTTCCTTGTGTTGGTGAAGCTGGTGATTGTGCAAGAACTTCAAATGAATTTGATGTTCCAGCTCCTCCTCCTGATCCTGTTAATAAAGACCAAGTTGAGCCATTAAAAATCTTTAATGCACCAGAGACAGTATTATAGTATATCTCTCCAGCATACGTACCACTTGGGTCTGTAGCTAAAGCTGGCGGGGCAATCGTAGTTTTAAATTGCTTTGCCATGATTATCCTGTAATTACTACTCTATATGCTCCTGCTGTTGGTGCGGCTGCAAATGTTAATGTTACTACGTTTGTTGACGTATGATCAACATCTACTTCAACTTCTCCATATGGTGAAGAATTTGAATAAACTGAAACAACTACATCCCGTGTACCTAAATTATGTGTTGCTGTAAATGTATAAGGAGAAACTTCTGTTGTTGTTACATTAGAAGACCATTTACGTGCAATTGAGTGGTAGTTAGTACCATCATTTGTAAGTCCCCATGATGTTGCAGCCTGGTATGAACCAGCTGATTCTCTCCATAGGATTTCTACGTCTGTAGATGTTCCACGTTCTACTCTTACGCCAGCATCGACTGTTGGAGTTCCTGTAAAGTCGGTATTAAGGTTGATTTTGTTATCAACAATATTTACTTGAGTAGTATTTACTGAGTTAATTGTTCCAGTTACGTTTAAGTTACCGCCAACTGTAAGGTTATTAGTAATTGTTACGTCATCTGGCAAACCAATTGTAATTGCTGCTGTTTCTCCACCAGAACCAGATACTGTTACCTCATTTGCTGTTCCAGCAACTGTTGAAACATAAGAACCTGTTGTGTCTGCGCCCAACTCCACTGAGTTTGGCTGAACCGTTGTGGTAATTGTTACATCGCCAAGGTTTGTCATTGTTCCAGTACCGTTTACATCTCCTGAAAGAGTAATTACTGGATCTTTGTTAAGAGATACTGCGCCTGAAGTTACTGTAAAGTCTGTTGAACTAAATGATGCAAGACCTTTTTCGCTGTAGCTTGCGTCTAGCCCTGTAACAACAGGTGATGCCAGTGTCTTATTTGTTAAAGTTTGAGTACCTGTATCCGATACAAGGACTGCATCTGCGTTTCCAATTGTTGTTCCTCCAGGCAGCTTTAATGTGTTTGTTGCATTTTGGCTGTGTGGCTGAGAAGCAATTTTTTGTCCATGTGAGTTTACGTGACAATTAAGTTGGAGTTGTCCAACTACCGAAGTTCCGTCTCCTTGCACTTCTAAAATATTTGTGGCTGGCTTTACAACAAGGTTACCTGAAGCGGTTGTTGTAGTTCCGCCAAGAACTGGGCTTGTTAAAGTTTTGTTTGTTAAATTCTGAGTTCCTGTAAGAGTGGCAACTGTAGAATCAATATCTAGTGTAACTGCATTGTTTGTTACTGTAGAAGTAATTCCTGTTCCTCCAGTAACGGCTAATGTATCCGTTAATAGATTTACCGCATCTGTACCTGTATCTCCAGCAATTGAAAGTGTTGTTGCTACTGTTACGGTTCCTGCTGCAGTCAAACGACCTTGGGCATCTACTGTAAATGTAGGAATTGCTGTTGATGAACCGTATGAACCAGCGGTTACTGCTGTATTATTTAATGATAAAGTTGTAGTTCCTGCGGCATCATTATATGTTGATGTTAATGCTGTGCCTGCAAGTACGGATGCACCAATAATATCTTGGACAACTTCCGTTGATCCTGACATTGGCATCCATGGGCCATCTGGTGATGATAATCCATTGTAGTAGTACATCTTGTAATCAGATGTATCGTAGTAAATCTGTCCAGTTACTGGGCTAGATGGTGCAGCGCCTAAGTTCTGGATTCTAGCATTAAGAAGCTCATTCTTGTTGAGATCAACGCTAACTAAAAATTTTCTTGCCATTTGCTAACTCCCTTAAGACAGGTACGCTGTCCCTGAGAATGGTTGAGCCATTGTCAGTGTAATTGTGTTATTACTATTATAATCTATTCCTGTTTCTAAAACATCTCCTGCGCTTGATTTAATCGTAACATTTGGCTTCATGCCAAGATTATGATTAATTACGACAGAATATACCCCATTTACTGGGCCTGTTACTTGCGTAAGCTCCCATGTAACTTCTAGGGTCATATTTAGAAGGTAGCTTGTGGCTCCCGCCCAAGTTATATCTGTTGGCTTTGGACCATAGAATCTTGTTGTACTTTTATCATAGTAGAAGTCTCCTTCAATTCCGAAGTTTTCAGAGGGAGCACCTATCCCATTAAGAATACTTTTTCCTCTTGGGCCCTGTGGGCCAGGAGTAGATACTACTACTTCATTGCTTGGAATCGTTACAACAACTGTTTCTACCATTAGATTGTCACCGATCTGCTAAGGGTTATAAATCCCTCTAGCAATTTAATTTTGTTTGCGTTTGAATCCGTCACCATAATGTCATATGATGATTTTGGATAGAACAGTTTATTTGTTTGAGTAGGGGTCATCTTGATAGTTAGTTTACCAAGTAGCGGGGTTATTACAAT